>Ga0207648_10003373_pt1 | contig 16772 bp, 11 predicted proteins | sample KBSMisM32_FD_184310 | JGI IMG/M metagenome (GOLD analysis project Ga0207648, IMG submission 184310) | Miscanthus rhizosphere microbial communities from Kellogg Biological Station, Michigan, USA - KBS Miscanthus M3-2 (SPAdes) (version 2) | ecosystem: Host-associated > Plants > Roots >...
GCCGGCGCCCTCGACCACCGCCTCATTGCCGCCGCAGCGCCCGCGATCGACAAGAAGGAGCCGGCGCGGCTCGCCTTCAAGATTCGCAATGCCAATCGCTCCGTCGGCGCGATGCTGTCGGGCGCGGTCGCGCGGAAGTACGGGCACGCGGGTCTTCCCGACAACACGATCCACGTCGCGTTCGAAGGCGTGGCCGGGCAGAGCTTCGGCGCCTTCCTCGCGCACGGCATCACGTTCGAGCTGCAAGGCGCGACCAACGACTACGTGGGCAAAGGCCTGTCGGGAGGCCGCATCGTCGTCTATCCGGATCCCGCGTGCCCCGCGAAACCCGAGGCGAACATCGTCATCGGCAACACGGTGATGTACGGCGCAATCGCCGGCGAGGCGTACTACCGGGGCGTCGCGGGCGAGCGCTTCTGCGTGCGCAACTCGGGCGCTTCCGCGGTCGTCGAAGGTACCGGGGATCACGGCTGCGAATACATGACCGGAGGCACGGTCGTCGTGCTGGGTCGCACGGGACGAAACTTCGCGGCCGGGATGAGCGGCGGCATCGCGTACGTCTACGACGAGGATGGCACGTTCGCCGAGCGCTGCAACACCGCGATGGTCGCGCTCGAGCCGTTGCAGACGGAAGCGGAGCAGGCGAAAGCCGAGAAGGAGCTCGCGGCCGCGGGCCACGGCCGCCTTGCGCACCTCGGCCGCTCCGACGAGGCCATCGTGCGCGAGATGATCGAGCGGCACGTGCGTTTCACGGGCAGCACGCTAGCGCTTTCGATCGTCGACGGCTGGGATGCGGCGCGGCGCAAGTTCGTCAAGGTGTTCCCCAACGAGTACAAGCGGGCGTTGACCGAGATGTACGCGGCGAAGGCGGCGGAGAAGGCCGCCGCCGTCAGGGTAGCAGCGTGAGCCCCTCACTTGCGTACGACGGCCGCCCCAAGGCCGAACGGCCCCCTGGGGGGAGGAGGCGCGCAGCCCCGCTTCGGGGGGAGGATTGCTAGATGGGCAAGATCACCGGCTTTCTGGAGTTGGAGCGCGTCGCGGAGGTGTACGAGCCGCCAAAGGAGCGCGTCTCGCACTACCGCGAATTCATCCTCACGCTCGATGCCGAGTCGGCCTCGAAGCAAGGTGCGCGCTGCATGGATTGCGGCATTCCGTTCTGCCAGACCGGCTGTCCCGTCAACAACATCATTCCGGACTGGAACGACCTCGTTTACGTGAAGCAGTGGCGCACCGCGCTCGACGTGCTGCACTCGACGAACAACTTTCCCGAGTTCACGGGCCGCATCTGCCCCGCGCCGTGCGAGGAAGCGTGCACGCTCAACATCAACGACGATCCTGTCGGCATCAAGTCGATCGAGCACTTCATCATCGACAAGGGCTGGGAGGAAGGCTGGGTGGCGCCGCTGCCGCCCACGGTCAAGACGGGCAAGCGCGTCGCCGTCGTGGGTTCGGGGCCTGCCGGACTTGCTTGCGCGCAGCAGCTCGCACGGGCGGGCCACGACGTCGTGCTGTACGAGAAGGCGGACCGTATCGGAGGACTGCTGCGCTACGGCATTCCGGATTTCAAGCTCGAGCGGCACCTGATCGACCGGCGTATGGCCCAGATGTCGGCGGAAGGCGTTGAGTTTCGCCCGGGCGTTCACGTCGGCAACGATGTGCCGGCAGAAGCGCTCGTCGCGGAGTACGACGCCGTGGTGTTGACGGGAGGGGCAGAGGCGCCGCGCGATCTTCCGGTCCCTGGCCGCGATCTCGGCGGAATCCACTTTGCGATGGAGTTCCTGCCGCAGCAGAACCGCGTCGTCGCCGGCGACCGTGTGCAGGACCAGATCCTCGCCACGGGCAAGCACGTGATCGTCATAGGCGGCGGCGATACCGGTTCGGACTGCGTCGGCACGTCGAACCGCCAGCGCGCGAAATCGATCACGCAGTTCGAGCTTCTGCCCCAGCCGCCGGAGCAGGAGAACAAGCCGCTCACGTGGCCGTATTGGCCCATCAAGCTCCGGACGTCGTCGTCACACCAGGAAGGATGCGAGCGCGACTGGGCCGTCGCGACCAAGCGCTTCGAAGGCAGCAACGGGCGCGTCGAGAAACTCGTCGCGGTGCGCGTCGAGTGGCGCAAGGAAGGTTCCGGAGCGCCGAAGATGGTCGAGATCGTGGGTTCCGAGTTCGAAATCAAGGCCGACCTCGTGCTGCTCGCGATGGGTTTCGTCGGCCCGGTGCGCGAAGGAATGCTGCAGCAGCTGGGCGTCGCGCACGACCCGCGCGGCAACGTCCGCGCCGACACCGAAGACTACCAAACGTCGGTGCCGAAGGTCTTTGCGGCCGGGGACATGCGCCGCGGGCAGTCGCTCGTGGTGTGGGCGATCCGTGAAGGGCGGCAGTGCGCGCGCGCCGTCGATCTCTTCCTGATGGGCAGCACCGAACTCCCCCGCTGAATTCGGGCCGCGGTCGGAAAAGACGGTCGCCGAGCCGGCTTGCCGGACGCGCGCCGCGCCATTACGCTCCCGCGATGCCGCCTCTCCAGAACGACGTCTTCCTTCGCGCGCTGCGCCGCGAGCCCACGCCGTACACGCCCGTCTGGCTGATGCGCCAGGCGGGCCGTTACCTGCCCGAATACAACGCGACGCGCGCGAAAGCGGGAAGCTTTCTCGCCCTTGCGAAAACGCCTTCGCTCGCGACCGAGGTCACGCTGCAGCCGCTCGACCGGTTTCCGCTGGACGCGGCGATCCTGTTCTCCGACATCCTGACCGTCCCGGATGCAATGGGTCTCGGCCTCTCCTTCGCCGAAGGCGAAGGTCCCCGCTTCGAGCGCCCCGTCGCCGACGAGAGCGCGATCGCGCGGCTCGAAGTGCCGGACATGGCCAACCTTCGCTACGTGTTCGACGCGATCCGCGAGATCAAGCGCGCGCTCGCCGGGCGCGTGCCGCTCATCGGGTTTGCCGGGAGTCCCTTCACGCTCGCCTGCTACATGATCGAGGGCGCGGGGAGTTCCGACTTCGCGACGGTGCGGCGCATGGCGCACGGCCGCCCCGATCTCCTGCAGCGCCTCGTCGCCTTGAACGCGCGCGCGGTGAGCGCCTACCTCGACGAGCAGATCCGCGCGGGCGTCGACGCCGTGATGCTCTTCGATACGTGGGGCGGCCTGCTCACGACCGGCGGCTACCTGGCGCACTCGCTCGACCCGATGCGAGCGGTGCTGTCGGCGCTGCATCCGGCGCCCGATGGGCGCAGCGTTCCGGCGATCGTGTTCACGAAGGGAGGCGGGCAGTGGCTCGACGCCATCGCGACGTGCGGCGCCCAGTGTGTCGGTCTCGATTGGACCGTCGACCTTGCCGCCGCACGGGGACGCGTCGGCGAACGCGTTGCGCTGCAGGGGAATCTCGACCCGATCGTGCTCCTGGCGGACGCAGCGACGGTGGCGCGAGAAGCGGCCGCGGTCGTTCGCGCTGCGGGACCCCTGCCGGGCCACGTCTTCAATCTCGGCCACGGCATCGTGCCGGCGACCCCTCCGGACAACGTCGCCGTGCTGGTCGAAACGGTGCACCGCGAGTCGCGCGCACTGCGCGCGGGCCATTGATTGCGCAACAGTCCTTGGAGAATGTGTGCCGCAGATTTGCGTGGTGCTTGACAATGAGCGAAACCGTCGTTCCACGGCCGCCACTTATGCACACGCGATCGCCTACTTCGCCGCCCGGCAGGCGACGGTGAGGCCTCCCGGGCATGAGGTCGCTAACCTTCTGAAAAAAATAATGAAAAAAATGGCGTCTCGCACCGATACGCAAGAACCTCGCCTGGGCAGGGGCTGGCCCGGGAAATGCTTTGGTCGAGTTACGCACAAGATTATCCACAGTCGTTGTGAACCGATTTTTGCCGGCGTTATAAACCAAGGACTTGCCACGAGTTGCTGCTGAGCGTGGTGAGCATTCCGCGGACCACAATCAACTTGCGACCGCGCTCGCGCCACAAGGATCGACGCGGGCTCGCGCGAAACTGACGCCATGGCCGTTGCGCGCGTCGCCCTTCCGGTCGCCACGGAAGCGGCATTCGACTACTGGATTCCCGACGGGCTCGCCGTCGATAGGGGTTCGCTCGTGCGTGTTCGATTGGGCAAGCGTGCGCTGACGGGAGTGGTGGTCGACGTGGCGCCCGTGTCTGAGATTCCACGCGAGAAATTGCAGCCGATCGTCGAGCTCCGCAGCGACGTTCCAGCGTTGCCTCCCGATGTCCTCGAACTCGCGCAGTTCGTTGCCGCGTACTACCAGGAGCCAGTGGGTCTCGCACTCGCGCAGATGCTGCCGCCGCTTGCTGCGAAATCGCGGCAGACCGAGCGGACGAAAGGCGCATCGTCCGGCGCAGCGATCGACGCGAAGAAGAGTCGCGGTGCGTCCGGCGTGCCCTTGAATCCCGATCAAGAGCTCGCGGCAACCGCCATCACCGAGAGCGCCGGATCGTTTGCGCCTTTCCTGCTGCAAGGCATCACCGGCAGTGGCAAGACGGAGGTGTATTTGGCCGCCGCTGCCGCATGCATCGCCGCCGGCGGGCAGGTGCTGATCCTGGTGCCTGAGATCAACCTGACGCCGCAATTCGGCCAACGCATTGCGGATGCACTCCAGAGCCATCTCGCGGTCACATTGCACAGCCGCCTCCCGGCCGGGGAGCGCCTGCGCAACTGGTGCGCAGCCGCGAGCGGCGGCGCGGATCTCGTCCTCGGTACCCGGCTCGCCGTCTTCACGCCAATGCCGCGGCTCGGACTCATCGTCGTCGACGAGGAGCACGATCCGTCGTTCAAGCAGCAGGAGGGCGTTCGCTATCATGCTCGCGACGTCGCCGTCTGGCGTGCGCGTCAGCGCAACGTGCCTGTGGTGCTGGGCAGCGCCACGCCGTCGCTCGAGTCCCTGGTTCACGCGCAACGGGGCCGCTATCGCGCGCTTCTGTTGCCGCGCCGCGCGGTGGTTTCGGCGCGCCTTCCCGATTTCCGGTTCGTCGGCAATCGCGACGCATCCGCCGTCGAAGGCATCGGCGCGCCGCTATTGTCGGCGCTCGCGGCACGGCTCGATCGAGGCGAGCAATCGCTGGTCTTCATCAACCGCCGCGGGTTCGCGCTCTCGCTCCTCTGCTCTTCGTGCGGCTGGCAGGCCGGCTGCCCGCGTTGCAGCGCCCGCCTCATCGTCCACCGCGAAACCACGGATCTGCGCTGCCATCATTGCGGCCACGTCGAGCGGCTCGCGCGAGCATGTCCCGACTGCGGCAACGTCGACCTCGTACCCCTCGGGCACGGCACGCAGCGCCTCGAGCGCGCGCTGACCGCCACATTCCCTCGAGCGCGCATCGTGCGCATCGACCGCGACAGCACGAAGCGCAAGGGGGCCTTCGCCGGCGTTCTCGATCGCGTCCACGCGGGAGATGTCGACATCCTCGTCGGCACGCAGATGCTCGCCAAGGGACACGATTTTCCGCGGCTCACTCTGGTCGGCGTGCTCGGCGCCGACAACGCCCTCTACAGCGGCGATTTCCGCGCGACCGAAAGGCTGGCCGCGCTCCTGTTCCAGGTGTCGGGGCGCGCCGGGCGCGCCGATCTGCCGGGTGAAGTGATCGTGCAGACGGATTTTCCGTCGCATCCTCTCGCGCAGGCACTCGCGGCCCACGACTTTGGGCGCTTCGCGGAGTCGCTGCTCGCCGAACGGCGCGCGGCAACGCTGCCGCCGTTCGCGCATCTCGCGCTCCTCACCGCCGAAGCGCCGCAGCGCGACGCCGTCGACGCGTTCCTCGCGGCGGCGAGCGACGCGGGCCGCACCGCTGCGCGCGCGGAATCCTCGAGCGTCGAAGTCTTCGCGCCGGTGCCGGCGGCGCTGCCGCGGCGAGCGGGACTCGAGCGGGGACAAGTGCTGGCGCACTCGACCGAACGGAGCGCGATGCAGCGTTTTCTCCCGCAATGGCGCGCCGCCATCGAGGCGCTGCCCGGCCGCCGCGTCCGCTTCGCTCTCGATGTCGATCCGCTTGGATTCGCGTGATGCCGTCGGCCGGAGTCCCGATGTCCGTGCGGCTATAATCCGACGGCCCCCATGAGCGATTTGCGCACCCAATTGAAGGAGTTGCTGAGGCAAGGCGTGGCCGCCGTCGCGCCCGACGGCGCCGCCGCCGATGTCGAGCTCGATCGCCCGAAGCAGCCGGAGCACGGCGACTTCGCGTCGAACGTCGCACTGCAGCTCGCAAAGGCGCAGAAAAGGAATCCGCGTGAGCTCGCGAAGGCGCTCGTGGCCGCGCTGCCGGCATCCAAAATCGTGGACAGGGTCGAGATCGCGGGCGCTGGATTCATCAACATCTTCGTTGCCGCAGCCGCGCGCCAGGAAGTCGTCTCGGATATTCTCGTCGCCGGCGAAAAGTTCGGGCGCGGCGAATCGCGCAAGGGCGAGCGCGTGATGGTCGAGTTCGTGTCGGCGAACCCGACGGGCCCGCTGCACGTCGGCCACGGTCGCCAGGCGGCGCTCGGCGACGCGCTCGCGCGACTCCTCGAATGGCAGGGCGCCGACGTTGCCCGGGAGTTCTACTACAACGACGCCGGCCAGCAGATCGAGAACCTCGCCGTCTCGGTGCGGGTGCGCGCGCAGGAGCTCCTGGGCGAGCACGCGACGCTTCCTGAGGACGGCTATCACGGCGAGTACATCCGCGAATTGGCGCAGAGGTATCTCGACGAGGTCGGCCACGACTTGGGAGACATCGACTCGATCCGCCGCTTCGCGGTGGCCGAGCTGCGGCGAGAGCAGGATCGCGACCTCACCGCTTTCGGCGTGCGGTTCGACAACTACTTCCTCGAGAGCTCGCTCTATTCCGACGGTCGCGTGGACGCGACGGTCGAGCGGCTGGCCGCGTCCGGCCGGACGTACGAGGCCGAGGGGGCGCTGTGGCTCAAGACCACCGAGTTCGGCGACGACAAGGATCGCGTCATGCGGAAGTCGGACGGCGGGTACACGTATTTCGTGCCGGATGTCGCGTATCACGTGACGAAATGGGAGCGCGGATTCACCAAGGTCATCAACATCCAGGGCGGCGACCACCACAGCACGGTCACGCGAGTGCGGGCGGGACTGCAGGCGGTCGGCCTCGGGATTCCGACGGGCTACCCGGACTACGTGTTGCACAAGATGGTGACGGTGATGAAGGGCGGCGAGGAAGTGAAGCTCAGCAAGCGCGCGGGGACGTCCGTGTCGCTGCGCGACCTGATCGACGAAGTCGGCCGCGACGCCGTCCGCTTCTTCCTTGTGGTGCGCAAGGCGGAGAGCGAATTCACCTTCGACATCGATCTTGCGCGGTCGCAGACGCTCGACAATCCCGTCTACTACGTGCAGTACGCGAACGCTCGCGTCGAATCGGTGATGCGCCAGGCCGGCATCGCCACCGGGGAAGGGCGGTCGGCGTTGCGCCGCGCTTCGCTCGCGCCTCTGACAAGTCCCTACGAGGAGGCGCTCCTGCGCCGGCTTGCCGCTTTTCCCGCCGAGTTGGAGCTCGCCGCGCGCGAGCTTGCGCCGCATCTCGTGGCGGCCTACCTCAAGGAATTGGCCGCGGAATTCCACAGTTACTATAATGCTGAGCGATTTCTTGTCGATGAACCCGCGACACAGCAGGCGCGTCTTGCGCTCGTCGCGGCAACGGGGCAAGTCGTGAAAAACGGGCTCGCCGTGCTGGGCATCAGCGCGCCGGACCAGATGTGACGGCAGCTTTCGAACCCGCGCCATGAACGCCCGCACCGAGAATCGCTCACCGGCCGCCGCAAGGCGCCGTCCCGCTTCGTCGCGCAAATCGGGGTTCGGCGGAACGCTCTTCGGCATCTTCATCGGCGTCGCGCTGGGTCTTTCGCTCGCCGCCGCCGTCGCGTTCTACCTCATGAAGGCCGGCAACCCGTATGTCTCCGCAAGTCCGGCTGCTTCGCGCGACGTTTCGAAGGAGACGCCGAAGTCCGGACGCGGTGAAGCGGCCGCGCCGGAAAAGCCGCGCTTCGATTTCTACAAGATACTCCCCGGAGGCGAAGAGCCGCGCGTGCCGAAGGCTGCGGTCCCTCCGTCCGACAAGGCCGTCGCGAAAGTCGACGAACGTGCGGCACAGACCGACAAGGACAAAGCAGCGAAAGCCGCCGAGCGCTTCTGGCTGCAGGCGGGATCGTTCGCGAACGAGGCCGACGCCGAAGACTTGAAGGCGCGGCTGGCGCTCGCGGGCTGGGAAGCCGCGATTCAACCGGTGAGCCTGCCGGACAAGGGCCAGCGCTTTCGCGTCCGGCTCGGTCCCTACGACAACACCGACGAGCTGTCCCGGATGAAAAGCGAGCTTGCCAAGCGCGGCTTCGACGTGGCCGTGATCAAATAGGGCCATGCCGGGAACTCGCGCGGTCGCGAGGGGCCCAATGACATCCAAACGACTAGGGAGAGTTCGAACATGCACCCGTTGCAAACCCTGATGCGCCGCCTTGTTCCGCTCGTGGCGGTGCTGTCCGCGTTCCTGTCGCTGTCCGCGGCCGCCCAGATGGCCGCCCCGCAGGAAGGCAAGGAATACCTGCGGCTCAAGAACCCGCAGCCCGTGGAGACGGGCAAGAAGATCGAGGTCATCGAATTCTTTTCCTATGGCTGCCCGCATTGCGGGGAATTCGAGCCCATTCTGCAGGCGTGGATCAAATCGGCCCCGGCCGACGTGCAGTTCCGGCGCATTCCAGTGATGTTCCAGGACCGCTGGGTTCCGCTCGCCAAGATCTACTACACGCTGGAGGCCCTCGGCGAGGAGGCGCGGTTCTCGCCGGAGGTTTTCGTCGCGGTGCACGGAAAAGGCTTGAGCCTCTGGCAGGACAAGACGTTCTTCGACTGGGCGGCGAGCCAGGGCCTCGATCGCAAGAAGGTCGAGGACATGTACAACTCGTTCGGTATCCAGGGGAAGGTCAACCGTGCGCGCATGAGCGCGCAAGCCTACCAGGTGCAATCGGTTCCGCTGATCGTCGTCGATGGCAAGTTCGTCAGCAATCGCATCAGCTCGCACGCGCAGATGCCGCCGCTGATCGACGCGCTGGTCGCGAAGGCCCGCGCCGAGCGCCCCAAGTCTTGACCTCGCGGGACGCGGCGCACGCCATGGCTTCCGCGCTGCGAGCGCTCGCGGCGCGTTAGCGCGAACGAGCGGGCGGGCCGTCCGGCACGGAAACCGCCTTGGCGCGCCCGTGCACCGTCTTCATCACCGGCGCGAGCGGCGGCTTGGGCGCGGCGTTCGCGCAATACTATGCGGAGCAGGGCGCGACGGTCGGGCTCTTTGCGCGCCGTCGCGCCCTGCTCGATGCGCTGGCAGCGGCGTTACCGCCCGGGCGCGCTGTCGTCTATGAAGGCGACGTGCGCGATGCCGATTCGCTGCGCTCCGCCGGTTCCGATTTCATCGCTCGCTTCGGCTCTCCCGACGTCGTCATCGCCAACGCCGGAATCTCGCGCGGCGCATTGACGGATCACGAAGAGGACCTGGCGACATTCCGGGTCGTGCTCGACACCAACGTCGTCGGCCTCGTGCACACATTCGCGCCATTCGTCGCGGCAATGCGGACCGCCGGGCGCGGCGCGCTCGTCGGCATCGCGAGCATTGCGGGGTTCAGGGGATTACCGGGCTCCGGCGCGTACTCGGCATCGAAGGCCGCGGCGATCGCCTATCTCGAGAGTCTGCGCATCGAGCTGCGGGGGAGCGGCGTCGACGTGCTCACGATCTGCCCCGGCTACATCAGAACGCCGATGACCGCGAGGAATCCCTATCCGATGCCGTTCCTGCTGGAAGCGGACATTGCCGCGCGGCGCATCGTCCGCGCCATCGAGCGCCGGCGGCGGTTTTACGTGCTGCCGTGGCCGATGGCGATCGTCGGGCGCGTGCTGCGGATACTTCCGCGCCCGATTTACGACGCGCTGTTCGCGCGCGCGCCGCGGAAGCCGCGGCAACCCGGGTGAGGCGATCGCCGCCAGTGAGAGGCGGTCTACAAGCCCATCCGCAAGCCCACGGTGACGGCCCAGTAGTTGCCGTCGCCACGACCCGCCGTGGCCGACCCTGCGATAAACCCGGTGACGCCGCCGATTTCGGTCGATCCGCCGAGACTGAAGAGCGCGTAGCTGTTGTCCGGCTTGAACGTGGGCACCGAATAGGTTCCGCCCAGCGAGGCCGACGAGGCGCTGATCGTCTTGTCCGGATCCTTCGAGTCGATCTCCCACGTCGCCCGCGCATAGGGACGAAAGCCGCCGATGTTTCCGGCGACTTGCCATCCGAGGCTCCAGAGCAGCTGGTCGCGCGATTGCCTGTCGTACGTCAACGCGGTGCTGTCGAGGCTCTTTTCCGAGAACTCCTTGACGACCGACTTCGTATAGGCGAGACGCGCGTACGGGCCGTGAATGAAGTCCCTCATGGTGAACCAGTAGCCACCCAGGATCCGGCCAGTGAGCTCGTAGCCGCGCGCGTCGGAGCTCTCGGTGCGAAGCAATGCGCCCAGCGGGATGACGCGAGTGACGTCCGAGTAGTCGAGATTGCCCGCGCCCAGCGTCGCGCCGACATACCACGGTCCATCTCCGTAGCCCGCATAGACGGTGCCGACCGGCTGGCGCAGCGTGTATCCGCCGCCCGGTCCTCCGAAGTCGCCCTTCTCGTTGGTGTAGCCGAACATGGCGCCGACCAGCATATGGTCGGAGACTTTCGTGTCGAGGCCGACGACGACGGTGTTCATGTGTCCGCTGCCGTTCGTGGGGCCGGCTTGCAGGTCCGTATTGCTGTAGTCGTACGCGGCCCATGCCTGGAACTTGCGCGTGTCGCGCGGGGCGTTCAAGCTCGACCACATCCGGTTGTCGAGCGCGCGGAAGTTCGCCTGCTCAACCGCCAGCGGAGCTTCGGCTAGCGCCGCCATCTGCTGGGGGCCGGTGATCATCGATCCCACGAGTTGCGCGATCGCTGCGTGTCCCGCAGTCGTCGGGTGCACGCCGTCGGCGAAGAGGAACGTCTGCGCCGCGCTCGGCGTGACCAAGTTCGCGGACGTGCAAACGAGCGACGGAGTGGCGCCGCACGCCGGGGTGGTCACGTTCACGAATCCGAAAGCGGCCGGGTTCGCCAGCGCTTCGTTGAAGAAGGCGAGCGTGTTGACGCGCATCGTCTGGATGCCGCCGGCATCGAGCGCGCCGATGAAGGTCGTGTTGAAGAGCGACGAGAGCGCGCTGATCGATGCGGGCTGTCCGGAGGCGACTCCCGCGGGTGTCCTGCCGATGTCGGGCAGGTTGAAGACGGTGATGTACCTCGCGCCGCCGGCTTGCAGCGCACCGACCGAAGCAGCGAGCTGGCCTGCGGCGAGCCCGACCGCAGCCTGCACCTGCGCGGGCGTTGCCGCGCCTGCGCCCGCGAGGCCGAGCTGGTAGAAAATGTCGTTCGCGCCGCCCCACACCGCGTAGAACGCCTTCGGATCCACCGGACCTTTTCCGAGGAACTGCGCGATTTGCGTCGCGATCGGCACCGCGCTTCCGGTGGGTGGGGTTGCAGGAACCCCCGGCAGGCTCGTGACTCGCGCGCCGCCTTGCGCATAGTCGGTGCCGCCCTGGTTCGCGGGCGTTACGACGAACCCCTGATTCGCGCCGAAAACCTGCGCCCAGATCGGGCCGGGGTTCGTTGTGAAGAGACCCGTGCCGGGCGGCAGCACCGGTTTGTAGGAACCGGCATCGGTCAGACTGTCGCCGAAGAAATAGACGTTCGAGAATTGTGCGGCTGCCGTGCCGGGTCCCGCCATAACGAGTGCCGCGGCGCTGACGAGCAGGCTTCGTTGAAGCTTGCGCATGGAGGTCTCCTGGAGGATGTTCTTGGTGGTGTGCCGAAACGCGAGGAGAGCGGTGAATCTTAACCGAAATCCAGTGCCGGCATCGTCTCGTCCGCCAGGGTCAACCCGCTGCAGCCGCACGGCGTTGTAGAGAAGGCGATGAAAGAAAGCCTGTTGCCCACGATTCCGTTGTCCCCGGCGCCAGTTTCGCGGGCCTGTTCGCGGGCCGCGTGGGCATGGGTTTTCGCGCTCGTCCTCGCGGCACTGCCCTTGTCGGGGTTCGCGCAGGACGACGATCTGCCCGGGCGCGTCGGGCGCGTCGCCGATTTCGCGGGCCAGCTTCTCCTGTCGCAGCAGGATCGCGCCGACGAGTGGGAACCCATCGGCGCCAACTATCCCGTCACGTCCGGCGTCAACCTGTGGGTCTCGAGCGACGGCCGGGCCGAAATCGACTACGGCGGCGGTCAGTTCCGACTCGCTGGAGACACCAATGTGCACGTGGCGCGTCTCGACGATCGCGAGCTCGCGCTCTTCGTCGCACAGGGACGCGTGATCATCCGGGTGCGCGTGCAGGACCCGGGGGAGGCAACGCGCGTCGACACGCCGAATACGCAAGTGACGCTGATGCGGCCGGGACTCTATCGTGTCGACGTCGCAGCGGACGGGCAGACGACATCCCTCGTCGTGCGCGAGGGCGAGGCCAGCGTCGCGCTCGCCAACGAGTCGCGCCAGGTGCTTCCGGGGCAGGCGGTGAGCGTTGCCGGCGCCGATCCCGTGATCGCGGACATCCGCAACGCGCAGGGCGCCGACGGCTTCGATACGTGGAGCGCCAATCGCGATCGTCGCTACGAAGGACTGCGTTCGTCCACCTATGTGTCGCGGCAGATGGTCGGTGCCGCGGATCTCGATCGCTACGGATCGTGGCAGCCGACGCAGGAATATGGTCCCGTGTGGTTTCCGTACGGCGTGGCACCGGATTGGGCGCCATACCGCGACGGTTACTGGGCGGACATCGGCGGATGGGGCCCGACGTGGGTCGACAGCGCGCCATGGGGGTATGCGCCATTCCACTACGGCCGCTGGGCATTCATCGGCGGCCGCTGGGGATGGTGCCCGGGCGGCTACGTCGCGCGTCCCGTCTGGGCGCCTGCGCTCGTCGCCTGGCATGGCGGCCCGGGTTGGGGAGTGGGCTACACCAATGGCAGGCCGCTTTACGGCTGGGTGCCGCTCGGCTGGCACGAGCCGTACTACCCCGGCTGGCGCCGTTGCTCGGTCAACTGTTGGGCGCGCTTCAACCGCCCGCACGGAATCGACGTGAGCCAGCGCGCGAGCGGACCCCCGATGCGCCATGTCAATCTCGCGGTGCCGGGTGCGCTGTCGGCCGTTCCCGCAACGTCGCTCGCCGGACACGCGTCCGTGAGGTCGAATCTCGTGAACGTTCCCGCGCAACTCGCATCGTCGGCGCCGCCGATGCGGACGATTCCCTCGGTCGGTTACGAGCGACGGCAAGCGCCCTCCGTGGCGCCGGGCGTCGCCACTCTTCCACCCGCAGCGTCCACGTATGCGAGGGTGCCGCGACGGGACGCGACCTCCTCGGGAGCCTCGCCTCGTCAAATCGTTCCCGCGAGAGCGAGCGCATCCACGCCCGCTGGGGGCAACCCGGTGCCGGCCGCGACAACGGTTCAGCGCGAGCCAGGGAGAGGCCTATCTCCGCCCCCGCAAAGGCCACTCGATGCGGCCGCGCCTGCGCAGGCGCCGCGCCGGGCCCCGACGGCGGAGAGCCCGCCGCAGCGGCAACAAACGCGCGTGGCGCAACCGCAGCCCCCATCGCCGAGCCTCCAGCCGCCCGCAACGGTCGCGGCGCCGCCAAGAACAGTCACTGCGCCACCGGCGCCGATGCGCGTGGCTCCCCAGGGACCGATTGCGCCGGCCGCGCCGGCATTGGTCGCGCCGCAGCCGAATGCGCAGGGCCAGGCGTCGCCCGCCGCTGCGAGCAGTGCGAGGGGTGGCCGCTCGGGATCCGCGCCGGAAGGCCCGGCCGCGGGGACAACGGTCCCGCGGTAAAGCAAGTCGCGGTCGACGGCGCGGAAGGGGCGCGATAGCCCGCCGCCGCGGCAGGTCGGCCGCTGCGGCCCGTTGCTTACTTAATTGGCGACGAGCGCGAGACGTTTCCCGCCGTCGACGAGCTTGACTCGCTCGCCTTCGTGCACGGCCGGCTGGCTGGAGTAGTGAAATGACCGAGTACTGCCGTTGTCCATCTTGATCGCGACGAGCCAGTAGGTCTTCGCATTCTTGTTCTTTTCCACCGTGTTGCCGACATAGGCGCCGCCCGCCGCGCCGGCGACCGTCGCCACCGTCCTGCCGGTCCCGCTGCCGATCTGGTGCCCGAGGACGCCGCCCAGCACCCCGCCGGCCACCGCGCCCAATCCCGTGCCCTTGCCTTTCTCCTCGACGAACCGGATCGAAATCACTTGTCCGCAGTCATTGCACGGCTGCGCGATTGCCGCGGAACCGGCGCAGAGGGCCAGCACCGCGAAGAGGACCGATACGGCGTGCATCAGTGAACGTTTCATGGGGCTGCCCCTCGAGTCAGGATGGGGATTGGACAAGGCGGGCACCGGTCACGTTTCATCGGCGCGGATGCGGGCATAGGCGCCGGGTGCCGCCTCGATCACCTTGAGCTTGCCCTTGCCGGGGATGCGCGCGGGAACGGCCGCGCCGGCATGGGGATTGAGCCACGCCCGCCAGTTGACCCACCACGAGCCCTCGTGCTGCTTCGCGCCTTCGAGCCAGGCATCGGGGGTGTCCGGCAGCTTGTCGCTGGTCCAGTAGCCGTACTTGTTCGCCGAAGGCGGATTGATCATGCCCGCGATGTGGCCGGAGCCCGAGAGCACGAATCGCGATTTGCCGGAAACGACCTTCGGGCCTTCGTATGTCGTCTTCCACGGGGCGATGTGGTCCTCGATCGCCGATACGAAATAGGTCGGCACCGAGATCTTCGACAGGTCGATCGGAACGCCGGCGAGCGTGATGCCACCGGGAACCCGCAGCAGGTTCTTCATGTACATGTTGCGCAGGTAGAAGCTGTGCATCTTCGCGGGCATGCGCGTCGAATCGCAGTTCCAGTGCAGGAGGTCGAAGGGGAACGGGTCGCGGCCGAGCAGGTAGTTGTTGATGACGAACGACCAGATGAGATCGTTCGAGCGCAGCATGTTGAACGTGTTGGCCATCTCGCTGCCTTCGAGGTAGCCGCGCTCGCTCATCTTGCGCTCGAGCGAAGCGACCTGCTCGTCGTCGATGAACACTTCGAGCTCTCCGGCCCGCGTGAAATCGACCAGCGACGTCATGAACGTCGCGCTGGCGATCCGCTTGTCCTTGCCCGCGGCCATGTAGGCGAGCGTCGCGGCGAGCAGAGTGCCGCCGAGACAGTAGCCGACGGCGTTGACTTCCTTCTCGCCCGTGGCCCTCTCGATTGCGCCCACTGCCGCGAGCGTGCCCTCCGTCAGGTAATCCTCGAAATCCTTGTGCGCGAGCCGAGCGTCGGGGTTCACCCAGGAGATGACGAATACGGTGAGGCCCTGGTCCGCCGCCCACTTCACGAACGAATTCTTTTCGCGCAGATCGAGGATGTAGTACTTGTTGATCCACGGCGGAATCACGAGCAGCGGCCGCTTCGCGACCTTGGGCGTGGTCGGCTCGTACTGGATGAGCTGCAGGAGATCGTTCTGGAAGACGATTTTTCCCGGCGTGGTTGCGATGTTGACGCCGAGCTCGAACGCCTTCGGGTCCGTCATCGAGATCTTGAGCTGGCCGTTGCCCCGCTCGATGTCGTCCAAAAGGTTGTGGAGGCCCTTGACGAGGTTGTGGCCGCCGGTCGCGATCGTCTCGCGGAACACTTCCGGATTGGTCAGCGCGAAATTCGACGGCGCGAGCGCGTCGATGTACTGCCGCGTAAAGAAGTTCACCTTGCGCTTCGTCGCGTCGGAGAGCCCCTCGACGTTCCCGACGGCGTCGTGCAACGAATCCGCGGCGATCAGGTAGCTCTGCTTGATGTAGTCGAACAGGAAGTGCTGCTCCCAGTCCTCGTGCTTGAAGCGCTTGTCGCCCTTGCCGGGCGTGGCGACGGGATCGGCGGCCCCGCCGAGGAGCTTGATCGTCGACGCCTGCCAGAGGTTCATGTAGTTCCACCACAGGTTCATCTGCGATTCGGCGAGGCGGTAGGGGTTCGCGAGCATCTTCGCGGCGAGCTCCATGAACGCCTTGCCGATGCCGAGCTCGTCGGCGACGAGCGACGTCCCGGACCCCGCCTGGCGCGCGGCGAAGTCGCCGATCACCTTCGCGCTTTTTTCGGCCGCGGTGCGCAGGGACTCTGCGAGCGCTACGGGATCGTGGGATGGAGCGGGGGCCGGTGCGGGCACGGCGCGGGTCTTGGCAGTGGCGGTCATGGTATTGGCTCTCGAAGGCGTGGAAGCGCGGACAGATTATCCTACGGCAGGGGCGAATCGTATCGATCCGTCCGCATCGACGCGACGTTCGAGCTTCGCGCTGCGCCACAGAAAATTGAGATGGGCGATCGCCTCCCCCATGGCGAAATATCGTTGCTGGATGTCGAGCTCGCGGCGGAAAAGCAGGGGAACGAGATCGGCTGCGCAGAGTGGTGCGGCGGCCTTGCGCACCGCGTCGTCGAGCTCGGCGAGCCTCGCCTCGTGATGCGCCTTGAGCTGCGCGACGCGCAAGGCGATCCCGCGGAACGGAAGCCCGTGCGAAGGCAGCACCAGCGTCTCGGGCGGCAGGCCGGTGAACGCTGAGAGCGAATCGAGGAATCGCCGCAGGGGATCGCCATCGGGATCGACGGCGATGACGCTGACGTTGGTGGAAATTCTCGGCAGCAGCATGTCGCCGGAAATCAGCACCCCGCGCTCGGCGCAGTAGAGCGACGCGTGCTCCGGCGAATGACCGTATCCGCTGATGACGCGCCAGC
>Ga0207648_10003374_pt1 | contig 16770 bp, 9 predicted proteins | sample KBSMisM32_FD_184310 | JGI IMG/M metagenome (GOLD analysis project Ga0207648, IMG submission 184310) | Miscanthus rhizosphere microbial communities from Kellogg Biological Station, Michigan, USA - KBS Miscanthus M3-2 (SPAdes) (version 2) | ecosystem: Host-associated > Plants > Roots > Rhizosphere...
GGCCACCACCACGAATAGTGGTACGTCCTGACCTCGCCCAGCCGGCTATTGGCTGGAAGGCCTGGCCGCTTCCCGCTCCAGCTGGTGGCGGAGGATCGCGCACCAGTCCCTGTGCTCGGCGAGGGGCATGCCGCACTCGATGCAGACCCTGATCCGCTGCTTGGGTGGTTCCGCCTTGCCTCCGAAGAGTCGCTTCAGCAGTGACATTCCGCCTCCTGGGCCCGGGTTCAGGAGTTAAGACGCTCGAACGGCGTTCAAGGTTGCGTTTAGGTGGACTCGCGTGCCAACGATCAACGAATTGAACACCGTCTGGCGCGTCACCGCGCCTCCCGGCAAAGGTGGAAGTGCGCGAGGAACGTGGTGAGGGCCGGAACGTCGGCGGGAGTGCCTTGGAAGTCGGCGGTCGCGACGGGCGCCTGGGGATTCGGATCCGGGGCGAACCAGATGCCCAGGCGCATCCGCTGGTCCTGCGGGCAGTCCACCAGCAGCAGGCTCTGGATGCCGTGGCTCCGGGTCTCGTTCATCTGCAGGTCGCCGCGCTGAGCCAGGTACATGACGGGATAGCCGTTCGTCTCGACCACCCCCCGCCGGATGACCTCCTGGTCGCGGACGTGGATGTTGACGTTGTTGCGCCGCAGCACGGATTCGTCGTTCGTCTTGCCCTCGAAGTAGTCGCGCAGTTCCTTCTCGTTGGAGCCCGCGGACAAGACCCGGACGTAGATGAATCCCCGCCGCACGGGCCCGTGCACCTGTCCGTCCGCCCCGGGCTCGCGATCGGAGAGCATGGCCATGTCCATCAGCAGCGGGATGGACAGGCCGACCATCGGGTGGTAGCCGTCGGGCAGGGTGTCCGCGCCCAGCACGGCCTTCACCTTGGCCGTGCGCGTCGCGGGATCCTTGATGTCTTTCTCGACCTGCTTCCCGAAGCGGAAGGCCCCGTACCCGATGGCGGCCAGGGCCACGACGCCGAGGACCAGGAGCACCCCGCAGCCGATGCCCACGTAGACCCAGGGCGACGTGGCCTTCTGCTCGCCGTTCATGGCCGCACGGCTACCACTTCAGGATCGTGAGCGAATGCTTCGGGAACGTGTACTCGAAGCCGTTCCCACTCGTCTTGACCGAAGCGCTGCGCGTCACCGGCCGCACCACCTTGTCGTTGCCGAACGTGTGCGTGGCCTTGAGGTCGGGGTTGTTCAGCTCCCACACGCTGACCGGCCCCGCCGGCGCGCCCGCGACGTTCTCGACGCGGGCCGTGATGTCCGTCTTGTCGCTCCGGTTCAGCACGTTCACGTAGACCTGCCGCGACTTGGGGTCGTAGGTCGCGGACACGTCGAGGTAGCCGAGCTCCCGCCCCGCGTCGGGCTTGTACTTCGGAGACTCGACGAGGACGTCGAGTGATTGCAGGCCCTTCTGCTTCGCGTATTCGGCGATGGGGAAGTAGGTCGTCTGCAGGTAGAGGCCCTGCTTGTTGGTGAAGATGGGCGCGATCACGTTCACGAGCTGGGCCAGGTTCGCCATCTTGACGACGTCGGCGTGGCGGATGAAGGAGTTGAGGAACATGCCCATCGACAGGGCGTCCGCGAAGTCGTACTTCTCCTCCAGGCCCGTGGCCCCGATCTCCGCTTCCGTCATGCCGGGAGTGATCGTGCGGTACCAGGAGTTCCACTCGTCGAAGGCGATGTAGATGGGGCGGGCCTTGGCGTTGCCGACGCGGGCGGCCTGGATCTGGCCCTTCACCACCTCGATGCGGTCGTCGAGGTCGCGCGAGACGGCCAGGAACTTCTCGAGGTTGCCCTCGCGGTTGCCGATGTAGGTGTGGAGCGAGATGTAGTCGATCTCGCTCTTCAGCCGGTCGAGCACGGTGCGGTTCCAGCCCACCCAGTCCGCGCCCGGCCCGAAGTTCGAGGAGCCGGAGGCGATGAGCTTGATCGACCCGTCGGCGCGGCGCATGGCCTTGGCCGCCTCCAGGGCGAACTTGGCGTAGTCCTCCGCGTTCTTGTGGCCGAGCTGCCAGGGCCCGTCGAGCTCGTTGCCCAGGCCCCAGATCTTGACGTTCCAGGGCTTGTCGCGGCCGTTCTTGCGCCGCTGCTGCGCCCAGTAGGTGTTGCTGGCCTCGTTCGTGTATTCGACCCAGTTGCGGGCGTCCTCCACCGTGCCTAGGCCCGCGTTGATGCAGAGGTAGGGCTCGACCCCGAGCTTCTCGGCATAGCGAAGGAACTCGTCCGTGCCGAAGCGGTTGCTCTCGATCACGTCCCAGGCCTGGTCGCGGCGGACCGGTCGCTGGTCGCGCGGGCCGATGCCGTCCTTCCAGTTGTAGCCGGAGGAGAAGTTGCCGCCCGGCCAGCGCAGGATCGTCACTCCGAGCCCCTTCGCGGCCTCCATGACGTCTTTGCGGAAGCCGTCCGCGTCCGAGAGCGGGCTGCCCTCCTCGAAGATGCCGCCGTAGATGCAGCGGCCGAGGTGCTCGGCGAAGTTGCCGAAGACGTACGGGTGCACCTCGCCGACCACGCGGTCGGGATCGATCTTGATGCGCGCGGCGGTGGCGGCGGTGCCGGCCGCGGGCTGGGCTTGCAGCGGGGACGCGGCGAGCAGGGCGAGGGCGGATGCGCTCAGGCAGAGCAGCCGGCGATGTCGTTTCATCGATTCAACTCCTTCTCGTGAACTTCTGGGTGCGGACGATTCCCGAACCTTCGCGGATGACGACGAGCTGGTCGGCGGCGACACCCGAGATGGTCTCGGTGGCGCCGCTGGGCCAGCGGATGCTGAGGTCGGCGGTGGCCGAGGGCCCCAGGCCGAAATGCAGGCGGCGATCGTTCGCCGAATAGAAGCTCGACGACGCCAGGACTTCCTGTGCCTGCGTGCGCTCGCCGTAGCGGGCGACTACGCGCGCGCCGATCGCGCTCCGGTTCGACTTGACGCCCTGGAGGAGGACCTTCAGCCAGTGCCCGTCCCCGGAGACGTCGTTGCGCAGCAGCGACGGCGTCTCGTTCAGGTTCACCACGACCACGTCCACGTCCCCGTCGTTGTCGAAGTCCCCGAAGGCGCAGCCGCGGCTGGTGTGCACGGCGGCCACCCCCGGTCCGGCCTCCTCGATCAGCTCCTCGAACCGGCCGTCGCCGAGGTTGCGGAACACGAGGCGCGGCGTGCGGAAGGGGTAGGCGGGCAGCGCCTTCTCCACCTCGGGATAGACGCTGCCCGTGGCCACGAACAGGTCCGGGAAGCCGTCGTTGTCGAGGTCGGCCATGCCCGTTCCCCAACCCACGTAGCGCGTCTCCACGCCCAGGCCCGCGCGTATCGTGACGTCGTTGAAGTAGCCCTTGCCGTCGTTGCGGTACAGGGTGTTGGTGTCGTCGGAGAAGTGCGTCTTGAAGATGTCGAGGCTGCCGTCGAGGTCGTAGTCGGCGACGGCGACGCCCATCCCCGCCTGCTCCAGGCCGTCCTCGCTCAGGGCCACGCCGTGCTCCAGGCCCTCCTGGGCGAACGTGCCGTCGTGCTGATTGCGGAAGAGCCAGCTCGGCGTGGAATCGCAGGCGACGTAGACGTCGGGCCAGCCGTCGTTGTCGTAGTCGGCGGCCACCGCGGTCATGGGGTACGACCGCGAGGCCGCGGCCACGCCCGAGGCCTTGCTCACGTCCGTGAACGTCCCGTCCCCGTTGTTGCGGTAGAGGCGCGCGAACCCCGTGGGCAGGCCGCGCGGTCCGCAGTTGACGGGCACGCCCTTCCAGCGGCAGTCGGGGTTCTCGCCGGGCTTGGGCAGCCGCTCCAGCGTGGTGTCGAGGTAGTAGGCCACGAAGAGATCCAGGCGCCCGTCGCGGTCGTAGTCGACCCAGGTGCAGCCGGAGCCGTAGCGCACGGGCGCCTCCAGGAGGCCCGCCTTCTCGGTCACGTCCGTGAAGGTGCCGTTGCCGTTGTTGTGGTAGAGCACGTTGTGGCCGTAGTACGTGATGAACAGGTCGTCGAAGCCGTCGTTGTCGTAGTCGCCGACCGTGACCGCGGAGGCCCAGCCCGTGCGCGTCAGGCCCGCCTTCTCCGTCACGTCCGTAAAGGTGCCGTCCCGGTTGTTCTTGTAGAGGCGGTTGGTCGCTCCCGGCGGCGCGCCCTCCAGGCGAGTCCCGCTCAGCACGAAGAGGTCGAGCCAGCCGTCGTTGTCGTAGTCGAGGAAGGCGACGCCGCACCCCACGACCTCGAGGATGTAGCTCTTGCTGTCGACGCCGCCGTACACGATCGGAGCGCGGAGACCGGCCGGCTCCGCGACGTCCACGAGACGGGAGCGGAAGGGGCGGCCCGAGGGCTTGCCGCGCGGTTGGGGCCGGACGCCACGCGACGAGACGCCCTGACCGAACGCACGGGTGGCGCCGAGCGCGATCAGGCCGCCGAGCAGGCCGCGACGCGTGATCACTTCGCCGGCTCCCTGGCCAGCAGCATCTGTCCGGCCGAGACGTCTTCCAGCTTCTGGACCACTCCGGAGGGCCAGCGGATCTCGACGAGACGGGCCGTGCGCTCCGCGCCGAGCCCCACGATCAGCCGCTTGTCGCTGGCCGACAGGTATCCGGCGGCGGTGCCGACGGTGAAGTGCTGGGTGAGTCCGAGCGGGGTCACCACCTTCACGCGGCACCCGAGGCCGTCGCGGTTCGATTTCGTCCCCACCGTCCGGAGGCCGAGCCAGTTCGCTCGGTTCCCGCCGTCGTTGCGCAGCACGAGCGCCCGCTGGCCCACGCTGCTGACCACGACGTCGACGTCGCCGTCGTCGTCGAGGTCGCCGAAAGCGGCCCCGCGTCCGGCCCAGGGCTTCTGGAAGGCCTCGCCCGGCACGACCCTCACGAAGCGGCCGGACTCGTTCCGCAAGAGCAGCGGCGGCTGGAGGTAGCTGAGGTTGGGGGACGTCTTCTCGATCGTGTCCATCACGTGTCCCTGGGCGACGAAGACGTCCTTCCAGCCGTCGTTGTCGTAGTCGAAGAACCGCGTGCTCCAGCCGGCGAAGAGCATGCTGGCCGCGCCCACGCCGGAGGCGTGGGTCACGTCCTGGAAGCTGCCGTCCGTGCCCTGGCGGAAGAGGCGGTAGCGCTCGTTCGAGAGGTCGGTGACCACGACGTCGGGGCGGCCGTCGTTGTCGTAGTCGGCGAAGTCCACCCCCATCCCGGCAAAGGTCTTCCCGTCCTCGTTGAAGCCCACTCCCGCCAGCAGCCCGACCTCGGTGAAGGTGCCGTCGCCGTTGTTGTGGAAGAGGAACTCCTGGACGGAGTCGTTGGCCACGAAGACGTCGGTGAAGCCGTCCTGGTCGTAGTCCGCGAAGGCGACGCCGAGGCCCTTGCCGCGGGCGGCGGCGATGCCGGCCCGGGCGGTGACGTCCGTGAACTTCCCGCCGCCGTCGTTGTGGAAGAGGAGGTTCGTGACCGCTTCGTAGTTGTCGGGGTGGCAGTAGGCGCGGTAGCCGGGCTTCTTCTCGCCGCAATACCGGTTCGGCTCGAACGTCCACTCCACGTAGCGGGTGACGAACAGGTCGAGCCGTCCGTCGTTGTCGTAGTCGAAGAACCCGGCGCTCGCGCTCCAGCCGGAGCCGCCGACGCCTGCGCGGGCGGTGACGTCGGTGAAAGTGCCGTCGCCGTTGTTGCGGTAGAGAGTGTTGCCACCGTAACCGGTGACGTAGAGGTCCTCGAAGCCGTCGTCGTCGTAGTCCCCGACGGCGACGCCCATGCCGTAGAGGTTCTGCGGCATTCCCGTGAGCCCCGCCCTCTCCGTGACGTCCTCGAAGGTGCGGTCCGCCTTCTGGTGGTACAGCCGGCTCCAGAATCTCCGATCGGACCGGTCCGGCCGCGACGCGGGCGTCATGGGATCCTCGAGCTTCGCGCCGTTCGTGAAGAATACGTCGAGGCGGCCGTCGTTGTCGTAGTCGAAGAGCGCCACTCCTCCGCCCATCGTCTCCAGCAGGTACTTGCTCGAGGTGGGGGAGTTCTCGTGCTTGAAATCGATGCCCGCCGACTCGGTGACGTCCATGAACTGTGGGAGGGGGGCGGAGCCGGCGGCGCCGAGGAGGCCGAGGGCGCCTGCCGCCAACGCCACCGGCCGCCATCGTCGGTGCGCGCGCATGGCCCCCTACCCGAGCCGGCGCCGCTCGAGGATCCCCTTCTCCTCCTGCACCACGTAGAGGTGGCGGGCAGGGAGGTCGCGGAAGGTTTCCTTGAGCCCGGACGGCCAGGCGATCTCGACGGCCTCGGCGGCGGCGGCCCGTCCGAGCCCGAAGTGGAGGCGCAGGTCGCTCTGCGAGTAGTAGCTCGAGCCGCTCATGACCTCGCGCATCTGGACGTGCGCGCCGAGCGTGACCCGCACCCGGGTGCCGATGGCCGAACGGTTCGACTTCGTGCCGATGCACTTCACCAGGATCGAGCCGTGGCCGCCGCCCCCGTCGTTGCGCAGCAGCGTCGGCGGCCCGTCCAGGTTGTTCACGAGCACGTCCACGTCGCCGTCGTTGTCGAAGTCGCCGAACGCGCACCCCCGGCCCAGGTTCTCGGCCAGGATGGCCGGGCCCGCCCGCGCGGAGACGTCCTCGAACCGCCCGTTCCCGAGGTTGCGGTAGAGCACCTTGGGCTCGCGGTACTTCAGGTGCAGGTTCTTCTTCGCGATCTGCGAGTACACGTGGCCGTTGACGACGAGGATGTCGGCCCAGCCGTCGTTGTCGAAGTCGAAGAAGTCCACGCCGAAGCCGAGGTACTTCCGGTTCACGCCGAGCCCGGCGCGCAGGGCCACCTCCTCGAAGGCGCCGCCGTAGTTGCGGTAAAGAGAAGTCAGCTGCTCGGAGAAGTTGGTGCGGACGATGTCCAGCCAGCCGTCGCCGTCGTAGTCGCCCACGCCCACGCCCATTCCCGCCAGAGCGGCCCCCTCCGAGTCGAAGGCGCAGCCGGCGGGGATGCCGACCTCGCGGAAGGTCCCGTCCTTGTTGTTCCGGTACAGGAGGCTGGGCGCGGTGTCGCAGGCCACGTAGATGTCGGGCCAGCCGTCGTTGTCGAAGTCGGCCGCCGCCACTCCCATCCCGTACGAGCCGGTGGGCTGCCAGTTGCTGCCGACGAAGACCATGGAGGACGGTCCGCGCGGGCGGGCGACCCCCGACGCCTCCGAGACGTCCACGAAGGTGCCGTCGCCCTTGTTCCGATAGAGCGCGTTCGTGCCCCCCGCGAAACCGAGCGGTCCGCAGGGGACGGGGATGTCGTTGTAGCGGCAGTAGGCGGCCGACTGTCCCGGCCGCGGGGCGGTGGCGGGGTCGAAGTTCAGGTAGCTCGCCACGAACAGGTCCAGGTGCCCGTCGCGGTCGTAGTCGAGGAAGCAGCACCCGGCGCCCCACCGGCTCGGCGGGCCGGAGACTCCGGCCTTCTCGGAGACGTCCGTGAACGTCCCGTCGCCGTTGTTGTGGTAGAGGACGCTCTTGCCCCAGTAGGTGACGAACAGGTCGTCGTGCCCGTCGTTGTCGTAGTCGCCGATGCAGCAGCCCTGCCCCCAGCCGGTGTGGGTGAGGCCCGCCTTCTCCGTCACGTCGGTGAACGTGCCGTCGCGGTTGTTGTGGAAGAGGTAGCTGCGGGGCCGGCGGTCGCGCACGGCGGGGTCGAGGCTCGTCCCGTTGACGAGGAAGATGTCGAGCCAGCCGTCGCCGTCGTAGTCGTAGAACGCGGCCCCCCCGCCCATCTCCTCGAGGAGGAGCTGCTTGTCGTCGGGGCTTCCGGAGACGTTCACCGCGCGGAGCAGGCCCGCGGGCCCGGTGACGTCCGTGAAGAGGACGCCCGGCGCGGAAGCCGTCTCGGCGAGGAGCGGCCGGGACCCGGCGCCCCGGGGCAGCACGGCGGCGGCCAGGGCTCCGCTCATCGTGCGCAGGAATCCGCGGCGGGAGGGGGGGCCGGGGTAACCGATCGTCACCCTCCGGCGCCCGGCGCCGCCGTGCTCTTGCGCTGCTCGCGGCGCATCTTCTCGAGCTCGCTCGCGTCGTGCTCGAGGCGCTTGAAGGACTCGAGGGCCTTGCGGCTCTCGTCCGCCTTGCCCAGCCGGCGGTAGAGGTTGGCCAGGACGTAATAGTGCGCGGAGGACCGGGGGTTGAGCGCGATCGCCTGGTTGAGCGATTCCACCGCCTCGTCCAGGCGGCCCAGGCGATCCTGCGCCTTGGCCTGCTGGAACCAGGCGGCATCGGTCTTGGGGTCCAGCTCCAGAGCCTGGTGCGCGTAGGCGAGCGCCTTCTCGGCATCGCCCGTGCGGTTGTAGTAGGCGCTCAGGCTCACGTGGGCGGAGACGAAGCGGCCCTGCCGCTCCTGGTTGACCGCGATCGCCCGCTCGTATTTCGCGACGGCGCCCGCGTCATCGCCCAGGGCCTCCAGCGCGAAGCCGAGGGCGTCCAGCGCCTCGAGGTAATTCGGGTCCAGGCGGACCGCGGCCTCGAGCGCCTTCCGCGCCGGCTCCCAGTTGTCCTGGACCGAGAAGAGCTTGCCCAGGTTGTAGCGCATCTCCGCTGCGTCCGGCTGGAGGCGGATCCCTTCCTCGAACTCGCGCTGGGCGGCGTCGAAGCGCCCGATGATCATCAGCGTGCGGCCGAGGATCTTGTGGGCCTCGGCGTTCTTGATGTCGAGCTGGAGCGAGCGGGCCAGGGCCTGGATGGCCGGGCCCAGCTTCTGCTGGGCGAAGTACGCGTAGCCGAGGGCGTACCAGCCCCAGGAGGACTGCGGGCGCTCGTCCTTCACGTACGCGGCGAGCAAGGGCTCGACCTCGGCGTACTGACCCTCGCGGAAGTAGAGCTCGAGCGCCGCCACCCGGACCGGATCATCGGTGGGCGGCGGCGCCGGCGCTTGCTTGAGCCGCACCTGGTCGAGCAGGCCCTGCGCCTCCGGGGAGTCCGGACGCAGGTGGAGCGCATGGCGAGCCTTCGCGGCCGCACCCTCGAGGTCGCCCCCGTCGAGCGCCGCCCGGCCCTCCAGGACGTCCAGCGTCGCCGTCTTGTCGCGATCGTCGGCGGCCACGAGCTCGCGCCCCTTCTGGAGCTCGGAGGTCGCTTCGTCCTTGCGGCCGGCGCGGGCCAGGGCGAGCCCGAGCTGATAGCGCGCCTCCCCGTTCTCGGGCGCCGTGCGCGTCGCCTCCTGCAGCTCCTTCACCGCTTCCGTGACCTTGCCCTCGCGCAGGTACGCCTTGCCGAGGGCGACGCGGGCCCGGGCGAAGGCGGGATCGAGCTCGATGACCTTCTGGAGCTGCTCGATCTCCTTCGCCGCTCCCGCGGTGGGGCTGGCGCCGTAGGCGGCGGCGAGGTTGAAGCGAGCCTTGACCGAGGTCGGAGCCAGGGCCACCGCCTTCTCGAGCTCGCGGACGGCCTCCGCGGCGTCGCTGGGCACCAGAGCCGCGCCGAGGTTGACGTGCGCGTCCGCGTAGTCCTTGTCGAGGCGCACGGCCTCCCGGAACTCCGCGATCCCGGCCGGATCGTCGCCGGACTGGACGAGCACCAGGCCGAGGTTGTTGTGCGCTTCCGCGTCGTCGGGCCGCAGCCGGACGGATTCGCGGAAGGCCGCCGCCACTTCGCTGCTGGCGGCCCCCTGGCGGCCGAGGAGGAGGCCCAGCAGGTTGTACGCGTCGGCCCGGCGTGGGTTGGCGGCGATGGCCGGGCGCAAGGCCATGATCGCGCCCGCCCAGTCCGGGGCGGGCACGGCGGGCGGAGGGACGTTGAGCCCGGCCTCGAGCTGTCCGACCGCCTTGTCGAGATCGCCCGCCTTCAGGTACGTGATCCCGAGGTCGACGTACACGGCCGCGGTCGGAGGGAGGAGCGCGATCGCGCGCTGGAGGCTCGCCCGCGCGCCCGCGAGGTCGCCCGTCTCGCGCAGGGCGGTGCCGAGGAAGGCGTGCGCGTCGCCGGCGGCGGGATCGAGGACGAGGCTCCGGCGCAGCTCGGCGATGGCCTGGTCCCGCGCGCCGCTGTACCACCGGGCGACGCCAAGGCTGTAGTGGGCTTCGGCGGACTCCGGCTGGAGGGCGACCGCACGCTCGAGGTGGGTCAGGGCCTGGGGCAGTTCCTTGAGCTGGCCGAGCACGAAACCCAGGACGCGATGCGCGTCGGCGTCGCTCTCGTCGAGGCGAAGGGCCTCGGTCAGGGCGTCACGGGCGGCGGCGAGGTCACCCTTCTCGAGGGCGGCGATCCCGCGGGCATGGGCCTCGTCGGCCGGGCTCTTCGCCTCGGGCACCGGCGGCCGCGCGCGGCGCGCCAGGGCACCCTGCTGCCGGAGGGCGGCGCCGAGCGCGTAGTAGGCCTCGCGCTTCTCGGGATCGATCTCGATCGCCTTCTCGAAGGCGGCGATGGCGCCCCCGAGGTCGCCGCTCTGGCGCAGCGTCTGCCCGAGCTCGTAGCGAAAGAGGACGCTCGTCGGATCACCTTCGACGGCGCCTCGGAGGTGGGGCAGCGCCGCCTCCAGGTCGCCTTTCGCGCGCAGGGCCAGGCCGAGGTTGTAGTGCGCGCCGAGGTTGTTCGGCTCGAGGAGAAGCGCCTTCTCGAAGACCGCGACCGCTTCCGTGTAGTCGCCGCTGGTGGCCAGGGCCGAGCCGAGGTTCGTGAAGGCGCGGCCGTACTTCGGATCGAGCTCGATCGCCCTTTTGAACGCGGCGATCGCGCCGGGGAGGTCCGACTTCTCGGAGAGAGCGACGCCGAGCCAGTTGTGGGCCTCCGCCGAGCGCGGAGCGACTTCCACCGCCTTCCGGAACTCCTGGAGGGCGCGCGGATACTCGTTCCGGCCCCAGTACGCGAGGCCGAGCGCGATGCGCGCGTCCGCATCGCTGGGGTCACGCCGGACGGCGGCCTGGAGTTGGCTCAAGGAGGGGGCGGCCGCCGCCTTCGGCTCCTGGGCGGTCGCGGTCAGGCCCAGGGCGAGAAGCACGAGGAGCGAGCCGTGCAGGACGGGGTGAACCTTCATCCCTCGGGATCGAAGAGGCGCAACTGCAACTTCGAGCCGGCGTCGTCTTCCTCGCGAAGCGACTTCGCCAGCGCGAGCTGCTTGTCCGCCTCCTCCCTCCGGCCCAGGCGCGCCAGGAGCAGGCCGAGCTGATAGTTGGCCTTCACGGACTTCGGATTGAGCTCGACCGCTTTGCGGAGGAGCCGCTCTGCCTCCTCGTAGCGTCCACTGTTCATCAGGAGCCCGCCCAGCACTTCGCACGCAGACGCGTGGTCGGGATAGCGTCGGAGCAGGTCCTCCAGCCGCGCGACGGCCTCGGCATCGCGGCCCTGGTCCCGGGCAACCAGCGCCAGGTAGTAGGGAGACGCCACCTGGTTCGCGTCCAACCGCAAGCTCTCCCGCAGCCGCGCCTCCGCTTGCGCCAGGTGCCCCTGCATGTAGAGGACGGACCCGAGCGCGTATTGGAGCTGCGCGTTCGCCGGCCGCTTGGCGACCAGCGGCTCGATCAGCGCCTGGGCCGCCTCGTACTGGCGCTTGCCCACCTTCGCGACGGCGAGGGTGTACTGGTAGGCGGGCTCGCCGGGCTTCATGTCCGCAGCCCGGACGAGCGCGGCCTCGGCGTCCTCGAGGAGGTCCATCTCGAGGCAGACGCGGCCGAACCCCAGGAGGACCTCCGGATCGTCCGGGGCGAGCTTCTTCGCGCGCACCCAATACGAGAGGGAACGCTCCAGCTCACCGTGGCGCTCGGCCACCACCGCCGCCTGCCGCAGCGCGGCCAGCGAGCCGGGCCTCAGGTCCAGCGCCGCGTCGTAGGCCTCGAGCGCCCGCGCGGGATCGTCCTTCACGACGTAGGCGCCGCCCAGGGCGAAGGCCAGCTCGTACGACGAAGGGTCCGCCGTCCGGGCTCGCTCGAGGACAGAGGTTCCCTCCGCCACGAGGCCGCCCTTGACGAGGATCTCGGCAAAGCTCGCGGACCAGGCGGGGGAGACCGGCCCCAGCCGCTTGGAGTCCGCCACGAGCGCGGCGGCGGAGGACCGATCGCCGGTCTTCAGGAAGTCGATGGCCAGCACGAGCACGCCGTCGGGAGAGAGCTTGAACGCGGCCAGGGCCGGCCTCGCCAGCTCCAGCGACGCCTTGTAGTTTCCGTTCTCCGTCTCCGCGCGGGCGGGGGCCCTGCGCGCGGCCGCGTTCGACCCGTCCCGCTCGAGGACACGGCGGAAGAGGGGAAGGGCCGCCTCGGTCTTCCCTTGCAGCGAGTAGACCTGGGCCAGGTTCAACTGGGCGCCGAGAAGGTTGGGGTCCAGCCGGACGGCTTCCCGGAGCAGATTGGCCCCTTCCTCGAGGCGGTCCTGCTGCACGCGGATCGCGCCCAGCACGGAACAGGCCGCGGCCCGCGTCTCGGGGTCGGAAAGCGCGAGCTGGGCCTGCTGGTCCGCTTCCTGGAGACGTCCTTGCTGGACGAGGGTGGCCGCACGCTGGAGGGCCGCTTGCGCTTGGGCGGCAAAGGTGGCCCCTGGCGGCCACACGCCGAACAGGAGCGCGGCAAGGGAGAGGGCTCGGTTCCGAAGCCGCCTCCTCCCCGGAGACGCGAGGGCCTCCGGGGAGGGGACATCCTGCTCTAGGGCACCCACTGCGACACGACTATCACTATCAGTAGTCGAGCCGCAAGCCGAACTGGACCGAGCGTGCCTGGTTGCACTGGGTGCTGACCGTCCCGAACGCAGACGAGCTGAAGTTCGTGTTCGGGTTGCAGAACGTCGTCCGGTTGAAGATGTTGCCGACCTCGGCGATGAACCGCATCTTGAGGTCGCCCTTCAGGTTGAAGTTCTTGGCGAGGGTCAGGTCCTCGCTGAAGTTCTTGAACCCGCGCACCGAGCCGTCGCCCCGAGGCGCATTGCCGAACGTGAGCGGGCCCGGGTCCGACCAGGCGGCCTTGTCGAAGTAGTTGTCGGTGAGGGGGTCGAAGTCGCCGCCGCCGGTCACCGCGTCGGTCCCCGTGCGATTCGGGCGCTTCTCGGTGTTGAAGAGCAGGCCGCTCATGTCGTTGGCCATCGTGATCTTGAGGGGCCGGCCGCTCTCGTAACGCAGGACGCCGCTGACGTTCCAGCCGCCGAGGAGCGCCTTCTTCGCCCCGGTCAGGTTGTTCGTCTTCCCCTGTGCGATGTCCCAGGTGAAGCCGACCAGGGCCACGTGTGGCGTGTCGTCCAGGCTGAGCCCGTAGTCCGCGGTGTCCCAGTTGATGGGATCCTGGACGCCTCCGTTGATCCCCTCGTTACCCTGCCCGCTCTCCGCGGCGTTGTTCTTCAGCTTGGAGTAGGTGTAGCCGATGCGGTACTGGAGCCCGCCCGAGAGGCGCTGCTCGAGCACGACCTCGAGGGCGTTGTACCAGCTCCGCCCCAGCGGCATGCCTCGCCATTGGATTTGCTGGTACTGGGGATACTTCCGCAGCGCCTGGGCCACGGTTCCGTTGAAGCCCGCGTAGGGAATCGGGATGTTGGCCTGCCGGGCGGCGGGGGAGTTGATGTTCGAGTTCAGCAGGGCCGCCCCCAGCGCCAGGACCGCGGGATCGTTCATGTTGAAGTCGAGCCCCGCGCGTTCGGCATGGTGGTTCAGACGGGTTCCGTGGTTTCCGATGTAGGAGACGTCGAGCATCATGTTCTTCGTCAACCGGCGCTCGAACGTCACTGACCAGTTCTGGAAGCGCGGCAGCGTCAGCCCATTCGGGTCCACGGCGATCGGGTTTCCCCCGAGGTCGACCGTGGGGCTGATGAACGGTGGTTGCTGGATGGTCTGCGTCGGGAATCCGTTGTCGAGCAGGAACGCGGGGAACTGCCCGTTGGTCGTGTTCGGCGCCGCCGGGTTCGACGAGAACCCGCGGTTCGGATCGCCGGCGGCGAACTGCGAGAAGGCCACTCCCGCGTAGTACATGCCGTAGCCGCCGCGGATCATGTTCTTGTCACTGGCGCGGTAGGAGAAGCCCGCCCGCGGCCCCCAGGCGTCCCAGCTCGGGTTCTCGAACGTCCGCCGTCCCGTACGACCCGGACCGTCGCCCGCGAAGATCACGGCGCCGGGGCGGCCTCCCGCGCCGGGGTTGGGCGTGTTCGCGTCGAACGTCGAGTACTCGTCGTTCTCCTCGGTGCGCGCGGTCTGGTAGTCCAGGCGCAGCCCCGCGGTCAACGTGAGCTTGGGGCTGATCTTGAACTCGGCGTTGACCCACGGCGAGAGGTAGTTCTCGAACCAGGTGGGCTGGGCGTAGATATTCTGGTTGGCGTCGTGCACCTGGCCGAGGAGGAACGACGCGAAGGGATCGCCCGTCTGGCTGAGATTGTTGCCGGCGGCGTCGTAGCCGCCGGTCTCGAGGCGATTGAAGTTGAAGTTGCCGGCGGCGCCTCCCGTGGCCCACCCCTTGTGCGGGTACTTCTGGTGCCGGTACTCGAAGCCGGCCTTGATGGTGCTCTTGCCCCGGATCCACGCCAGGTCCGTGGAGAACTGCCAACGGTCGTTCTTTTCGTATCCGAAGGAGGGCCAATCCAGGCCGACCGCGTTGTAGGGCGTGTTGCCGGTGAAGGCCATCCGCGGCGGTCCCGCGTCTCCCAGCACGAGGCCGCTTCGCTGCTGCGAGCCCCACATCCGCTCCGGCCAGTCCGCGCCCGCGGAGAGGCTGGCCCCACCCATGTACCAGCGGTCCCAGGCCACGACGGAATGGCTCATCAGGTTGTTGTTGATGATCCAGTCCCACTGCGTGTGGGCGTGTGAGGTGTAGATGCGCTGGGTGAAGCCCTCGCCGATGTAGTCCGTGTTTTCGGCGGAATTGGCCAGAGGGTCGTTCGGGACCGTGCAGCCCTGGGCCCCGCCGCAGTTACGCACCGACGGGCGGTTGTTGTAGTAGCCGCTGAACATCCCCTTGAACTTGGGCGAGAACTGGTGATCGAGGCGAAGGAGGATGTTGCGCGCGTCCAGCTCCCAGGTCTGATCGCCGGCCGGGTTGCCGGCCACGTTGTTCGACAGGCCCGGGCGGTCGGGGTGCACCATGAGGGCGGCGTAGCGCGAGGCGACCACGCTCCGCAGGGGGTCACCGGCCGGGATGATGTTGCCCGGATAGGGGTCGCGCACGAGGACCCCGTTGACGGTGCGGGTGGTCGCGGGGTTGAAGATCTGGCCCCCGAAGACCGGCCGGCCGAGGGCGTCCGTGCCGATCCGGTTGCCGGTCAGCAGCGCGCTGAAGTCGCCACCCTTGAACGCGTCGATCGGCGTGGTGTTGCCGAAGCCCTCCAGTGTGCCGGAACGGAAGCGGGTCCAGTCGGCGTTGAGGAAGAAGAACGTCTTGTTCTTGATGATGGGCCCGCCGATCGTCGCCCCCCAGTTCTTGTTGTCGAGCGGAGTCTTCGGGAGCTTGAAGAAGCCCTTGGAGTTCAGGGCGTCGTTGGCGAGGTAGCTGTAGGCCGTGCCGTGGTACTTGTTGGTGCCCGACTTGGAGGTGTATTCGATGAAGCCGCCGCTGGTGTGGCCGTACTGGGCGGAATAGGTCGTGGTGATGACCGTGACCTCCTGGATGGCCTCGACCGGAGGAGCGCTCTCCTGGCTCCCCTGGTGGCCGGACGCATACCCGAAGGCGCCGCCGTCGAAGAAGTTCTCGACCGCCCGCGCCTGGCCCCCGTTGATGCGGGAGTTGAACTGGCTCCCGCGGAACATCGGGTCGCCGTTCGGGGCCATCGGCAGGTAACCCGGCTGCATCAGGAGCACCGACTCCGCCAGGCGCACGTCGCCGGCGGTGATGATCGGGAGGTCCCCGTAGTACTTCTCGTTCACGCTGTGGCTGACGTCGGGACGCGTGGACTCCACGGATTCCGCCGTGACTTCGACCGACTCGGTGAGGTTCCCGACCTGGAGCGTGACGTCGTGACGGATGGTGGCTCCGGGACCGAGCACGATCCCCGTCGTCACCGACTTCTTGAACCCGGTGAGATTGACGGACACGCTGTAGGTGCCCAGCACCAGGGGCGCGGTCGTGTACGCGCCCGCGGAATTGGTCGTCAGGTCCGTCGTGACCCCGGTCGCTTCATTTTTGATGCTGACCGTCGCGCCCGGGATCCCGGAACCCTGGGGGTCGGCGACGACACCCCCGATGATGCCGCGATCCGAGCGCTGGGCCAGGAGGGGACCGCTCCCGGCGAGGACCAGGAGAAGCGCGGCCACGAGACGGACCGGCGCGACGAAAGGCCTCGTCATATCCACCTCCGGACGACAGCCAGCGAGAGAGAACGTTTCTGTGCGTGTATATAGCCGGATCCGCCAATCTCGGTCAAGAGAATTTTTCATATAATCATATGATATGAGTGCCCGCCCAAACCGCTGAAGCGCGGACGGTTCAGCCCCGTGGACGGCGGAGACGCGGAAAAAATATGTGGCGGGGGCGTTCCGGGCCCCGTGCCGCGGCGGGCCCGCGTCAGGCGATCTGGATCGAGACGGCGACGACGGCCTGCTTCGGGATGGTGACCGTCGCCGTGTCCGCCGAGACCTGGGCGGGCAGGGAAGCCAGGGCGACCTCCTGCGGCTTTTCGAACGTGTTGGCGGCCCGCATGTCCTCGTGGGTGAGCACGGTGGCGCGGGCTTCACGGAGGTGCGCGCTGCCCGCCAGGCGCAACCGTGCCACCATGCCGTCGCGCAACGAAGGGTTCGTCAGGGTGACGGTCAGGCTCCGGTCGCGCAGGGAAGCCGACCCGGAGAGCCCGGGCAGCCGCCCGGATCCCTCCAGCAGGGGCACCGTGATCTCCGGGATGTCGAAGCGCAGGGGCACGAGCTGCCCGCCCATGTGCGGCCGGTACATCTCGAACGCGGAGTAGACGGGCGTGCGGGTGTACCGGTCCTCCAC
>Ga0207648_10003375_pt1 | contig 16769 bp, 20 predicted proteins | sample KBSMisM32_FD_184310 | JGI IMG/M metagenome (GOLD analysis project Ga0207648, IMG submission 184310) | Miscanthus rhizosphere microbial communities from Kellogg Biological Station, Michigan, USA - KBS Miscanthus M3-2 (SPAdes) (version 2) | ecosystem: Host-associated > Plants > Roots >...
AAAGTGGGGCCTTCACCCAAAACATGGTGGGGAATGTTTCGAACGTCAATGGATAATGGACAAACCTGGACAAAACCTGAAAGATTACCCGAAGGTATTCTCGGTCCAATAAAAAACAAACCTGTTCAGTTGTCCGATGGCAGTATATTATCTCCTTCGAGTAGCGAGACAGCTGGAAATTGGAAAGTACATATGGAAAAATCAGATCGGTAGTCAATCTCAAAAGCTAATCTATGGGCGAGGTTCTCCTGAGACAGACTTTACTCCCTTGAATGCAAACGGTGACTTGGCTCAGAATTACTATGGCGCTCTTCCGACCACAATTTATAGTGATTTTTCTGAAGTGTATGCGCTTAATCCTGATATAGATTCTACCGCATTAATGATCTACGTTTCTTCCTGGTTATTGAACTACATGATAATGCTAAATCAATCTGCAGGTCTGAGGCGAAAAGAATCTGAAGTGCTAAATGGAACGCTCTCATTTTTAATACCATTCCTTTCTCGAGGAATTAATTATTTGCTCTCAAGAGACGTAGATGGAGACGGCTTGCTTGAACAGAATTACAACGAAGATTGGATGGATACCGTTTTAAGGGATGGAAAAATAGTTTACAGTCAAGCTTGCTGGCTATTAGGATTATCGAGTTTTGCTAAATTATTGTACAACATGAATGAAGATAAAAAAGCAAAAGGACTACTATCCAAAGCTTGTGAGCTAATAGATTCTATTGAAGCAAAAATGTGGTCTGAAAAAAACACATGCTACATGGATGTTAATTCAGATAGAACAATATGTGATGGATCCACGGATATTCTTTACCAGGATACCATATTCTATTTATTCGCGATAACTGAACAGTTTCCTGATATGATACCTGTAAGCTCAGAGAATTTAAATATTCAGAGCTATAGTCAGATTACTCGAAATAGAGAGCTGTCAAATATTGTTAATAATGCTGAAAAAGTTCAGGAGCGAATGATAATGTCCCTTCAATCACTTAAAGATAGGGTGTGGTTGAGAGATATTCCGTTGATAACAGAAAAGCCTCTCCAAAAAACAGGTCCTTGGATTCTTCAAGCACATGAATATCACAATTATACTCATTGGCCATGGATAACAGCTATAGAACTGCTTACCAGATTTCGTTGTGGTCAAATTAACGAATGTAATATTTTACTATCAAATCTATTTAGAAATAATGGTGGCAGTAAGAACGGGAAAGATAAAATATTCTATGAGTGGGTAGACCCTAGTACCATGGCTGGAGGTGGAGCATATCCGTTTAGGACCGGAGTTTCAGCTTACAGACTGGCTGCCTTTGAAATTATTTCAAATCACACGGTTTAGTTAAAATAAAGAAAAATTAGAACTAAAAATATTTTTGCCCAAGAAAATATTTAACCTGAACAATACTATTTACTTGAGATTGCATGGTTCTAAGAGTTGGTATAATTATCTATATTCTGAGAAGGAGATTAAAAAGATAATGGACAAAGTGGTGAAGAAAACCGCAAATATGAAAGCAATTTACTTGAATAACGATCATGGAATGCTGCCTAATGGAAAATATTTACTGGAGCGCCTATTAAATTAGATAACAACGCTTACCATGGATGTTACCAAAGCAACTAAATTAAGTGAAAATAAAAGGGCATACGCCAGTATACAACAAGTTATTAAATAGTTGTTCACCAAGTCATAAATACAATGTTGAAGATAGACTAGAATGGAAAACGAAGAAATCGAAAGAATTAAGAGATTTCTAAACGCAAATGGATACCTTATTAGGAAAAGCGATATTGCTTGGATATTTAATAAAATCGCAGAGGAGTTGGACAGGAGAGAGGAAGATAATCGTATTGTGAGGAGAGAGCTATTGTGCGAGGTGATAACTACAATGAAGGAAATAAAAATTATTACAGAACTCCCAGGGGTTTCTGAGGAGCGAGTAAAAATCAATCCATGTGGTAGACAACTAGAGATAATTGCTGAAAATGAAAAAAGAAAATACTATGAACTCATAAATTTGCCCGAACAGGCAGATACTCATAAATTCAAATCCACTTTTTTAAACGGTTTCCTTGAAGTAACATTGAAGAAGAATCAAAAAAAGAAGAAAAGAGTAGATTCTCGGATTAACAGATGCAAGCCTATGATTTATTAATGGTAGAGTTGTTGCACAATATTTGGTTATTTGGACTAAAATAAATCATAGTTTTTGTAGTTCTAGAATGTCTTTATACTTTAGTGTGTTACCAATAATGTGAAAAAACTGTCATGCCGAGATTGTGGTTTCGATTGCGACTACATGATAAAAGGAGATACGCGAGAAGCGATATTTGAATTTGGAAAAAATCATGTAATTATTAAGCATGGACCGAAAAAAGAAGATTTTACACCGCGCTTTAATGAAAAACTTAAGCTGTTGATAAAGGATAACTAGCGCAGATATTAACAAATGAACTTTTTAAATATCATTTTGGAGCATGAAAGACAATATACGGTTGAACTAAAACCAATTTTCCGAAATACCAATAAATAAAATTAGTGCATCGCTGATTGACTAGATTTCCAAATCAAGTAATGCACCTTTTTGGGAGATCTCAGTATTGGTAGTTAGCGGATATCTCATTTTTTTGATAGGAATACTTGCTACCTTTTTCAGTTTATGGAGCACAGTTCCACAAATTAGGAAGTCGCTTAGAACCAAGAAAACAGATGACGTATCAAAATGGCTTATCATGTGTCTTATAGGGGGACTTTCTCTATGGGTACTTTACGGAATCCTAAAGACTGATATTATAATTATCGTCGCAAATGCCATAGGTGTCTCACTAAACTCATACCTATTATTTCTAAAATGGAAATTTACTAAAAATGATAAACGCACCCATGCATGAATAGTATTTATAGACCAATAAAAGTATACCAGCTGCATAGTAATCTATGGGACTAGAAGTAGTCGGGTGCAGGATAAGATTGAATTATTTAACCATTAGCAAAAATGAGTATATTCTATTCCTATAATTATGAAAATAATTTACTTGGCCTTTTATGCATTCATATTTCTTAGATTGTACATTGATCTATGTATAATAATTGTTACGAGAATGGGCTGCTATACTTCTGACGTAGCCTTTTTTTGCCCCTTTGAACTTAGTGATAATATTAACTTTTTATCCAAATAACACAAAATTATAGACAGGATAGTGGGCGCTTGGTTTTTGTGGAGCTCACATAGCTGTTATAATCTTTGTTGCAGACAATATCATAGATGGTCGCAAGAAGCTCCTGGCAGGGAAGTATATCATTTGGACTTGTAAATATTCCAGTCAAGCTATATACTTCAACAAATGCAAAAGAGTATGTTTTTAATCAGTTGTGTCAAAATGGACACAGGATAAGATACAAAAAGTGGTGCCCAGAAGAAGAAAGGGAAGTCCCCTACTCTGAGATTAAAAAAGGTTATGAAGTGACCAAAGACAATTACATTGTATTTGAAAAAGAAGATCTTCAAAAAATAAAGTTAAAGACTACACATACAATTGATATCAAGGAATTTATTGAATACGATGAACTAGATCCTATTTTCATAGATGACAGTTATTACGTTGCAGTCGATTCCAAAAAAGGGAACGAAAAGGCGTATGCATTATTAGTAAAAATATTAAAGGAAAATAAATTGGTCGCTATTGGCAAAGTTATTCTTAAGGACAAGGAAAGCCTTATTGCATTAAGACCATATCAGAGAGGCCTGGTCATGCATGTTCTAAATTACTTGGATGAAATAAAACCAATTGATGAGATCCCAGAAATGGAAAATTCAAAATCAAAACTTGATCCCCAAGAGATCTCACTCGGTAAAATACTTGTTCAAAAATATCGAAATAAGGAATTTGACATTAGTCAGTACTCTGACACGTATGTCCAAGAACTAAAAAAATTGATAGATGCAAAAATGAAAGGAAAGACTTTCGTGTCAATTGCCCCAAAAGAAAAAGGACCGACTAAAGATCTTCTTGAGGCACTGAAGGCCAGTATCGAAACTAAAAAGAAATAATCGTCTTCTCAAGTAAGTAAGAATACGAATAATAATTAATTCAAAAAAATTCAAGAATCTAAAGTAATTGAGTTTTTTAATTGAATTGTTTTACAATCTTCTAGGGTCAGTAAAGATTATCCTTAAAGTAAACGAATCTTATCCACTTTTTCCCACAAATCCTCTAGGCGGCCACACAACCCCGCGTTTTGCAGCCTTTATACAATATGTTACCCATGATGATGGTATGTATAATAGGCATTCTTGCAGAGGGTGCGGAGGATGTTTAACACCAGCGTCCTCATGTATTATCTGCAGGGAATTTGTTTCGTGGAACTGCGATAAATGCGATTCTATGGAGTATGTATTCCATTCCATAAATTATTGTAGACCAGGTTACTTTTGACCTCATTAATTAGTAAGTCATTTAATAATTGAAGTCTACAAATTTCAAAGCGAGTTTGGAATATTGGATAATCGCTATATAGGATAGACTCAATAGTAACATAAAAGATATTAAATGTCGTCAAAACTTAATAATTAGAAACTCCGACCCATTTTTCATTGGAAACACTTGAGCTTGTAATCGCTATCATTTCAAACTATTTAGTAATTTATCAACGTATTCTTTTATTAAGGCGGTCAATCTTTTTCTCACGAATTCTTCTGTTATCTCATTATTTGTATAACTGCTTTCTATTGGATGGCCATCGCCCAGCGTCATTTCTTCAAAAATATGTACTCTACCATTCCTAGGGAAGAAAGTAATCCTTCTCATAGAGACATTATTTGATTTCGGGTTAGAATCCTTTAACTCTAATGTTACACCTTGCTGTAATTGATATGACTTTTTTATGGCGCAGTTGAGTAAGACACGCTCTTCTTTATCTTCAAGAAATTTTTTATATTCAACCATAATAGGAAGAATGATTCTTTCGCATACTTCGCCGAATGCTTTGTCAGGAACCAATTTATTCGCTTTTCCTTTAGTCTTTTCTAGACTTTGTCGTTTCAACTTTTTCTCAAGTTTATTAAGTAACGGTCCTAACTCGTATTCTAATTCTTTCAATACTAGTAACTGTGTAACTATCTGATATTATAGTATTTCACATCAGGAGTCTAAAAGTAATCAAGTACAGTGTTTTCCATCAATAACTCAATGGAACAAACGATACTAAAGCACTCAACACTTTTCAAAGTCTCATAGTGAGGATATAATATTTATTGATAAAATTTAAAAAAAGAGGTTTAAACAGGGTCCCCTGAACTTCCCTGATTCTTATCTCTTTTAACAGCTGTTGGCTCATGTGAGGCAATATCTTCAGGGTTCTTTGGTTCTTTGCCACCTTTTTCATAATCTCTACTTTCGGCTTTCTCTCCTGTATACGTATCAGGATCAGTAACTATCTTTGCAGCTTCTTTGACATTATCTTTTATTTTTTCAAAAGTATCTGCCATGCCAATTAATGGACAACATATTACTTAATGGGATCCAAGCCGGATGATTTTAATCTAATTAAAATGTTCGTTCGTTCGACGGAAGAGCGGTCAAATAATTTATTCCGAGCTATCTATCATGCAGCCCAGATTTGTAAGTAGAACGGAGAGAAAATAACAGATCCTAATACAGATTTAGCTGCTTACAGACCATTTTTAAAGAAAATCTTAAAAAGAGCAAGTAATCAAAAAAATAGATTTTGAAAATCATAGAATAATTATAATTTAACTACGAGTACTGTTTGTGCCGAACATAAAACTCCTAACCATCAATTCAAAGTCTGGCAGATATTTTTTAAAGTCATTGGTGCTAGCGATATATCTAATAATGTAAGGTTCATTATTATGTGTTAACAGGTATTCCGAGACTTTCAGAGGACCAGCTGTGTCATTTTTAGTACCATCAATTCTTACAGCCTTCTCTTTACCTACCAGTGTATCCTGCTGAGAAGTAACGTTGAGAGAGTCATCCTTATTCATCCTAAATTTTACATACAATTCGGGTGGTGCATTCTTTACAGTATAATCAGAATCTTCTGCAAATAATATTGCCGCTGTACCGTTACCCATTTCAATATTACCCTTATCCTGAATAAGTAAATCGGCAAACTTGGCAGGGACCAATACTACAGAAGAATAAGAGCTAAGCCCTAACGCATGTTCTAAAGGAGTTTCTGGGGATTCGGTATAACTCCATGTATTAGGTACTTCGATAGAAAAAGGAAGACCCCTGAATTTTTCTTCCACACTGTAGGCACTTTGAATGAGAAATAATAACAATATTGTAGTTGTTGTTATATGAACTAAGTACATATTCCTAGTTAGCAAATCTAAAACTTTTAAACCATTTCTTTAAATTCGTTAAAAGGGAGTTTTTATCACGAAATTTATTGAATTTATGCTCAAGTGACGTACTTTAAAAACTTACCTTGTAATGCCATTAGTGAAAAAAAACTAAAGACTTTCTTGCTAATCAAAAGAATTTTCGCAAAATAAAGAATAAACTGGCTATGACCAGCTAACACACTTTATGAGAGCGAAAATGACAAATAATCATGTTAAACAATCAACTCAAAATTACAAAAATGAGTAAATTAATACAAAACTTGAAATATTATAGTATCACGATTCTCAAATTTGTCTAACATATAAAAACTATAATATTCTAAATTTAAATATGATAACTTCAAAAATCACGAAATCGTCAATGTTCGTTATGACAGCCGCTTTACTGCTCGCTACTGCGGCAGTAATAAGTCCTGTAAACATGGTTCATGCCCAAGGAAATACGACAAATGGTAATATGTCGGCAGATGCCACAAAAGGGAATTTGTCGGCAGTAATCGATGTTGATACCCTGAGTAAAAACATAAAAGAAAGGCATCCGCTCTTGGCCAAAATGTCTGCAGATGAAGATAAAAACCAAATAGTAGTTATAAAGGGTATGGATCCAAAAGAAGCAGCAAAGACTATTATCGCGCTGAACATGCTAAGATTATTGCAGCAGTATAAGGAAGTAGATGCAAAGTAACTTCCTCTCATTTTTTCTAAATGTTCATGTAGACAATTGCTTTTTTCTCGATTCTGGTAGACTCGTAGAATCTCCCACCCCATTGATCTTTATTTTATATAAATAATTGAACGTACGATAGTTACTGAGGAAGGAAACCATTGAGCCTACTGTTTGTTCTGGTGTGTCATCAATAAAAGCGACGATGTTACGTGTTACTGGTCATGGCGTATTGAAACACACGGATATTCATACACCAATTGTAAGTCCAGAACAAATTGCGTTTAACCAATATAAAGTTTGAAGTCCTAGATGCAATTAATGAATATGAAAACACTACTTTTGATCGCGACCTTTGCACTTTCATTGGTTATCGCCTATCCAATGATGAGTTTAGCACAACAACCGGAAACAGGAAACCAGTCATCCTCTCCCTCACAGATTGAGGTCCCACTGAATTTCACTCTAAAAACAAAGGGTGGAGAGAAAGCAAAAGAAGGCCAAGAGAATAAGAGTATTACTGTTGATGTAACCGTTCAACAGGGTGAAGGCGGAAGCCCCACAAAGATACCAATAACAGCAATGGTACCAAATAATACCAAAATGCAGGATGTACAACTTTGTTCATCCATGAAAGAAGGAAAGGAATCATGTCAAACATTAAAGGATTTGATGCCTAAAGCGGAAAGTCAATCATCCAGCGGATCGTCAAAAGAGTCAAAGTCTTCCAGTAGCAACTCAACTGACAAAAATAACGAATAATAAGATAACTAGGCAATTGCCCTAGTCAAAAATATTTTTATTAAAATTTTTCTAGTCAAATAATTATTTACTTATCTATCCACAAAATTTCATTAATCGAGCCGATCGGAAAAGACCCTTATTTTACCAAGCTCATTGACTCTAGTTTTTTCTTCATTTTCTGGGGGGATTTTTCTCAATTTTTGGCCACGAATGTATTTGAGAAAACCATCTGTCCTCACTTTTTCAAGTAGACGTGTATCCTCCGTAAACTGTTATTAGAAACTATATCGATTTCTATTTTGCAGAAATCAGCCCCGTTTTACATTATAATAAATCCATAAATACTTTTACTACATCACTATTATATGTCAGAATTAACAGACATACTTGTGCAATTGGGACAAGTGGAACCAGAACCTGAAGAACCAGGTGACGTAGAACCCGAGCCAGCACCGGAGCCAGGCCAAGAAAATAAAAAAGAATCATAGAGCATTTGTTTGAACCCTATGCCAATTAATTTTTTATTTTTCATACCCAAATCATGTTCGTGGATTCTCTATGATGTAGGTATGAATGAGGTAAGCTTTACAACCACTTTTCATCCCTAAGAATTAATCGAGCCTGCCAACCAGCAAGAATATCTATTTTCTAAGGGGTAGTAAGTCCATAAATTGGCGGGGAAATTTTAACTTCTATCCAACTTAGAAGATTATCAATACCATCGTTCGTAATAAGTGAAGGAAGCTTTACCCTTGATTCTGGGGGAAGCAATTGATTTATGAGCTGCAACGCGCTTGACTTTTTTACGACATCCTTCATTTCTCTGCATTTGCTTATGAGCCCAAGTATTTCCGAATTACTTGAAGACATTCTGTCTATCATATGTACATAAAAGTTTAAGAATATTCACAGAACGTATAATTAATTACAAGTCCTGCTTCCTACTTTTAAGGAACCTTTTATCCTTCTTTTAATCTGACGATACACAACTCGTAGTGCGCAATGAATCTTGACATATCATTTTGCCATTAAACGCAATTTGACTTAAATTGTAATAAAATAACTTTAGGGCTAACTAGAATTTAACAAAAAAGAATAAAGTAATTTAATCAGGTCATCTGTCCTGTCTAATATGGCTTACCGGACGCTTGACCACCAGATGATTGATTAGATGCTTGACCACCAGATGATTGATTAGACGATTGATTTGACCCAGTCTTATCAAAAGTGGTTAGACTTGACAAGTTCCCAAGTTGGTTACCACTTGTTAGCTGTTCTAGCTGCTTCGCTGATCCAATCTCTAACTTCGTATTATTTCCTGTACCATTACTTGCTGCCATCTTCGTATTATTTCCTGTACCATTACTTGCTGCCATCACACTTGTTCCGCTTGAAAGAACGATGCCAACCGCAATTCCTATCAAAAGTAATATTCTTACATCCATGCCTGTACCTCTTCGACATACTATTAAAGCATTATGGCTTCAAAAACAAAAGAGATTGTTGAAAGTACAAAAAAACACCGTAGCGAAGATGCGTAGTATTATATAATAATTGATGATCGATGATTGATGACAACAACAAAGATGTTAAAGCTTATTCTCCTTTTCATCTAGGAAAGACAGAAAAAAATCCGGAATAATACGACAGAAGCAAATCTGAAGAATATAGTTGAACTATTGCTGTTGGGGTTACCTATTAGAGGTCAACATTCCAACTATGTTTTGAAAATATCAAACTACTACGATGCTTGTTTCAAACTTAACTGAATCAGTTGGAGGCTTCGAACTATTTTGACTTAATCCTGCCAGTACTTGAGTACCATTTACTTTTTGATCGTTTAGTGTACTTACAAGTGAGGGATCAGGAACTATATTCTTGATTGTAATCGTTACATTTCCAACGTTATAATCCTTCAATGCAATTGTTTGAGGTCCACGGCCTCCCTGAGGTACCTGATTAGTTTTATTCCATATTTCTTTTCCATCCTTAGAATTTATTGCGATGTCATAACTTTTTACAGGAAGAGTTTTTTCAACAACAGAAGGTATTACCATTCCGCTATTCTTAGCATATTCCGTGCTTGAGATATTGGATTCGGAATTTGGAGGTGGACCACTAAGGTGTGGAGATGATTTATTTAGAAAAACTATCTCTATATTCAGTCCTGTAGGAATAGATGATTGTCCAGATTTTATTGTGACTAAATATGTTCCCTTATCAGAAACTTTTTGCAAAATAGGAGAAGCTAGTCTTACTTCTTTCTCTCCTCCTGCTGTCGAATTAACTGATGATTGAGAAAAACCTAAATTTGGTAACGATAATATAGTAATAATGAAAAGCGGTATGACGATATACTTCATATAGCATATTGATCATTATAATTTATAATAGTTCACATATTGAAGGGCTGGAACCATTTTGGTTATAAAACGACAGCTAGAAATTGAGCGTAATTAAGTCACTAGATTCTAATTTATTGATGATACAAGTTTAAATTAATCAAGTAGGTATTCGCCATAATACTGAGTAACCAGTGTAGCGGCCTGGTTGTAGATGGGCGGGAGGACAGGAATCAGGAATTATTCTCTTGTTAATTGAATTGTTGAATGTGGTCATTCTGATAAAAACATTAATCTAATGGTTGGAATCCTCATGTGCTCGTAGTTACAATAGCAATGAGCAAAACGACTACAGATAGAGTTGTTGAGAACAACCGATGTGATTTCTTCGCATTACATTTTTCAGCACTATTTATTATTTTGATCTATATCTGATTGACCTTCAAAAGAAATATTTTAGGCCTGAATAAGAATGAATTTGATTCATAATGAAAGCGGCGATAGTCCAAGAAGTTCGCGGCAAATGGCAATTAAAAGATATTCCAATCCCTAAACCAGACCCGAACCAAGTCCTTATCAAGATGCATGCAAGCGGAATCTGTTATACTGATGTACATATGACGGAAGGTAAACTTCCAGCTCGTCTTCCCAATACACTAGGTCATGAGCCAGTTGGAGAAATAGTCGAGTTAGGTCAAAGTGTTACAACTAGAAAAATAGGGGATAGAGTCGGGGTACCTTGGACGCAGTATACATGTGGCAGATGCGAATGGTGCCAAAGAGGAAAGTCATTGTTTTGCTTAGAGCAGATTGGAACTGGTGTTAACATTGCCGGAGGACATGCAGAATATATGGTAGCTTATTCAGATGCGACGCAATTACTACCTGAAGGACTAGAATATGAACAAGCGGCACCGATATTCTGTGCTGGATATACTGTGTATAGTGGTTTGAGAATTGCCGAACCTAAACCACATGAACGTATAGCAGTTGTTGGTGTTGGAGGTTTGGGGCATCTGGCTATTCAATATGCTAAGGTCTGTGGATTTGAAACAATCGCCATTACACATTCTAAAGATAAAGAAGAATTAGCATACAAACTTGGTGCAAATGCAGTAGTATCAGATGGCAAAGGTTTGAAGAATTCTGGTGGTGCAGATGTGATTTTAGCCACAAGTAACTCTTACAAGGCTACCAGTAATACTCTAAAGGGCTTAAGACCTGATGGAAGACTGGTTTTAATGGGAATTTCAGATGAACCTCTAATTGTGACAGGTCATTTACTTTACGGGCGAGGTCGCATTATAGGATCAGTGCAAAATGATAGAGAATATCTCTACGAGGCGTTAGATTATGTAGCTAAGGGTAAGGTTCGTGTTATGACAGAATCTTTTCCATTGGATGAAATGAATGTCGCCTACGAAAAAGTTGTGAAAGGAGAATTACGATTCAGGGCCGTACTTAAAATTCAATAAGGATTAAAAAATCATTCTCTTATCCAGGAGAGTTTTTCTTTTGATTCAATTAAAGTAATCAAATAATCAGAGCTTTTTAGTAGACTGAGATAAGGATGAGGGTATATACCCGTTTCAAGAACTACTAGGATATTTTAGATACAATCTTTGTATATTGTCATATTAGCTTAAAAATATCTAAGAGAGTAACAACAGGAATAGATAGAAAATTGCGGGTACTAAGGTTTGAAACGAGCAGGCGTAACAGGATTGCCAAATTCGTTTGGAGAGTATGCAGAATATATCTTTATAATCTGTCCATGTTTTACCTGAAAATCACCAAGTAATTTTATTATATTTCTGTACTTATCATCCAATGCCAACAGAGATTCAGCTAGTGGTCCTGCTAACAATATATGTCCCCCATCTCCTACATCCATAACACGTCTTGCAAAAATAATACCGGGTCCCCATATATTCTGGTTAGAATTTACATCGTTTACTATAAACACAGAACCAGAGGCAAGACCAATTCGGACATCAAGAAATGATCCATCTTCTTTATGCGTATGAGTGTTATATTTTTTCAAAGCTTGATGCAATTCGATTCCAAGTTGAAGAGGCGATTCAGGACTTAACATAAAGCCTATGGCCATACCGTCACCTGTGGGAAGAACCCTTTTGTCAGAAGTTTTCTTGAATATTTCACAATGACCTATCATGTCATTTAATGCCTCAATCTTCTCTATCTGCCTTCTCACAGATAGGGCAGGATCTGACAGCCCTACTACGTCTACAAAGAAAAATGCGGCCTCGATAACCCCAGAAGGGCCTACATCGGATACACGAGCTTGACCAAAGGCACCAGCAAGCTTCATGTAAATCTTAACATGGCTGTGATGGAACGGCATATCTAGGTAATACTCTGGTTCTTCTAGTATCGGTGCTTTACAAAGACCACAAATAGAAAATTTTGATTTCGAGCTTGCTTCTGATTCAAATTTTAAATTTCCGTCTTGTTCAATATTGAATAGAGTTGAAGATGACTTACTACTTCCTCCTTTAATCGATACTAATCTAAGCTTTCGTTTAATCTTGTCTGATTCTTCTTGAATCGCGATCTCAAATACAATATCAAAAATTGAACTTAACTTATTCAAAATTGGTTCATTACTAGATTGAGTACCAGACATAGTAATAAGAGAAATGGCTTCTAGTTCCTTAATGATAAAAGATAATGCATTTATAAACTTCAATACTTTGTCCTCTTCAAATATTGTAAACATATGTGTTAGCGAATCAAGAACAATAGCACACTTTGGAGGATTGTTAAGGGCAGATCCGGTTGCCTGCTGAGATGGATCACCAATATTAGTATTAGATGCGGACCATTCATCTATTATATTTTGAATCTCCTGTAGAGTGGCGGAGAGCTTGGGATCGTTTATACCAGTAGAATTTTCTAATTCTTTGTCGCTAGTAGATACTAAATAAGGATTCAAAAATTTCAAGTTCTTAATTTCTGGATCAGTGACATTGTTGAAAAGTTTCCCATACTCTTTGCGCGTCATACTCGAGTTAATATATATACATAAAAATCCACTTTCTAGGCTATCTGTTATCATCTGCCGACAAAAGAGAGTTTTGCCTCCTCCAGGAGGACTCATTAGTAAAATTATTGCAGAATCAGTCTTCTCAGCAGTAGCCTCTCCTAATAAGCTTGAAAGCCCTGGAATCCTTAATTCAGGCATTATCTTGATTGATGTTGAGTATCTTCGATTTTTTAAATTTAACTCTAAATATTCTTTAATTTTTCTATCAATGCATCAATCTTGCCCGCAAATGGGTGATCTGGAAATTTCAGTGCCGTCAAAAATTCATTACTATCAAACTGAATGTCACAATAACAGGGAATAGAAAGTATTGTATCCATCCCAATGTCTTCGTTAAGTTTGGATACTACCGTAGCTTGATTGCCAACGGTATTATTGTACATTTCCTGTGTTGATGAGGACTGTTGATCTGCCAAACTAGCGGGTAAACAATAACCCGCAGCTCTGTTTAACAATAAATACGATTTAGTTCCAAGCTTCGTGAGGCTTTCATAAATTTCCTTTGCCAAAAGCCGAGTTCCTTTTAGATCAATACCGTCCAACTTGAGCGAAAGAAGAATTGTATCGGCAATTGCGAGAGAATTGATAGACCAATACCGAATACCCGGACTCGTATCAATTATGATAAAATCTGCATTGTACTTGGCAACAATCTCCTCTCTCAGCATAAGAAATTTTCTTAGTAATTGTATCTTGGAACCCTCTTGTCTTACCGCACCATCGAGCTTGTATATTTCATCTTTTGAGGTACTGGAAAAGGCTACAAATAATTTTCCTTTCGAAGAGTCTGATTGTTCGCCATCGTTAGATGGAAATTTATTTAACACTGTCGATAAATCGTGTATAACTTCATCAATCTCGGCATTTTCAAAGAGATAATCATTAATAGATTTCTTTGGCTGCCATTGAAAGTAGTCCTGAAGACTAGGAGCATATACATCGACATCTAATAAAACAGTCGTTAATCCCTTTTTTGCTAGAGCAGCTGACAAGTTCGAGCTGATTGTAGATTTGCCTGTACCGCCCTTGTATGAGTGGAATGCAACACATTTCGTCATTATCTCATTAATTTCAATTTGGTAGTATAAAGTTGTCTAATTCTTACGTCCTATCCGACCTCATGTAGTATAGTATTTTAAATAGTCACAATATTGAATTCAATGTGGACTTTGAAAAACTCTGTAACGACGTTCTTAATCTTGATCCAAAGGTCCGTTTTGCAGGAGTTTGTGACAATACGGGTGAATTAAAAAACGGAGGATACAGAGAAGGTATCAAAAGTTTTCTTAGTGATGATGAATTTAAAAAATCAAATTTAATCACTCTTGAAAGATGGAGGCTTCATAATAAGTTAGCTGACAGGATTGGCAAAGCACGATATGCCATGGAAGAGTATGAAAAAGTAAAGCAAGTTACAATGCCATTAGAAGATGAGCATTTATTGTTAATGAGCACTGAAGTTGATGCTGACCATGGAAAAATAATTGAATCTGCTATACAGCTAATTATATCAAATTACGTCAAGGATTACCTTTAGTTAGGCTATTTTGCGCAATGCCCAAAAGTGTCTGAAGCGGAAAGTTTACCTATAGTTTGATCACTTTACATTATTTTTTTCTGGCTCTACTTACCTCTTCAATGACTTGTTTTAAATAATCTTCTATTTCCGATTCGGGTACTGGTGTTTCAATTCCAGTTTTTTCTGATAATTCTTTTTCATGTACATCTGCTACGTCTTTGAGTTCGCCGACCGCTCTTTTCACTTCTGATTCCATTTGAGCAGTTCCAATGCTAGAAAGTAGATTGTTGTCATTTTTGGCCAGAGCTCTCAGATGCTGACGCAAAGTAATATCTTGGGAAAGAGACAGGGCAGATGAGTATAGACCAAATAAGACGAAATATGCCGAAAGTGGTAACAATGAAAGTGAGTTTATGCCATAAGGAGGATAGGACGCTGTATTGACGCTAACGTGATTAGAGATGTACAAAAGTATGAATCCATAAGCTGTTAATTTGAGAAAAGTTTTGATTGAACTATCAGGCAATCTCCTTAGAATTATCCAAAAGGAAAATGCAAAGAGAGCTCCCGTAGAGATAGAAACTAACTTTTGAAAAATGTAAAACGAGAAAAGATCAGGATTTGTATCTGTATCGTATATGTTCAACGCATCAAGTATTGTACTGGTATAACCTAATATTGGTAACGCAATAATTAAAATCATTTTGGGAGCATTAGTTTTTCTGCTGTAATGATATAGTAGGAGCGAGCTTCCTATAAGAGTTAGCAAAAATGAAATGTAATCAACATAATGATAAATAGAGAAAAAGATATTAAAGAAGCTTCCCTCCGGATTGTCGCTGAATTTAACCTCGGATTGGGGTGTAATGATAGAATCTTTTTGAGAGAGCAAATCTCCCGAACCTAAACCTGAAATGATTTCTGATGTTGCTAGAATAAAAAACGCAAGGGCAAACAATAAGATTCCTATGCTCTGCTTCTTGTCCTTATACCAGGATATGAACCTCAAGGCAAATATAAAAAGTAAAGCACCGGTAACAAAATTACTAATATAAGTAACAAATAATAAAGATATAGTTGAATACTTTGACAAAAGTAACATCTGAATAAGAACCAAAATTACATTTGCAGCCAATACGTACTGCACTATAGTAACAGATTTATGTAAAGCCGAAATTAAAGTAGACCTTGCTTTTAATGCACTACTGCTTGAATCCAATAATTTCAGTAAAAAAAATTGGCCTAGTACATAACCAATCGAAATAATGGTGAATAAAGATATTCCTCTAATGGATGTGTTGAAATCCACCAAAAAATCTGCAACGATTTGATCTACATTTTCAATAACAAGTAATGTGACAATAACTAGGAAGATTATTGAAATCTTTTTACTTGACTTGGAAAAAGAAAAAAAAATATTTTTTCAGACATTAATATTCATGAAATATTGTCTGAGTCGAAGTCGATTTTAGCATCGAGTGTCGCAACCAGAAATATTTCCGCTCATATTGCCGGCACTGGTTGCATTAGCCATTGTTGCATTCGTCATATTTCCTGCCATGGATGTAGCATTTGGCATCTGTGCATATGTGAAAACTTGAGTTCCAGTTAGGAAAAATAATGCTGCAACTATGCTTAATGCTATCAAAGTCCTAGTATTTAGCATATTCATGGATTTATTTTTATAATATATAAACTTAATAGATTGGAAATACTTTAATCTAAAAAAAGAAATGGAGATTTCAATTGAAGTTTTTTTAGCCTATCAAAAAGTGAGAAATTAGCCTGAGTTGGAACTTAAACTACATTTCGAGACACATACCCTAATCAATCCACATCTCTTTATGAACGAAATTGTTAGTCTTGTTATCCAGTTGACTTATCATTCCGTAGCCACTTTTTCCACCCGAAAAAAGATAGAAAAAATAAATGAAAATGAAAATGTTTGAAGTACCTTCGATAGCCTCTTTGTGTCTCTCGTTTTCTATAAAAACCCAATATCTTTTTTCCATGCCAGGCAAGAGAGGTCCTAATTTAAACTGATTTT
>Ga0207648_10003377_pt1 | contig 16768 bp, 10 predicted proteins | sample KBSMisM32_FD_184310 | JGI IMG/M metagenome (GOLD analysis project Ga0207648, IMG submission 184310) | Miscanthus rhizosphere microbial communities from Kellogg Biological Station, Michigan, USA - KBS Miscanthus M3-2 (SPAdes) (version 2) | ecosystem: Host-associated > Plants > Roots >...
ATACCTACGATGCGGCGGGGAACCGTCTCACCAGCACGCTCACGCGCACGACGCCGTCCGGCCCGGTGGCTCAGGTGACGACGTTGGCCTACGACGACAACGGACGCCTGGTCCAGGTCACCGACCCCGACGGGACCCTCACCAAGACCGTGTACGGCCCCACCGGCCAGGTGGCGGAGACGGTGGACAAGCTCGACCGCGCGACCACGTTCGTCTACGACGAGATGGGCCGCCTCACCCGGACCACCTATCCCGACGGGTCGGCGGAGATCTCGACCTACGACGACGAAGGCCGGCCCCTGACCAGCACCGACCGCGGCGGGCGGATCACGCGCTTCGAATACGACGGAGCCGGACGGTTGGTGAAGACCACCTACAACGACGGCTCCTTCACCACGAACGCCTACGACGCCGCCGGGCGGCTGTCCACGACCAAAGACACGCGCGGCAATGCCACCACCTACGAATACGACGCCGCCGGCAATCGGACGAAGACCACGGATCCCCTGGGCAATGCCTTCACCACCGGGTACGACGCCAATCACAACGTCGTCTCCGCGACCGACGCCAAGGGCCAGACGACGACGTTCACCTACGACGACGGCAGCCGCCGTACGCGGACGACGTACCCCGACGGCACGTTCACCACGACCACGTACGACAAGGTGGGCCGGCGCACCGCCCAGGCGGACCCGGCGGGCAAGGTCACTCAGTTCGGCTACGACCCCGTGGGACGCCTCACGACCCTCACGGATGCCCTCAGCCAGATCACCGCCTTCGCCTACGACGAGGCGGGCAATCGCGTGCGCCAGACGGATGCCAACGGCCACGCCGCCACGTTCGCGTACGACTCCCTCGGGCGCGAGACGCGGCGCACGCTGCCCGACGGCAAGCTCGAGACGCGGACCTACCACCCGACGGGCAAGCTGGCCACGCGCACGGACTTCGCAGGGAGGCTCACGACCTACGCGTACGACGCCGCCGACCGCGTCACCACGCGCGCTTACCCCGATGCGTCCACCGTCCGCTTCACCTACACCCCGTCCGGCCGCCGCGCCTCCGTGACCGACGCCCGCGGGGTCACGACGTACGCGTACGACACGCGCGACCGGCTGCAGCGGGTCACGCCTCCGGACGGGCGGAGGCTCGACTACGCGTACGACACGGACGGACATCGGACGTCTCTGGCCGTCACCGTGGGCGCGGCCACCCTGGCCACGACCCACGCCTACGACGCCGCCGGACGGCTGCAGACCGTGACGGATCCCAGCGGCCGGGCCTATGGCCTCGAATACGACCCCAACGGCGATCGCGCGGCCCTCCGCTACCCGAACGGCATTCGCACCGACTACACGCACGACCGTCTCGGCCGCTTGACCAACCTCGTCACGCGGACGTCTCTCGGCGGCGTCATCCAGTCGTACGCCTACACGCTCGGTGCCGCCGGCCAGCGCACCCAGGTCCAGGAGGCGGACGGCACCACGCGGCAATACTCGTACGACGACCTCTACCGCCTGACCACGGAATCCGCAGGCGGGAGCACGGCCTACAGCAAGACCTTCACGTACGACGCGGTGGGCAACCGCCTCACGGAAGCGACGAGCGGCACGGGTGCCCCCGGCACTCCGACCGCGCCCGGCGTCATCAACTACGCCTACGACACGCGAGACCGCCTGCTCACCGAGACCTCCTCCAGCTACACGTACGACGACAACGGCAACGTCGTGACGCGCTCGGGCGCCGCCACCTACGGGTGGGACTTCGAGAACCGCCTGGTGCGCATCACCAAGGCGGACGGCACCGTGGTCGAGATCGCGTACGACGCGGACGGCAATCGCGTGCAGACGCGCGTCACGCCCGCCACCGGGCCCCCGACCGTCACCAGCTACGCCGTGGACGCGAGCGGACCGCTCTCGCACGTGGTGGCGGAGACCGACGGCGCGGGCGGCCTGCAGGCCGTGTACGTCCGGGCCCAGGACGAGCTCCTCGCCGTCCTCCGTGGGACCGGCGTCCGCTTCTACCACGCGGACGGGGTGGGCTCCATCCGCTGGCTCACCGACGAGACGGGCGCGATCACCGACCGCTACACCTACAGCGCCTTCGGCGATCGCATCGAGCACGTCGGATCCGATCCCCAGCCCTATGCCTTCGCGGGCGAGCCCTACGACCCCAACGTGGGGATGCAGCAGCACCGCGCGCGGTGGATGGACCCGCGGCTGGGCCGCTTCGCCTCCGTCGATCCGCTCGATCCCAGGGTGGGCGCCTACTACGACCCGCCGGAGCTGCACCGGTATCGCTACGCGGCGGACGACCCCGTCGATCGGACCGACCCCAGCGGCCTCCAGTCCATGGGCGAGGTCAGCGTCAGCCTCGACGTCAGCGCGACCCTCAACACCACCGCGACCGTCAGCGCGCGGGGCGCGCAGCTCGCGGTCAACCGCGTGGCGGGCAAGGCCCTGGAGAGCTTCCTGGAGAACCTCATCCGGCGCGAGTTCCCGGGCGCGATCATCAAGACCCAGCGCGCGCTCACGGGGCCGGGAGGCAAGCGGATCTACGACATCATGGTGCGGGTCGGCGACCGCCTCGTGATCATCGAGTCCAAGACCAACCTCCCGACCGGAGGCAGCGCGTTCGCGCGCCTCGTCGGGCAGATCCGGACCTTCACGACGGCGGCGGAGGCGGAAGCGGCGGGCGCGGAGGTGATCGTCTTCTCGGAGGGCGCGACGGAGGCCGCGCTCTCGCGTATCCTCACCACGCTCGGGGCCGACGCCAGCCCGCACTTCATCCAGGGCTCGCTCGAGCTCCTGAGCCTGATGCGCACCCTGCTCCTCGGCATATAGGATGGGTGATGACCCGCACTTATGAAGCCCATCTATCGCAAACACGTGGAGCAGGCGCTCGATCGGCTCCTGCCGGACGCGCTCCCCGGTTTCGTCCCCGTCCCCCTGAAGCTCTCGAAGGAGGAGCGTAAGGAGGCCACCCTCTTCGCGGGCAGCCGCCTCTACGCGCGCACGGTGCCCGAGGGCACCCAGTTCATCCACCTCATCCCGCACAGCCGCCAGGAGCGCCTGCAGGCGGAGGTGGGCTGGTCCGTGTCCGGCCGGTTTCCGGCGGCCTTGACCAGCCATGGTCCCCTCCGCAAGCCGGCGGACGAGACCGCGGAGCCGTCCTGGCTGATCGACTTCGGAGAGCTCTATCACCGGCGGCACGGCATGGGTTTCCTGGGCTGGGACGTGTGGCAGCCGTCGGTCGACATCGACCATCCCGACTACATGAAGGTCTTCATGCGGGAGGACCTCGCGCCCGTTTCCGACGAGCAGGCCCGGACGCGGGCGGCCGCGGCCGTCGCGGAAGCCCTCACGGACCTGCGCGACGTCGCTCTCCCCTATCTCGAGGACTGGGCGCGGTCGCGCCGCTGATCAGCGCGCGGCCAGCATCCGGCGCGTCATCTCCTCGATAGGGGCGAGGTCGTCGGTGAAGACGGGCGCGCCGGCGGGGATGGACACCTCTCGGAGCGCGAGCTTCTTCACGCCCCGCGTCGAGGAGAGAACCGGCGAGTGGTATGCCAGCCGGTCCGCGGAGGGCGTGCGCGTGAACGCGAACAGCATGAAGTTGCCCCCATCCGTCTGGCCGGCCATCACGCTGGGAAACACGCGGCGCATCGTGGCGGCCAGGCGATGCAGCAGGGCCGAGTCCGCGCTGCGGTCGAAGACGTTCATCATCAGGAGCGCGTCGTCGCTCATGCGCGCGCGGGCGAGCCGGAAGCACTCCTCCGTGACGAGATGGAACGGGACGTAGGGCCCGCCCTGGAACACGTCGAGCTGGACGAGGTCGTAGGTGCCGCGGTCGCGGGCGAGGAATCGCCGCGCGTCCATGGTGTGCACGCGCAACCGCGGATCCGAAGACACGTCCACGTCGAAGAACCGCGACGCCGCTTCGACCACCCGCGGATCGATCTCGACGGCGTCGATCTCGACGTCCGGCGCGGTGCGACGCATCGATTGGATGCTCCCTCCCGCGCCCATTCCCAGCACGAGGGCCCGCTTCGCCGGCACCAGCAGGGGCCCGAGGGCGAAATAGTCGTAGTAGAAGCCCGTCCAGGTGCCGTTGCCCTGGCGAACGGTGTGGACCGAGGAGGGATGGTTGAGCTGTAGCATCCGCTGCCCGCCGATCTGGACCACGCGCACGAGGTTGTAGGCGGACTCCGCGGTCCAGACCGTCCCCTGCGCCCAGCCCAGCCCGGGCACGAGCAGGAGCATGGCCGCGGGCGCCGCCGCGACTGGAAGTACGAGTCGCCGGTGTCTCGGCACGAAGACGAGGCCGGCGGCGGCGGTGAGGAAGGTCGCGACGCAGAGGACCTGCAGCGTCGTCTCCGTGCCGACCTTCGGCAGCAGCCCGAAGATCGTGCCCATGATGCCGGCGATGCTGCCGGCGGTGGACAAGGCGGAGACGAGCCCGGACGAAACGCCGACGGGCATGACGTCCGCGCAGAGGCGCACCATCACCGGACCGGTGGCGGCGAGGGCGACCATCGCCGGCGCGAACAGGACGAGGGCGCCGAGGGCGACGCCCACCACCTCGCCCATCTCCGCGAGAGGGGGAAGGAGGAACCTCATGGTCAGAACGGCCAGGGCCTGCCAGGCGGCGGCGGCGAGGATCGCGAAGAACACGTCCTCCCCCGCGCGGGCCCGCGCCGCCAGCCGGCCCCCGACCGCGTACCCCGCCACCATCGCCGTCATGACCACCGCGATGGTCGTCCCCCAGACGTAGACGGAGTAGCCGAAGTAGGGAGCGAAGAGGCGGACCGCCACCATCTCCAGCGCCATGACCGTGGCTCCGGAGACGAAGATGGCGGCCAGCCAGGACAGGACGCGCGGGCTCATCGCGACGGGAGCCTTCATGCGCCCGTCAGTTGCAGAACAGGCAGAAGTCGAGCGGACGGCCCATCACCCTCGGGGGCAGGACGACGTGGCGGCCGCCGAGGACCGCGATCTGATGGCCGGTCGTGTCATCGACGACCTCGATGGAGCTGGCCACTTCCGCCGACCAGTCACGGGCCTCGCTGGGTGTGAGCCCCGGACCGACCGTGACCCAGACCGCGGCCACCACGGCGACCCGGTCCGCCCCCGGCGGCGGAGCGAGGCTCGCGAACGGGAACGCCTCTTCCGTCCCCTCCCCCGGGTGGAGGGTGACGATCGTGCCGCGGAGGAACGTGGGCGCGCCGAGGGTCGGAGTCGTCAGGACCGGCTGAACGATGACGTCGTTCGGCCCGAACTGGTTGACCATGTGGACGCGGAGGTTGTGGTCGAGGGGTACGGCCAGCGGGTCGTACGAGATGATGAGGTTGGGCAGGGTGAAGGCCTCCGCCGGCTTCGATTTGAGGAGTACGGCGGGGACGGAGACGAGCGCGAAGGCCAGCACCGCCATCAATAGCCGTCGTCCGGCAAGGAATCTCTTCATTACGGACCTCCTTGCCCCTAAGACGCGAGAAGCGCGGACCAATCGGCTCACCGAACCTGCCGTGCGCCGGCCACGGGTGACGCGCCTAGCTCTGGTCCGCCAGCTCCTTCAGTCCCGTATCCCACTCGACGTTGCAGGCGCGGCAGTAGAAGTGGACGTCCGGCATCGCTTCGAAGACCCGCACGGGCCGGGCTCCGCACTCCGGGCAGCGATAGGACACCTTCAGGGCCCAGAGCCGGTAGAAGAGGTTCACCACCGACCCCGCGACGACGAGGAGGCCCAGGAACACGGCGAAGGAGAACCAGTCCTTCGCCCCCGATTCGCCGCCGATCGCGATCACGCCGCCGAGCGCGACGAAGACGACGAGCATCGCACCGACGAAGACATACGTCGCCTGCCACATCTTGCGCCGCGTCCGGGAGTCGGCCTGCTTCTTGCGATTCTTCTTGAGGAGAGGCGGAGGCTCCCGCCAGGATGGCCAGACCTCGCGCGCGGCGTCGTGGATGCCTCGCGGACCCACGGACAGGCGCTCGGCGAAGAACTCCACCTCACCGTCCCGCGTCTCGACGACCAGGGTCCGCTTGCGCCGGTCCTTCGACTCCGCGGGCGGGAACAGCCTCGCGCCGACGAAACCGTCCGTGGCGATCGCATGGCCGCTGCCGGGCTCCATGCGCACGAGCATCCCTTCCGGTCCGAGCAGGATCCCCTGCCGCAAGGTGCCGCGCCGGAGGTCCGCGCGCGCCCCCAGTGTGCGGACCATGCGGCGCAGCAGCAGCACGGGCACGGACCCGAGCGCGAGGAGGATGGCACCCATGATCAGGACCGGCGCCCAGCCGTCGCGCACCGGATCGAGGCGCCAGGGGCGGAGGAGCACGAGCATCAACGCGCCCATGCCCCCGAACATTCCCCCCACCCCGAGGAAGGTGACGACATCGGTGCCGACGTCGACGGTCCGCGGCAGGAGCCGCACGCCCGCGGGCAGCGGGCCCGAGCGGTCGATCCAGGTCCGATAGGGTTCCGGTAGCCCTCGGTCGGAGACGGAACGCATGTATGGGAGGGCACCCTACAACAGTGCCCTCCCGCGGCCTAGCGCCGCCCGGACCGTGGCGTCGCGCGATAGACCCCGATGCGCAGGCCGTCCGGCACGCTCGGATCCTCGAAAGTGGCCAGGAAGGCCAGCTCGCCGTGGTCGTTGAGGCCCCCCTCGCAGATGCGCAGGCTTCCGACGGTCCGGCCGTCGAGCCGATCGCCCGTCCCGACCACGCGATCCCGGACCGCATCCGGTCCCACGAAGATCCCCGCGGCCGCGGGCGAATCGTCCGAATCCAGATCGGCGTAGAAGGCGACGTCGCCCTGGTTGTTCAGCGCCGGGGCCTGGAAGCCGAAGAAGAACCCGAACGACTGGAACGGGCCCGCCGTGTCCGCGATGACCGTGAGCGGTCCCCCGTTGCCCTTCACGAGCTCCTCTCCGGGCTCGAAGTTGAAGAACCGATGGAACACGACCGTGCCCGCGTCGTTGAGGTTCGGGCGGCTGACGATCACATCCGGATCGGGGGCGGCAATCGTCTTGAAGCCGTCCCCGCGGGTGACGAACACGCCGGGAATGGACTCACCGTCCACCGACTCCTCGAACGCAATGTCGCCGCGGTTGTTGATGGAGGGTCGCGAGAGGGTCCCGAACTCGGAGAACTCGCTCGTGGACGAGAGGTAGTGCGTGGTGAGGTCGCGCCGGCTCCGGCCCGAGACGAGCGCGGTCTCGAAGTCGAAGTTGTCGATCTCGTTGGTCTTGGCCTTGAACGCGACCACGCCCCCCTCGTTGACCGTGGGCTCGAAGCCGAAGAGGTGGAAGGCCCGCACCGTGCTCGCGATGGTGCGCAGCGTTCGGCCGTCGCCGCGCAGGATGCGCTGCGTCTCGATGAAGGTCTCGAACGAGAACTCCCTCACGGCGAAGGCGACCTCGCCCGCGTCGTTGATCGAGGGGTTCTGGCCGAGGAAATCGAAACCGCCTCCGAACTCGGCGATGGTCGTCAGACGCCGGCGGCGCGAGCGGCCCCCGTCGTCGTCCGCGCGGTAGATCCCCTGGATGAGCGAGCCGATCCCGTCCGGCACCCGGGCCGTGCGGAAGGCGACGTCGCCGTGGTTGTTGATCGACAGACACTCGAAGCTGAAGGGCACGAAGCCGTCTTCGACGCTGTCCGCGACCTTGGTGAAGCGGTACTTCCTGGGCCGGGCGTGATCGTCGTCGGCACGCGCGGAGGCGACGGTGGCCAGGCACAGCACGAGAGGGACGAGGAGCGAGCGGGCAGGACGCCGAGAGGGACTCATGTCTTCTCCTCCAAAAAGGGGTCGGGCGTGCGGCCGCAAGACGCGTGCCGATGGGCAGGCGCCGTGTTGCGGGGCGGGGCGTGCGGCCAGAGGCGGGCCGCGTTACGGGCGCGGAAAAACCCTTACGTCCAGCGAAAGGATCAGGCCGCGGCCTGGAAGAACTGCGCGATGGACCGGACGGAGCTGTACGCGCCGTAGAGGGCGAGGACGAAGAGCACGGCCATCACCGCGTTCTCCCACCAGCGGCTGCAGTACTCGGGGCCGATGCAGCGCGGGCTGGCCGTGAGCCACCAGATGCCTCCCGCCAGCAGGGGAACCAGCACCACCTGGCCGCTGTTGGCCACGAGGGTGAGGGTCACGAAGTCGGGCATGCCCGGGATCGTCCAGATCAGCGGAGACACAAGGCACCAGACCGCAATGGCGCGGAAGAGCGGATGACCCTTGAGGTCGGACGTGATGGGCCCCGTCCCCGCGCGCCAGCGCAGCCAGGCATGGGTGCCCATGTAGGCGAGGCCGGCCGCATGTCCGAGCACGGAGGTGTAGATGGCGGCGAAGATCCCGACGTAGAACAGCCAGCGGCCGCCGCTCCCGAGCACACCGCTCAAGAGGCGCGGCAGGTCGTCGAGCTCCTTGATGTGCTGATCCGGGTACAGGAGCTCGGCCCCGAGGACCCACACCGCGAGGTTCAGCACGATCATGGCGATGATGGCGAGGAGGAAGTCGTAGAACTGCACCTTCCGGTATTGCGGCCCCCGCCAGCCCTTCGCCTCCAGGAAATACGGGTAGGCGAGGTTCATGAGCGAGCCGCCCACCGCCCCCACCATCGCGATCGCCACCAGGAGCGGGTTGTACCGGCCGTGCTGGCCCGGCATCTCGATCCGGTAGAGGCCCTGCACGATGCCCGTGAAGTGCGGGCCTACCCACAGGGCGCAGCCCAGGAACGAGATCGAGAGGGCGGCCAGGAAGAACATGAAGACGCGCTCGAGCGTCTGGTACGAGGGCTGGAAGACGAGAACGAGAGCGATCGCGTTCCCCAGGATCGCCCACTGCCAGGTCTGGCCGATCCCGGAGAGGTTCCGCAGGACCTCGCCCGAGCCGACCGTCATGTACGACCCGTAGACGTGGCCCATCACGATGGCGGCCACCAGCAGCACCGGCGCGTAGGCGGGATGGAGGCGGGCCAGGCCGTCGAGCACGCCCTCACCGTGCGGGTTGCAGAGCTGGTAGCGCGCGATCAGGGAGACGAGCACGAAGCGCATGAGGATGGCGACCACGAGCACCCACATGAGCGAGTAGCCGTAGTTGCTGCCGGCCACGCCCATGTCCACCACGTCGCCCGCCCCCAGCCAGGTGAGGACGATGACGATGCCGGGGCCGAAGGAGCGGAGGTACTCGAGGAACGTCCGCGGGACAGGCGGACCCGGCGCGGGTGTCGGGGCCGCCATGTCTCGCCTCCCCCTAGCGCGGGTGGGCCAGGACCTCCGCGTCCTGGCATCCCACGACGCCGTGGGAGCTCGCGCAGATCTGGTAGGCGCCCAGGTTGCGGGGCACGAGGATCTTGTTGAAGTCGTTCTGGTCGGGGTAGTCGTGGACCTCGATCTTGTCCGCGCCCTTCTCCATCCACCAGGTGATGTCGTTGGCCACGATGTGGACGGGCACGTCGAGGTTGTTGCGCTGCTTCGGAGTCGCGGTCAGGAAGCCGCGGCAGCCCATGGGCAGCTCGTTCGCGCCGTTGCGCGGGGCGGTCATGCCGTCCGGGCAATCGACGGCGTAGAAGTGGACACGGACGTAGGCGATCGCGTCCTTGGGGTCGACCGGAAAGGAGGCGGGGCGGCAGGTCTGGGCGTACAAACGGTTGCCGCGCTGGACGTGGTCGGTCGGCAGGAGGACGTTGTAGTCCTCGCTGGCGTCGTTGCTGTTCTTCACCGACACCATCGAGGCGCGGTCCGTCTCCGCGCAGAAGCCCGCCGTGCGCAGCTCCTCCACGAGCCCGTCGAGATAGGCCTGGACCTGGAGGACCCGCCATTCGCCCGGGCCCGCGGTGTCGTCGAGATTGAAGTATTCCGGATGGCGCTGGGCCAGCCGGTCGATGGCGGCATTGACGTCGCCGACGAGGAGCTGGTCGGCCAGGCGGCGGCACTCGCCTTCCAGGGTCCCGGTGCCAAGGCGGCAGGTTGCGGACGCGGGAGACGCGGAGGGCACGGGCGAGGCCGACTTGATCGAGAGCGAGGAAGACGTGGCCGGCGTCGAGACCGACGGCGCCGATCCGGAGGATGAAGACGGGGGCGTGCAGGACAGAGAAGCGACGGCAGTGCCGGCGAACACGAACGACACGATCGGACGGATGCACCGGGGGCCCGGACCGAGGGGTAGAAGCATCCGGGAGAGTCGCACGCATGCGCGCGAAGATCAACCCATTTCGCGCTCACCCCGACCGAACAGCCAGGCGACGAAGACACCGAACAGGAAGTTCGACGACCCCGTCTCCACGAGGTGGGCCATGCGCACCGCGTACGGCATGTAGGGATTGGGCAGGAGCAGCCCCGCCGTCATCACGAGCCCGAAGAGCGCGCCGACGGCGAGAGCCCTCTCGAGGAGGCCGCCGCGCGTGGAACGCAGGACGGCGACGCCGATCCACGTCCAGACGGCGCCGCGGACCACCTGGGCCAGGGGCAGCCACGGCGTGTCGCGCACGACGCCGAGGAACTGCACCCAGAACGTTCCCGGGTCGGTCCCGCCGTAATACGCCCGGACGGCCGGGCTGCGCCACGCGATGTAGTAGCCGAAGAGGAAGTAGACGAAGACGTACGCCACCGCGGCCAGCGGCAGCCTCCAGCCCTTCAGGCTCGCGGTGAGCGATGAGGGCGGGCCCGCGTCGGCAGTGCCGTCGCTTCTCCCCCGTCCGAGGATCCAGACCGCCAGCGGGATCCACAGGCAGGCGTGCAGCAGTCCCGCCAGCACGATGCGCGGGATCATCTCGCTGGGCAGGTGGGCGGCCATGCCGGAAGTGGCCTGGAAGAGCCACGACTCGACCTGCGGCATCAACGTCTGCACGCCGAAGAAGACGGCGACCCAGACCGCCACGAGGCCCCAGCCGCGGCGCCGCGAGCGGAGGATGAGCCAGCCCATCACCACGGTGTGCACGGTGGTCATGACGAAGGGCGCGACCGCGGGCGAGACGAACGACTCGGACGCGGTCGGGTCCGCGGGCACGGCCGGGATGAGGAGGCCGTAGGCGAGCCCGAGAGTGATCAGGTAGGCGAATCCGGCCAGAACGAGGCGCACGGCCACGCCCAGGGAGCGCTTGAGATCGATGGCGGCCTCCGGCTCTTGGGTCAGTCGACCGTGATCTTACCGGTCTTCAGTGCCTGCTCGACAGTCTGGGCGCCCGTCCAGCTCGACGAGAACACCAGGGCGTTTCCATCCCACAGCGTGATGGCAAGGGTGTCGCCCGACCCATTGCGGTCACCGGCGTCCGTGACGGTGACCTGCAGGGCGAGGTTGCTCCCGACCGGGATCGCCTTCCACGGCTTCGTGACGTCGACGAGGCTCGCCGTCCAGCGCATCTCCGCCTTGCCGATGCATTTCGGGGCCCGGCCGTGGCACTCCTTGCCCTTCGGGGTCTCCTCGGAGACGCCGAGAAGGTCGAGGTCATTGCTTCGGATGAAGTACGCCTTCCGGTGCGAACGGAACAGCACCTCGATATTGCCGGTGGGCGGCCTGGGACCGCGCTTGTCGCGCTTGTCGTGTTTGTCGCGTTCGGGCACCTTGTACTTGACGCTCAGCGCGAAGCCCACGTGCGACCCCGCATCGGCCGCGTAGGCGCCGGCGGAGCGGCTGGCCAGGATCGATCCCGCACCGGTGGCGACGCTGCCCTCCGGATCGTCCACCTCGACCACGCTGGTGCTCGTCCCCGTGTAGAAGCCGCCGATCGACACGTCGATCGAGTGCGTTCCCGGCCAGAGCGGCACGCTGCAGCTGGCCGTCCCGCTCGTCTCGCCCTCCAGCAGGGTCAAGGGAAGCGGCCCGCAGAGCGCCGCCCCGTCTTCCTGGAAGGTCACGGTGGCGTTCGTGACGTCCCCCGCCTCTGCGTCCGCGTGCGCCGGATCCACGGAGCCGTCGCGCACCGTGGCGCGCAGCAGGACCGTCGCCGCGGTGGCGCCCGGAGAGGTGAACGCGAGGACGTCGCCGGTATACGTGGCCTCCGCGTCCTCTTCGGTCACCGTGATCACGAAGGAGGTGCTGGCCGTCCCTCCCGACTCGTCCGCGACCGTCACCACGACCGCGTAGCTTCCGGGCGCGGCCGCGGTCTTCCCCGCCACCGTCCACGTCGCGCTTCCGGGCCGCGCGCCGTCGTCCGACACCGAGCTCGGCACGAGAGAAAGGCCGGCGGGCAAGCCGGAGGCCGAAGCGGTGAGGTCGGCACCCGCGGAATCGCCGTCGCTCGCCGAGACGGTCAGCGCGGGTGAGAGCGAATCGCTGTATTGCACGATTCCCGCGGGCGCGCTGCTCGTGGCCGTCGGCAGCTCGAGGATGACGAAGTCCTCGTTGGAGACGTCGAAGAACACGTTGCCCACCGCCTCGACCCTGATCCGCGCCCGCGTGGTGCCCGCGTCGGGCAGGCGCACCGTCTCCTCGCCATCGTTCGGCGTGTTCGCAGCGAGCTCGTACGGGTAGGTGCGGCCGCCATCGTAGGAAAGGCGGATCCGGACCTCGGCCGTCTGCACGGGCGGGAGGTTCGTCCTGGCCACGTCCCACGTCACGGACAGCGTGGATCCCCCCGCATGGGCCTCGGCCGCGTTCGGAGAGGTGACCAGGAACGGCCCCGCGTTCGGGGCGAGGATGAGTGTGGTCGTCGCGGTGTTCACGCCGCCCCCGTCCGGACGCCCGTCGCGCGCGGTGAGCCGGAAGTGCAGGGACGGCGGGTTCGCGTTCAACCCGACCACGCCCACGTAAGCGGAGGTGGGCAGGAGCTCCGAGAAGCACTCCACGTCGCCGGCGGGACACGTGCCCGTCTCCGCATTCGTGTCGTTGGCCAGGATCTGCTCGAGATCGGGGAAGACGCGCGTCGGCTCCGCGCCGGGGACGTTTTCGCCGGGCGACCCGTACTGCTGGGCGTCCGACGGGGACACGACCGCCGCGGCGGCGAACTGACGGAAGAGCGGCCCGTTCACCTTCGCGGCGCTGAGCAGCGGCGTCCCCGTGGGCCCGCCGCGGTCGTTCTGCTCCCAGGTGTACGTGAGAGGGTCCCCGTCCGGGTCCGTTGCGCTGCCCGTCAGCGCGAAGGGCGTGCGCACGGGGATGGTGAACTGCACGGGGACGGAGACGACGGGATACGAGTTGCCGGTCGGCGTCACGGCCCCGCGATGGGTGGTCGGCCCGCCCTTCGCGACCTCTCCGATGAAGCCGGTGCATCCGCTGCAGTTCACGATCGAGAGGGGGCTCACGTCCATGCCCGTGAGCGAGCCCCCGAGCGTGATCTGGAAGGACGTGTCGGGGACGAGGGTGATGCTGGCGACGCCGATCGCGGGCCAGCCCGCAATGCCCTGGATCGCCGCCTGGATGCCCGCGGCCGTGAAGTTCTGGCCGCGGACGATGCGCACGGAGTCGTTCCCGTTGTAGCGGACCTGGAAGGAGTCCATCCCGTCGAAGCCGGTGAGCACGGCGAGCTGGACGTCGTTGATGTTCGCTTCGGCGGAGGCGACGAAGTTCGTGATCTCGTCGAAGCTGCGCGGCGTGAAATACGGATCGGAATGGGCCTGGAGGTCGTCCGCCTGGCACATCCCCGCGAAGCCCATGATCGACGATCCGCTTCCGGGCTCGACGGAGGTAGCGGCGTTGCGGACGGGGCCGCACGCGGCCTGCGTGCCGTTGAAGGAGTGGTTGGCCGAGAACTGGTGGCCCATCTCGTGGGCCACCAGGCCCACGGCGAAGAGATCGCCGACCGGGGTCGCGATGCCCGTGCACGCCATGGCCTTGTTGTTGCCGCCCACGACACCGAGGCTCGACATGCCGCCGGCGTTGAGCCCGAGGGCCATGTGCCCGATGTCGAAGTTGGAGGCGCCGGCAAGCAGCCCGATCACCTGCCGCACACGAGCCAGCGTGCCCCCCGCGCAGCTCATGGCCTGGGCCGCCGTGAAGCAGGCCGCGCCGCCGCAGGGGCCGTTGGGGCCGGTCATCTGGGCCGGCGTGTTCAGGTTCAGGACGTCGTTGTTGGCGATCAGGACGAGGCGGATCGCGGTCTCCGCTTCGAAGACGTGCGTGACCCGGTTGATCAGCGAGACCTTGGCCGCGGTGACGTTGTCGGCGCCGAAGAACTCGGCGTAGCTGGGGTCCGTGAGCAGGGCCAGCCGATAGGTCCGGAGGACATCGCCGACGGGCGGATCGACCGACCTGTCCTCGGCGGTGACGACGTCGTACCCGCTCGAGGCCGAGACGGTGCCGTCGCTCGCTTCCACGAGGTGGGTGCCGAGGCTTTCGTCGGGGTCCGCCACGAAGCTGAGGTCGAACGCGCCCTGCCCATCGGCGACGGCGTCGAGCGAGCGCGTGCCGAGGGTCCCTTCGCTGGCGGAGACGGTGACGGCAATCGGCGTGCGCGGCGCGAACCCCGCCCCGTGGAGGTTCACGGTGTCCACGGCGTGGTAGTACCCGCGGTCCGTGGAGATCTCGGCGTTGCCGGCGCCGGACTCCGTCATCGCACCGTGCGGGTTGTCCACGGCGTCGCGGCCGTAGAAGCTGCGGTAGTCCGCGGCGCCGAGGGGTTGCGCCGGGTCCACGTACCACATGCCTTCGGGGCCGCGCACCGAGGCGTGCAGGCCCAGCGGAGTGAGGTCGAGCCGGACCGTCGTCGCGGGCCTGTCGAGACCACGGCCGCTGTAGGTCTTGATCTCGGGATGCCGGCGCGCCAGCTCCGGCTCCATGACCGGCGACTCGTGCACCGCGAAGCGCTGGAAGCCGCCTTCGGGCACGGGCAGGGACAGGACGAACGGATGCTCGCGGGCCTCGCGGCTGCGCTCACGCGGTGCGCCCGCCATCGCGGCGGCCAGGGCGCGGGCATCGAGCTTCAAGCTGCGAAAGCGCCTTAAGCGGCGAGCGGTGCGCGGGCCTGCCGCCGCGGCCGCCGCGCCGTCGTCCGACGACTGCCACAGATCCTGCGTGGCGTCGTGAGGGACGTCTGCTGCTCGGCCGGGAATCGCGAGGGCCGCGGCCACCGCGAACAGGAGGACGGTTCTACGGGCAGCCAAGATAAGGCTTCGGACCTTTCCGCCCCCCGGAGGCACCGTGGGCGAAACGATCGTCGCGGCTGCGGAAACCCGCGTCAAGGCGACAAACCACGTCGTATGACGCGCGTCACGGCGCGCGCGTGCGATCGATCACTCCGCCGGCGCGAAGGGCGCGGAACCTGTGCCCTCGCCGACCCAGATCACGGGCGGCCCGGCCGGGCCAGGACGCGCAGGCGTGCGACGCCTTCCGCGCCGACCACGTGCGTCAGCTCCATCGCGCACGTGTCGAACACGGTGAGGGGGCCGCCCTCCGTCGAATCGCAGCAGGGCTGCCCCGCGCGAAAGTCCTTGTCGTCGAGAGTCAGGACGCCTTCCACGATGGTCACGGGGAACGCGGTGCAGAAGAACGGCTTGAGCGGCACGCCGTCCGGCGACGCCGCCTGCAGGACGCAGCGGCCCGCTCCGTTGAGGAAGACGCAGCGGCCGCGGCGCACGCGGGTGTGGACGGCGCGGCCCGACGGGAAGTCCGAATCGGACACCGTGCGGCGCGAGAACCAGCGGCGCGTATCGCGCGGCTGATCGGGGTCCATGGCCGCCCGTACGCGGTCGGCGTGCGCGATGACGCGGTCGCGCTCGTGCGGATCGAGCCAGACGCCACTCCGGCAGCAGCGGCCGACGCAGCGGCGCGTGTCGCACCCGGCCGCGAATCGCTCCTCCAGCAGTGCCGGCGCCACCCGCAGCGCAGGCAGATGAGGCAGCCGCGTCGGGATCACGCGGTCACGGCGGAGCGCCGGGCGCCGCGCTGCCGGCCGCGCGCTTCCTGGCTCACGAACGCGACCTCCAGGATGCGGGCGACGAGGTCCCGGTAACTCCAACCCGCGGCCGCGGCCTGGCGGGCCAGGCCCGCACCCGGGGTCAGGTCCGCGTTCGGGTTGACGTCGATCACGGAGAGCCGGCCGCGCTCGTCCACGCGCACGTCCACACGAGCGTACCCGACGCCTTCGACCGCGGCCCAGGTGCGCTGGGCGAGGCGCGCGAGGCGTGCGGCCAGGGGGCCCTCCTCCGGGCCGAGCAGCCGGGGCACCGTCCCCCGGTCGTACACGCTGCCCGCTTCCCACTTGGCGGCATAGGTGACGATGTGGGGCAGACCATCGGGCAGGGTGAAACCGATCTCCGAGTGCGGCAGCACGTCCTCTCCCACGAGGGCCACGTTGATCTCGCGTCCCTCGACGTACCGTTGCACCAGGAGACGCTCCCACGTCTTGTGCCCGCGGGCGAGGGCGGCGTCCAACGCCTCGCGCGAGTGGACCACCGACTCGGCGTCGATGCCGAGCGACGCGTCCTCCGCGGCCGGCTTCACGATGGCCGGGAAGTGGCGCCACACCAGGGGCTCGTCGGCGCAAGCCACCGCCCAGTCCGGTACGGCGATGCCGTGGGCGCGCAGGTGCGCGTTCACGAGGTCCTTGCGATAGCAGAGCCCGAGGGTGAAGGCGCGCGCTCCGGTCATGGGCAGGCCCAGCAGCTCGACCGCGGCCGCCGGGAGGAGCTCGTCCGCGCCCTGCCCGCCCAGGCCTTCGCACAGGTTGAAGACGGCGTCGAAGCTCCCGTCTCGGAGTGTGTCCAGCCAGGCGGACGGATCGCCGGCGTACTCCACCACCACGGGCTCGTGGCCGAGCCCCGTGAGCGCCTCGGTGACTGCGGCCAGGCCACCGGGGGCCGAGCACTCGAGCTGCTCCTGCATCTCCGCGACGGCGTCGGCG
>Ga0207648_10003378_pt1 | contig 16766 bp, 16 predicted proteins | sample KBSMisM32_FD_184310 | JGI IMG/M metagenome (GOLD analysis project Ga0207648, IMG submission 184310) | Miscanthus rhizosphere microbial communities from Kellogg Biological Station, Michigan, USA - KBS Miscanthus M3-2 (SPAdes) (version 2) | ecosystem: Host-associated > Plants > Roots >...
CAGCTTGTTGTAGATCCCAAAAAGCAGGAATGCCGGCGCCCACTGTCCGACGAACAGACTGCCGCCCGACTTCCCCGCCATCTTCATCACGGCCGACACCGCCATCGAGCCTACCGCGAGCCAAAGAAACGTGTCTGATGGGAGCTTCGCCGTCTGTTCCTCGATCGCTCTGGCGACCGGACCTTCCGAGTGTTCCACTGCCTTCATGCTGCTACTTGGTGTCATGTGTTTTCTTCTCCACCGGACTGACAGGCAAGGAGGATGCCGCATCAGAATCGAGGCGCCGCATGCCCGCGACACCGGAGCGATGGAAGAACGTTCCCCAGCTCAGCGCAGCGTGTAGAGATACGCCGAGATGTTCCGCGCCTCCTGATCGGTGATACCGAGGTCCGGCATCACGTTCTTCGGATCGACCGCCTGCGGGTGCTGGATCCACTTCACCATGTTGTCGGGCGTGTTGGGCAGGTGGCCGCCGAGGATGCCGCGCACGCCGATGTTGTTCAGCGGCGGGCCGACGGTGGCGGTGGCGCCCTCGATGCCGGGGATCGTATGGCACGCGGCGCAGCCGTACTTGCCGATTGCCGAGCGGCCGCGCTCGACGCTGCCGCCGGTCAAGGTCTCGGCCTCACGCACGACCGACCCGCCGCACGACGACGCGCACAACGCGAGCGCGAGCAGGACGATGGGGAGGCCGCGCGAGGCGGTGTCGGTGATGCCGAAGCGCACGCGGCGCTCCGCCTCGCCGAGCCACGCGGCCGTCAGCGCCAGCCCGAACACGATGAAGATCACGCCAGCAGGCACCCACATGAGAAGGCCGGCGAGCTGCTGATCGGCGAGCGCGTCGACGTGCCACGCAGCCGCCTGCCGTGCGTACTCAGGGTACCAGACGGAGGGGGCGATCGTGGCGAGCGCGCCCAGCGCGCTGCTGTGGACCGCGCTGAGGAAGACGTAGAGCACGCCGAGGCCGTACCCCGTGCGGCCGTAACGCCCGTGCACCATCGCCCACCAGAAGAGGCTTCCGGCCAGCACGAAACAGAGGTGCTCGAGCGCATGGATCGCGTCGTTGTGGAGCGCCGCTTCGTACAACGACGGCACGTGCCAGACCCAGAGCGCGGCCGCCTGGATCAGGAAGACGGCCAGCGGCGCGGTCAGCGCGTGCCACGCGCCGACGATCGCCGGTCCGCGGAACGCGTGCGCCACGCGCTCCCGAGGCGCGGCGTCGAGCGCCCACATCCACGCCAGCAGCGGGTGCCCGAACGTGACGAGCGGGGCCGCCACCAGCATGAGCAGCGTGTGCTGCGTCATGTGCACGGAAAAGAGGATCCCGGACAGCCACGCGATCGGCGACACGAGCGCGGCGGCCAGCGTGATCCATCCCGCCGCAAATGACGCGGCCGCCCACCAGGAAATGCCTTTGCCCGCACCGGCTTTACGCCACAGCCGCGCCATACCAGCGACGTAGAGCACCGCGGTGATGGCGAGCGGCACGACGACCAGCGGCTCGAACTCCCATTCGTGCGCCGCCCGCGCCGCGAGTTCATGCGCGGACAAAGGGGCTGCGCCGACGATCATGGTTGCGGCGAGTCCGATCTTCCGCCTAAAGGCGGAAGCCACATGTGCGCTCTCGTAGCTTCCGCCTTTAGGCGGAAGCCGCACTTCCCACTTCGCACCCCGCACCTCGCTCATGGCGTGCACGGGTGCAACACGAGGACGGGGATCTCGGTCGCGAGGATCACCAGCGTGAACCAGAGGCAGAGCGCGAGACCGCCGATGACCATGAAGCGGGCGCGCAGCACCGCCGTCTCGCCCGGATCGATCGACGGTTCGCCATCGTCGCCCAGCGGCGGCGCGGCGCGCGCGAGCCAGAGTGCCGCCAGGGCGATCAGAAGGATTGCCACCGCCGTCGACAGGTGCAGCATCCAGGTGCGGCGCTGCTCGCACGCCACGTAGGACAGCGCGTAGTTGGTCTCGAGCAGCGCCGCCCACACCACCGGGCCGGCGAGCAGGCCGGTCCACAGCGCGGCCAGCCGCCAGCCCCAGTCAAGCGATCCGCGGTCCAAGGTAGATGACGGCATACATCGGCAGCCAGGTGAGCACCACGAAATACCAGTAGAGCGCGTTCTCCGACACGTCGACGAAGCGGCGCTCCTCGATCGGGCCGACGAAGATGAGCGCCGTGAGCACGCTCGAATCGAGGAAGTCGGTGACGACGTGGACGGTGTGGAAGCCGAGCGCGAGCCAGACGATCGATCCGTAGGCGTTGGTGTCCCAGCGCACGTTCAGCGCGGTGAACTCGAGGGCGCGCACGCCGTTGAAGGCCAGCGCGAAGACGAGGCAGACGGCCAGCCACAGCCGCACCTTCGCCAGGTCCATCCGCTCGGCCGCTTTCTTCGCCAGCGCATTCGGGACGCACGACGCCAGCAGGATGATCGTGTTGAGCGTCCCCCAGATGAGATCCGGTCCCGGCCCCGACGGCGGCCAGTGCGGCACGCGTCCCTTCAGGTACAGGTAGCTCACGATGACCATCGCGAACACCATGCCCTCGATGATCATCATCGACGCCGTCGCCCACCAGAGCAGGCTGCGGTGGCCGAACCCGTAGGTCGGCAACTCGCTGACGTCGAGCGCGACGCTATGAGCGGGCCCTAGCCCGCCCAAGCCCTGGCGAAGGCGGCTCACGAGACGCTCTCCCGCGCCGTCAGCCGGCCGGTCACACCGCGCTCGAGCCGCGCCTTGCCCTTCGTCGGCCAGAACCATCCGACCAGCGTGATGAACACCGGAATCGAGCCCCAGACCACGCCCTGCGCCTGGAAAATCGACCACACGAACATGACGCTGGTCGCAATCGCCGCGAGGAACGGCCACAGCGACGGGCCCGGCATCGAATAGCGATGATCCGGCTCCGCGTCGAGCAGGTAGGTGACCAGCACCTCGCGATCGTCCGGCCGCAGCCCGACGATCGCCGGCGGTCTCAGCTCGGAGTGCCAGAGCGGCTCGCGGCTCGCCACCGTCGGCTGCGGCGTGAAGTTGTAGGGTGGCGGCGGCGACGAGGTCGCCCATTCGAGCGTCGCCGCGCCCCAGGGGTTGTCACCCGCGACCGCGCCGGCGCGCAGGCTGACCGCGACGTTCACCAGATAGACGAGCAGCGACACGAAGATGACGAGGGCGCCCGCGCTGGCCAGGAGGTTGAGGCCCTGCCACCCCATCGCGCCGGGGTAGGTGTAGACGCGGCGGGGCATGCCGTCCAGGCCGAGCAGGTGCATCGGAAAGAACGTCAGGTTGAAGCCGGCGAACAGCAGCCAGAAACTGATCCGGCCGAGACGATCCCCCATCATGCGTCCCGTGATCTTCGGGAACCAGAAGTAGATCGCCCCGAGCAGCGGGAACGTGGAGCCGCCGATCAGCACGTAATGGAAATGCGCGACCACGAAGTAGGTGTCGTGCACCTGGCGATCGAGCGGCACCGACGCCAGCATCACGCCGGTCAGCCCGCCGACGATGAACACGAAGAAGAACGACGCCGCGTAGAGGAACGGCACCGTGATCTGCAGCCGGCGCGCCGTCCAGATCGTGGCGATCCAGTTGAAGATCTGGATCGCCGTGGGGATCACGATCATGATGCTCGACGCCGTGAAGAAGCTGACGCCGAACTGCGGCAGCCCGGTGGCGAACATGTGGTGCACCCACACGCCGAAGCCGATGAACGCGGTCGCGGTCATCGACAGGATCATCTCCATGTAGCCGACGACCTTGCGCCGTGCCGCGGTCGAGATGATCTCCGACATCATCCCGAGCGCCGGCAGGAAGATGATGTAGACCTCGGGATGGCCGAAGAACCAGAACAGGTGCTGCCACAGCAGCGGGTCGCCGCCTTCGGCCTGGTTGAAGAACTGCGTGGCGACGAGGCGGTCGAGGATGAGGCAGGTGCTCGAGATGACGATCGACGGCATCGCGAAGATCACCATGAACGACGTGATCAGCATCGCCCACACGAAGAGCGGCATCCGGTTCAGCGACATCCCCGGCGTGCGCAGCTTGAAGATCGTGCACACCAGGCAGGTCGCGACCACCAGCCCCGAGACCTCGGTGAACGTGATCAGCTGCGCCCAGACGTCGCCGCGCTTGCCGTAGCTGTAGGCCGGCCCGGCCAGCGGCGGATAACTGAACCAGCCGTTGTCGGGCCCGATGTTCAGCGCGAACATCACGTAGAGGAAGATGCCGCCGAACAGGAACATCCAGTAGCCGTAGGCGAGCATCCGCGGGAACGCCATGGCGCGGGCGCCGATCATCAGCGGCACCAGGTAGATGCCCATCGCCAGCACCACGGGCACGGCAAACAGGAACATCATCGTCGTGCCGTGCATGGTGAAGATCTGGTTGTAGGCGTCGGGGGAGAGGAAATGGTTCTCGGGCCGCGCCAGCTGGATCCGCATCAGCGCCGCCAGGACGCCGGCCAGCGCGAAGAACGCGAAGGCGGTCACGATGAAGCGGCGGCCGATCGCCTTGTGATCGACCTCCGACAGCCACGCGATCACGCCGCGTCCGCCGGCCCACGTCCGCTCGAGCAGGCGCCGCTCGCGCTCCAGCGCGTCGGCGTCGAGGCGCGGGTCGTTCTCGGTCAGCCGCGGGTGCGCCTCCCGGTGCGCCGTCACTTCAGCGTCTCCAGGTAGGTCAGCACGGCCTGCAGCTCGTCGGCGTTCAGGCCGGTCGGCGGCATGTGGTTGCCCGGCTTGATGTGCTGCGGGTCGGTGATCCAGCCGGCCAGGTATCCCGGCGAATTCGGCAGGGAGCCGGCGGCGAGCGAACTGCGCGACGCGATGTGCGTCAGGTCGGGCGCGGAGTGCCCGCCGGCCAGCGTGCCGGTGATGGTGTGGCACATGGCGCACGGCCCGCGTTCGACGACCTGCTTGCCGCGCTCCTGCTCGGGCGTGACGGGCACCGGCGCCGACGCGCGGTTCGCCGCCAGCCAGCGCTCGAAGTCGTCGGGCGGCTCGGCCACGACCACCATCGCCATCTTCGCGTGCTGCGCGCCGCAGTACTCGGCGCACTGTCCGCGGTAGACGCCGGGCTTGTCCGCCTGCAGCCAGATCTCGTTCAGGCGGCCGGGGATCAGGTCGATCTTTCCCTGCAGGCTCGGGATCCAGAAGCTGTGGATTACGTCGTTCGAGAGCAGATCGATCGCGACCGGACGGCCGATCGGAAGATGGATCTCGTTCGCCGTCGTGACCCGCAGCGAGGGCGTGGGATTCTCGTACTGCACGTCCCACCACCACTGGTTGCCCGTCACCTGGATCCGCAGCGCATCCGGCGTCCTGATGGAATCGAGCGCGCGCCCGGTCACGACGCTCTGCGTCAGCAGCGCCACCAGCGCGATCACGCTGACCACGCCGGCGCTCGCCACCGCGAAGCTCGCCTGCCGGTCGGTCGCGGCCGACGCGGCGTGCCGCCCGCGGCGGATGGCGATCAACGTGGCGGCCGCGACCGCGAACCAGACGAACGCGCAGATGCCGAACATCACCCACCACAGGTGGCTGATGCGCGCGGCCTCGATGCCTGCCGGATGGATGATCGACTGGATGTGCGGCGTCATCAGCGGTGGCCCGTCTGGATCGGCGTCTGCGCCGGCTGCCGCGACTCCGGCACCGCGCCCATCTGCGCGTCGTTGCGCCCGGCGGCGGTCGTCGCGCGCACCTCGCCTGCCATCGACTGCACGTAGGCGACCAGCTGCCAGATCTGCTGCGTCGGGATGTGGCCGCCGAACGACGGCATCCCGTCGGGGCGTCCCTGCGAGATCGTGGCGTAGATCTGATCCGCCTTCGCCCCGTAAATCCACATGTCGTCGATGAGCGCTGGACCGATGGCGCCCCCGCCGTTCACGCCGTGGCACGGCGCGCAGTTGTAGGCGGCGTAGAGCCGCTTGCCCTCGCTGATCCCCCAGGCGTTCTCCTGGTAGGGGCTCTTCACGTCGGCGCGCTGCTGCGGCATCCCCGGCTCGAGCTGGCTGACGCGGACGCCGGTCTCCCGATTGGCCGCGGCCGGAAGCTCCTTGTAGCGCCGCGTCTCACGTTCGCAGGCGGCGATCAGCGCCCCGCACATGACAGCGCACAAGACCATCATCATCCGCGGTTTCACGGCCCCTCCACCCGCGGTACGCCGTACTCGTCGAGGATGCGCGCGATGTCCCCGTGGCGGCGCGCCAGGAAGTCGTTCAGCTCGTCGCGCAGCGCCGCATCGGTCCGCCGCACACCCATCGCGATCTCGAAGGTGAAGGGGAGCGTGGCGGAGTCGGCCCGCGGCGTGACCGGCGCCAGGTCCAGCGGCTTGCGCCGCGCGAAATAGCCCGCGGCCGGTCCCCACACGACGGCGGCGTCGATGTCGCCGCGATCCACGGCGTCGACGATGGTCGAGAGCGGGCTCGGCCTCGCGTAGTCGCCGTAGACGGAAAAGCCCACGATGTTGCGGACCATGCCGCGGTTGCTGAGCGCGTGGGCCGGCGGGCTGTTGTTGAAGTCGTCGCCGATCATCTGCACGCCGATGCGGAGCGAGGGTAGACGCGGATCGTCCAGGGAGCCCAGGCCGAGATGGCGATCGCGCCGCGAGACGAACACGTAGCTCGATCGGTAGTACGGCTTCGTCGTCAGGGCCTGCTCGTATCCCGACGGCACGCCCATCACCACGTCGCAGGCGTTGGTTTGCAGCGTGTGGCGCACGAAGCCGCGCCGCTCGGCCCACCACGTGTAGTCGAGCGACGCGTGACGATCCGCGGCGAGCAGCTCCGCCAGGCGGTTCTCGAACCCTTCGCCGGCCTGGTTCGAGAAGGGAAGATTGTTGGGATCGGCGCAGACGCGGATGACGCGGTGCGGCGCACGCTGGCAGCCGGCGGCAAGCGCGAGGACGACGACGAGTCCGAGCATCGACTTCAGTGTCCGCCTCCGATCGAGAACACGTAGAGCATGCCGCCGCGCGTGGTCGCGGCCTTCAGATCGGCCAGCACGCCGCCCCACCCGTTACCGGCCGTGGCGTCGCGCGGATCGAGATCGGCGCTGACGATGGCGCCCGGCCAGCCGCCGACGCCGGACAGCACCGCGATGTACTGATGACCGTCGGGCCCCTTGTAGGTGATCGGCTGCCCGATGATCCCCGAGCCGCACTTGAACTGCCACAGCGGCGCGCCGGTCTTCGCGTTCACCGCCTTGAACCAGCCGTCCATCGTCCCGTAGAACACGACATCGCCCGCGGTGACGACGGTGCCGCTCCACACCGGGAAGTTTTCTTTGACTTCCCACGCGATCTTCGCCTGCGCCGGATCCCAGGCGGTGAGCGCGCCGCGATTGCCGCCCGGCCCGGGTTTGTAGACCACACTCGCGCCGACGTACGGCGTGCCGGCGATGTAACTGGCCGACATCGCCTCGACGTCTTCGCAGAGGTTCTGATGCGGGATGTAGAGCAGGCCGGTGCGCGGCGAGAAGGACATCGGCTGCCAGTCCTTCATGCCCGGCGCGGCCGGGCAGATGTCACGAACGACGATGCCCTGCGTCGTCTGCTTCTCCTTGACTTCGATCAGGCGCCCGGTCTGCATGTCGACGCCCTTGTTCGAGTTGACGAAGCCAAAGGGGGCAGCCGACAGCACCTGGCCGGTCGTGCGATCGAGCACGTAGAGCAGGCCGTTGCGATCCGCACGCATCGCGACCTTGCGTGCCTGTCCGTTGACGGTGAGGTCGGCGAGCACGAGCTCGTTGACCCCGTCGTGATCGAAGAGATCGTGCGGGCTCGTCTGGTAGAACCAGCGCGCCTCGCCGGTCTCCGGCACGCGCGCGAACATGCCGGCCGTCCACTTGTTGTCGCCGGGACGCTGATCCGGATTCCACGGGCCCGGGTTGGAGGTCCCGTAATAAATGAGGTTCAGCTCGGGGTCGTAGGAGAGCCAGCCCCACACCGTGCCGCCGCCGGTGCGCCAGCCCTCGCCCGGCCAGGTGGTGATGCCGAGATCCTTTCCCTGGTCCATGGTGTAATGCGGCTTGAAGCCCGGTCCGATCAGCACGTCCTTGTCGGGACCCGTGCTGTAGGCGCGCCACGCGATCTTCCCCGTGCCCGCGTCGAGCGCCGTCAGCCAGCCGCGCACGCCGAACTCGCCGCCGCTGTTGCCGACGAGCACCTTGTCCTTCACGACCAGCGGCGCCATCGTGATCGTCTCGCCCTTGTTGATGTCGCCGAGCTGCGTGATCCACTTCGGCTCGCCGCTCTCGGCGTCGACCGCGATGGTGCGGCCGTCGAGCGTGTTGAAGAAGACGCGCCCGCCGGCGTAGGCGGCGCCGCGGTTGACGAGATCGCAGCAGGCGACGCCCTTCGACGCGCCGAGCGGCTTCGGGTCGTACTTCCATTTGATCGGCGCGCCGGGCCGGCTCAGATCGAAGGCGTAGAGAATGTTGGGAAACGGGGTGACCAGATACATCGTCGAGCCGACGACGAGCGGCGCGGCCTCGTGGCCCGACACCATGCCGGTGGAAAACGTCCAGGCGACGTTGAGCTGGCCGACGTTCGACGCGTTGATTTCGTCGAGGCCGCTGAAACGGGTCGCGGCGTAGTTCTTCGCCGGCATGACCCATTGCCCGTCGTCTTTCTGAAGCTCGGCGGGGTTGCCGCTGGTGAAAGAGCCGGCGAGGGCGCGGGCCGACTCTGGTCTGGAATTATCCAGGGTCTGTTTCTGGCAGGCTCCCGAAGCGATCGCCGTCACGCAGAGCGGCAGGGCCCAGGCTGTGAGGCAGCGTGTTCCCATCACTGTCCCGTTTATGCAAACCATCCTCCCACCGGAGTACCGCGGTGAGCGTGCGATCGGATGCTTTCTGCGTGCGCTGCGGCGCTAGAATGGAAGGCAGCGACATGTAGCCCGTCCGTGCCGCACCGTATGAATTCCCTTCGGCACGCCGACGAAGCCAACCTCGTTCTCTCACCGATTCTGGCCGCGTCGTGCGTGGCACGGCTGTTGATGAGGAGGTGCGCATGGCAAAATCCAGGAAGCGTTACGACGATATATCCTCGCCCGAACCCGACACCGTTGCCGGCTCCGACCGCAACGGGAACGATCCCGAGCGCATTGCCGCGCGAGCCTACGAGCTCTACCTGGCCCGTGGCGGCGGCGACGGCCAGGCCTGGGACGACTGGCTCGCGGCCGAGCGCGAACTGTCCGCGCCGGCAGGAGCGGAATCCCGCAAGTGATGCCTGTCTCCCGCGAGCCTTTCGTGCTGGTCGCCGACGACGACCAGGACACGCGGGAGTTGTATCGCGCGTGCTTCGACACGAACGGCTACCGCACGGCTGAGGCGGGCACAGGCTCGCAGGCGATCGTGTCGGCCGTCGAGATCGTTCCGGACGTCCTCCTCACTGACTTCGTGCTTCCGGACATCGACGGTCTCACGATCGCCCGGCGACTCAAGTCCGATCCGCGCACCGCGGCCATCCGCATCCTGCTGGTGACCGGCTACGCGACGCCCGATCTGTCGCGCCGCGCCGCCATCGCCGGCGTCGATCGCGTCCTGCTCAAGCCAGCCCTGCCGCAGGCCGTCATGCGCGAAGTCTCGCGGACGCTCGCGCGGCCTGCCGCGCCGCGGCGCGGCGTTGCCGCGTCCGAGCCGCGCGACGCGTCGGTGCGGGTGCGCGACGAATTCGGGTCCCTTCCCGGCCTCGCGCTCACGGCCGAGCAGGCTCGTCTCGTCTTCGATCTCGATCGCGAGATGTGCGATCGGATCCTGCACGCCCTTGTCGCCGAAGGCTTTCTCGCGCGCACGCCGCAGGGCGCGTTCACCCGCCCGGCGTAGCCTCGGCCGGCCAAGCTCGTCCATCACTGCTGGTACATCGCTTGCGTTGACGGCCGGGATGGGCCGCGGCCGCGGCCGGGCGCGCGTAGGCTGCTCGGGCTGGCAGTACAAACACTGGAAGGGCGATTTCTACCCCGCGGAGCTGCCCCAGTCGCGCTGGTTCGAGCACTACGCGCGGACGTTCGATACCGTCGAAATCAACAACAGCTTCTACCGGCTGCCCGAGCGCGCGACGTTCACCGCGTGGGCCCGCCGTGCGCCGCCGAAGTTCGAGTTCGCCGTCAAGGCCAGCCGCTTCCTGACGCACATGAAGAAGCTGAAGGATCCCGAGGAGCCGATCGCGCGGCTCTTCACGCGGATGCGCGGCCTCGGCACGCATCTCGGGCCGGTGCTCTATCAACTGCCGCCGGGTTGGCGGGTGGACCGCGAGCGCTTCGGGCATTTCCTCGCCGCGCTGCCGCGCGGCGCGCGGCACGTCGTCGAGTTCCGCGAGCCGTCCTGGTACGACGCGGAGATTCGCCGGCTGATGGAGCGCTACCGGGTGTCGCTGTGCCTGCACGACATGCCCGGCTCCGCCACCGGCCGCGACGACGAGGGGCGGACGGGAGCTTTCGTCTACGTCCGCTTTCACGGCGCCACCTCGAAATACGGTGGCGGCTACCCGGAGACGAGGCTCCGGGGATGGGCTGACTGGCTGAACGCGCGCCGCGGCGAAGGCTGCGACGTGTATGCCTATTTCAACAACGACGTGGGTGGCCACGCGCCGCGCGACGCACTGACGCTGCGCCGGGCACTGGAGGAATCGTGAAGAACAGGAACTTTGCCATGGGACTCGCGGCCGGCCTGGGCGCGGCGTGGGCGGCGGGACGCCTCGCGCGCACGCGCCACGCGATCTCGTTCGACGGCCGCGTGGTCGTGCTCACCGGCGGATCTCGCGGCCTCGGCCTGGTCATGGCGCGCATGCTCGTGGACGAAGGGGCGAAGCTGGTGCTGCTCGCCCGCGACCTCTCCGAGCTCGAGCGAGCCAGGGAAGACCTCGAGACCTCCGGCCGCGGCGAAGTGATGACCATCCGATGCGACGTGCGCCGGCGCGCCGACGTGCGCGCGGCGATCGACACCGTGCTCGACCAGTGGCGCTCGGTCGACGTGCTCATCAACAACGCCGGCGTGATCCAGGTCGGCCCGCTCGAGCACATGACGGAGGAGGATTTCGAGAACGCGATGGCGACGCACTTCTGGGGGCCGCTGCACCTGATTCTCGAGATCGCCCCGGTGATGCGCCACCGCCGCTTCGGCCGCATCGTCAACATCTCGTCGATCGGCGGGAAGATCGCCGTCCCGCACCTGGCGCCGTACTGCGCCAGCAAGTTCGCGCTCACCGGCCTGTCCGACGCCGTGCGCGCCGAGCTCGATCCCTACGGCATTCGGGTGACCACCGTCGCGCCGGGGCTGATGCGCACCGGATCGGCGCTGAACGCGCAGTTCAAAGGGAAGCACGAGGCCGAGTACGCGTGGTTCAAGATCTCGAGCTCGATTCCCGGCCTGACCGTGGCCGCGGAACGCGCGGCGCGGCAGATCCTCGACGCCTGCCGCTACGGCGATCCGGCGCTGACGATCACGCCGCACGCCAGGATCGCCGCGGCGGCCAACGTGGTGGCCCCCGCCGCCGTCGCCCGCGCGATGATGCTGGTGACGCGCGCGCTGCCGGCGCCCGGCGGGCCCGAAGGCAACGTGTTGAAGAAGGGGCTGGAGAGTGAAGCGAAGTCGCGATGGACGCCCTCAGTGGTGACGGCGCTCACCGACAACGCCGCGATCGCGAATAACGAGATCTGAGCCCTCGCTGCGCCGTCGCTCGCCGCCGTCACTGCCGGTGCTAGGGCGGCTTCGGTGCTGGTGCTAAGGGTGCGGGAAGGTGCTAAAGGTGCCGGTGCGAAGGAGGCTTCGCTGTTGGTGCCAGGGCGGCTTCGCCGCGGGTGCCATGGTGCTAACGGTGCAGTGGAGTGCTACGGTCCTGGCACCGTGAGCACCTTGGCACCGACACGCGCAGCGACCAGAGCACCAGCACCTTTAGCACCCTCCTGCACCTTTAGCACCCTAGCACCGACACGCGACACGCCGTCAGGGACGGAGCACGACTTTGACGCAGCCGTCCTTCTTGTCGCGGAAGGTCCTGTAGGCGTCCGGCGCGTCTTCGAGGCGCAGGCGATGCGTGATCACGAAGGACGGATCGATCTCGCCGCGCTCGATCCGCTGCATCAGCAGCGGCAGGTAGCGGTGCACGTGCGTCTGACCCATCTTGAGCGTCAGGCCCTTGCCGAACGCCGCGCCCATCGGCACCTTGTCGAGCAGGCCGCCGTAGACGCCGGGGATCGACACCGTGCCGCCTTTGCGGCAGCAGTGGATCGCCTGGCGCAGCGCGCCCAGGCGATCGGTCGCCATCATCGTCGCCGTCTTCGCCTTGTCGTACCAGTCGCCGATCGTGTTGCCGTGCGCTTCCATGCCGACGGCGTCGATGCACGCGTCGGGGCCGCGCCCGCCGGTCATGTCCTTCAGTTTCTCGTAGACGTCGGCCTGGGTCAGGTCGATGACCTCCGCCTTGTTGCGCGCCGCCGCCATCTGCAGCCGCTCGGGCTCGCGATCGATCGCGATGACGCGTCCGGCGCCGAGCAGCCACGCCGACGCGATGCAGAACTGGCCCACCGGGCCGCAGCCCCAGACCGCCACGGTGTCGCCGGGCGTGATGCTGCAGTTCTCCGCCGCCATGTAGCCGGTGGGGAAGATGTCAGTGAGGAACAGGACCTGTTCGTCGGCGAGGCCGTCGGGCACTTTGTAGGGCCCGACGTCGGCAAACGGCACGCGCACGTATTCCGCCTGGCCTCCGGCGTACCCGCCCATCATGTGCGAGTAGCCGAACAGTCCCGACCCCGAGAAGCCGTAGAGCTCCTCGAGCATCCATGCGTTCGGGTTGGAGTTGTCGCACGCCGACCACAACTGCCGCTCGCAGAAGTAGCAGCGCCCGCACGCGATGGTGAAGGGGACGACGACGCGGTCGCCCACTTTGAGCTTCTTGTTCTCCGGGCCGACGTCCACCACCTCGCCCATGAACTCGTGGCCGAGGATGTCGCCGCGCTTCATCGTTGGAATGAAGCCGTCGAGCAGGTGCAGGTCCGACCCGCAGATTGCGGTGAGCGTGATTTTGACGATGGCGTCGCGCGGGTTCAGGATGCGTGGATCCGGAACCCGCTCGACACGGACGTCGTTGGTACCGTACCAGCAGAGCGCCTTCACGAAGAGCTAGCCTCTGGGTTGTCCTGATGTGGTGGGCACCTCGCCGGCCTCGACCAGCTGCTTGAAGCGGCGCAGGTCTTCACGGATCTCCGTTGCCGCGTCGCGGCCGAACAGCCGCGCGATCCTCGCGCCGATCTTGCCTCCCGGCGGGCTGTACTGCAGGTTGACGGTGACGCGGGTGCCGCGACCCGGCCCGGCGTTGTCGAAGTTCACCGAGCCGGCGCTCACCACGTCGGATCCCTCGATCGATCGCCACGCGATCAGCTTCGACGGCTCTTCGTTGTAGATCTCGGCGTTCCATTCGACGGTGGTGCCGCCGGGGCCCTTCGCCTTCCAGTGCGAAATCGTGTCGGTGACCTTTTCGACCGACTCGAGGTGGCGCATGAACTGCGGCAGGTTCTCGAGATTCCGCCAGAAGCGGTAGAGCTCCTCGATCGATCGGTTGATCGTGACGCTCTCCAGGACGTTCACGCCGCGCGAGCCGCGCAGGGCCGCGCGCGTGTCGCCGGCGTCGCCGGCGGTGTTGATGCCGAAGGCCTCGTAGAGGTCGCAGTGCGCGGTGACGCCGCGGCGCAGCAGCAGGCCGCCGAGCCCGGCGTACATCCAGCCGTTGTTCTTCAGGCGCGACATGCCGTAGGCGGTGAGGCCGGCGCCGGCGACGATCGAGGCCCAGCGCTCGAACCCGCTCAGGTTGCGGTTGGATCGCACGCGCCCTTCGCGCGCATCCTCGGGAAAGGTCAGCTCCATGTTCATGCATTCACTCCGTTAGCGGGCTTTGCCGTGACCGACCGTCGGCGTCCACGAGGGGGAGTCACTCGCGGGGAACGATTCGTCCGAGGTCTGGTGCACGATGTCGGCGCTGCGCCAGCCCTGGCTGCGCACGGCGTCGTCGATCCAGTGCCGCGCCATCGCGATGTCGTGCCGCCCCATGGCGGCGCGGATCGCGATCGTGGCGCCGAGCGTGGCGAGCAGGCCGCCGGCGAAACCGCCGCGGCGGCCGCCGATCATGGTGAGCGCGCTGCCCCACGCGGCGGCGATCCAGCGCTCCTGGTCGTAGGGTGAGGATTGGGTCTGTCGATCCCAGACGTTGTCCGGGCCGCGTTCGACCATCAGGTTTCGGGAGGTTTCAGGCATAGTGCGGGAACTGGTGCACAAGCTATGCCCAACCACACGCGTGGCGTGAGCGCAGCGAAGGGAGTGTCGAAGGGCCTGCCCTGAGCCACGAGGGAGTGCCGAAGGGTGTCACAATACGCCGCCATGCAGCGGATCCTCGCGGCGATCGGTGTCGCTTGTGTCGTTCTTGTCGTTCCTGGCATGGGCATGGTTGAGTCGGCCCAGCCGGCACATTTCGATGTTTTGATTCACAACGCCCGCGTCATGGATGGCACGGGCAACCCATGGCTGCGCGCGGACCTCGGCATTACCGGCGATCGCATCACCGCGGTCGGACGCCTGAGCGGCGCAACCGCGGCGCGTCGCATCGACGCCCACGATCGCTTCGTCTCGCCGGGATTCATCGACGTGCACTCGCACGCGGCTGACGGGATCAGGACTCGCGCGCTGCGCCAGGCGCAGCCGCTGCTGGCGCAGGGCGTCACCACGTTCGTCGCCAACCCCGATGGCGGCGGTCCGGTGGATCTCGCGGCACAGCGTGCGGCGCTGGAATCCGGCGGCATCGGGCCGAACGTCGCGCTGCTCATCGGGCATGGATCCGTCCGCCAGGCCGTGCTCGGCCAGGCACGCCGCGATCCGACGCCGGACGAGCTCCGGAAGATGATCGATCTCGTGCGCCGCGGCATGCAGGACGGCGCATTCGGCCTCTCGTCGGGCCTGTTCTACTTTCCCGCCAGCGTCGCGAAGACCGAAGAAGTGATCGCGCTGACGAAGGCCGCGGCCGAATCGGGCGGCGTCTACACCAGCCATATTCGCGACGAAGGGAATTACGACGCCGGCGTCCGCGCCGCGGTGCGCGAAGTGATCCGCATCGCCGAGGAGGCGCACACCATCGGCATCGTCAGCCACATGAAGGCGCTCGGCCGCGACAGCTGGGGCCTGGCGCCGACGCTGCTCGAAGACATGGAGACGGCGCGCCGCCGCGGTGTCGAGGTGTTCGCGGATCAATATCCCTACGAGGCCTCGTCAACCTCGCTGCGCGCGGCGCTCGTGCCCGGCGGCGCGGAGCCGACCGAGGCGATCGTCGCCGAGAACCTGCGCCGGCGCAACGGTGCCGACGCGGTGCTGATCTCGTCGTACCGCGCCGACCCGTCGCTGGCAGGGAAGCGCCTGAGCGAGATTGCACAGGCGCGCGGCGTCACGCCCGAGAGAGCCGCGATCGAGATGATGGCCGACGGCAACGCGTCGATCGTCTCCTTCAATATGTCGGAGCCCGACATCGAGGCGATCATGAAAGCGCCGTTCACGATGGCGTCGAGCGACGGCGGCCTGTCAGGCCCGGGGTCCGGCGCGTTTCCGCATCCGCGGGATTACGGCGCGTTCGCGCGCCGCCTCGGCGTCTACGTCCGCGAGCGCCACGTCGTCACCCTCGAGTTCGCGATCCGCTCGATGACCAGCCTGCCGGCAGCCGTCTTCGGCATCACGGACCGCGGGGTCATCCGTCCCGGCGCCTTTGCGGATCTCGTCATCTTCGATCCCGACACCATCGCCGACAAGGCCACCTACACCGATCCGTACAACCTCGCTGTGGGTGTCACGCACGTCCTCGTCAACGGCGTGCCCGTTCTTGTCGATGGCACCTTCACGGACGCGCTGCCTGGCCGTGTTCTCAAGAAATGAGCCCTCAGACTCGCGGGGGGCACCTCACGCCGTGGCATTCCGGTGCCGGAGGCGTGTGGAGCGACAGGAGCTCAGGAGACCATGAGATCAGGAGCCTCAAAAGAGAAAACAAAAGAAGACCTCCTGGTCTCCTGACCTCCTTAACTCCTGTGATCCACACGCCGCAGTCATCGAAAACGTCACGAGCGATTTCCCCATCTCGCATATACGCGCTGAACGACGCACCGATCCGTCCGGAACGCAAGTACATCGTCTACTGGATGACCTCCGCGCGACGGCTCCACTACAACTTTGCCCTCGAGCATGCGGTCGAGCGGGCGCGTGAGCTCGGGCGGCCGCTGATCGTGTTCGAGGCGCTGCGATGCGGCTACGAGCACGCGAGCGATCGGCTGCATGCGTTCGTCCTGCAGGGGATGGCCGAGCACGCGGCGGCGCTGCGCACGTCGCGCGCCAGGTACTACGCGTACGTCGAGCCGGAGGACGGCGCCGGATCCGGACTGCTGGCCGCGCTCGCGCGCGATGCGTGCGTCATCGTCGGCGACTGGTCGCCCGCGTTCTTCCTGCCGCGGATGCTCGCCGCCGCCGCGCGCCAGGTGGACGTCCGTCTCGAGGCGGTCGACTCGAACGGGATCCTGCCGGTCGCCGACGCGGGGCGCGCGATCCCGATGGCGCACGGGTTTCGTTCGCACCTGCAGCGCAGCCTGCGGGCGCAGCTGCACGCGTGGCCCGCCGCCAATCCCCTCGACGATCTGCCGGCGGCGCGGCGTACCGCGATCCCTCCCGCCGTGCTCGAGCGCTGGCCGGCCGCGGATCATGCCACCCTGGCCGGCCGGACGCTCTCGTCGCTGCCGATCGATCACGGTGTGGCGC
>Ga0207648_10003379_pt1 | contig 16765 bp, 17 predicted proteins | sample KBSMisM32_FD_184310 | JGI IMG/M metagenome (GOLD analysis project Ga0207648, IMG submission 184310) | Miscanthus rhizosphere microbial communities from Kellogg Biological Station, Michigan, USA - KBS Miscanthus M3-2 (SPAdes) (version 2) | ecosystem: Host-associated > Plants > Roots >...
CCCTCCGCGCCATCCAGCATGCGCTGTTCTGCTGCCGTTAGCTGCATCTGGCGTGCTCCACCCCGTTGCGAAGAGGGTAGGTCAGAAGGCCCGGGGGCAGGAAGGTTCAGATGTCTGGGCCAGTAGGTGCCGCTAGCGCGCTTTCGCGCCAGTCCTGGCCGAAAAACCTCGGGCCGCCGGAAACTGCGGGTTCCGGCCGCGCGGTGAGTAGGGGCTGGCGGTGATCATCGGCAGGTAACCGACTTCGGTATCGATCCAGCCGGGTACCCAGTAGGCCTCGACGAATCCGCTGGACAACGGGCCAAGCGTCTCGAACAGATTGTAGCTCGAGCGCAGGGTCCACAGCGGAATGCGCGACTCTTCCAGGTCCATGAAGAGACCGGGTGCCGCCGACCTGACTTGTCCACCGGCGGATGGCGGGCGGCGGGCCGCGCGTCCGCTGGCTGACGCCTCGGCTGCTCATCCGGGTCGGTTGTAAGCGTCCCCGCGTCTGCGCCGCGACGCAATCTTCCGGCACGGCGACCGCGTAGTCCTGCATCCGTGCCTCCACCGCCGTCAGGAAGATGCATTGGTCGGTCGCCACCCCAGTGATAACGACGCGGCGTACGCGCAAGTGCCGCAGCAGGAGGTCAAGTGGCGTTGCGAAGAATGCCGAGTGCTTGGGCTCGAGAACGATGTAGTCGTCGTCGGCCGGCGCCAGCGCTGCGGCGATTCGGGCGCCGGTCCCGGAGCCTTCGGCGCAGCGGCGCAGGACCAGCGCGCATGCCTGGAACGGACCGTGGTACCGACCGGGCCGAGCCTCTGACCTTTTTGAAGGCCCCTTGCTCGCGACAAGTCTTTCGTAGGCTTCTTCCTACAAGAAGCTGCCATGCCGAGCCGACTTGACACTTGCTGTTGCTCACCTATTCTTTCTCGTCAATACCGCGCCGCAGGGCGGTGATCGCAGGTTCGTATCCCTTCAATACCGGAGGAGCGGCACATGCATGACGACCCAACGACTGACTTCAACGGACTGATTTCGATCGCCCACTATCCCGAGATTCGCGACTGGTGTATCCGCTTTGGCTGCACGGAAATCCAACTGGCCGAGGCAATCGCCACAGTCGGATATTCCTCGGAATCGGTGGAGAAGTTTCTCGCGAATGAGATTGACGGCCGCGCCCCACCTGAGGCTCCGGTCCCAGGCTCCGCAGATCAGCAGTAGAGCTGAGCCGAGAAAGGTTCTCTCTCGGTGGCCGCATCCAACGAATACTCGCTCATGCGATCGCGCGCGCGAGCGGCATCAGGCAGATGTCTCAGCCGGCAACGAGTTGCAGAAGCAATGCATGAAGCTGCTGGCCGAGCCCGTGCAGGTTGGCGCGTCGTGGCAGCGTCTCGGCGTCGATCTTCACGACCGGGCCGACGAACGCTGAAGATGCCTTCCCCCGCATGGCGGCAAGGGAAGGCATCAAGGCAATTAGCCCGCCTTGATCTCGATCCGCCTTGGCTGAGCCGCTTCGGCCTTGGGGATGTGAAGCCGCAGCACACCGTCGCGAAGGGTGGCCTCGATCTTCCCGGGGTCAAGGTCGCGGCTGAGCGTGAACGCGCGGCGGAAGTACGGGCTGCGCACTTCGCTATGAAGTAGCTCGATGTTCTCCGCGACGTCGATCTCCGCGCGGCCTTCGATCTGCAGGCTGTCGCCCTCGACCTTGATAGTCAGACGATCCTTCGACACGCCCGGCAGGTCTGCCAGGAGGGTGATGCCAGAGTCGCTCTCGGTGATGTCTACAGAAGGCGTAGCCGACTGGTTCACGTTCGGCGGCGGATTGGACGGGGTCGTCTTGGCAATGCTGGTGTTAGTTGCTTCCATGGCGTTCTCCATTCTCGTTGGGGCGTCAGCCGACGCTGATCCGGCGCGGCTTCGAGGATTCGCTCTTGGCCACGGTCACTTGCAAGATCCCGTCGCGGAACTTTGCGTTGACCTTGCTCGGATCGGCGTCCTCGGGAAGGCTGACCACGCGCCGGAACTTGCCGGCGAAGCGTTCCTTCGCATAGGCGTTCGTGCCAGATTGACGCTGTGACGGGTCGCTGGCTCGCTCCCCAGCCACGGTAAGTAGTCCCCGCTCGATCGTGATCTCGATCTCCTTGGGATCGACCCCCGGGACGAAGGCGATCACTTCGACCGAGTCGGCGGTGGTGCCGACGTTGATCGCGGGGAAGGCCCCACGCGCCAAGGACCGGATACCCGAGACGCCGGCGGGTTGAAACATCTCCTCGAGCTGCTGCTGCAGCCAAGTCACCTCCGGGAATAGGCTCCCGGCAGCCTGGTACGAACCGAACATGCTGCACTCCTATTCGGCGGCCCACTGGCTCGCGGCGACCCCCGTGGCCGCCGCGCGCGCCGAGTGCCGCCACCCCCGGCGCGGTCCAGAAATAGGGTCACCAAGCAGGCCTTCAAGGCCCACTTTTCGGAACTCTTGAAAGCCAGTTCCGAATCTCATGTCGTAGCTGGATTGGTCGCGCCGGACGCCCTGGCTCGGGAACCGAAGCGCTGACGTTCTTCTCCTCGCATCGCGACTTCGAACTGGTTGCCCCGGCAGCGACGGCCATGCCTGGTGGGGAAAGTAGCGCCGCGAAGACGGGACCCTGCACTGCGCGGGCAGTCCCGGCGATCAGGGTTCGACTAGATCAGCGCGTGGCATAGCGATTGCCGAAGGCGGACAGCAGGCTGGCGGTCCGGGTCTGTGAGACCTTGGAGCTACCTTGGAAAAGATCAGTTCGTCAGTCGACAGCGCCTTGCGCAACGCCATTGCCGGCCGCGCCGGCTTCGACACCTTGGTGGTGGGTGCGGGTTTCGCCGGCAGCGTGCTCGCCGAGCGGCTGGCCAGCCAGTGCGACCAGCGCGTTCTCATCGTCGACAAGCGCCCGCACATCGGTGGCAACGCCTACGACCGCCACGACGACGCGGGGATCTTGATCCATCCCTACGGCCCGCACATCTTTCACACGAACTCGGCCGACATCTTCGAGCACCTGTCGCAGTTCACCGAGTGGCGCCCTTACCAGCACCGGGTGCTCGCCAGCGTCGATGGCCAGCAGCTGCCGATGCCGATCAACCTCGACACCGTCAACCGCCTGTACGGGCTCAACCTCACGTCGTTCGAGATGCAGGGCTGGCTCGACTCCGTCGCCGAGAAGCTCGATCGCATCGAGACGTCCGAGGACGCGGTGGTGGCCAAGGTCGGGCGTGATCTCTACAACAAGTTCTTCCGCGGCTACACCCGCAAGCAATGGGGACTCGATCCGTCCGAGCTCGACGCGAGCGTGACGGCGCGGATTCCCACTCGAACCAACCGCGACGACCGCTACTTCGCCGATACCTATCAGGCCATGCCCAAGCACGGCTACACGCGGATGTTCGAGACGATGCTGGGCCATCCCAACATCAAGATCATGCTCAATACCGACTATCGCGAGATCGTCGACCTGATCCCGTGGAACCACATGGTCTACACCGGGCCCATCGACGCCTTCTTCAACCACCGCCACGGCAAGCTGCCCTATCGGAGCCTGGAGTTTCGCCACGCCACCCTACCGCAGGAACAGTTCCAGGCCGTCGGCACGGTCAACTATCCGAACGACTACGCCTATACGCGGGTCAGCGAGTTCAAGCATGTCACCGGGCAGAAGAGCGCGAGCACATCGATCGTCTATGAGTATCCGCAGGCCGACGGGGACCCCTACTACCCGGTGCCCCGGCCCGAGAACGCGGCACTCTACAAGCGCTACGAGGCCGACGCCGAGCAGTTGACCAATGTCACCTTCGTCGGCCGCTTGGCCACCTACAAGTACTACAACATGGATCAGGTGGTCGGCCAGTCGCTGGCGGCGTTCAAGCGGTTGCAGCGCCGCTTCGGCGAGCGCGTCGCGGCGCGCCATCTCGACGTCGCCGCCTGAGCCCTCGCGCAGGCTAGACGCCGCCCGGAATATGAGTCCGCGATGCGGTGGTGCAGCGCGCGATGGTGGCGAGCGGGATCTTCGGCGTGCGGTCGGCGTGCAAGAGGCCGTTCGCTTCCTGGAACGTATCGGCGAACTGGGTGTAGCAGAAGCCACTGAATAGCGCCGTGTGGACGACCGTTTCGAGCAGGCGTTGGAACATCAGCGCGAGCTCGTCGGTGTCTCTTGCGGCGCTGTAGCCCCACGGGACGACGACACCGGAATCGCCGTCGCCGTCGGCGCGCGCCAGAGCGATGCCGCCGAACTCGGTGAGCATGATCGGCTGGCCCCGGTGCGGGTAGCCGTCGAGCGTCAGGACGCGACCCCCCGGACGGCGCCGGTCGAACAGCTGCTCGGTCTGTATCTCGGGGCCGTAGCGCTGGCGCAGGTGCTCGGTATTGGCGTCATAGTCGTGAATGCCGATGATGTCCGTGGCGCTGCTCTCCCAGCCGTCGTTGCCGATCACGGGGCGGGTCGCATCGAACGTCTTGGTGAGGTGATAGAGGGCCTCGACCGCGTGTCGCTGCGCCTGCGTGTTGGTCAGCTCGGGGACACCCCACGATTCGTTGAAGGGGATCCACGCGACGATGCACGGGTGGCTGTAGTCACGCTCTATCGCCTCGCTCCACTCGCGTACCGTCCGCTTGATGGCGGTGCGGGTGAAGCGGTACGCGGACGGCATTTCCTCCCAGACCATCAGGCCCAGCCTGTCGGCCCAGTAGAGGTAGCGCGGATTTTCGATCTTCTGGTGCTTGCGGACGCCGTTGAAGCCCATCGCCTTGGCGAGCTCGACGTCTTTCCGGAGCGCAGCGTCGCTCGGCGCGGCCATCAGCGTGTCGGGCCAATAGCCCTGGTCGAGCACCATTCGCAGCAGGTAGGGCCGGCCGTTCAGCATGAAGCGGTCGCGGAGGATCGACACCGAGCGCAACGCCGTGTACGACGTGAGCTCGTCGATCACCGTCTCTCCGGCCAGAAGCCGAACCGTCGCGTCGAGCAGGGTGGGTCGCTCAGGGCTCCAGAGGAGCTCGTTGCGGAAATCATCGATTCCGGGGTCGGCGAGGACGATGAAGCGGTCGGCCTCGTGGTCGATCACCTGATAGCGGTCGCGGGCGAGCAGCCGCGACCCGTGGCGCAGCGTCACTTCGAGCGCGAGGTCGTCGACCGGATCGCCGCCGATTCGAGCCTCGAAGCGGATCGCATAGGTGTCGACGTGCGGTGTCCAGCGGATCTTGTCGACGTAGGTCCGGCCTACATGCTCGATCCACACGGTCTGCCAGATGCCGGTCGTCCGTGGGTACCAGATCGCGTGCGGCTCCTTCTGCCAGTCCTGCTTGCCGCGCGGCTTGGTGAGGTCGTGCGGGTCGTCGATCGCCATCACCGCCACCTTCTGGCGCCCTGACGGATCGAGCATGGCGGTGATGTCGGCGTAGAAGGGCGTGTGGCCGCCCTCGTGCGTCGCCGCGAGGTGCCCGTTCACCCAGACGCGGGCGGCATAGTCGACGGCGCCGAAGCGCAAGATCGCTCGCTCGCTGCCGGGCAGCAGGTCGAAGTCGCGTTCGTACCAGCAGCACGCATGAAAGCCACGGTCACCGATGCCGCTCGCTGCCGACTCGGGTGGAAAGGGCACCTCGATCGTTCGCTCCCAGCGCGCGATTTCCGAGGGATGCTGCAGCCTGCGCTCGTCGTCGTAGAGAAAGCGCCAGGGCCCGTCGAGCGAGGTCCAGCGGCGGCGCTCGAGCTGCGGGTTGGGGTGGGCGGGCTCGAAATCGGTCAAGGGTCGCAGTCCTCTGAAGGTCCGGGATGGCATGCCGGAGCACGACTTGCGTCGCTCACATCAGCACACCGAGGCCACCTCGCGTTGCGCGTCCGCGTCCCCTGCGGGGTGCGGAGACCCGTCGGCGGCCGTCGTTTCGAGGAGCACCGCTTCGAGCGAGCGACGGATCGTCTCGGCCGCCGCATCCCACGAATGCTCGCTCACGCGATCGCGCATCCGCGTTTCGCGTTCGCTGCGCTCTGCCTCGGATTCGGCGAGCGCGCGACGACACGCCCCGATGAAGCCTTGAGCGTCCTTCGCGATGGCGACGATGTCGCCGAACATCGCCTGGACGTCATGGATCGGCGTCGAGACGACCGGCTTGCCGGCGGCCATGTACTCGAGCGTCTTGGTCGGGCTGATGAAGCGCGTCGCCTCGTTCAGCGCAAACGGCATCAGGCAGACGTCCCAGCCGGCGACCAACTGCGGCAGCAGCTCGTACGGCTGCTGGCCGAGCCAGTGGATGTTGGCGCGCTGTGGCAAGCTGGCCGGATCGATCTTGACGACCGGGCCGACCATCACGAGCTGCCAGGCCGGATCGGCATCGGCAACTTCGGCGATCAGACGAGGGTCGATGCGCTCGTCGATCACGCCGAAGAAGCCGAGACGCGGCTTCGCGACCCCGTCCTGCAGCGCTGACGCACGTCGCATCGGTTCGATGCGCTTGACCGCGGCCGCGTTCGCGTAGTGCTCGGCATCGACGGCGCTCGGCAGGCACAGCACGTTCGGGTGCAAGGTCCGCTTCGCTTCGTAGAGGCTAGGTCCGCCGGTCAGCACGAGGTGCGCGATCTTCAGCAACGCGGTCTCGCGCTGGCGCATCTGGCGCGGCGCATTCGTGAACGCCGACAGCTCGTCCATGCAGTCGTAGACGATCGCGCGCGGCGCGAGCTCGCTCAGCAACGGCAGCGCCATCGGCGTGTAGAACCAGACCACGTAGTCGTCGATGCCCTGGCTCGCCAGATGATCGGCCAGCAGCGGCTTCAGCACCGGCAACTGATCATCATGGAACCCCGACGCATCGATCGGCGTGTGCGGGCGCAGCGAACGCACCTCGACGCCGGGCATCGGCGCACTGCGTTCGAGAAAGGCGGCCGCGTCGGACCGGATCGGCTCCTCGACAAAGAGCACCGGGTAGTGGCGTGCGAGGCGTGACAGCAGGTGCTGCGGCCGCTGGAAGACGAAGTTCCAGCGCAGATGGGAGAAGACGATCAGATGGGTCATGGCAGTTCCTGGAACAGGTGGTAAATGGCGCGCACTGCTGTCTCTAATGACCCGCAGAGACGGCAGCCTGCAGCGCCGTGTCATCGACAGTCGCCCGCTGTTCCCGGACAGCGGACATGAACCGTTGCAACGCGTCGTCGAGCGACGGCATCAGCGCCGCTCGCTCGCTACCGAGGACGCCGTAGCGCGGCCGTGGCACGATTAGGCCGAGTGCCTCGGCTGCACACGGTTGCAGCCCCGAGGCGTCGACGCCGGCCAGCGCGGCGGCCCGGTCGGCGAGCTCGGCCCAGCTGACATCGCCGACGTTGGCCAGATGCCAGAGCCCCGACTCCGCGTCGATCAGCAGATCGAGACAGACCTTCACGAGGTCGGGCACATAGGTCGGCGAGATGCGCTCGTCGTCGGCGACTCGCACCTCTTCGCCTGCGGCGAGTGCGCGCAGGGTGCCGGCGACAAAGTTGTACGGGTCCCAAGGTCCGAAGAACGCGCTGGTCCGGATCACCATCGCGGCGGGGTGCTCGGCGAGCACCGCGACTTCGGCGTCGGCCTTGCTGCGCCCGTAGGCGTTCAGCGGCGCGGTCGGGTCGCTCTCGACCCAGGGCCGCGTCGATTCGCCGGAGAAGACCTGGTCGCTCGAGAAGGCCTGCAACGCGATCCCGCGGCCGGCGCAATGCCGCGCCAGGACGGTCGGCCCGATCGTGTTCTCGCGATGGCAGCGATCGGGCTCGGTCTCGGCGGCGTCGATGCGCACATAGCCGCTTGCATTGATCACGGCCCACGGACGATGCAGCTCGAGCGCCGCCGCGACCGAGGCCGAGTCGGCGATGTCCATTTCTCCGCGGGTCAGCAGACGGTACGAGAGATGACGCTCCGCACAGGCGCGCGCAAACGCGCGGCCGAGCGTGCCGCTCGCGCCGCTGATCAGGATCGGCGCGGCAGATCCTTCGGGCAGGGCTTCGCGATAGTGCTTCAGCGGCATGACGACAGTCGGGTTCGACACCGGCTTGCAGAAGAAGCGGCCAGGCCGGCGCCACCATCCCTCGTGGTGCAGGGCCGGGTGAGCGGGCACCTCGCCCGCAGCGAGGCTGCGCACCAGCGTGGCGAGAGCCGTGGGGCGCGGCGTCGGCGAGCGCACGTCGAACGGGCCGGGTTCGTAGTAGCCGCGCGGCGCACAGACGAGGCCGTTCCAATCGAACGACCCGAGCAGCGCCCACACGGTGACCGCGATGACCTCGGCGCCGTCGCGGCGCACGCCTTCGGCCGCGCGCCACACTTCGACGAGCCAGCGCAGCTGGTCTTCGCGATGTGCATCGATGTGGACTTCGGTGATCGCGATTGGCAGGCGATAACGCGACCACGCCTCGTCGAGCAGCGCTCCGATGCCGGGGGTCGGCGTCGCGAGCGCGCGCGCCGCTTCGATGTCGGCCACCATCCGGCCGCCGATCGCACCGCGATGCGCTTCCGGATAGCGCTCGGGTCGATGGTCGATCCAGCGTTCGCCGGTGACGTAGTAGTTGACGCCGACGACATCGGGTGGACAGGGGTTGTCCCGAAACCAGAGCAGCTCGGCGGCATCGGCGCCGGCGCCGGTCAGATAGTCCCAGAGTGCATGCGTCGAATCGACCCGGCCGCACAGCAGGTCCCAGCTCAGCCAGCGCCGCTCGTTGTAGAAGTCGGCGGCCGCCACGAGCGGCTTGGTCGAATAGGTCTTGCCGAGGTCCTCGGTCTGCACCAATCGCGCATTCGGATTGACCTGGCGGATCGCGCGCATCGCGAGCACGGTGGCGCGGACCTGGTTCAGCAGCGCACGCACGAACGACGCATCGTCGCGCGCATGCGGGTACCAGACGCCATAGAGCGCCGCAAAGCGGGCCGTCGTCAGCGGCTCGTTGACGGGCGTCCAGTCGGTCACCCACGGATAGCGCGCGGCGACGGCACCGGCATAGTCCGCGAGGCCGATCGCAAAGGCCGGATCGAGCAGATCGGTGTGGCGCGGACCGCTGCCATGGTGCACCAGGCCGACGATCGGCCGGATGCCGAGCCGGCGCAAGGTGGCCATGCGCTCGTCCGACCAGCGCCAGTCGATCGCGTCGAGACCGTCCGGCGCCATCAGCTCCCAGAGCAGCGGATAGCGGATGGCCTGGATGCCGAGCGTGGCGAAGCGCTCCAGATCATCGGGGCGTGACGCGTGGCCGTTGCGGTCGAGCTGATTCAGGTAGCCGTCGCCGACTCGATTGACGGTGCATTCGAGCCCACCCCAGATCTTGAGCGCTGGGGTGCCTTCGGGTCCGCCCGTCATGAAGCGGCCTGCTGAAGGGTTGGCGTTGGAAGGTGGCGCAAAGGGCGAGACGCCCCGCTGGGTGTTGCATGACTGACTGGGCGAAAGGTAAGCATGACGACATCAAAGTACTTTCGATCGCGATGGCAATCGCCGTACCGCCCGCGATCGACGGACGCTTCGCCGGCACGCGAAATGCCTGTCAAAGTGTCCCCGGGGCCAAGGCCCTTCCCCAACGACTACGCAGAGGACAACGCCATGCTAGGAAGACTCGTCGCCATCGCCGGCCTCGCCGCGGGCGGGTACATGCTGAAGAAGAAGATGGATCAAGCGTCCTCGTCGAAGGGCGGCTCCTTCGTCGAAGACACCATCGAAGTCGATGTTCCCGTGCGCACCGCTTACAACCAGTTCACGCAGTTCGAAGATTTTCCCGAGTTCATGGAAAGCGTGATCCAGATTCGGCAGCTTGATGACACCCACCTCGAGTGGCGCGCCCGCGTCGCCGGCAAGGAAGAGTGCTGGCAATCGGAGATCACCTTCCAGATCCCGGACAAGCGCATCGCCTGGCGCAGCACGTCCGGCCCGGCGAATTCGGGCGACGTCTCGTTCGAGCCGGTTTCCGAGAATCGCACGCGCGTGAACTTGCGCATGAGCTACCGGCCGCCCGGATTGCTCGAGCAGGTTGGCGATGCGCTCGGCGCCGTCGAGCTCGAGCTGAGTCGCAACCTGCAGAACTTCAAGAGGTTCATCGAAAGCCGTCAGGTCGAGACCGGCTCATGGCGGGGCGTGGTCAGCGGCGACGTGTCGATGGCCAAGCCGAACACCGGCGCGCAGACCGCGGACAGCGAAACGAGCACCGTTTATTCCAATCACTGACCCGCGTCGCTTTTCGCTCGAAGGCCTTCGGGCCTTCCCCCCGCAACGCCCGATCGCAACAGGGCTTAGGCGGCAAAGCTGGGTTGAATGGCCGGCATCCCCATCGGACGGCCGGCGAGCACTTCGAACTCCTGCGGGTCGTGTGAGCACATCAGATCGAGCTGCTTCGCCTGCGCGCGCTTCAGCTCGCGCAGGCGCTCCTGGTTCCAGAGGCGCTGCCGCCGGTCCTTCTCCATCAAGGTCTGGTACGTCTGCAAGCCCGGCGTGCAATGCGGTCGGGAAAGGTCCATCTCGCCGCGGCATAAGTAGGCGTCTCCGGTCTGCAGCGTCCAGGAGTTGTGGCGTTCGATCGCGACGCCGGCGTGTCCCAGGGTGTGACCGATGAGCGGGACGAGCAGGATCTCGGGTGGCAACCCGTCGAGCTGCCGCACCGCCTCGAAGCCGAGCCAGCGTTCACCGTCGGCAACGCGATAGGTGCGCCATCGGCTGCGACTGCGCCACTGCTGCGGTCGATAGCGCTGGCGGTCGAGCCACGTCGTCTGGGCCAGCGCGCCTTGCTGTTCCTGTTCGAGCAGATGCACCTGCGCGTTTGGAAAATCATCGAGGCCGCCGGCGTGATCGAAATCGAGGTGGGTCAACACGATGTGACGCACGTCCGACGCGGACCAGCCGAGCCGCTCGATCTGCCGGACGGCCGTCATCTCCTCGCGAAAGTCGGGGCTCAAGAGTGCCAGGAACAAGCGACTCAGGCGTGCCTGCGGATTGCGCACGTCCTCCAGCCCGAACCCGGTGTCGATCAGGACCAGCCCCTGCTCGGTTTCGACCAGCAGGCAATGGCAGCACAGGCGTCCGCGGCGGAAGATGCCGCCGGTGCGTCCGTCCATCAGGCGTCCTCCGAGCGGACACGACGAGATGCAATTGAGGTGTTGGATGCGCATGGTCGGACGAACTATCTTTGTGGACGCAAGGCGGCAAGACCTGTTCCTGAAAGCGGACCCTCGCAGTGGGCCGGAAGGATTTCAAGGAACCTGTAAATGGTCCAGGGCCTTTGACCGAGCTGCAGCTGACGCTGCACGCGGACGGCCGGGGATCGATTCGATCTGGCCGGCCGATTCGATCGGCCGGCCACGCTTGATGCGGGCCCGGCCGTTCTGACTATCAGCGCGTCGTCCCGCCGCTGGTGCCGCTGCCGCTGCCGGTCGTCCCCGAACCGGACGACCCGGTGCCGCTGCCCATCGAGCCGCCCGACGATCGGCTGCCCGTGCCCGACGTGGAGCCGCCGCCGGTTCCGGTGCTGCCGCTGCTCATGCCACTGCCGCTGCCGCTGCGCTCGTTGCGAGAGCCGCTGTTCGTCGATCCACTCATGCCGTTGCCCGACGAGTTGCCGTTCTTCATCGAGCCGCCGCTGCCGTCGCGCATTTCACTCGAGTTGCCGGTGGTGGCACCGCTGGCGGCACCGTCGTTCGTTCCGGTGCTGCCCGAGCGCATGGAGCCGCCCAGCGGACGCTGCTGACCGGTCACACCCTGCTGCTGCGACGACGACCCACTGCCGCTCATGCCGCTCGACCCGCTGCCCGTTGAGCCGCTGCCCGTTGAGCCGCTGCCCATCGAGCCGCTGCCCGTCGTGCCGCTGCCGCTGCCCGTGGATCCGCTGGTCCCGGTGGAACCCGTCGCGCCGGTCGAACCGGTCGAGCCCTTGGACCCTGTCGCTCCGGTTGTCCCAGATGTCGAGCCGCCGGTCGTCCCGGTCTGTGCCAGCGCCATGCCGGCCGACACGCCAAGCGCGATGGCGATCAGCGTCTTGTGAAAGGCGATACCTCTGGAAGTCGAAGTCATGACGTCTCCTGTTGAGTGCATTGAAGTCGGCGACATGCCGTACTGCGATGACTCGGCAACCTGCATACCAATCAGCGCTTCGCCGCATCGAGATGGAGCGATGCAACGAAGAATCGAAGCCGAGGTCTTGCGAGGGGGTCTGCTCCGCAAGGTCGCGTCCGGCTCGGTGAGAACTCCTACAAAGCGACGCCGACCCGCCTCGGCAAGGTGAGCGCTGTGCCGACGGTTCACAACCAGCCGGTGCTGGCTGGCACACGCGTTGCTGGACTTTGTCGATCAGGGCTCACTCGATCGACCATGGCTTGGAACATTCGCCTGCTCCGACGTCCGCAGGCCCGTCCACTCCCTTCCACCGAACTCTCGACGCCGACCCCGCCGACCGAGATCTCGCCGGCGACGCTGGAACAGCTGCTCGCGATCTTCCTGCGCCTGGCGGCCATCCTGCAGCTCACCGCGCATATCGCCGTGCGGCTCGAAAAGTTCGACCATCACGCCGCGCTCGCCGCGCAACTGGCGGTTCTCAAGGCCCGCGTGCAGGCCGGCGAGAACAGCCAGCCGCTTGCAGCGGCTTTGACGGAGTTCGGTCAAGAGTTCAAGGAGTTCGTCACTGCCGAACTGCTGTTGCGACCTCGGTGAACGACGTGCGTCGAGGAGGTGCTCGGAGCGGTCGTTGCCGACCCTCGGCGGACGTTCGCGTCCGCTTCCTCCACTCATGCGTTCAGGAGTTTCATCATGGCCTCACGTTTCATCGTTCCCTTCGGCCGCGGCGGCGGCGATCCGATCCTCAGTCTCCACCGCGAGATGAATCGGCTGTTCGACGACATGTTCGGCGGCATGGGGTCGCGCCAGGGCGGTCAGCAGGGCAGCCTGATGTCGATGCCGTCGCTCGACATCCACGAAAAGGGCGACGAGCTCAGCGTCAGCGTCGATTTGCCCCGCGTGAAGGGCGAGGATGTCGACGTGCGCCTGGATCGCGACGTCCTCACGATCAGCGGCGAGCGGAGATCCGAGCAGGACCCGCAGCAGCAGTCGAACTACCACGTGATGGAGCGCAGCTACGGCCGCTTCAGCCGGTCGATGCAGCTGCCGTCATGCCCGATCCGAACCAGGTCAGCGCCGACTTCGAGCACGGCGTGCTGCAGATCCGGATGAAGCGCCATGCGGAGCAGGAGCGCTCCCGGCGCATCGAGGTCCGGACCGGCGACCCCAAGGGGCAGCAGTCCCTTTCCCAGAGCAGCGGCCAGGACCCGATGACGAGCACCGGCTCGACCTTAGGCTCGGACGGCGCAGGTCAGTCGGGCGCCGGCCAGAACGGCTCGGGACAGGGCAGCAGCAGTTCCGCGTCGATGCCGTCCGGCGGATGAGGAACGTCGCCGTCCCTCTCTAAAAGTGAATGGGCGACCGGCCGCGCCGGTCAGCCCTACCTGCGCGGAAACCGGTCCGCGCCGCCGCCGCTCCCCTGTGCGCCTTCGAGCCCTTGCGACGACCCCGTCGGCTGGCCATCGCCCATGCCGGTCCGGCCGCTTTGCGAGCCGAGAACGCTGCCGCCGCGCGACCCGGTGCTGTCGTCGGGCAGCCCTTTCTGCTCGGGCGTGTCTTGTGCGGTCGGCGCCCTCGCCTCGCCGGATGTGGCGCCCTCGCTGGCTTCCTCGGTGGCGCCCTCGCTCGCTTTCTCGTTGCCGTCGCCGGGGAGCAGCCGCTCGCCGGTCGGCGCCTGGGGGACTTTCTCGTTGTTGCCCATCACAACTCCTGTTGCCGATCCGATGGTTGCGACGCGGCAACCGCGATGCCCGCGGTGTCGTCGCCACCGGCTGCTGCAGCGAGCGATGCCCTTGTCGCGAGCAGCCCGCCGGCCGACCCGTACGATCGCACATGGCCGATGAGCAGACGCTGACGATCAGCGGCCGCGAGGTCGTCGTCACGCATCCGGACAAGCTGCTGATTCCCGACGCGCGGGTTCGCAAGCTCGACCTCGTCAACTACTACGTGGCCGTCGCCGAGGGCGCGCTGCGCGGTGCCGGCGGGCGGCCTTGCGTGATGGTGCGCTACCCCGAAGGCATCGCCGGCGAGTTCTTCTTCCAGAAGCGCGCGCCGGCCAAGCGACCGCCGGAGCTCGAGGTCGCGACGATCCGCTTTCCATCCGGCCGCACCGCAGACGAAGTGGTGCCGCGCCACCCGGCCGACCTTGCATGGCTGGCCAACATGGCCTGCCTTGAGCTGCATCCGCACCCGGTCCGCGCCGACGACTTGGAGCATCCCGACGAACTGCGCGTCGACCTCGATCCGGTGCCCGGCGTCGAATGGCCGCAGATCCAGCAGGTCGCGCGCGTCGTGCACGAGGCGCTGGCCGATGTCGGGCTCGTCGGCTGGCCGAAGACTTCGGGCTCGCGTGGCGTGCATGTGCTGGTCCGCATCGAGCCGCGCTGGCGCTTCGAGGAGGTGCGGCGCGCCGCATTGGCATTGGCGCGCGACGTGGAGCGCCGTGCACCGGGCCTCGCGACGAGCGCGTGGTGGAAGGAAGAGCGCCACGGCGTCTTCGTCGACTACAACCAGAACGCGAAGGACCGGACCGTCTGCTCGGCCTATTCGGTGCGGCCCAAGCCGGATGCGCGCGTCTCCACGCCGGTAAGCTGGGAGGAGCTCGACGACTGCAATCCGGCCGACTTCACGTTGTGGACGGTGCCGAAGCGCTTTCAGTCGATCGGCGATCCGCATGCCGGGATCGATGCGCACGCCGGTTCCCTCGACGCGCTGCTCGAGCTCTCGGCCCGCCATGAGGCCGAGGGCCATGGCGATGCGCCCTGGCCGCCGCACTACCGCAAGGGGGCGGACGAGCCGACGCGGGCGCCGCCGTCAACGCAGCGGAAGAAAGCGCCGCTGATCGAGATCGCGCGTGCCGATCGCGAGGCCGATGCGGAGGCCGCCGCCGACGCCTGGAAGGCCGCTCACCCGAAGGTGGCTGCGCTGCTCGCGCCGGAAGACGTGCTGATCGACCGGATGCGCGGCAGCTCGTCGGTCTCGTACCGGGTGCGCGTCAACCTGACAAAGGTGCCGGCGAAATTGCGGCCGAAGGCGCCCTAGCGCGCCACCTCAAAGCCACCCATCTCGGAGTCTCGAAAACCTGCCGGTCTTCCTGCAAAGAACGTAGGCGTTCCCGGATCAAGGCGATCGCCTCGGCAAACCTTACCGGGTCTTGCTGGTAGATCGAGAGGCGCGCTTCCAACAGGTCGATGTGCTGCTGCCGGGCGCGGTTCTTGGCAGCAACGAGCTTTCTTCTCGATTTCATGTGCTGTCGGTGGCACGCAGCGAGCCTGATGCGAGAGGCGGCGTGATCAGGCGTTCTTCACGCGCTGAAGAATCCCCTTCGAATCGTCGAAGCCGAGCGGCGCCGACGTGTGCTCGTGAACGATCCGCGGCACGTGCCCGATCGTCTTCAGCGCCCACGTGACGCGGTTCTGCATCGCGCGCAGCGGCTCGCCCTGCGCCGAGACCGCCGCATAGGTGGCGATCGCGCTGATCACGAGGAAGTCGCGGCCCTCGGAGGTCTGCACGTCGTCGAACGTCACCTTGACCTTCTCGGTGCCGAGCGACGTGAACCACCCCTCGACCGCGACCTGCCAGGCCGCAGCGCCTTCGTACGACCAGACGCCCCACGCGTCGAACACCCGGACGCCGGGGTCGTAGAGGCGCATGAAGGCGTCGACGTCCTTCGCGAGCACGGCGGACTTGTAGATCTCGAGCACACGGGCGGTCGCTTTGTCGATGTCGCTCACTTCGCATCTCCTGCTTCGGGCGAGGCAACGATACGCCTTGCCCTCCGTCGATGCGAAGCTGGCCGCGGCCTACGTGCCGAAGGACACTGACGTCTTCTTCCATTCCGAGAACGTCATCGTTGGCATGAGCCCGCTGCCCGGCGAGGGCTTCGAGGACCGCAACTGATCATGGACGTGTCGCAGGGCAAGATCGCGGCCAAGTAGAGCGGCGCAAGCCGATTCGCATCGGCCATCCGGGCCGCGGTTTTGACCCACACTTACACGGTCCTCATCTCGGCCCGTGCTCCGTGGTCTCGATCCCATGACAACGACGTTTCCCCTCGCCCGCCCCGCTGCGCTCGGCTTCGACGGCGAGCGCCTCGCCCGCATCGGCCGCTTTCTCGCCGAGCGCTATATCGAGCCCGGGCTCCTGCCGTGCGCACTGCTGCTCGTCGCCAGAAAGGGTGAGCTCGTCCACAAGTCGGTGCTCGGCCATGCCTCGCTCGCGAAGAAGAAGCGGCTCGAGGAGGACACGATCTTTCGCATCTACTCGATGACCAAGCCGGTCACGAGCATCGCGCTGATGATGCTTGCCGAAGAAGGCCGCATTTCGCTCGACGACCTGGTCTCGCGCTGGATTCCGTCGTGGCGCGAGCAGACGGTGTACCGGGCCGGGCAGCCGGGCGCCTTCAACACACGGCCGGTCGATGCGCCGATGCGCGTCATCGACCTGATGCGCCACACGTCGGGCCTGACCTACGGGTTCCAGAACCGCACCAACGTCGACGCCGCCTACCGCAGCCTTCGCCTCGACGCCTTCGAGGCCGAGAGCCTCGAGGCGCTGGTCGACAAGCTGGCCTGTGTGCCGCTCGAGTTCTCGCCCGGCACAGCCTGGAACTACGGCGTCTCAACGGATGTCGTCGGCCACCTCGTGAGCCTCGCGTCGGGGCTGCCGTTCGACGAGTTCGTGCGCACGCGCATCCTCGTGCCGCTCGGCATGCACGACACCGACTT
>Ga0207648_10003380_pt1 | contig 16761 bp, 20 predicted proteins | sample KBSMisM32_FD_184310 | JGI IMG/M metagenome (GOLD analysis project Ga0207648, IMG submission 184310) | Miscanthus rhizosphere microbial communities from Kellogg Biological Station, Michigan, USA - KBS Miscanthus M3-2 (SPAdes) (version 2) | ecosystem: Host-associated > Plants > Roots >...
CGGCAGGTGCCGCACACGGCGCGCCAGTTGAGGATCACGAAGTCACCGGGGGCAACGTTGGTGACGCCCTCCCCCACGGCCTCGACGACACCGGCTGCCTCGTGCCCGAGCAGGAACGGGAAGTCGTCGTTGATGCCGCCTTCGCGGTAGTGCAGATCGGTGTGGCAGACACCGCAGGCCTGCACCTTCACGACCGCTTCGCCGGGCCCGGGATCGGGCACGACGATCGTCTCGATCGAGACCGGCGCGCCCTTCGCGCGCGCCACGACTCCGCGAACCTCTTGTGACATTGCGACCTCCGTGTCAGCGGCCCGCGGGCCGACCCGGCCCGGAGATTACTCGCCGCGTCGTCCGCGTCGACGCTCGCGATCCGGCGCCGCGCCGGACGGAACGGCGTTGACCAGCGGGCCGGTGGCTTCGATGATGTCGTCGATCGTCGGCTTGGCGATCAACTCGTCGAGCGACCGACGCATCGCTGCGAGGTGCGTCGGCGAAGTTCCGCAACAGCCACCGACGATGCGTGCACCGGCCTTCACGGCCAGCTTCGTGTACTTGCCCATCAGCTCCGGCGTGCCGGTGTAGACGGCCTCGGTGCCCTCGAAGTACGGCACGCCACAGTTGCCCTTCGAGATCAGGTACGTATCGACGTCGCGTTCGGTCATGGCCAGCAGTGACACGAGCGTGTCGCTGGCACCCACGCCACAGTTGGCGCCGATCGCGATGGGCGGTTCTGCCAGCCCGTCGAACACGTGCGGCAGATCGCCGGGCAGCAACCCCATCATCGTGCGTCCGGCAGTGTCGAAGGAACAGGTCGCCGTGTACGGCAACCCGGCCAGCAAGGCACCGCTGGCGGCGGCGCGGATCTCCTCTTTCGCGGACATGGTCTCGATCCAGGCGATGTCGGCGCCACCGTCTTTCAGACCGCGGGCCAGTTCGGCGAACGATTCGGTCGCAGCCTCATCGGTCAGCTGGCCGAGCGGCTCGAACAGCTCGCCGGTGGGGCCCATGGACCCGGCGACGACGACAGGTCGAGGGGCAGCGTCGGCTACTTCACGGGCGATCTCCGCGGCGCGCCGTGCGAGCTCGTAGACGCGGTCCTGAAAACCGTGGAGCTTGAGACGTTGCCGGTTGCACCCGAACGTGTTGGTCAAGATGATGTCGGCACCGGCCTCGACAAACTGTTGATGGAGTGTCCGAACCTTCTCGGGTTGCTCCAAGTTCCAGAACTCAGGTGGGTCGCCGGCTCCGAGACCACGCTCGAAGTAGTTGGTGCCGGTCGCCCCATCTGCGAGAAGAGTTCGACCGCTGGACAACAGATCCGCAAGTGACGCTCGCATGGTGCCCCAAGGCTACCGTCGGCCCGCAGTCCGCACCATGGCCTCCGGATTGCGGGTGCCGCTGGCCCAAGGGTCAGGTGACCGGCGTCAGCGGCGGCTGACCACTCAACACGGCAACCGTGTTGCGTGCGGCCAGGGTGGCCATCGCCGCTCGGGTCTCGATGGTGGCCGAACCCAGGTGCGGGATCAACACCACGTTGTCGAGATCGGCGAGGCCCGGAGCCAGTTGTGGCTCGTGCTCGTAGACGTCGAGCCCGGCCCCGGCGATCTCGCCGCTGCGCAACGCGCGAACCAACGCCGCCTCGTCGACGATGGGACCGCGAGCGGTGTTCACGAGATATGCCGACGACCGCATCTGCTCGAACTGCTCGGGGCCGATGAGGTGGTGCGTGTCGGCGGAGTACGGGCAGTTGATCGACACGACGTCGGACGTGCCCAGCAACTCGTCGAGGTCCAAGCGCTCGGCGTCGAGCTCTGCTTCGATCTCGGGTGACACCGCGCGGCGATTGCTGTAGGCCACGGACATGCCGAACGCACGCGCCCGGCGGGCCAACGCCTGCCCGATGGCGCCCATCCCGACGATGCCCAGGCGCCGGCCCTGGATGGCCGAGCCCAAGAGCATGAACATCCCCCATTGCCACGGCTTGCCACTGCGGACGATGCGCTCACCCTCACCGAGACGCCGCGTGGACATGAGGATCAACGCCATCGCGATGTCGGCGGTGGCGTCGGTCAAGACCCCTGGGGTGTTCGTGGCGATTACCCCGTGCGCCCGGCACTCGGCGACGTCGATGTTGTTGTAGCCGACAGCGACGTTCGACACGACCTTCAGCTGCGGCCCGGCGGCCTCGAGAAAGCTGCGGTCGATCTTTGTGGTGAGCAACGTCAGCACCGCATCGGCGCCTGCGATGCGCTCGTACAGCTCGTTGATCTCGATCGGTTCGTCGTGCTTCCATCCCCACACGTTGCCGTGAGGCCGCAACACATCGAGACCGGCGTCGGGGATCCGTCCTGCGACGATGATCCTCGGTTGGGTCATCAGGCGGCCTCGACCCAGTCCCGCAGCTTGCCGAGACCTTCTTGGATGTCCTCGACGGAGATTCCGGAGTAGGCGAAGCGCACGTACTGCTCGGTCTCGCCGGGCAAGGGCCGCCCGAAGTGGCGGCGGGTGCAGAACGACACGCCGGTCGCGCGCAGCGCCGCGTCAGCGAACGCGGTGACGTCGGTGAAGCCCAACGCGTCCATGGCGTCGGTGACGTTGGGAAACAGGTAGAAGGTGCTCTCCGGCTTGGCGATGACGATGCCTTTGATGGCTTGCAGTTCGGCGACTGCCGCGTCGCGCCGCCGCTCGAGCTCGGCGAGGATCGCCTTGGCACCTGTTTGATCGCCCTGCAACGCCTCGATCCCGGCCTCCTGCACGAAATGAGTGGTGCAACTCTCGTCGTTGGTGTTGATCTTCACGATCTGGGCGATGAGTTCGTCGGGTCCGATTGCCGCACCGAGCCGCCATCCGGTCATCGCGAACTTCTTCGAGAACGTGTACAGGATCGCCGTACGTTCGCGCATTCCCGGCAGCGAGGCGATCGAGTGGCTCGTGCCGGAGTACCGCATCTCGAAGTAGGCCTCGTCGCTGAGCACCCAGAGGTTGCGCTCGATGGCCAGTTCCGCGAGCGCTTTCATCTCGTCGAGCGAGCTCTCACAGCCGAGTGGGTTCTGCAGGTTGTTGTAGATCAGCACGCGAGTGGCAGGTGTGATCTGACTGCGGAGGTGGTCGAAGTCGATGGCAAAGCCGGTGGCGGTCTGGTTGTAGCGATACGGCTGGGCGACGCCGCCGAAGTACTCGACCTGGCTCTCGTAGATCGGATAGCCGGGTGTCGGGAACAGCACGCCGTCGCCGGGGTTCATCACGACTTGGAGGAACTTCCCGATGACCGGCTTGCCGCCTGGTTCGATCGCAACGTTGTTGGGACCGTAGGTGAGCCCGCGGCGATTGCCCACGTCGTCGGCCAGCGCAGTGCGCAACGCGACGATGCCGGCGGCCGCGCAATAACCGGTCTTGCCGTCGGCGATCGCTTTGTTCATCGCCTCGACCACGTTGGCCGGCGTCGGCAGGTTGATGTCGCCGAGATGGAAGGGATAGATCTTGTTGCCCTTCGCGCCCCACTCTGCGGCGGCCAGCGAAACCGCGAACGCGGTTTCCGTCCCGAGGTTGTTCAATCGTTCTGCGAGCACGGAACCCCCTTCGTCGACGTCGTTGGAGTGTACAAAATGTTCACGCCTCGATCGTAAGTGCCTAGCGTGTGCGGCGATGCGCGACGGGGTGACCTCGCAGAACTGGATCGACGGACCGTTCAACCGTTGGGGGTTCGTGCACGTTCGCGAGCTGACCCGCACCGCGCGCATCGGCGGCTCCAGTGTTGCGCTGCCTCCCCTGCCGCGTCGGCTCGACACTCTCGGCGGCTTCGAGTTCGAGCACCGCGGTCGTCGGTGGCGGTTCGACGAGATGCTCGAGGCGACGTTCACCGATGGGGTGATGGTCGCAGTCGACGGAGTCGTCACGTTCGAGCAGTACGGCGGCGTCATGCGTCCCACGGACACGCACCTGTTGATGTCGGTGTCGAAGTCGCTGACATCGACGCTCGCCGGCGTGCTCGTCGGACAGGGTGTGATCGACCTCGACGCGACCGTGCCGGACTACGTCACGCGACTGCACGGCACGGCGTGGAGCGGTTGCACGTTGCAGCATCTGCTCGACATGCGCGCCGGCACGAATTTCGACGAGGAGAACTACGACGATCCGAACAGCCATGGTCGCCTCATCGAGCAGATCTCCGGCTACACCACCGCGGTCCGCACCGATCTGCCGGCGAACACCTACGACTGGATCGAATCGCTCGACAACGACAGCGTCCATGGCGGGCCGTTCAAGTACAGGTCGATCCTTCCCGACGTGTTGGCGTGGGTGATGAGCGAGGCGACCGGTCGGACGTTCGCGGATCTGTTCTCCGAACACATCTGGTCGCACGTCGCGATCCGCGACGCCGACATCATCGTCGACTCCGCCGGTTTCCCCGTCGTCGAGGGAGGCATCTGCACCACGCTCGAGGACCTCTGTCGATTCGGTCTGATGTGCCTCCACGACGGTGCGGTCGACGGGCAACAGATCGTGCCGTCCGAGTGGATTCGCCGGCCGGCGACGCGTGACCAGGAACTGATCGACGCGTTCGTCCTGCCACCGCAGGCCCGCCGCGCCGGACCGAACGCCTGCTATCGCGACTTCTGGTGGGTCTACGACAGTGTCGCAGGCGTCTATTGCGGGCTCGGCATCAACGGCCAGATGTTGATGATCCACCGTCCCTCGAACACGGTGATCGCCAAGTTCTCCACCTGGCCGGACCGCATGGACTACGGCCTCGCCGACCTCACCGACGCCGCGATGCTGGCACTGTGCAGCTCGGTGTAGTCATCCGAGCGGGCGACTACCGGAGCATCGACGTTTCGGCAATCATGGCTCCCTCGGGCGGCTCGACGATCTGACAGTGGAGGAATCCCCATCATGAAGTTCAGGACCAAGCTCGTTGGACTGTTGGCCACGGGCGCGCTCGCTCTTGGCGTTGCCGCGCCCGCGTACGCCATCACATTCGGTCGACAGGACCTCGCCAACGAATTCCCGAATGTCGCGTCGGTCCGCGGCATCGTCGAGGCTCAGAACTTGGCCCGCGTCAGCTGTAGCGGCAGTCTGCTCAGCCGCGACGCGACCAAGATCGTCATCCTGACCGCTGCGCATTGCACCGACGCGTGGAGCGCGGAGATCGCCGCCGGAACTCTGGATTCGGTCGGTGTCTCGTTCGATCAGAACAACCAGGTGAACGGCACCACGACCGATGCCACCTTCTACGTCAGAGGCGGAGTTCCGATCAGCTTCCCCGCCAAGGATGCCCCCTTCGAGACGTTCGACTACGGGCTCGTGGTGTTCCCGGCCACTGCCCAGAACTCGATCGGGCAGACCGTGACGCAGCGCTGGGGCGCGCTCACTCCTGTCCGGATCGCTCCCGATCCCGGCTACCTGTCATCGGTCATCAGCAGCGTGCGGAACCCCGCTCGCAATCTGAGGTTCACGGCGGTCGGGTACGGCACCGGTGAGAAGTTCCCGATTCCCGGCCAACAGACGGGACCCGCCGATCCGTCGGGCAGCAACACGGCAACGTTCCTCATCCGCTACATCGCCGACAATCTCACCTACAACGCGCTCAACCCCACCAACGATGTGCTGAGGCTGTCGATGAACATCGCCAAAGGTGAGAGCGGAACCTGCAACGGGGACTCCGGCGGCCCGATCTTCTACAACGATCCGACCCGCGGCAAGGTTCAGGTCTCGTTGGTGTCGGGCGGCGACGCGGTCTGCAGGGCGACGAACACCGGGCCCGGTTTCAGCACGCAGCAAGGTCTCGACTTCATCGCCTGCGGAACCGTCGCCGGCGGCCTGGACGCAGTCATGGGTTGCGTCGAGGATCTGTTTGCATAGCCCCGAGCCGTTGCTGCTCAGCGCCAGACGCATCGACTGGTGATGAGATCGACCATCGCCGGATCGTTCACGACAGTTCCCGAGGAAACGGTTCCGCGCACGGTCGTCAACTTGCCGATGCTGCCTTGTTCGACCACTGATCCCTTTTTGGTGTTGGCCGACCACTGAAGGCAGTAGAGCGACGTCTGGGCTCCGTTACGTTCGTTCGCGACGGATACCAGCAGTTGCCGATAGCCGTCTCGCTGCCGCCTGGCATCGACCAGGATCAGCGAGGCGCGGTCCAGCCCGGCGTAGCCGGCGGCCAACTGCTCGTCCGACAGTCGCGCCTTGGCGGGTTCGATGCTACGAACGACATCCCAATCTCCGCTGGCGAGGGCGTCGGCCAGTCGCTGCGCCAGCGCGAGTGACCGGCCTGCATCCCCGGCCGATGTGCCACTCGGCAGTGGGTCACTGAGCACCTGTGGCGTCCCTGGGCCAGCGATTGCCGGCGCCGGAGCGCTCGGCGGAACCGTGGTCGGCGGGCTCGTCGCTGGGACGCTCGTAGGCGGAGGTGTGCTCGGCACGACGGTTGTCTCCACGACGGTTGTCGCCAACGCGGTCGTCGCAACCGCAGTTGTCGCCGGCGCGGTCACCGGTGCCACCGTCGTTGCAGCCGCGGTGGTGGATGCAGCGGTCGGTGGTGGCAGCGCAGCAGTTGTGCTGGGCGCAATCGTCACGGTCGGTTGCGACGTCGCCTGCGACGCCGAGACAGGCGGCAAGGTGGCGTCGCTGGATATCGGGACGTCGAGGCGTCGGGTGATCAACAAGAACGCGACGATCAGCAAGATGATCGCGACGATGAAACTCAAGGCTGCGCCGGCCCCGAAGTTCCGGCGCGACGGAGGGAGGTCGTCGACAGGAAAGTCGATAGTGGGCGCGACGTTGGGTATCGGCTTCGTATCCCATAGATCTGCGTCGTGGACGACGATGGGCGGCAGTGGTTCGGGCACAACTGTTGTCACTGCCGACTGCTCCACCGTCGGGTCCACCGGTTCGCGCCGAGACCGGTGGTCGTGGACGTGCAGCATCCTCGTCCTGGGAGATTGGGAGATCGGACCTTCTTGCTTTGTGTTCATCGCTTGCCGGGCCCACGCTGGCCGTGCATTGGGAGTTACCGACGCACAGCCGTGTCAACCGTTCTCGAGCCCACCAGAACATCGCCCGAGGCACGAAAACACTCGAATGGGCGACAAGACCACTCCCAAGGTGACGGGCGGATACGGCTAGTACGGCATGTCGGCGAGCGACGGACGGTCCTGCAGCTGCTGCAGCGAGAACCCGGCCATCTTGCGGTACCCGTCCGTCACATCCAGGATCTCTTCCGGCGTGATGACGTCGGAGAGCGACGCGAAACCGTTCGGAGCGCGCTCCTCCACCAACTGCATCGGCAGCTCCGGACCCAATCCGCGATTGGCCAGCACGATCGCCGAGGTCGCCGGGCGGCGCACTTCGTCGTACCGCGCCAACGCCTGCTCGACATCATTCGGATAGCTGCGCAGGCAACCGGCCAGCGTTCGAGCGTCGAGGATCGCTTGCGAGGCACCGTTGGAACCGATCGGGTACATCGGGTGGGCCGCGTCGCCGAGCAGGGTCACGCGGCCGAAGGACCATCGCTCGACGGGATCGCGATCGACCATCGGGAACAGGAAGGTGCCGGGCGCCGAGGCGATCAACGCGGGCACGTCGAGCCACGGGAACTTCCACTCTTCGAACTCGGGCAGGAAGTCGCTGAGATCGCCGGCCTGGTTCCAATCCTCGCGCTCGAGCAGCTCGGTGTTGTCCGTACGCAGTTCGGCGATGAAGTTGAGCTGCTGTCGCCCGTCCGGAAGGTCGAGCAACGGATAGAGCACGAACTTCTGCCGCGGGTGTCCGGCCCAGATCATCGTCCGACCGTCGAAGACACGATCGCCATCGGCCAGTCCTCGCCACAGCAACGAACCGTTCCATTTCGGCATTCCTTCGTCGGGATAGAAGTGCCGCCTGGCGACGGAGTGGATGCCGTCGCAGGCGATCAACATCGCGCCCTTGGCAGTTGCGCTGATCGCACCGGTGCGGCGATCGATGAACGTCGCCTCCACGCCGTCGCCGGTGTCGGTGAGGCGATCGAGATGGCACCCGGTGTGGATCCGATCCGCGCCGATCTCTGCGAGCGCCGCGGCGTGGAGGATGGTGTGCAGAACGCCGCGATGAATGGAGATCTGCGGCCAGCGGTATCCGGCCGCCAGCCCGCGCGGCTCGTCCCAGATCGGCTCGCCGCGCTTGGTGAAGTAGGCAAGCGTGGTCGGTGTGAGGCCGTTGCCGGCGAGCTCGTCGGCAAGGCCGAGTGCATCGAGCTCGCGCACGGCGTGTGGCAGCAGATTGATGCCGACGCCGAGCGCCTGAATTCGATCGACGCTCTCGAACACCTGCACGGCCAGGCCGGCACGATGCAGGCTGAGCGCGGCGGTGAGACCACCTATCCCGCCGCCGGCGATGATGACGTCGGCCACCATTCAGCCCACCATCATGTCGACTTCGAGCTTGGCAGCGATGACGGCGGCGAGGTGCTCGGCGTGCGACAGACCGGGTTGAGCGAGCCGGTTGAACCCGATGCTGAGGTCGCCGAAACCGAGTTCGACCGCCTCCTCGACGCGCTCCTGCCAACCCGGCCCGAGGTACACGCGACCGTGAATGGGCAGCGTCGCCGGATCGCGGCCGGCATCTTCACAGAACTGCCGGAGCTTGGTCGCCGCGGTGCGGACATCGATCGCATCGAGACCGGGAATGAGCAGCGGCATCCACCCGTCGGCCTTGCGCACGACACGCCGTAGCACGGCATCCGACGCCCCGCTGCCGATCATCAACGGGATGTGATGCGTCGGCAGCGGGTTGATGCCGACGCCGTGCAGGTGGTGGAAGCGGCCGTCGAAGTCGACGCTCGGCTGTGACCACAGCAACCGGATGACGTCGATCTGCTCCTCGAGCAGCGCCGTGCGATCGGCGAAGTCGACACCGAGACCTTCGTATTCGGCAGCGTTCCAACCGACGCCGACGGCCAACCGCACCCGACCGCCGCTGAGAAGATCGATCGAGGCGACCTGCTTGGCGACGACCGCTGTCTGGCGCTGCGGCAGGACGAGCACACTGCTGACGAAGTTGATGCTCGTCGTGACTGCAGCGAGATGACTGAAGAGGACGAGGATCTCGTGGAAGGTGTGCTCGCTGGTGTACGGAGCGTTCGGGAAGCTGCCGAAGGGTCCGGGCCCGAGCCGCTCGCGGGAGGCGCCGAGGATGTGGTCGTACACCATCAGATGCTCGAAGCCGGCGGCTTCCGCGTCGATCGCCCACTGCCGGATCGCGTTGGCATCGGTGCCGCTGTCCGCCTGCGAGAACACGGCGCCAACTCTCATCACTTCCCCATTCGATCGTCCGGATTCCTGGCGATCATGCAATCAGACCGATCGGCCGTGCCCACTACCCTGCTGGCGTGACGCGGCCGCTGCAGATAGGCATCCAACTCCCGGAGGTCGAGTGGGAGGTTCCCTTTCCCGAGCTCATCCGGATGGCGCAAACGGCCGAAGCTGTCGGCTTCGATTCGATCTGGCTCGGCGATCACCTGCTCTACGACCTCGCGGTGGGTCCGCGCGGGCCGTGGGAAGTGTGGACCTCACTCGCCGCGCTCGCCGCCTCCACTGAACGGGTGTTGCTCGGTCCGTTGGTCGCCTCGGCCGGGTTCCACGAACCGACGATGCTGGCCAAGCAGGCGGCGACGGTCGACGCGGTTTCCGGCGGGCGCTTGATCCTCGGCCTCGGTTCAGGATGGAACGAGCGGGAGTACCGGGCCTTCGGCTTCCCGTTCGATCATCGGGTCAGCCGGTTCGCAGAAGCGTTCACGATCATCCGCTCGTTGCTCGCCGATGGTGCGATCGACTTCGCCGGCGAGTACTACACGGTCGAGAACTGTGTGCTTCATCCACGTGCCGCCCGGCCCGGCGGTCCGCCGCTGATGGTCGGTTCCACACGGCCTCGGATGTTGTCGATCACGCTGCCGTACGTCGACTCGTGGAACGTGTGGTGGAGCGACTACGGCAACACGCCCGAGGGCTTCGCCGAGGTGAAGTCGACGGTCGATCGGGCTGCAGTGGAGGGTGGCCGCACCGCGCCGGTCGCCGGGACCTGCGCGGTCTTCGTTCAGCTGCCCGGTGGTGCCGGCCGGCAGATGGGCGGGTACGGCAAGTCGAAGGTCGAACCCGTTCGCGGATCGGCGACCGAGGTTGCCGAACAGATCGCCGCGTTCGCAACCGTGGGTGCAACGCACGTGCAACTCGTCGTCGACCCGATCACGCGCGAGTCCATCGAGTGGTTCGCCGGCGTCCTCGCTGTGCTCGACGCCGCCTGAGGCGGTCAGGCCTGGAGCTGATCGAAGAACTTCAGCAGCCGTGACTCGGCATCGTCGAACGAGTCGGCCGCGAACAACACGTCCTGGAAGGTCGAGATCTCGTAGTCGACGAACTCGCCCATCGCGTCGGTGTCGAACGGTCGCACGTCGGCGTTGCGGAAGTTGGTGATCTCGCCGTACGAGCTCAGCAGGCCGGCGCCGTACGTGCGCAACGCCTGCCCTTCGGTGGCCACACCGAACTCCAACGTGAACCAGAAGACCCGGCCGAGGTGCTCGGCCAGTTGTGGGTCGGTCAGCTTGCCGGCGACCTGGCCGGCTCGTTCATACAGGCCGGCGATACGCGGTGAAGCGAGCGAGTTGGCGTGCCCGATCAACTCGTGCAACACGTCGGGCTCGGGTGTGTAGAAGGGGACGGACTCGTGCCGGACGTACTGCGACGACGGGAAGCACCGATCGGCGAGGAATCCGAAGAACTCGGCGGTCGACACGAGGCCCGGGACCGCGCACAGTCGCCAACCGCTGAGCTCGGTCAGACGGTCGGACACATCGGCGAGTTGCGGTACGCGATCGCGTGGCAGATCGAGTACTGCTGCGGCGTCGCGGTACTCCTTCACCGCGTACTCGGCGTGCAGTTCGGTGAGAGCGGCGTTGACGGTCGACCACACTTCGTTCTCGGTCCGCGTGTACTCCACGTGAGGTGGACGACTGCCGAGCGGCAGATCGGAGGACAGCGCGGCGATGTGGTTTCGACGGCCGACATACGTCGGATCGGAGACGCCGGGGTGATCGGTCGGGAGTTCGAGAACAGAACCGCTCATACGACAATTGTCGCCCTGTCGAGAAGGAATGTCGAGTCAATGTGACTGATCGTGACGATTTGTTCGATTATCGTCAGATCATGGATCAGAATGTCGATGAGGCCCAGGATCACTTCCACGCGATTCGACAGATCGACAGCGTCGATCGAGCGCTGCTTGCGGCGTTGTCGCACGACGCCCGAATGTCATTGACGGACCTCGCCGAGCGGATCAACGTCTCCAGGTCGACGGCGTACGCGAGGCTGCAGCGACTGCGCGAGGAGGGTGTCATCACCGGCTTCACGGCGTCGATCGACCCCCAGGCGCTCGGTCTCGGCGTCGCCGCGCTGGTGTTCATCGACATCGAGCAGCACGACTGGCGCACCCTGCGCAGCGAGCTGGCGGCGATTCCCGGCGTCGAGTACCTGGCGATGTGCGCCGGACGCTTCGATCTCATGCTGCTCGCTCGAGCCGAGTCGATCCCAGCGCTTCGTGACGTGCTGCTGGAGAAGATCCAACGAATCGCCGGTGTCCGCTCCACCGAGAGCGTCTTCATCCTCGACGAGGTCGGCAGTCTGCCGCGACGCATGCCTTAACATCGGGCGGCCGCTGACGACCAGCGCGATCCTCTTCACAATCGGGGCAACACAGATGCGACACACACAGCGCGCCAGCGCGCAACTCGACCAGACGTTGGCCAAGGTGGAGACCGAGCAGCTGATCGTGTTGGAGCTCGACGATCTCGCCGACCTCCTCGTCGAGCCCGACACGCAGCCGTTCCGATCTCGGCGTAGTCCGTACCGCAGTGGTGTCGAGGATCTGGTGCTGACGCTCAGTGCGGCCGAACGCCTGCCGGACACACTGACTGTCAGAGTCGTGTTGCCGAGCGATCGCAGTGGCGATCCGAACCTCGCCCTCGCTCAACCCGCGTTTCGGTCGCGCACGGCAGACCTCACGAATGAAGCGTGGCGCGAAGCGATGGCGATCCGCAGCATGGGCCATCGTCAGTTGCCACTCGGCATCGGTACCGGCATCGGGGCAGCCGTCGTTGCCTACATCGCCGGTTACTTCGCAACCGTCGTGGAGAGCGGCGCAGCGCGCGGGGCGTTGGTGGTGGCGGCGATGATCGCGCTGACCATCGCGTGGGTCGTGGGTTGGGTCGTCGTCGAGGCCGCGATCCTGGATTGGCGACTGCCGGCTCGACGAGCCGCGGCCTGCGAACTACTGGAGTCCGCCACCCTCGACATCACCTACGAAGGCGCTCCCTGACCTCGTCCGAGTGTTTCCGGCCACCACCCGTGCGGCACGCAAACACTCCGTCTAGTCAGGATGATCTTCGCCCGCTCGCAGACGCGTCGCGTACTCGACGGACTCGCGCAAGAACGCGGCGATCAGTTCGTCGACGGTGCTGGAACTCGGTAGTTCACGAGCTGTCAGCGGCTCTTCCGCCTCACCCGCCCGATCGGACCGCGGGGTGATCTTCGACGCCAGTTCTTCGATGCTGTCGGCCAAGACGTACGCGTCGGCACCGCCGCGCAGAATGCGCTTCACCGGTCCGCGCATCTCGATTCCGAAGTCCCAGTCGTCGAGCTCGACCACGACGATGCGAGCACCGGGATACTTGCGCTTGAGCGCCCCGATCAGCTGAGGACTGCACGACGGCGTCAGCACGAGATCGGCGTGATCGATCGGATGGCGAACATCGACGACCCGAGCCCCGAGCAATTCAGCGAGCCGAGCCCGCGCTGCCTGCTTCAACGGAAGTGCCGTGACGACGGTGACCCGATTCGGAATGAGTTCGACATCGGCCCGGTCCGGTTGCTTCCGGCTCACGAGACCGACCTCATGCCCAGGACACTACGCGGGACACCATCGGCACTCCAGTCAAAGCAGTGCAGCCGTGAACCGACGATCGTCGCGAGAGAACTAGGCTCATGGTGAGCGGGCGCTTCAGCGAACCTTTGGGGGTTGCGATGGACAAGAAGCTGACCGTGCTCGTTGGAATCTGGCTCTCCGGAGTCGTGGCCGGTGTACTACTCGTCGCCAGGTGGATGAGGATGGACCAGCGCCTGGCCGAGACCGCGACGGCGATCCCGGACTCGGGCCCGGCGTCCGAAGAACCCTCGACTGCAGAAGGTCCGCATGGTCTGCATCGGTTGACCGAGCCGATCGTGGCCGGCGCAAAGTCCGACATGATTCGAGTACGTCATGTGTGCACCCGCGTCAGCCATCGAGTTGTTCGACGCTCGGCCGACGACTCGACGGAAGTCATCGAGGAAGTGGTTGCAGCAGAAGTCTCCTGACGCGACGGACGGGAACATACCCCTGACGGGGTAGTCGGCGGTGCTAACGCAGAACTGCGCGCAAGGCGTCGAGTCGCCCGGGGACGAGTCGGTACCAGACCCACAAACCGCGTTTCTCGCGAGTGACGAGTCCCGCGTCGACCAAGATCTTCATGTGGTGACTGACGGTAGGTTGCGATCGTCCCGATGGCTCGATCAGGTCGCACGCGCACACCTCGTCGGCGTCGGCCGAGGCGATGAAACTGAGTAGCCGCAGACGGATCGGATCGGACAACGCACCGAAGGAACGAGCCAGTGTTTGGGCGGTGTCCTCGTCGAGCGTCTCGGCGCGGACAGGAGTGCAGCAGGCGATCGGATCGAGCACAGCAGTCTTGATTGCGGCCATGCCATGCACTGTACAGAATTTCTCGTCCATGCATTGACAATCATCGATATATTCGTTACCGTGACTGCATCGACAAACGTCAATGTTTAGAGTTCCCGGAGGAATGAAATGTCTCGTGTCCAACTGGCCCTCAACGTGGCCGACCTCGACGCATCGATCGAGTTCTACAGCAAGCTCTTCAAGACCGAGCCGGCCAAGATCCGCGACGGCTACGCCAACTTTGCGATCGCCGATCCCCCGCTGAAACTGGTCCTCTTCACCGGCATGGGCGAGCCCGGCTCGTTGAACCACATCGGGGTCGAGGTCGAAGACGCGGACGCAGTTCGAGAGATGATCGCCCACATCGACGATCTCGGGTTCGAACAGACGGTCCGTGAAGACACCTCCTGTTGCTTCGCCCTCCAGGACAAGACCTGGGTCAGGGGTCCGGAGAACGACTGGGAGTTCTACTACGTGAAGGACGACGCTCCGACGATGTCGTACGCCGACGACGACGAGACCTCTCGCTGGACAGAGGATCGCCAACCTGTTCCGGACGCGACGCCTTCGCCCTCGCTGGGATGCTGTTGAGTTATCCGCACGGTGAGCGAACTCACTGACCAAGTCGAGACCGGCACAGGTCGACTGCACCTGGCACTCGGCCGCCGACTGGTAGCCGAGGCGCTGGGCACGGCATTCTTGATCGTTGCCGTGATCGGCTCCGGGATCATGGCTTCGCGACTGTCGCCCGACGACGTCGGCTTGCAGTTGTTGGAGAACGCGGCAGCCACCGCCGCCGCATTGATCGGACTGATCCTGATGTTCAGCGCGGTGTCCGGCGCTCACTTCAACCCCGCCGTGACCCTCGTCGACCGGTTCTTCGGGACCATCACCACCAAAGAGACGATCCTGTACATGGTCGCCCAGGTGGCTGGTGGATGCATCGGCGCGGTTGTCGCCAACGTCATGTTCGAACTCGACCCGATCAGCCTGTCGACCACCTCGAGATCTTCGGGCGCGCTGTGGCTGTCGGAGGTCATCGCCACGATCGGACTGCTACTCGTCATCCATGGTTGCGTTCGCACCAACCGCGCCGCCGCAGTTCCGTTCGCAGTAGGGATATGGATCGGCGGCGCCTACTGGTTCACGTCATCCACGAGCTTCGCGAACCCGGCCGTGACCGTTTCTCGCACACTGTCGGATTCGTTCGCCGGCATCAAGCCGTCGTCAGCGCCGATGTTCATCGTCATGCAGTTGATCGGCGCGTGCCTCGCTTTCGCGCTCATCCGGTTCTTGTACCCGCGAGCGATCGAGGAGGCCGGCGATGTCTGACCGAAGGCCGGAGGTGCTCTTCGTCTGCATCCACAATGCCGGCCGCTCACAGATGGCCGCGGCGCTACTCGCCCATCACGCCGGCGACCGGGTCGTCGTTCGCTCCGCCGGTACCGCGCCCGCCGACACCATCAACCCGGTGGTGGTCGATGCCATGGCCGAGATCGGCATCGACCTCGACGCCACAGGAGCAGCCCCGAAGAAGCTGACCGACGCGGCCGTCGAAGCGTCCGACGTGGTCATCACGATGGGCTGCGGAGACGAATGCCCCTTCTACCCCGGCAAGCGATACCTCGACTGGGCCGTCGACGACCCGGCAGGCAAGGACCTCGCTGAGGTTCGGAAGATCCGTGACGACATCGACGGTCGCGTCCGAAGCCTCGTCGACGACCTCGTCATCACCGAACCCGGCGGCAGCTGACGTCCGCAGTAGTGGTCGATGGCGCCGTTCAATCAATGGTGTCGAAGGGGCGAGCTCACCTATCTCCCCGGTCCATCGCCTTCGCTCATGGAAGTAGGTTCCGACGTTGCGGAACCACTCGGTATCGGGCACTAGGCGCTGCTCAATGGTCCGCATGGGACCAAATCGCCGCCTGCGTCGAGCCAACGACGCGCCAGATCGGCCGATACGCGCGTTTTTGACCTAGGTCGATACAGCGGATTGCCGCTCGGCGTACTTCGCTTCCGCGAGGCCGGGCCTGACGACGTCGGAAACTACTGGCCGATCCAGCAACCCAGAATCGTCAATGTGATGACCAGGGAAGCGTCCCTGCGGCTCATCGGAGGCGTGCCGAACGGAGCAGGCAGGTTGCCTACGTCAACGACGAGGACCTTGTTGTCCTTGCGCACTATCGACATCCCGTCGGTCGTGAGGAACCCTTCCTGACCGAAACCGAGTTGTTCACCCACTGTGTACTGAGCCTTCAGCGAGGCGAAGTAGTCAACAGTGCCCTCGATCGTCGGGAGTTCCTTGACAGACAGGGCAAACGAACCATCGGGATACTGATACGTGCAAGCCAAGAGGTGATCGACCCACGTCGGCGTGGTGACGTCAGCGTCGACGTTGAAGGTCGCGCTCAACTCCTCTTGCGCCTCGCTTCCGCAGACCATCTTCGCCGCGTCCGAAGGATCGACGCCGTAGGTCACCACGAGGTTGGCCGCCGTTGTCGTCGGCGACGCGCTGTCGGTCGTTGGGATCGTCAGAGGAGCCGTACCGTCAGGGGTGGATGAGATGCTGCTATCCGATGTCGCTGCCGCCGGCGGCGCGCCGCTCTCGGGCGGCAGAGTTCCTCTCGCCGTTGGAACAACGTTGCCCGCTCTCCGTTGGACAGGTGAAGTGCTGCTGTCGATCGTTGTGGCTGACGGGACGCTGCTGTCGAGCGTCGCTGCCGTCGGTGGAACGCTGCTGGCGCTCGACGGTGTGCTTGTTGCAGCGGGGCTGGCGCTCGACGGTGTCGTCGTGAGGGAAATGATGCTTGTCGCCGACGTGGCCAGCTGAGCAGTGCTGCTGCTGCTACTGCTACTGCTACTGCTACTGCCACTGGAGCATTGCGCAACGGTGAGCACGACAGCACCACAGAGGAACAACGTGGTAGCGGAACCGATGACTCGCTGGCGCACTGCCTCACGTTAACTCCACATATCCCAGCTTGAGCCCCCGAACAAGTGGCCGCGCCACCGCCCGCG
>Ga0207648_10003381_pt1 | contig 16761 bp, 31 predicted proteins | sample KBSMisM32_FD_184310 | JGI IMG/M metagenome (GOLD analysis project Ga0207648, IMG submission 184310) | Miscanthus rhizosphere microbial communities from Kellogg Biological Station, Michigan, USA - KBS Miscanthus M3-2 (SPAdes) (version 2) | ecosystem: Host-associated > Plants > Roots >...
CGGGGGTAGTCTTTACCCGCCTCGGGCACTACGATATGCTGGATATCCATCCAGTAGTCCCGGCGTTGCTGGAGCTAATAGGATATCCCTTATGGATATACAGCATAATCGCCTCGAAGTTTGAGCGCAAGCGTGTATCTCGGAACGACGGCCGGGCTATGCAGCGGCCATCCGAGGACACACGACTCGTGCGCTCCCTATCGGGCTAGGTCATCGGCGAGGCAGCGCAGTGCGAGCGTTCCGCCGCAGTTCGCCGACGAGCACAATCCCCGCTTCGCATCTCTGGCTCGATCGAGCGGACATCCTCCGGCAAGCTTCGCTCGCCTGCGGCCGCAGCGCATGTCAAAGGCCGCACAACCCACTTTCAGCCATCAACTGCGTCCAACAGATGAACGGTCATTGCCTGTGTGGAGCAGTCAGCTTCACGTCGCCCGAAGCGCGAGAAATTGGAGCCTGCCATTGCGGCTTCTGCCGCCGATGGAGCGGCGGACCGATGTTGGCCGTCCATTGCGGTCCAGACGTTCGGTTCTCGGGCGCAGAAAGCGTCGCCGTTTACGCTTCGTCGCAGTGGGCCGAACGGGCGTTCTGCAAGAGCTGCGGCACTCACCTCTACTACAGGCTCTTGGCCACTGGCGAGTACTTCGTACCGGCCGGAGCGTTCGAGTCGGATGACTTCAAGCTTGCAAGTCAGATCTACGTCGACAAGAAACCGGACTACTACTCGTTCGCCAATCAGACGCCCATGCTCACCGAGCAGCAGGTCATCGAACAGTTTTCAGCTTCGGGCGGTGATAGTGCGGTCTGACGTCATGGGACTGTGCGTCTCACGTGCATCACTCGGGCTAACGCGGCGCACTGCGCTTGCCCATGCCGCCCTGGCGCTTGTCGCCCGTGAGTCACTGGCAGCGGACCATTCGGCTGCTAGCGGACCAGAGCGCAAATGGTATGAGGCCGCCGCTTCGCAAAGGTGCCTGGCCGAATCGTGGGGTGACCAGCCTTACGGCGCAATTGTCGTACTCGGTGGGGTACTCGTCGGGGAAGGTCCGAGCCGCGTCCTCAAGAACCAGGTCCCAACGCGCATGCCGAGCGTGAAGCACTCAAAGACGCCGAGCGCCGTGCCGGCCGAAGCGGCTTGTCCGGTTCAGTGCTGTACTCAACGTCACGCCCCTGCAGCTTGTGTTAGGCCGCTGCCGCACAAGCGGGGGTCAGTCGCATGTACTTCGGTCCGGCGCTCACCGACGCGGGCCAGCCGCGACCCGCCACACGATGACGGCTAACCCTCGTTGCACCCGACGTTCCTCAGCCGGCCTTCGCCGTCTGTTGTCCCGCAGGTGAACTCGAACGTTAAGCGTCACCTGCCACCACACAGCTACTTTCGAAGGTCAACTCACCTGGTCACATTCCTCGACCCGACATCCGTGCACCCCCCGGGGCCGGCCTACAGCCATTCGGCCGTCGTGCCAACCGATACCGAACTGGTGTTCCTCTCCGGACAGGTCGGTGTGCGACCCGACGGTTCGGCCTCGGCCGCCCTCGACGAGCAGGTGGCGCAAGTGTTCGCGAACATCTTTGCCCTTCTTGCCGCTCATGGGCTCGGTGCGAGCGCGATCGTGAAGCTGACGACATTCCTCGTCGCTGGGCAAGAGATCCAGACGGTTCGCGCTGCGAGGTCCAGGTTCCTTGGCGGACATCGTCCAGCATCGACGTTGGTATTTGTCTCGCAACTTGCCGACCCCGCGTGGCACGTCGAAATCGAAGTCATCGCAGCTCGATCAGCCGTCTAAGCCCGGCCCCGTGCGGCGAGGCACCTAACTGTCCTCCATCGAGCGGTTGTTCTAAAAACCGCTTCGACTTTCGCCAGTCGCTTACGTTGAACGTTATGTCCCAGCGACAAGCATCGGAGTGTCGAATCCGTGGGTACTGACCGAGACTTTGTCGAGTATGTGCAGAGCCAGTCCGGCCTGGGTGTCGAGCTGTCGTTCAAGAAGATGTTTGGCGAATACGCGCTGTACCTGCACGGCAGAGTCGTGGCGTTCGCGTGCGACAACCAGCTCTATCTCAAGCCAACGGACGCAGGTCGCTCGTTGCTCGGCACAGTGTGTGAAGCTCCTGCATATCCCGGTAGCAAGCTCTACTTCCAGCTCGACGAACAGCTCGAAGACCGCGAGCTCCTGCGCAAGGTACTCGTCACTACGGCTGGCGCGTTGCCACTGCCAAAGCCGAAGCTCGCGGCAGGCAAGAAGGCCAAGTCGACGGGCAGAATGGCGGCGCAAGTACGGTCACGTTAGACCGCACAACACAACCACGCCGCACTTCGGACTGTCAGTCGGCATCACCAAGTAATCACAGGAGACACATGCATGTTCAGTCACGTGATGGTCGGAACGAACGACATCGAGCGCTCCAAGCGCTTCTATGACCCCGTGCTCGGCGTCTTTGGAGCGGGCGAGCCTTTTCGGAATCAGAACGCCACCGGTCAAGCCCGCCTGTTCTACCGGCACGACGGCAGCTCCTTTTGTGTGAGCGAGCCGATCAGCGGCGAACCCGCGACCTGCGCCAACGGAGGCACGATCGGGTTCAAGTGCAGTTCGCCGGAGCAAGTTCAACAGTTTCATGACACTGCCATTGCGCACGGAGGCACCTCCATCGAACAGCCTCCCGGCCTGCGCGAGGGGAAGCTGGGCGCCATGTACCTTGCTTACGTCCGCGACCCCGATGGCAACAAGCTCTGCGCGCTTCATCGTCCGAAGTAGGTGGCCGACAGGGTGCGGCCGCGGTGAAAATGGGGCCTAAGCCTTCGCTCGTGGCTTCGCCACTGGCTTCCGCCGCTACGTCGATCGCCAGGCGCCGCTCTTGAGAAGCGTGCTGGTCTCCATCGTCGAGTACTTGCTTGGCTTCTTCGCGCTAGCCGCGTTTGCCGCCTACGCGTATGCCAACGGCGCACCCACCGACGAACGCTTCGTGGACGCGTTCAAGCTTGCCGCCTGCCTGGCTGCAGTGGAACTGTTCTTGTTGTCTCGCCGAGCAGCGCCCACCAATCGCCTGATCGTCGGCGCCAATGTGTGGCTGCTGGTCGGGGGCATCGCGGCGTTTGCCCAGCAATGGTGGCTGCTTCGCGGCTATCAGCGGATGGGTGAGGCCAGCCTCTTCCTGAGCTTTTTGGCAGTCGGGGTCGTTGCCACAGTGCTGACCCCTGAAGGCTTCGTTGCTGCCCACGGTCCGAAACGGCAGGTTGTTGTGGCATCCGTGGCATTGCTGGTCGCCGTCTTGTTCGCCCTCTGGGCCGCGATCGCCTTTCGGGGCGACGTCAAGTTCGCGGCGGTCTTACCGGTCATTGGCCTTTCATGGCTCAATCGCGGCTTGCAACGGTATGCGCGTCACACAGACTAACGGCGCATCCGACAAAGGCGCTTCAGCAAGCTTGCCTGCGGCGGCCCCTCATGTCGATCGTCAGGCACAGAGGACACCATGGGACTCTTGACCTTCAGTATCAACGTCACCTTGGACGGCTGCGTCGACCACCAGGAAGGAATCGCCGACGACGAGACACACGCTTTCTTCACCCGCCTCATGGACGAGGCCGGGGCGATGCTGTGGGGCCGCGTCACCTACGAGATGATGGAGAGCTACTGGCCAGCGGTCGCGCGAGGCGACATAGAGGCACCGCCGGCTTTGCGCGAGTGGGCGGTCAAGCTCGAGGCCAAGCCGAAGTACGTGATGTCCTCGACCCGAAAGGACTTCCCGTGGACCAACAGCCACCACATCGCCGGCAATCTGAGCACGGGCGTAGAGAAGCTCAAGGACGCGACCCCGAACGGCGTGCTCCTCGGCAGCGGCAAGCTTGCGACCGAGCTGGACCGGCTGGATCTGATCGACGAGTACCAGTTGCTCGTCCACCCCAGGATCGCCGGCCACGGCCCGACCCTGTACGAGGGTGGGCTGTCCAGCACGCGACGGCTCGAGCTGATCTCGGCGAAGCCGCTCCGCAACGGGGCGGTTGCCATGCACTGCCGGCGCGTGCGCCGAGAATCTTGAGCCTCGTTGCGACAAGGACGCCTTGCCATGAAATCCAGGTACTCCCTCGGTAGCCGATTGCGAAGCGCGAACACCGGCGCAGGAGCCGTCGGTGCGCTTGCAACTGGCGCGCTTGCAGTCGGTGGCTTCGTGCTAGGCGCCCTCGCAGTCGGTGCCGTTGCCGTCGGTGCAGTCGCCGTCGGTCGACTGGCGGTCGGTCGAGCCCGAGTCCGTCGACTGGAAATCGATGAGCTTGTCGTTCGGCGTCTTCTCATCACGGAGGAGTTCCAGGCCCCACTCATCACCGCCGAGCGCAGCGCACCGCCGGAGCCCGAGCCAACGCCTCGGCCCTAACCGCCGTCCAATGGGAGTTCACCGAGACGCCGACCCCCTATCGTCACGCCGCACTAAACACGCCATGCGCCAAGCGCTCCTTGCTGCTCTTCTCCCGACCGCCGTTCAACTCGCACCCAGCGGCGCGATCGCTGCAGAACAGTGGTTCCTTCTGGCGAGGCACGGCGAGTGCTTCACCGTGCGCACCTTGGAGCGCAAGTTCCCGGACATCGGCTCCATCGCAGAGCCGGAAGCCTTCGTCAAGTTCGCACGCGCCAAGGGCTGGAAAGTCACGTCCAAAGCCATACCGGTTCAAGCAGGCTCGGCGGTGGAGGTGCTCGTGCCGGAAAGAGAACTGTCCCTGGTGTTCATCACCGCCGACAGTTGTTCAAAGGTTGAGGCGAGGTAGTTGTGCGCAACATGAACAGCCGCCTAGCGACACCCGATGACATCCCTGCCTGCTTGGTGCTTCGTGGTCAGACTCGTGAAAATGCAATCTCCGTCGAGCGGCTCGCCGCGATGGGAATCACAGCGGAGTCGTGGGCCGACGACGTGCAGTCTGGCGTCCTCACGGGATACGTCTGCACCGACCGCCAGTCGATCATCGGCTACTGCTTCGGTGAAAACGCTTCCGGTGAGGTGGTCGTCCTGGCGCATCTTCCCGCCTATGAGAATCGTGGCATCGGTGCACTCCTGTTGAGCCTTGTCGTTCAACACCTCGGCAGCGCCGGCCACCGACGTCTGTTCTTGGGCTGCGCCGCCGACCCGACCACACGTTCCCATGGGTTCTACCGCCATCTTGGCTGGGTGCCCACGGGAATCCTCGATTCAAGAGGAGCCGAAGTTCTTGAGTTCTTCCCCGCTTCCAGCGGTACGGCCTGATGCACGTTGAGCGTTGGTCCAGCAGCGGAAAGGGCCGAAGCCGCACCGTCGCTGCCGGCGGCTTCGTCTGGACGGTCGCCAACGCGACCGATGGAACTGCCGACTTCTCGACTCAAGTGGAGCAGGCCCTTCGCGTTCTGGACGCCCACCTCCGTGAAGCCGGCTCCGCGAAAACACACATCCTGTCCTTGCAAGTCATGCTCGCCGACATCTCGCACCGGCCCGCATTCGACGCCTTGTGGCAAGCGTGGATCGGCCCGAATCCGGAGCACTGGCCACAGCGCGCATGCTTCCAGGCCGCACTGCTCCCGAGTTGCTCATCGAGTTGGTCGCGGTCGCTTCCCTGACCTTGGCCACGCAATCCGTCATCGATCCTTCAAGCCGGCAAGCCCTTGGTCCGATCGCGGACGGTCCTCGCAGCATCTCTGCTGTTCGCCCTGCTTATCGGCACAGCGGCAGCAGAGCCAGAGCCGAGTGGCACTTGGAGAGCGACGTACTCGACGCGAGGTGGTGAGCCCCGTCAAGCGACGCTGACCATCCATGTCGCTGAAGGTACCTGGATCACGCTGCAGAAGAGCAATTCCAGGAAGCATGACCCGTGCGCAGGTCGGCGATTTCCGGTGACCTTGATCGGCGGTGGCTCGTCCACGGTCACCCTGTTGATCGCCGAATCGAAGGTCAATGCAAAGTGCCCCGACCGCAGCGCTCGCCTCACCGTCATCGACACCGACACGCTGGAGGGAGAGTTTTCAGAAGGCAACGTGCTTCGCTCGGACCGAGTTGCGGTCTCGCATTCGGCGGGAAAAGACCAATGACCATCGTCGATGCCGGACCATTTTTCCATGGCACGAAGGCGGATCTGCGCGTCGGCGACTTGCTCACCGCGGGCTTCAAATCAAACTACGATGCCACCGTCGTCATGAACCACATCTACTTCACCAGCCTGCCGAAAGGCGCGGGGCTGGCCGCAAAAATGGCCCAAGGCAATGGTCGGCCTCGCGTGTACGTGGTTGAGCCACTCGGAGAGTTCGAGAACGACCCGAACGTCACGGACAAGAAATTCCCTGGCAATCCAACGCGGTCCTATCGAAGCAAGCAGCCTCTCAGAATCGTGGGCGAACTTGAAAGCTGGGAAGCCTACGACGCCGACTACATACAAGCACTCAAGCGACGAGTCGAAAAGGGCGCGGGTGACATCATCAACTGAACCATGTTCGATCACGTAAGTTCGGCGTCAGCGACTACGCAGCGAGCAAAGCGTTCTTCCTCAAGGCGCTCGAGCCGCTCGGCGTCACCCGCGCCACAGACTGGCCGCCGAAAGGGGTCGAGCTGAGCGTCCCAGGGGGCGGCGCTTCGTTGTGTTTCTACGAGAGCGACGAGAAGCCAGCGCCTCTTCATCTGGCTTTCACGGCCAAGACCCGCCAGCAAGTTTCGGCGTTTTATCGTTCAGCGCTGGAAGCCGGCGCTACCGATAACGGCGCGCCTGGCCTGCGACCGCACTACCACGCCAATTACTATGCGGCGTTCGTCATCGGTCCGGACGGACACAACATCGAAGCGGTCTGCCACGAGGCAGAACCGTCCAGTTAGCGGGCTGCACGAAGACCGGCCAGCATCGTGGACCGGCGGTATCACGCGCCGTTGGCATGGTGAGCAAAGTCCGAAGAGGCTGCGCCCCCTTTTGAGACTTTGCCACTGCCCGACGTAGACACCCAGGAGAAGTCATGACGGTCAAGCGCATGGACAACATCGGCATCGTCGTCGAAGACATTGATGCCACTGTCGAGTTCTTCACCGAACTCGGGCTCGAGCTCGAGGGGCGGGCTCCCGTCTCAGGAGACTGGGCAGACGGCGTTACTGGATTGCACGACATGCACGTCGAGATCGCCATGATGCGCACACCGGACGGTCACAGCCGGCTCGAGATAACCCGCTTCATCGCGCCGCCCGTGGTCGCCGATCACCGCGATGCTCCGGTGAACGCGCTCGGCTACCTGCGGGTCATGTTCGCCGTGGACGACATCGACGCCACGCTTGGCCGACTCATGAAACGCGGCGCGACGCTCGTCGGCGACGTGGTCCAGTACGCCGACATGTATCGGCTCTGCTACATGCGGGGGCCCGAGGGAATTCTCATCGGACTTGCGCAACAGCTCGAGCAACAGACGTCGCGAACGGACCCGATGAACCGCGCGGATTGAATACTGAATAGAGTGTTCTCGGTACCATCAGCCCACCGTGCCCATCACCTACCAAGCTTCCCATCCGGACGGCTTTGTCTCCGCGGTCTGGAGCGGCGACATTTCGACTGCCGACCTTCGAGAACACTTGGGCCGGCTGTTGCAGGATGAGACGGCGATGGCCTTCAGGAAGTCGCTCTCCGACCTGCGCGGCGCCACGCTTCTTTTCTCGGAGCAAGACCTTCAGTTGGCTGTGCGAGAAGCCGTCGCCCCACTGCTGAAAGGCAAGGATTGGATCTCCGCGATCGTCGTGCGGACGCCCACGCAGTTCCAGATGGGCTCCAAGTACCAGGGGTTTGCTTTGGCGTACAGCCGTGATGCGATTTTCAGCAACCTGGACGAAGCGAAGCGGTGGCTGCAGAAGCAGCAACTGCGAGATACAAGTGCCTGATGGCGGGGACAACCCCGCGCTCCAGTCCACCAGGGCAGATGGCTCGATACGTTGCCTTTCTGCGGGGTGTGAGCCCGATGAACGCGAAGATGCCGGAGCTCAAGCGATGCTTCGAGTCGGCGAATTTCTCTGACGTGCGGACGCTGCTTACCAGCGGGAACGTGGTCTTCACTGCACGGTCAGCGTCCGCCGATTCGTTGCAACGACGAGCCGAAGCAGCGATGCGGCGTGAACTGCCGCGTGCATTCAGCACCTTCATCCGAGAGGCGACTCACCTTCAGCAGCTAATCGACTCCGATCCCTATGCGCAGTTCGAACTGCCGCCCGAGGCCAAGCGAGTCGTCAGCTTCCTGCGCGCGCCGATCGACACGCCGGTCCGGCTGCCGATCGAGCGGGCCGGCGCGAGCATTCTGGCCATCACCCCCTCGGCGGTGCTCTCTGCCTACGTCCCGAGCGCCGATGCACCGGCGTTCATGCGCCTGCTCGAGCGAATCTTCGGCGCAGACATCACGACGCGAACGCTGGACACCGTCCGCAAATGCGCCTGGGCATGAACACCTTCCCGCCAGGTTCAACGTCAAGTCGAAGTTCACGACAGTCTGTCGCATGACCATCACGGTCTCTCGTCTCGTCGAGCATCCCGAAGTCCTGCCGATCGTCGCCCGGTGGTTTCAAGGCGAATGGCCTGATTGGTATGGACCTGGCAGATTCGGCGATGCGGAGCGTGATGTCCAGTCGTTCGCGAACGAAGGAAGTCTCCCGGTCGGCGTCGTCGCTTTTTCCGCCGGAGAGCCGTGCGGCGCGGCGGCTTTGAAGGCGGAGTCCATTCCGAGCCACACCCATCTGGCGCCTTGGGCGGCCGCGGGCTTCGTCGTCCCTAAGCTGCGAGGCCGGGGCATCGGTGCCCTGCTCTTATCCGCCCTCGAAGCAGAAGCCAAGGCGCTGGGCTTCGACAGCATCTACTGCGGCACGTCCACCGCGAATTTGTTGCTCCAGCACTCCGGGTGGCGTGCCATCGACGCTGTGCAACTCCTCGGCAAGGATGTGAGCGTCTATGCCAAAGCGCTGTGATCTCTGTTGATACCTCTGCTTTGCAACGCTCCGTCCTACCACCCATCGCCTTGCAACCCAGCATCACAGACCACCATGGCTCTTCCGCTCGAGGCTTCAGCGCCGAACGACTTCGACTTCATCATCGGCGACTGGACCGTCAGGCACCGGTGCCTGAATGCGCAGCTCGCCGGGTGCACGGAGTGGACCGAATTCTCGGGCCGCTCTTCCACGCGCAAGACGCTGGGCGGCTATGGAAACCTGGAGGACAACTTCCTCGACTTTCCCCAACGTGCCTATCGTGCGGTGGCGATGCGCTCGTACAGCCCGAAAGACCGGACCTGGTCGATCTGGTGGCTCGATGGCCGAAATCCGACACAACTCGACAAGCCGGTGGTCGGCCGGTTTGACGATGGGAAGGGCCTGTTCTTCGCAGACGATTCCGTTGATGGAAAGCCCCTCAGGGTCAGATTCACCTGGCTCTCCCCTGCCGGCGACGATCCGCGCTGGGAGCAGGCATTCTCGGCAGACGGCGGTGCCACGTGGGAAACCAACTGGACGATGCAGTTCAGCCCCGTGCCGAGTGGTTCCTGACCCTTCTTCACGTTCGCCAACGCAGATCGATTCGAGAGATGTTCATGAAGCTGCTCCGACTCCTTTCCGCCATCGCGCTCGCTTTGCTGTCCGTGACCGCGCTCGCCGCGTCGCCATACGTCGGCGAGGAAGCGCGTGACATCAAGGCCCTCTCGCCCGAGGAGGTCGGTGCGCTGCTGGCGGGCAAAGGCATGGGCCTGGCCAAGACCGCAGAGCTCAATGGATTCGCAGGTCCCACCCACGTGCTCGAGTTCGCGGCCGAAGTTCATCTGACACCCAAGCAGCGCGCTCAGACCGAGGCGCTCTTTGCCTCCATGTCCGCAAAAGCGAGTTCTGCCGGCCGCGCACTCGTCGACAAGGAGCGCGAGCTCGAAAGGCTGTTCGCCGCCCGGACCATCACGCCGCAGCGCCTGAGCACCACGCTCAGGCAGATCGGCCTGCTTCAGGCGCAGGTGCGTGATGCGCACCTCGAGGCCCACCTCGCGCAGGTCGAGATACTCACGCCCGAACAGAACGCACGCTATGTCGAGCTGCGCGGCTATGGCACACCGTCCGAGCAGCGCAGGCACCCGCATCGGCATTGAATTCGCCCACAGCTACAGCAAGCACGCGTGGCTCGCGTGCTTTAGCGAAGCTGTGGCTGCCGCTCCCGATCAACATCTTTAGACAAGGGTCACCGGCATGCGACGCACGATTCTCGCGGGATGCCTGTCATCGTTCATCGCGGCCCTGCTGGCAGGTTGCGGCGGATGTGAGGACGACTATCCGTGTCGATGTGCCCAGGAACAGGAATGGGCGGCGGTCGTCGAAGTGACGGACAGCGCCGAGCGTCGGCTGTCAGGTGTCACGCTCGTCTTCACCGTCAACGAAGGCGAGCCGAGGGTCGCCGGCTGCGACGACGCCGGCATCTGCAGGGGCGAAGGCGGACCGGGGTATTACCAGATGCGGATCCAACGAGAGGGCTTCGTGCCGAAGGACGCCCGGTTCCTCCTCGGGACGTCAACATGCGGCGCGACCGGCTACAGCTATGTGACGTTGCAGAAGCAAACCTAGCGTCCGCCATTGCTTGAGTCGGCTTCGTTGCCGCCAGCCGTCGGCGCCGCTCGCTGACTCGAGTGGCCCCGCCCCGTCCGCGCTTGCAACTCGTCGATGCGCCGTGACGCCTCCGCCTTGCTCAGGTTTTCATCGAACGGTTCACGCGCCTCTTCGCTGAGCGTTTTCAAGTAGGACCGCTGTGCGCCGGTCATGGGCTCATCGCCGGTGACCCAATCCTTCGGGTCCTTTTCCATGTTGCTTTCTGCCGCGTGCGCTTGGGTTTGCTTGTCCGTCATGACAACTCCTTGGTACATGATTGACAGCAATCCGCGTTCCCAATTCACGGCGAGGAGATCCGGTGGCGCGATGGCTAACTTGCGCCGTCCGGCCTCGACGCCTTCCCGCTCCGGTAATCTTCACCCCATGCTTCCTTCTCTTGCCTTCTTCGTCGCCGCGCTCATCCTCGCCGTCACGCCCGGCCCCGGCATCGCCTACGTCGTCGCCCGAACGGCGGCCGGCAGTCGTGGCGAAGGCCTGGCTTCCTGCGTCGGCACAGGGCTGGGTGGCATGCTCCATGTCGGCGCTGCCGCGTTGGGCCTGTCGGTGTTGCTCGCCCAGTCGGCGGTTGCCTTCACCGTCGTCAAATTCATCGGTGCGGCCTACCTGATCTACCTCGGCATCCGCTTGCTCTTGGCCAAGGCGGCCGCCACCCCGGTTCAATCCCGGGCGACCGGCGTGCGCCGCGCTTTGTTGGAAGGCATCCTGGTCGAAGCACTCAACGTCAAGACCGCGTTGTTCTTTCTCGCCTTTCTGCCACAGTTCCTGGTCAGCGGCCCGTCGGTCGTGATGCAGCTCGTCGTGATGGGCACCGTCTGCGTCGTTCTCAACACGCTGGTCGATGTCGCCGCCGTACTGGGGGCTGAGCGCCTGCTCAAGTCGGAGACAGCGGGCCGGCAGCGCGCGCGACTGCTCAACAAGACGTCGGGGCTCACACTCGTCGGTCTGGGGTTGTATGTGGCCGGGTCGAAGCAAGGCGCGTGACGGGGGCATCGCGCGCGAATGCAAGGTCGATCTGCGCTAGGCGCCCGACACCCAGATGAGCGGGCATCGAATCTTCGCAACGCCGTTCGCGGCCGTCTATCCGATGTATGTGGCGAAGGCCGAGCGCAAAGGACGCACGAAGGCGGAGGTTGACCAGATCATTTGCTGGCTCGCCGGCTACGACGAGGCCGGCCTGTTGCAGCAGATCGAGCAACGAGCCGACTTCGAGTCCTTCTTCGCTCGAGCGCCCGCGATGCATCCGAACCGCTCCCTCATCAAGGGCGTGGTCGGCGGCATCCGCGTCGAAGAGGTCGACGATCCGCTGATGCAGAAGATCCGCCAGCTGGACAAGCTCGTCGACGAGCTCGCCAAAGGCAAGGCCATGGCGAAGATCTTGCGTTGAGGATCGAAGACCAAGGCATGAACCCGTCACGCCGATCGCGTTGCCACCCGATAACCCATTCGCATGCCTAGCGACAAGGAAAAGATGCTCGCCGGCGCGTTGTACGACGCCAGTGACGCCACGCTGACCGAAGACCGCGTGCGAGCGTCGAGACTCTGCCGGGCGCCCACCGCGCTCGACCCGGCCGATCGTGCCGCCCGATCCGCGCTGCTGGCCGAGCTCTTCCGGCCGAGACCGACGCTGACATCCAGGCTCCCTTCCATTGCGACTACGGCTACAACGTCATGCTCGGCCGCAACGTTTATGTCAACGTGAACTGCGTCTTTCTGGACGTCACGCCGATCCGCATCGGCAGCCGCGCGCTGGTCGGTCCTGGCGTTCACATTTACGCCGCTTCGCATCCGCTCGACGCTGCAGAACGCCGGCTCGGCCTGGAGTTCGGCGCTCCGGTGACGATCGAGGACGATGCCTGGATCGGCGGCGGCGCCATCATCTGCCCGGGAACGACCGTCGGCCGCGGGTCGGTGATCGGAGCCGGCAGCGTCGTGACGCGCAGCATTCCGGAAGGCATGTTCGCGGCCGGTAATCCGTGTCGGGTGATCCGTCCGGCCACTGCGCCATGACGACCCGCCGCCTGAACGCTCGGACCGATGTCGAAATGCAGCCGGCTGCTTCGTCGTACTGAAAGAGGCTACCCACTCGCAGCCTTCTCAACCCATCAGGAGCCTGACCATGTCCACCCGCAGCGTTCATCTTCACCGCGTCATCCGGGCCAAGCCGGAGAAGCTCTTCAGGGCCTTCACCGAGGCCGACGGGCTGGCCAAGTGGCTGCCGCCCTACGGCTTCACCTGCACCGTGCATCACCTCGAAGCGGTGGTCGGCGGCACGTTCAAGATGTCCTTCCGGAATTTCTCGACCGGCAACTCGCACGCGTTCGGCGGGGAGTACCTCGAGCTGGTCCCGAACAAGCTGATCCGCTACACCGACAAGTTCGATGACCCGAACCTTCCCGGCGTCATGCAGGTCACCGTGAAGCTCGAACCGGTGTCGTGCGGCACGGACCTGTCGGTTCTGCAGGAGAACATTCCGGAGGCCATCCCGGTTGAGATGTGCTACCTCGGATGGCAGGAATCGCTCGCCCAGTTCGCCACGCTGGTCGAGCCGGAAATTCCAGGATGACGACAACCCGCCCATCGTGAACGCCAGCGAACGCGAGAGCCTGCTGCAGGCGTTGAAGCGCCGCTTCGAAGCCCACATGAAGCGGCACCCGAGGATCGCGTGGTCGGCGGTGCAGACCCGGCTCGAGAGCAACGCCGCCGCCTTGGAGTCGCTTCATGCGATGGAAGCATCCGGCGGCGAACCCGACGTGATCGGCCAGGACGCGAAGACCGGCCGGCTGACTTTCTGCGACTGCGCTGCAGAAAGTCCGCTCGGTCGCAGAAGCCTTTGCTACGACCGCGAAGCGCTGGACGCGCGCAAGGAGAACAAGCCGAAAGGCAGCGCCGTCGAGATGGCCTCTGCGATGCACATCGAGCTGCTGACGGAAGAAGCGTACCGAGCGCTGCAGGCTCTGGGCGAGTTCGACACGAAGACCTCGAGCTGGGTGCAGACGCCGGCGGAGATTCGCGCGCTGGGTGGCGCCCTCTTCTGCGACCGGCGCTATGACAAGGTCTTCGTGTATCACAACGGCGCGCAGTCGTACTACGCCGCCCGAGGCTTCCGCGGCTCGCTACAGGTATGACCGCGCGCCTCGATCACCTCACGGTCGTCGCACCGAGTCTGGAGGTCGGCTCGGCGTATGTGGAAGCCGCCCTCGGCGTCGCGCTGGGTGCGGGTCGGGCGCATCCCGGCATGGCGACGCACAACCTGCTGCTGGCTCTGGGCACCGATGTCTACTTGGAGGTGATTGCGCCCGACCCGAAAGCCGCGCCGATCGATCGGCCGCGCTGGTTCGGCCTCGATGCCATTCGTCCGGGCTCGAAGGCGCGTCTCGGCGCCTGGGTCGCCAGCACGGATGACATCGTCAACGCGTCGGTCCCGGCGCTCGGCGATGTGGAGACGATGCGCCGCGAGGCTCACACTTGGCAGCTGACGGTCAAAGCCGACGGCAGCCTGCCGCTCGACGGTGCGGCGCCGCTGCTGATCCAGCGCGCATCGAGCGGCCATCCGGCGGCTGCCTTGCCACGAAATGGCCTGCAACTGCGACGGCTGCGGATTCGGCATCCGGCGCCTGACGAAGTCATCGCCCTGCTCGCCTGGATCGGACTTTCCCCGCAGCCTGCCGTCACGGTGACACGGGCTGACACGTGCAGCCTGGTCGCCGAGATTCAGACGCCCTCGGGTTTGCGAGAGCTGGGTGAGGGCTGAGCCCTCGTCCGTCGAGTCTTCACTACGGGAACCGCCGTTGCCGATCACCTGGTCTTCTACGCTGGTGCGGACTGCTCGTGCCTCTGTGACGTCGCCGTGCTGCCGAGCCACCAGGCACCGGCGTTGGAAGAGAAATCGTCGCGAAGCTGGTGGCGCTCTCGAAGGGGCACAAGAAGATCATCCGTACGCCATCTCCGGCAAGGAGCCGTTCTATCGGAGGTTCGGCTTCCGGCGCGAGGTCGAAGCGGGCTCCGCCAAGCAATTCGTGCCCGGCGGCGCGACGCTCGAGGAAGTCCGCTACGTCCGCCGTATGGAAGCGCCTCGCTCGCGCGGGGTTGCCGTGCCGATCTGATCATTCGACACAGCGGCCACAGCCACACGATCACCGATGCGCGGCCCGCGTTGACACGCGAGGTGAGCATCGATACCGTCCGTCCGCAGGCATCTCCCATCTGCGTCCGATCTGAGAAAGACATCCATGGCCAAGCTCTTCGCGGTGTACCAACAGCCCAAGGATTCCGGCGGCCTTCGACCGCTACTACTTCGAGAAGCACGTGCCGCTCGCCAAGACCATCCCGGGTCTTCGCAGTTACGAAGTCACCCGCGGCGATGTCATGGGCATGGCGGGCAAGCACAGCGTCTACCTGGTGGCGATCCTCGGGTTCGATTCGCTGGAAGCGATCGGCGCCGCGATGGCTTCACCGCAAGGTCAGGCGACCGCTGCCGACCTCGCCAATTTCGCCTCGGCCGGTGTCGATGTGATGATGGGCAACACGGCAATGGTCTAGGCCCCGCCTCAGCCGTCGCCCAGCGCACTGTTGAGTACGACTGGCCGGCGCGTCCGATGAAGAAGTCGATCGCTCCGGCCAGCCCTGAGGCGTACGTCGCGTCGCTGAACGGTTGGCAGCGTCGCTACGTCGAGGCCCTGCGCGCCGCCGCCACCGCCGCGGCACCCACGCTGGAGGAGGTCATCAAGTGGGGACACCTGGTCTACTTCTCGAACGGTCCGGTCCTGCTCATTCGTGCCGAAGACCAGCGGGTCCTCTTCGGGTTCTGGCGCGGCCAGCGCCTGCAGGGCATCGAGCCTCGACTCCAACCCGGCGGCAAGTACGAAATGGCCACGCTGGAGTTGACTCCTGAAACGCCCCTGGCACAGGCGATCGTCGTGCGCCTCGCGACCGAAGCCACCGCGCTCAACGCCGCGCTGGGCGACCCGACGAAGGCGCCATGAGGCTCACGAAGAACCGGACGGCCGTGGCGGACGACGGCACCGACTGACCTTGGCGCCCGTCGGCTTTCAACCCGAGCTTCGCGTCACTGGGCTGGACACACGCCATGCGCTTCATCGCATCGGGGACCTCGAGCAGATGCCCTTGCAAGGAGCTGCCTCATGGTCCGCCAATCCACATCGCTGGTCGTCCAAGACCTCTCTTCGTTCACGCGCAGTCTCGCGCGCTCGCTGGCCATGGCGCCCCGTCGCGCGGGGTCACGTCGAGCTGCAGAACCTGATCGCGCGTGCCGCCGGGTACACGAATCTGCAGGCGCTGAAGGCGGCGCCTTCGGCCGCGCCGAAGGTCGACAGCCCGCCCGAGCTGTCGGCCAACGCGCGCCGCACGCTGTCGCAGTTCGATGCGCAGGGCCGGACACCGAGCGCGAGATCAACACCATCCTGCGATCGGCCCATGCGTTCGGCGACCACGTGACCTTGCGGCGCGAGCTCGTGAACCACCGGCTGCTCGCGCGCAAGGCCGACTGTTCTGCGTACTGGAAGTTGCCGGCACGGCCGGACGACGAGGTCCGCTCGCTGCTTGCGGCGTGGCGCGCGCTTCGGCACGCGGGGCCGTCCCTCGCCACGCCGTCGCGGCGGGCAATCGCCTCGGACGCCTGACCGTTCGTCCGAGACGACGCCTGCCCTGGCTGGCGCTCCGCCGGCTGGCATATGCTGCGCCGCGCGGGCGGGAATGCCATTGCCAGCCGACCCGCCTGATCGACAGACCACTCGCACGCCCCCGTGCCGAACCACCATGACCGTCGAATCGCTCGCCGCCCTTCGCCAGCTCTACGCCGCCCCGCAGGAACGCGCAGTCCGCAAGCAGATCGCCTCGCTCGACGTCCACTGTCGACGGTTCATCGAGCTGTCGCCGTTCCTGATCCTTGCGACCTGCGGCCGCGGCTACGACACCGACGCTTCACCGCGCGGCGGGGAGCCGGGCTTCGTCAAGGTGAACGATGCTGGCGAGCTGCTGATCCCCGACTCGCCCGGCAACAACCGACTCGACTCGTTCGAGAACATCGTGGCCACGGCGAAGGCGGGGCTGCTGTTCCTGATCCCCGGCTTCGACGAGACCCTGCGCGTGAACGGGGCGGCCGTGCTGTCGCGCGATCCTGCCGACATCGCCGCCTGCACAACC
>Ga0207648_10003383_pt1 | contig 16757 bp, 14 predicted proteins | sample KBSMisM32_FD_184310 | JGI IMG/M metagenome (GOLD analysis project Ga0207648, IMG submission 184310) | Miscanthus rhizosphere microbial communities from Kellogg Biological Station, Michigan, USA - KBS Miscanthus M3-2 (SPAdes) (version 2) | ecosystem: Host-associated > Plants > Roots >...
AGGCGCGTGACGGCGCGCGCGTACGACGTCGCGATCGTCGGCTACGGCCCGGCCGGCGTTGTCGCCGCGGCGCTGCTCGGCCGCGCCGGGCTCTCGGTGTATGTGTGCGACCGCATGGACGGCGTGCACGAGATCCCGCGCGCGATCGCGCTCGACCACGAGATCATGCGCATCTTCCAGCAGATCGGCGTGGTCGACGCGGTGGCGCCGCATTGCGAGCCGTTCACGCCGTCGGAGTACTTCGGCGTCGACGGCCAGCTGATCCGGCGCATGACGATGGTCGATCCGCCGTACCCGCAGGGCTACACGCCGTCGATCGTGTTCACGCAGCCGGCGCTCGAGCGCGTGCTGCGGGCCCGTGTCGCGCAGCTGCCCAACGTGACGATCGAGCTGTCCACCGAGGCCACCGCGCTCGCCCAGGACGACGCCGGGGTCACGCTGTCGCTGCGCCGCCCGGATGGCGCCGACGATGCGGTGCACGCGCGCTGGCTGATCGGCTGCGACGGCGGCGGCAGCGCGGTGCGCGCTTCAGTCGGCATCGAGCTCGACGACCTCGACTTCGACGAGCCGTGGCTGGTGGTGGACGTGCGGGTCAACGCGCGCGGCCTGGCCAAGCTGCCGCGCACCAGCGTGCAGTACTGCGAGCCGCAGCGTCCGTGCACGCTGGTGATCGGGCCCGGGAACCACCGGCGCTGGGAGATCTCGCTGAATCCGGGCGAGGACCCGCAGCAGGTCGCCACGCCCGCGGGCACGTGGCAGCTGCTGGCGCGCTGGCTGTCGCCCGACGATGGCGAGCTGTGGCGGCAGTCGAGCTATCGCTTCCATGCGCTGGTGGCGCAGCGCTGGCGCGCCGGCCGCGTGTTTCTCGCCGGCGACGCGGCGCACATGCAGCCGCCCTTCCTCGGCCAGGGCATGTGCCAAGGCATGCGCGACGTCGCCAACCTGGCCTGGAAGCTCGCCGACGTGGTGCGTGGCCGCGTGCGGGGCGCGGCCGCGCAGCGCCTGCTCGACAGCTACGGCATCGAGCGCCAGGCGCACGTGCGCGAGCTCACCACGCGCATCAAGGGCGTCGGCGCGGTGATCTGCGAGCGCGACGTGGCGCGGGCGCGCGCGCGCGACGCCCGGCTGCTGGCCGAGTGCGGTGGCGTCGTTCAGGACACGCCGCGCCAGGACATCCTGCCCCGGCTCGAAGGCGGGCTGCTGGCGCACCAGGCCACCAGCGGCCGCGGCGCGCTGTTTCCGCAGCCGCGGCTCGATGGCGGCGTGTTGATGGACGAGCGCTTCGGTCACGGTTGGCGCCTGGTGTTCGACGGCACGCTGCGCGCGACGGCGGCCGACGGCCTGACGCCCATCGCACTCGGCACCGACGCGGCGCGCGAGACCGAAGGCGTGGTCGCGTCGTGGATGCAGCGCCACGGCGCTCACGCCGCGGTGGTGCGCCCCGATCACTATGTGTACGGCACTGCGGCGAGCGACGCCGAGCTCGACGCGCTGCTCGGCGACTGGCGCGGCGCCCTGCGCTGACCGCGCTCACACAACAACGAGGAGACTTTCGATGCAACGACGCCATTTCGTTCATGCTGCGCTGGTCGGCGCCACGCTGCCGCTGACCCGCGCGCGTGCGCAGGCGTGGCCCGACAAGCCGGTGCGCTGGGTGCTTTCGCAGCCACCAGGCTCGGGGCCCGACAACGTGGCGCGCATCCTCGGCGAGCGCCTCGGCAAGACCTGGGGGCAGGCGGTGGTGATTGACAACAAGCCGGGCGGCCAGAACACGATCGGCGCGCAGGCGGCGGCGCGTTCGCCGGCCGACGGCTACACGTTCTACTTCGCCACCACCGCGGCCCTGGTGACCAACCCGCTGCTGTTCAAGCAGCTGCCCTACGACCCGCAGAAGGACTTCGTGCCGGTCGCCTTCGTCGCGCGCAGCCCGTTCGCGCTGCTGGTGGAAGGCAACTCGCCGGTCAAGTCGGTGGACGAGCTGATCGCGCGTTCGAAGGCCGAGCCCGGCAAGGTCAGCCTCGGCAACGAAGGCCCGCGCACCTTCAGCGGCATGATCGCGCGCCTGTTGAACGCGCGCACGCAGGCCGGCGCCAACCTGGTGCCGTACGCGTCGGTGGGGGTCGGCACGCAAGACCTGATGGGCGGCCACGTCGATGCGATGGTGGCCGATCTGGCGTCCACCGCCGCATTGGCGCGCCAGGGCAAGCTGCGCGTGCTGGCCACCACCTCGGCGCAGCGCGTCGCGGGCTGGGAGCAAGTGCCGACGCTGGCCGAGAAACTGCCCGGCTTCGACATGGTGGGCTGGTTCGCGATCGTCGCGCCCGCCGGCACGCCGAGCGCCGCGGTGGAGCGCGTGAACCGCGACGTCAACGCACTGCTCAACGACAAGGACGTGGCCGAGCGCATCGGCCTGATCGGCCCGATCGCCGACGGCAGCATGGGCGTCGACGCGGTCGGCGCGTTCCTGCGTGCCGAGTCGGCGCGCTGGGCCGTGGTGACGCGCGAGATCGGCGTGCTGCCAGAGTAGGCACCGGGCCGCTCGATCCGCAGCCTGAGGCGATGCGCGTCGTCTTCACCGGCGGCCCGGCTGCCGGCAAGACCACGCTGCTGAACGCGCTGGCGGCTCAGGGCCACGCCGTGGTCGGCGAGACGGCGCGCGCATTGATCCAGAGCCGGCGCGCGCAAGGCCTGCCACCGCGCCCGGCGCCACGCGCTTTTGCCGAAGCCATCCTGGCGCAGGACATCGAGAAGCATCGCCAACACGGCGCGCAGGGCCGCGTGTTCTTCGATCGCGGCCTGCCCGATGCCTTGGGCATGTTGTGCGAATGCGAGCCGTCGCGTCGTGGCGAGTGGATCGCCCGGGCGGCGCGCCATCCGTACCACCGTCAGGCGTTCTTCTTCCCGCCGTGGGAGTCGATCTTCCAGAACGACGCCGAGCGCGACCAGTCGTTCGGCCACGCGTTGCGCATTTACAAGCCGATGATGGATTGGTATCTTGCCTGCGGCTACCAGATCGTCGAAGTACCGCGCACGTCGGTCGTCGAGCGCTGCACTTTCGTGTTGCGCGCACTCGATGCCGCAGCGGGCGCATGACCGCCGTCGCGCCGCCAGCCACCGATGCCCCGCTACGTCGCCTTCCTGCGCGGAGTCAGTCCGACCAACGCCTCGATGCCGGCGCTGAAGCGTTGCTTCGAGGCCGCCGGCTTTGCCAACGTGCGCACCCTCCTGGCCAGCGGCAACGTGGCGTTCGATGCGCGCGCGGCGTCGGCCGACGCGTTGCAGCGGCGCGCCGAGCAGGCGATGCGGGCCGATCTCGAGCGCCCCTTCGCCGCCATCGTGCGCTCCACCGAGCAATTGCAGCGCCTGGTCGATGCCGATCCGTTCGCGGGCTTCAGGCTGCCCCCCAACGCCAAGCGCGTGGTCACGTTCCTGCGTGTCGGCGGCGCTCACGCCGCCGTCAAGCTGCCGCTCGAGCGCGATGGCGCGCGCATCCTGAAGATCATCGACGGCGAGGTGCTCGCCGCCTACGTGCCGAGCGACAAGGGGCCGGTGTTCATGACGCTGCTGGAGCGCACCTTCGGCACCGACATCACGACGCGCACCTTCGACACGGTGAAGAAGTGCGCGCTCGCGTGAACCGGCCGGGGGCCACGCCGGCCGGTGCGCACGGCGTCAGAACGCCGCGTTGATGAAGATCGTCGGCCCCTTGAAGGTGTACTTCACCTCGCCGGTGAAGTCGGTCTTGGTGGCTTCGAGCTTGTAGTCGACGTAGCGATAGCCCAACCCGGCGCCCACGTTCTTCGAGAAGCGCCAGTCGACGGCCACCATCCAGTTCAAAAGCCGCCCGTCGTAGTCCTGGTACTTCAGCGACAGGAAGTCGACGCGGCCGCGCAGCATCACCTGGGGCGTCACCACGTAGGTTCCGTACAAGCCCACGGTGGGCAGCGGCACCAGCGCGTCGTGCGCCTCGCGCTGGAAGCCGGTGCCGGAGAGCACGCCGGTGCCCTGCCCCGACAGCTGCGTGGTGAAGTCGGTGATGTGCAAGCCGAAACCAACGCCCGCTTCGGCCTGCTGGTTCTTGACGAACGACCAGCCGCCGGTGATGCGGTAGATCGTCGAATCGAACTGGCTGGTCAGGTTGGCACCGACCGGAAACGTGGTATCGCCCCAGTTGATCGTGCGCGTCAAAGTCTTGTTGGCGCTGCGCTTCAACGAGTAGTACTCGAACTCGAGGCGCCAGGCGTCGCCCAGCCGCATCCCGAGGTTGACGTACGGCGTGCCCTTGCGGTCGCTCAGGTCGAGTTCGTCTTCGAGGCTGATCGACGAGCCGGGCCGCGCAGTGGCGGTGGCATCGATGTGCGCCGTGGAGCTGATGGTCGGGTAGAAGTATTCGAGACCCGCCCAGAACTGGTCGGTCGGTGCCTCGGCCGATGCGCCGGCCGCTAGGCCGGCCAATGCCGCCCCAGCAAAGAATCGCCCTTTCAGGCTACGCGCTTGCACCCGCATTTTCTGAACTCCTCGCGTTCAGGCCCCAACGGACCCTGTGTTGTCTACGGCGTCATGGTCGCCGGCAGAGACTACCGCATCGACCGCCATCGGCATTGTCGTGGATCAAGTGCTGAGTCCTGCGGCGACCCGAACGGCTGTTTCCAACCGCGTCGCATGCTCGCCACGTTCCAGCCGCCTGGCCAACGCATCGTCCTACCCGGCGTGCAGCGGGGCCGGGTTCGCGCTGGCGGCAAGGCGAACGCGGGATCCCGTCGTCGTGCAACAGCCGCTGCGCCGGCGCGCTGCTGCGCTTTTGTCGCGCAGCATCGGCGGGTCGGAGGGGCCGCGCCGAGACGCGGTCGACGACCTGCCTGCTGGCAAGGCCCGCGGGTTTACCCGGGCGCGCCGATGATGCCGACCTCGCCCGTCCGCGCTGCGGCACTCTGCCTTCCTCGCAAAGGAAAAAGGGCCACGCTCGGCGTGGCCCTTTGTCGTCGATCGACGCGGGGGATTCAGGCCGTGCGAGCGGCGCGGCGCGCACGCTTGACTGCGGTCTTCGCGGTCTTCGCGGTCTTGGTGGCCTTGGTGGCCTTGGCAGGCGTGCTGCCGGCCACGCGCTGCGACAGGCGCTGCGACGCGTCGTCGACGCGGCCAGCGAGGCGCAGCGACAGCTTGGCCACCGGCAGGTTGATCTTGCGCAGCGCGCTGACCACCATCAGGTCGTCGGCCCACGCGGTCCGCTGGTCGAACGCTTCGAGGCCTTGCACGGTGCGACGCGACACCTGGTCGACCGCACTGTCGGCGCGGCCGGCGATGCGCTCGACCGAGTCCGACATCAGGCGCGCGAGGCGCTGTTGCGATCCAACCAGATTGGCCTTGATCTCGCTCTTGATCCACGGCAGAGACTGCTTCTCGACCAGCTGCTCATAGCCCGCGCTGAGCGCGTTCAGCGCGCGCTCGGTGCCGGCGCGGTAGGTGGCGACGAGGTTCTTGGCGGTTTGGCCATAGTGCCCGACGAGGTCGATGGCGATGGCGTTCAGGTTGGCGGGTGCGGTCATGCAGGTTCCGTTCGGGTTGGCTTGAAGACGCGCGATCTTCGCCGCAGAGCCCTAGGGAGCGAAAACTAACCGACGCTGAAAATCTAGGTGGATGGTTCTAACTGCGCTCGCGGGAGGCTGGCGACACCGCGCGCGTGCGAATGGTAGATGGTGTCGCGCTCGGGCTCGATGCCGAGCGCGAGCGCGGCAACCCACTCGTCGGTGCCGAGCACCGCCGCGAAGCGCGACTGCAGCACGACCGAGAACGCGCCGTGCAGCTCGCGCGCGCTCGCGCGACCGGCGCGGTTGACGTAGGACACCGAGCCGCTGGCGTCGTGCAGGAACTCGACCTTCAGCCCCTCGTGCAACGCCTGCTTGATGGTGGCGTCGACGCAGTTGTGCGTCATGAAGCCCACCACCGTGAGCGTGTTGATGTCGTGCTCGGCGATCCAATCGTCGAGGTCGGTGCCGGCGAAGGCGCTCGGCAGCGTCTTGTCGATCAGATGGTCGTGCGCGCGCGTGGCCACCACCGCGTGCAGCTGCGCACCGTGGCTGCCGCGTGCGAACAACGGCGCGCCGGCGGGCGCAACCTGGCGCACCACCACCACCGGAACGCCGGCCTTGCGCGCCTCGTCGATCGCCTTGCCGATCAGCGGCAGCGACTGCGCCAGCGGCGGGTATTCGATCGGCAGGCCGCCGCCGACGTATTCGTTCTGCACGTCGATCACGATCAATGCGCGTCGGGTTGGCTTGTTCATGAGCGGCTCCAGAGAAGTGGCGGGCGAGCGACTGCGCTCGTGGCAGCCGTCAGTGGACCTGCCGCGTCTGCCGCCACGATGTCACCGGCCTGGCCGCGCCGCTGCAGCTGAAACAGCGCGCGGTGGCCGGGTTGCATGCGTGCGGGCGTCTTGAGGCCCGCATGGCACTCTTTCCAAGGCCGGCACGCCCTTCGGGTCTCAGTCGCGCAGCGGCGGGAACACCTGCTTCCAGTCGCGCCGCATGCTCACCACGTTCCAGCCCTTGGCCAGCGCATCGTCCCAGGCCTTGTCGAGCCGGCCGATCGTGCTCTGGCGGTCGTAGGCGACCTCGCGCTCGGCGTCGTCGTGGTGCACGATCAGCGCGATGCGCGCGCCCGGGCCGGCCATCGTGTACTGCAGCATCTGCCAGTCGCCATCGGAGTTTCCGAATGCGAGGATCGGGCGCCGGCCGATGTGCTTGTAGATGCCCACGGGTTTGAGCGGTCCGTCGTCGACGAAATCGATCTTCGGCTCGCGCAGCAGCACCGGCTGGCCGCCCTGTTGCTCGAAGCGCATCGCGTTCTGCGAACCGATCACCTGCTCCGGCGGGATGCCGTAGACGCGCTCGCTCCAAGGCCGCATGAACTCCACCGAGCCGCCCGAGACGATGAAGGTCTTGAATCCGTTGCGGCGCAGGTGACTCAGCAACTCCAGCTGCGGCTGGTACACGAGCTCGGTGTATCGCCGGTTGAACCGGGGGTGGCGCGCCCGCGCCAGCCAGTCGCGCGCCGCCGCGTCGTAGGCCTCGTCGCTGAGGCCGCTCTGCGCCGTGAACACGAAGCCCAGCAAGTCGTGCTCGCTCAGCGCGTGCAGCGCCTGCGGGTCGTTGGTGGTGAGTGCCTTGAACACCGGGTTGTCGCGCCATTCGGGGTGCTCGGCCGCGTGGGCCTTCACCCAGTCGAGCACGAACACCATCTGCGTGTACATCGGTTGCTCGACCCACAGCGTGCCATCGTTGTCGAACACGGCCACCCGCTCGTTCGGCGCCACGAACGTCGGTGCGCCCTCGCGCGTGACGTCGGCGACGAACTTCAGGATCGCCTGCTTGTTGGCGCCGTCGTTCCACAACGGCAGCGGGTCGGCGCCGACGCCCACGCCGGCGCACCCGATCATCGCCAGCGCGGTTGCGCCGCCGAGCACGGTGCGCCGCGACAGTGCCAGGGCGCCAGGGGCGAGAGCTTGTTCTTCCATCGAGGCCTCGACGTTTGCGCGCGCCAATGTGGCGCCGCGGACGGCGGCCGTCTATTGCCCCTTGGTGCCGGTCGCGTCCAAGCCGCGCCAGCCGCGTTGCCCGTTGGGGCAATCCGCTGCCACTGGACGCGCATGGCACCAAGGTCCTATACCATGCCGCGCTGCCTCCGCGAACAATGGCGCCGCATGAGCAAGACCGCCACCGCCGCCTCCGCATCGGCCCAGCGACAGACCGGCGGTGACATGGTGTGGATCTCCGGTGGCGCGTTCCTGATGGGCTCCGACCGGCACTACCCGGAGGAAGCGCCCGCGCACAGCGTGCACGTGAGCGGTTTCTGGATCGACCGCACGCCGGTCACCAACCGCGAGTTCCGCCGCTTCGTCGAGGCCACGGGCTACGTGACGTTCGCCGAGATCGCGCCCGACGCCAAGGACTACCCCGGCGCGCTGCCGCACATGCTGCAGCCGGGCTCGCTGGTGTTCACGCCGCCCGGGCGTCCGGTGGACCTGCGCAACTTCGCCGAATGGTGGCAGTTCAAGTTCGGCGCCAACTGGCGACGGCCGCAGGGCCCCCGCAGTTCGCTCGCTGGGCTCGACGACCACCCGGTGGTCCACGTCGCCTACCGCGACGTGCTCGCCTATGCGCAGTGGGCCGGCAAGGAGTTGCCCACCGAGGCCGAGTGGGAGTACGCCGCGCGCGGCGGGCTCGATGGTGCCGAGTATGCGTGGGGCAGCGAGTTCACGCCCGCAGGCAAGCACCAGGCCAACACCTGGCAGGGCGCGTTCCCGAACGAGAACCTCGAGAGCGACGGCTTCGCGCGCACGTCGCCGGTGCGCGCGTTCCCGCGCAACGGCTACGGGCTGTACGACATGATCGGCAACACCTGGGAGTGGACCACCGACTGGTACTCGACCCAGCACGCCTGCGCCGATCCCGCGCACCCGTGCTGCGCGCCGAGCAACCCGCGCGGCGGTCCCGAAGACGGCAGCTTCGACCCCTGCCAGCCGAACATCCGGATTCCGCGCAAGGTGCTCAAGGGCGGCTCGCACCTGTGTGCGCCCAACTACTGCCGGCGCTACCGGCCGGCGGCGCGCCACGCGCAGCCTGTCGACACGTCGACCAGCCACGTGGGATTCCGCTGCGTGCGTCGCGACCCCGCCCCCAGTTCCTGACAACGGCGCGCGATGCAAGACTGGCTCAACGTCATCAGCGAATACGCGATCCTGCTGATCGACGCGATCGCGCTGGTGGTCATCGTGGCCGGCACGCTGCAGGCGGCGGTTGCCGTGGTGCGCAGCCTGTTCACGCCCAACGACGGGTCGCAACGCCGCGCGATCTGGTTGCAGTACGCGCGCTGGCTGATCGCCGGGCTGACGTTCCAGTTGGCAGCCGACATCATCGAAACCTCGATCACCACCGACTGGGAGGCGATTGGCCGCGTCGCGGCGATCGCGGTGATCCGCACGTTCCTGAACTACTTTCTCGAGCGCGACCTGTCCGACGTGCGCGAGAAGCAAGCCGACTCGATGGCCGAGCGTGCGTCAGGCCCCGCCCCTTGAGTCCTGGGCGCGGTCAACCTGCCCTCACAACATCCACTCGATCGGCAACACCGACAGGAAGCGCACCCATGCGCGCCGCAGCAGGCCGGTCTCGGGCGACGCGCGATGCGTCACCGGGCCGTCGGGGGTCTGCTCCAGCCATTCGACGCTTTGTCCGTCGGCCGTCAGGCGCACTTCGTAGCAGGTGCGCACCACGGCGTCGGCGAACAGGTTCGACAGGCGCGACGCGAGCTTTTCGCTGTCCAGCACGACGCCCATCTCGGTGTTCAATCGCACCGAACGCGGATCGAGGTTGAACGACCCGACGAAGATGCGGCGCCGGTCGGCTGCAAAGGTCTTTGCATGCAGCCCGGCTTCCGAGCCGCTGCCGATGCCGCGGCGCTGCTTGTCGGCGGCCTCGCTGCCTTCGGGCGCGGTGCGCTTCAGCTCGAACAACCGAAGATTGCCGCCGGTGAGCAGCGCCTCTCGGTACTTGGAGTAGCCGGCATAGACCGGGCCGACGTCGGTGGCCGACAGCGAATTGGTCAGCACCCGCACCTGCACCCCGCGGTCGGCCAGCGCACGCAGGCCCCGGGTGCCTTCGTCGCCCGGCACGAAATAGGGCGACACCAGGTCTAGCTCGCGAGTCGGCGTGCCCAGTGCGGCCTGCAGGCGCGGCAGCATGTGGGTCTCGGTCTGCTCGGGCGGCTGCAGCACCTTGGCCGGATCGTCGTAGGTGAGGTGTGCCGCCATCCAGTCGAGGGCCAAGCGGCCGGCGAGCAGTTCGCGCACCAGCGCGGTTTCGCCGACTGCCTCGACGTACTTGGCGGCGCGCGGATCCTGCGCGGCCTGCTGCCAGTGCGCGCGCACCTGCGTCGCAGACGCTTCGCTCGACGACCCGACGATGCTCTGTGCCGGGTACGCCGGTGCACTGTTCCAGTAGGCGTCGAACTGCGCCGACACGTCGCGCACCACCGCACCCGCGGCGATGACGTCGAGGTCGGCGAACTCCATCGCATCGGACGCGCCGAAGTACTCGTCGCCGACGTTGCGGCCGCCGACGATCGTCGCCTGGTTGTCGAACGTGAACGACTTGTTGTGCATGCGCCGGTTCAGGCGCGCAAAGTCGCCGGCGTACGCGAGCAGCCGAGCCGAGCGGTTGGCGAACGGGTTGAACAGCCGCACCTCGATGTTCGGATGCGCATCGAGCAGCGCCAGAACGCCGTCCTCGCCCTTGGTGTTGTTGTCGTCGAGCAGCAGCCGCACGCGCACGCCGCGCTCGGCCGCCTCCCACAGCGCGCGAAACAGCATGCCGCCGGTGATGTCGTCGTGCCAGATGTAGTACTGCGCGTCGATGCTGCGTTGCGCCGCGCGCGTCAGCGCGACGCGTGCGGCGAACGCCTCGCGGCCGCTGGCCAGCGTGTAGACGCCGGTGGCGCCGGGATGCGCGGCCACGTGCGGGGCCAGCGCGCGCGCGAGACCGGTGTCGCCGGTGTCGGTGAGTGCACTGCTGGACGTGCGCTGCACCGCCGGCGGCAGCGTCGCGCAGCCGCCCGCTGCGATCAACGCAACGGCCATCCAGGCGCGCAAGAGCCTCTGCATCGGCGCACAGTCTATGACGCCGCAGTGCGATCGGGATCCGTCGCGTCAGCGGCGCGCGCTAGCGCCCGGCATCCGACACCGCTGCGGCGCGCTCGCCGAAGCTCCCGCCGAGCGCCAGGTGCAGCGAGACGCGCTGGTTCAACTGCTCGCCGCGCACGCGCAACAGGTTGACCCGCGTCGCGTACAAGCTGAGCGCCTGCTGCTCCACGCTGCGCAGGTCCTGCTTGCCGACGCGGTACGAGGTCTGCGCAAGGTCGAACGCGCGCTGCTGGTCGACGCTGATCGCCGCCAACAACGTCTCGCGCTCGACCAGCACACGGCCCACCGCGAGCGACTCTTCGACATCGCCGATCGCGCGCAGCGCGAGCTTGGCGTACTGTGCCACCGCCTCGCGCTGTTGCGCGCTCATCAATTCGACTTGCGCCTGCAGGCCTCCGCCGGTGTAGATCGGCGCCACGATCTTGGCGCCCACGCCAGCCGACGGATTGTTGTAGTCCTGCTTCAGCTGCAGGATGTCGCTGGCGATGTAGCCGACGTTGCCGGTGAGGCGGATCGCCGGCAGCTCCGCCGCCTTGGCCTGGCCGACGCGGTTGAATGCGACGGCCACGCGGCGCTCGGCGGCGACCAGGTCAGGCCTGCGCTCGAGCATCTGCAGCGGCAGGCCGGCGGGAACCGGCCCGGGCAGCGCCGGCAGGTCGGGCCGTGCGCGCAACTCGGTGGCCGGATAGCGGCCGAGCAACAGCTCGAGCGCGCGCACCGTGGCTTGATGCGCATAGCGTGCCTGCACCAGCGAGTCGCGCGCGACGCCGAGGTTGGCGTTGGCCAGCGCCACGTCCTGGTCGGTGCCGGCGCCGATGCGCAAGCGATCGCCCGCCAGCCGCACCAGGTGCTCCGAGGACGTCACCATGTCGGCCGCGAGCTGTTGCTCTGCCAGCGTCTGCGCCGCCATGAACCAGGCTTTCGCGGTGGCCGCCGCAATCGACTGGCGCGCGAACTCGGTGTCGGACTGCACCGAGGTGAGTGACACGGCGGCCGCCTCGCGCTGGTAGCGCAGCTGGCCCCACAGGTCGAGCTCCCACGAAATCAGGCCGATGATGCCGGTGAGCGCCGAGCTGGCGTCCGTGACCTTGATGCCTCCGGTGCCCACGATGCTGATCTGGGGCCGGCGCGCCGCCTCCGCGATGTGCAGTTGTTCGGTGGCCTGCTCGACCTTGGTGGCGGCCACGCGCAGGTCGGGGTTGCGCTGCACCGCTTCGGCCACCAGCGCGTTCAACTGCGTGTCGTTGAAAGTGCCGAGCCAGTTGTCCTGCACGGTGCCGGGCACCGGGTCGGCGGCGCGCCAGGGCGTGGTGACGTCGGTGCTGCCGAGCGCCTGCGAGCGCGTTTCCTGCGGCGCAGGCGGCGACTGCAATGCGCAGCCGCCCGCCAGCAGCGCCGCCGCGACCGCGACGACCGCACGGCGCTGCGCCGATCGATGACGGGGCGCGCGCATGTCAGTGCAGCTTCAGGATCAGCCAGTCGAGCTTGGCCGAGACCCGCATGAACACCTTGCGCAGGATGTGGATCATCTCGGCGTAGTCGGTGTAGATCGCGCCGAATCCGCGCGCGCCGGCGGCGATGAACAGTTCCTTGTCGTCGGGATACAGGCGAACCGCGAGCTGCCCGGGTGGCATCGGCCCGATGTTGGGCAGATTGCCGCTCACCGGCACCTGGCCGCCCGCCGTGGCCCACACCACCGAGTCGACCTTGCACTTGATGATGCGCCCCGGGTACATCTGCAGCGCGATCTCGGCTTCCTGGCCCGGCTCGACCTTGCGCACTTCGTTCTGACCGAACAGCGCGATCACCCATTGCCCGTTCTCGACGAAGGTCATCACCGGCGCCATCGGCAGCGCCGCGGCCACCTGGCCGGGGCGCAGCTGCAGGTTGATGACCACGCCATCGTTGGGCGCGTACACCGTGGTCTGGTCGAGATCCCACTGCGCGTCGGCCAGCTGCGCCTCGGCGCTCGCGATCTGGGCCTTGGTGCTTGCCACCTCGTCCTGGTCGCCGTCCTTGGTGCGTGCCTGCGTCTTGAGGCGCGCCTGCGTCTCGCTGGCCACCAGCGCATTGAGGTCGTCCTTCAAACCGGCCACCTCGGCCTGCGCCTGCTCGAGCTCGAAGCGCGGGCCGGCGCCAGTGGACGACAGCTCGCCGTACTGCTTGACGCGCAGCTGCGCGAGCTGCAGCTTCGAATTCAGCGCGCCCTTCTTGCTGGTGATCTCCTTGAGCTGTTCCTCATAGGTGCGCTGGTTGGCGCGCGAGCCGATCAACTTGGCGCGCAGCTGCTCCACGTTGGCCTGCGCGGCCTTCACCTTCAGCTCGAACGGCACCGGGTCGATCTTGAACAGCACGTCGCCCTTCTTGATCGCGCGGTTGGGCTCGATCGGCACCTCGGTCACGCGACCGGTGACCCGCGGCACGATCTGCACCGAGTAGTTGATCACCCGCACGTCGTGGCTCGACGGCGCGCCGATGTTGAGGAACAAGATCAGCATCGTCAGCGCGATGATCGGAATCGTGACGACGATGACCTGCGAGGTGATGTTCCACGGCAGCCACTTGTACTTGATGAAGATCAGCCAGACGAAGAACGAATAGATCAGCAGCAGGAGGATGTCCATGCATCAGCCTCCGAGCTTCATCGGCTTCACCGCTGCTCTGCGCACCGGCACTTCGGCCTCGGTGGTCAGCACCGGCAGCGTTCCTTCGGGCTCTTCGCCGACGCCGGCAGGCGGCGCATGCGAATCGTCGACGTCGGTGCCGTAGGCCAGCTTGTGCAGCACCGGCTTGGAGTACGCCCACAGCCACGCGATCGGCCACAGCATGCCGCCGAAGAACAGCGACAGCAGGCACAAGACCTGGATCGCCTTGGCCTGCGGGTGGCGCTTCTGCTCGGCGATCTTCTCGGGCAGGATGTGCACCAGCCAGAACACCGCGATGGCGACGAGCGGCACGATGACCAGCGCCACCCAGGCAATCACGTCGGCCGCGGTGTCGAGCGCGTCACCCGACAGGAATGAGGCGTGCGCGGCCGGCGCCAGCAGGGCCAGCGTGGCCAGCAACGCGGCACGCGTCCCGAGGGCACGATGCCCGCCACGGTGACCGGTACTGACTGTCACGCGGCAACGATCTCCAAAACCCACACCGACCCCCTGGCACTGCGATCCAGCCGGCGATCCTATACGACGCGGGGCCACCGGCAATGGGACCTTCGTGCCATCGAGTCGGCATGGCTGCGCGCCACATCATGCCGGCGCCGGCCCCCCGGCACTTGCGCGAGATCAAGTGTGCACGGCGGCCGTGCCCTGAAACCTGAATGCCAGTTGTTTCCAATCGCGGCCGCGCCATGGCCGGTCCGCGGCCCTCTGGGCTCGGAGAATGGTCCGCCGGTGCGATGGGGCGGCGGCGACCACGCCGCGGCGCTTCACACGCCGATCAACTTGTCCACCGTGATCGGCAACTCGCGCACGCGGCGCCCGGTGGCGTGGAACACCGCGTTGGCCACTGCCGCGGCGACGCCGGTCATCGACACCTCGCCAAGGCCCTTGGCACCCAGCGGGTTGACGTACGGATCGGGGTCGGGCACCACCAGGGTGTCGATGTCGCCGATGTCGGCGTTGACCGGCACGTGGTACTCCGAGAGGTCGGCGTTGACGAAGCGGCCGCTGCGCGGGTCGAGCCGAGAGGCTTCGAACAGCGCCATGCTCAGGCCCCAGACGATGCCGCCCATCAGCTGGCTGTGCGCGGTCTTGGCGTTGATCACGCGGCCGACCGCATAGGCGCCGACCACGCGCGGCACCCGCACGATGCCGAGCTCGCGATCGACGTGCGCTTCGACGAATACGGCGCCGAACGCATGCATCGAGCGCTGCTTGTCCTCGGGGCCGGGCCTGCTGTCACCCTGCGCTTCGAGCGGCTGCCCGTGGCGTGCGATCAGCGCGGCCACCGGCTCGCGGCGCCGCGTGTCGGCCACCAGCTGCAGATATCCATTGCCGATGCGGATGTCACCCGGCTGCGCGCCCGCGCAGGGCGATGCCGGATCCTTGCATGCCAGCGCCACCAGCTGCTGGCGTGCCGTGAGGCAGGCGGCATGCACGGCGGAACCGACGCTCTCTACGGTCATCGAGCCGGCGGAGATCGGCGCCTCGGGCCACTCGGTGTCACCGAGCTCGAAGCGCACGCGTGCCGGCGCGTAGCCCAAGGCGTCGGCCGCGATCTGCGCCATCACGGTGTAGGTGCCGGTGCCCAGGTCGGCTGTGCTCGCCTGCACCAGCGCGCTGCCGTCGGGCTGCAGTCGCACGCGTGCCGCGCACGGCATGCGTTTGGCCGGGCGCGTCGCGCTGGCCATGCCCATGCCGACCAGCCAGCGACCCTGCTGCATCGAGCGCGGCGGCGCGCTGCGACGTGACCAGCCGAAGCGCTCGGCGCCGGCACGGTAGCACTCGCGCAGGGCGTGGCTGGAGAACGGCAGGTTCTTGTCGAGGTCGCGCTCGGCGTGGTTGCGCAGGCGCAGCTCGATCGGATCGACGCCGACGCGTTGCGCCAGTTCGTCGAGCGCGCTCTCGAGCGCGAACATGCCCGTGGCTTCGCCGGGCGCGCGTTGGAACGTCGGCGTGCCGACGTTCAGGCGCACCAGCCGGTGCGACGTGGCGACGTTGGGGCACCCGTACAGGCTGCGCGTGACCAGCGCAGCGCTCTCGGTCCAGTCTTCGAGCGCCGAGGTGTTGGAGATCGAGCGGTGCTCGATGGCGCCGAGGTGGCCGTCCGGATCGGCCGCGAGCGTCACGGTCTGTTCGGTGCAGGGGCGGCCGCCCACCGGCCCGAACAATTGCGCGCGCTGCAGCACCAGCCGCACCGGGCGCGCGGTGTGGCGCGCCGCCATCGCGGCCAACACGACGTGCGACCACGCCGACCCCTTGCCGCCGAACGCACCGCCCACGTACGGACAGCGCACGCGCACGCGCTCGGGCGCGATGCCGAACGTCTTGGCGACCACGCGGCGCACGCCGGCCACGTACTGGGTCGAGTCGTGCAGCGTCAGCTGTTCGCCGTTCCACGCCGCCACCGTGGCGTGCGGCTCCATCGGGTTGTGGTGCTGCATCGGCGTGGTGTAGACCTGCGTGTCGCGCACCGCGGCCTGCTCGAGCGCGCTTTTCGGGTCGCCGCGCTGCGAATCGGCGTCGGCCTCGAGCACCTTGCCGGGCGACACCGCCTGCGCCTTGCCGGCCGCGAAGTCGAGCGCTGCGCTTGCGCGCTCGTAGCCGATGCGCAGCAGCGCGGCGGCGGCACTCGCCTGCTCGATCGACTCGGCGACCACCAGTGCCACCGGCTGGCCGTTGTAGTGCACGCGGTTGTCCTGCAGCAGCGACAGCACGCGTCCCTGCGGCGGCTCGACCGCGGCGCGACCGCCTTGCGGCAGGCGCATGGCGTTGGCGTGCGTCAGCACGGCGATCACGCCGGGCGCTCGTTCGGCCGCGCTGCTGTCGATGCGCGCAATGCGGCCGCTGGCCACCGTGCTTTGCACCAGCACCGCGTGCGCCATGCGCGGCAGCGTCACATCGCCGCTGTAGGTGGCGGCTCCGCGCACCTTGTCGGGCCCCTCGACGCGATCGAGCGGCGCGCCGATGCTCACGTGAGGCCGCCTGCGTTGCTGAGCGCGCGCACCACGCTTGCGCGCGCCAGCTCGACCTTGAACGCGTTGTGCGGATGCGGGCGTGCTCCCTGCAGCAGCGCCTCGGCCGCCGCCTGCATCGACGCCACCGACAGGGGCCGCCCGATCAGCATCGCCTCGGCCTGTGGCACGCGCCAGGGCTTGTGCGCGACGCCGCCAAGCGCGAGCGCGGCGTCGCGCACCGCGCCGTCGGCCACATCGAGCGCCGCCGCCACCGAGACCAAAGCGAACGCGTAGCTCGCGCGGTCGCGCACCTTCAGATAGTGCGCACGTTGCGCAAAGGGCGAGCGCGGCAGGTCGACTGCGGTGATCAACTCGCCGGACTCCAGCGTGGTATCGCGCTGCGGCGTGTCGCCGGGCAGGCGATGAAAGTCGGCGAACGCGATCGTG
>Ga0207648_10003386_pt1 | contig 16750 bp, 19 predicted proteins | sample KBSMisM32_FD_184310 | JGI IMG/M metagenome (GOLD analysis project Ga0207648, IMG submission 184310) | Miscanthus rhizosphere microbial communities from Kellogg Biological Station, Michigan, USA - KBS Miscanthus M3-2 (SPAdes) (version 2) | ecosystem: Host-associated > Plants > Roots >...
CGCCCGAGCAATCTCCGATGTCGAACGACGCAATCGTCTACCCGATGTTCGCAATGGTCGTGCTGACGGCCACAGTCCTTGTGATCATGTTCCGCAGCCGCGTGCGTGCCGTGCGGGAGAACGCCCTCACGAGCGCCTATTTCCGCGTTTATCAGGGAGGCACGGAGCCCGACTACGCGGTCAAGCCGGCGCGCCATTTCATCAATCTCTTTGAGGCGCCGACGCTCTTCTACGCAGCGTGTCTCGTGGCGCTCGCGACCCGCGCGACCGGGCCGGCGATTCTCGCGTTAGCCTGGGTCTACGTTGCCGTCCGGGTGGTTCACGCGTGGATACACATCGGGCACAACCGCCTGCGTCACCGTATCCGCGCGTACGCGGCGAGCTGGGCGGTATTGCTGGCACTTTGGATCTGCGTCGTCGTCGCGGTCGCACGCGCCGGCTGAGCGCGCAACGATACCGCCGGTTGCGGTCAACGGAGGGAAGTCCTCATGCGGATATCAGTGCTCGCAATTGCCTCGGTCCTGGCGCTCATCCTCACAGGCTGCAACCCGGACAAGGATACGCCGCCTGCTGACCCGCAAGCGGGTGTGGAGTCCGCGCCACGGTCACCGGAGCCCGCCACTCCCGCGGCGGCACCGGCCAATACGCCCGCTGGGGGCGAAACGACCGCGCGCAGCTCGACGTTCCGTGCGCAGGGCAACGAGCCCGGCTGGATGGCGGAAATAGAGCTCGGCGACCGGCCGTCGATGCATGCCGAAGTCAACTACGGCGAGACTCAGTTTGAGATCACGAACGCAATCGAAAACCGGACCGGCTGGAGCGGAACGGCGGCCGACGGCACACAGGTGGCGCTCCGATTCGAGCGCGTCGAGTGTATCGACAACATGAGCGGCGAGAAATTCGAAGCGAGGGCCGTTCTCGCGGCGGCGGGCAAGGAGTATGAGGGCTGCGGCCGGTTTCGATCGAACCGGTCATGAACGGAACCAGGTGCCTTTTCCGCGAAATCCGCTACTCTTTGGGGGGGACGAACCCCATTTGCGGTAACGGAGACTGAATGGCCAAACCCAACTACGCCCACCAGAAGAAGCAGCGTGAGGAAGCCGCCCGAAAGAAGCGCGAGGAGAAGCATCAGCGCCGCCAGCAGAAGAAGGAAGAAACGCCTCCGCCCGTAACCTGACGCGGAGGTGTGTTCTCAGCCGCGGGCTTGAGCGCCGATCAGTCCGCGCCTTCTACTTCTCTCGCTTCTTCTTTTTCTTCGTGATCATCGCGCGCTTGAAGGAAGCCTCGGCATCCTTGGCAGCTTTTCGGGCGCGCTTGGCGGCCTGCTTGGCTTCCCCGACGGCATCGCGTGCCTGCTTCCAGGCTGCTTTCGCATACCGAGCCTTTGTCCGCGCTTCCTCGGCAAAGCGCCGTGCGCGTTGCGCGATGTGCGCGAGCTTGAGTTGTTCGGTGCTTAGCTTCGACGTCTTGTTCTTGCGTTTCATGAAGCGGGTCCTGGGGGTTATCAACTGATGCGGTGCAAGACCTGTGCATAACCGCCTCTTGATTTTCTCAGATTACGTGAATTCTGGCCGTGGCACCCGGATTGGTCATTTAGTGAGCAAGCGGAGACGCCGATAGAGCTCCGAGTCAGCAATTCTTCATCTGCCTGTCGCACGGTGTTCAAAGCTGGCCGAGACCATTGGCTGTCTGCCCGCGGCGGGAGGCTCACGATGACCGGAATGATCCTTGATGACGAAACCGAGCGGCAATTGCAAAGGTGCGACGACTCCTACCGGCAGGTCTCACTTCACCTGGACCTCGCCCGGCTGGAGTACTACCAGCTGAGGACCGTTTCCAGCAGCGATCCCCAACTCGAGCATTTGCTGGAGAAGATTGTGCAACTCGTCCGGGAGCGCGAGGCGCTCAGCAGTGAACTCGACAAACTCGAGAATCTCTCCTGACGCAAGGTTTCAAGCTCGAACACCAGCAGCTCCCCGCGTTCGCAAGCGGAGTGGTGGGCCCGGTAGGATTCGAACCTACGACCAAGGGATTCACGTTGCCCCGATGTTTCCATCGGGCGTGGACTATCTCTTCACCCCCGGCCCGTCGACCGGTCGGGTGCGGGACGCTCGACGCCTGTCATCAAGGGCACTGCAGCCCTCAGGTAGTCTCTGCACCTTCCGGCGGTGTACCGCCGGCTTGGCTCAGGGTTGCCACGGCCAAGGCCGGAAGGGTTCCCTGAATTCATCCCGTCCACTCCGCGGATTACGCCGTGGAGGCACTTCTTTCGAAATGAGTCCCCTGCACTAACCGCTGTGCTACAGGCCCAACGGCGTGGATTCTACAGGTCAAACCCGGGCCGCTGTCATCGCGACTGCCGCGGTCGCGACCGCGTGCAATGCAGTTGTCCCTCTTCTTTTACCTACGGTCGGGCACCAGCCCTTCGGCGCGCATGCGATCGAGTTCGGCCCGTTGCGCTTCGACATAGGCATGCACCGTGTTCAGCGCCGCCTGGAAGCGCGCGTCCTGACGCAACGGACCGTACGCCGGATCCGAGTCGAAGTAGTACCACCAGTCCACCAGCCGTGAACCGCTGGCGATGGATCGCTCGATCATCGCCAGTGCCGCGTCGTTTTGGCCGCTTAAGGCCAGGGCGGTCGGGTGATACAGCTGGTACCAGAGTTCCGGCCGTCCGAGCTCGCCGACTTCGTGTCGCATTCGCGCCAGGATCGTGTCGAGCAGCTGGCGACCCCGCCGTTCCTGCCCGCTGGCCAGCAGCACCTCCGCCAAGCCGATCGCCGCTGCCCTCACGGGCGAGCCCTCCTGCGGCAGCGTAACGCGCCCGGCCGAATCCCAACTCACACCCGACACTTCCTCCAGCGCGGCCCTCGCCCGCTCGAATTCATCGGTCGCCCGTGCGTGCATCCGAATCGCGTTGACGATCATCAGCATGTCGGTGCCGGATATGCCGGATATGCCGTCACGCGCCAACGATTCGTAGGCGAGCTCACCGGCCTGCCGCCAGTCGCCTTCGTGCATCAGCAGCCTCAGTTGGCGCGGGGACCGTTCGGACCCGTCATCCTCCAAAAGCTGTTTAGCCGCCGAAAGGTCGCCGAGATCGACATAGCCACGAATCAGCGCACGACGCGTCCATTCCCGCGACGGATCAAGCGCGAGCGCCTGTTCGGAGTAGCGGATGCTGTTCGCGGCCTGTTTCATCATCTCACGCAACCCGCCGAGCGTTTCAAGCGCCGGCGTGTACTGCGGTTTGCGCTTCAGCACGTCGACCAGCAGCGCGTTCGCCCCCTGAAAATCAGCGCGCTCGATCCACAGGAACTGAGCCTTGATGACATCGTGACCGGGCTCGAGTGGATCGAGCTTGCGGGCCCGGTCAAGCAGTTCGAGTACCTCGTCGCGGCGCGACGGCGTCGCATGCACCACCGCAGCGAGGCCGGCGTAACCTTCGGCGGAGTTCGGGCTCAATTCGAGTCCGTGTCGGTAGTCCGCCTCGGCGGCCGCCAGGCTCTCGTACGCCGCAAACTGCGCCCGCTGCAGGTAGGCGGCGCCATTGTTTGGATCCAGGGCGAGTGCCTTCTCGACGAGTTCCTGCCCGCGCAGCAAGGCGCGCTTGAACCGCTCCTGCCGGTCGTCGGTGGCCTCGTACTCGCCAAGGAAAACCTCGGCCTCCGCCAGGCTGACGTAAGCGCCAGCGAACGTCGGGTCGAGCTTCACCGACCGCTCGAAATGCTCGATCGCCTCAGTCATGTCCACGACACGGGCATTGGCGAGCAACGCGCGGCCCTGCAGAAAGGCGAGATACGCGCCGAGATTGCTCGTGCCCTGACCGGTCATGCGCTTCATCGCAGCCGGATCGACGCTCAACTCCAGTGCCTGGGTCACCTGCAGGGCGATCTCGTCCTGGACCGCAAAGATGTCACCAAGCGGCCGGTCGAAACGCATTGCCCATACATCCGCACCGGTCTCTGTGTCGATCAGCTGGGTCGTCACGCGCATCCGGGAACGGTCGCTCTGCACGCTGCCTTCGAGCAGGTAGCGGGTACCGAGCTCTCGGCCGATCTCCTGCGCGTCCTTGTCCCGGTCGCTTAACGAAAACGACGAGGTACGCGAAATGACGTCGAGTTCCGCGAGGTTGGCGAGCTGGTACAGCACAGACTCGGCGATGCCCAGTGCCAGGATTTCGCCGTCCTTTGACGTGCTCAGGTTCTGGAATGGCAGCACTGCGATGGCCGGACCGCCCGCCCCGGATTGGCCCAAGTCGGACTGCCTCACAAGCAGCACCGCGACCGCCACGAGCAACACCCCGATAACCGCCAGATCGGCATAGCGGCGTACGCCGTGCACTGCCGGGCGCGCCGCCCCTTCGCCAGCCCTGTCGCGAACGAGACCCCGATCGCCTACCTCGTAAAACCAGGCAAGCGTAACGGCGACCGGAAAGCCAAGCACCGCGGTGACAATCAGCGAAACCATCGCCCAGCGGGGCACGCCCAATGGTTCGAAGGTGACATCCGCGATCTGCAGCGCCAGCCATGCGATGACCGCGTAGCTCACCGCGACACGAATCACGCCCCGCTCACGTAAGCGGCGCAACAGATCGCTGGTCGCTGGTGTCGTCATTGGCCCGCAGAGCTTACTCCTGGGCTACGATCGCGACAGAGTCCGCCTTTATTAGACAACCCCCGCCAACTGGCACAAGCCGCCGAGCGGCGCGCCATAGACAATTCGAGGTGAAGAACGTTCCGACCAGGAACGGCAGGCTCAGGCGCGACACGCCGAGGCCCTGGCTGCCCTGGAAGATCGTCGTCATCGCGACGTGCGCCCGCCAGGCTTACCGGGCGAATTCAGCCCGGTTCCTGCGGGGGCGATTGGATCAGCTTTCGACCTTCGACGAAGTAGTAAATGAGCAGCGCGAGGCCGACACCGACCGGAATAAGCGCGAACCAGGCGACGTCGTGACTCGCCACCTCGCGGAGGGGCACAAACAGCCCCAGTCCGACAAAAAGCCAGATCATCCCACTAAGCAGGTGCCTCGGCTTCCGGTCGCTGTTGAACGACTTGAAGAATGCATCCGGCAGCGGTGGCAGTTCCATGCCCCGCTCGATCGCGGCCATACGCTCCTTGTGGTACGCCTCCACGATGTCACGTCTGCGGCGGTAGTCGACGATGGCGAACACGATCGGGATCGACAGCGACATGACGATGGCAACGATTGGGATGAACACGGCGATGGCGTCCTCGGACATGGATGAGCCTCCGGGCTGGGTATCGCTTATATGCCCCGGGGCTGCCGAAGGTTGCATCGTCCTGCTGCAACCCTGCGGGCGGCCGCGGCGTATAAAGGTCGCCGCGGCTCGACGCTGCGAGCGGGAGGGCCGCGTGGCGCGCTGATGGACCCGGAGATCGAACAACACCTGGCGGCGGGCCAGCACGACCGTGCCTTCGACCTGGTCGTGCGGGCTTACAAGGACCGGGTGTTCCGGCTGGCCGTGTCGATCCTCAAGGAGCGCGCCGCGGCGGAAGACGCTGCGCAGGAGACATTCGTGCGCGTCTGGAAGGCCCTGCCCCGCTTCGACGGCCGCGCTGCGCTCGGCACCTGGATCTATGCGATCACGCGCAACACCTGCCTGATGGAGCTGCGACGCAGACGCCCGACCGTGTCGCTGGACGATCCGGATTCGCCGGATGCACAGCATGCAGCGGCAGAGATCGCCACGGGTCCGGCTCAGGACCCGGAGCGCGACAATCTGCTGCGACTGCTCTCGCGGCTGCCGCGCAACCAGCAGGAGGCCGTGCGTATGTTCTACCTGGAGGACCGGTCCTACGAAGCGGTGGCCGAATCCCTCGGCATGCCGCTGGGGACGCTCAAGAATCTGCTGCATCGGGCGCGCAAGCGGCTGATCGAGCTCGCTCGCCCCGAGGAGGTCAAGGCGGCATGAACATCACCGTCATGAATGGCGCATGCGAAGACTACGAATTCGATGTCGCCGAACTCGCCGACGGCACGCTTGCGCCGGAGAAGGCGCGGATCGTCCGCCTGCATCTCGCCGGCTGCTCGCGCTGCCGTCGCTGGCGCGACGAGTACGCAGCGATCGATGCGCGGCTCGCCCGCGCGCTGCCGCAGCCGCGGCTTCCCGCGGATTTCGAATGGAAGCTTGCCGCGCGTCTGCGGGAACGGGCCTCGACTGCGCGCGCCGACACGCGCGTAGCCGCGGAACGGGAATACGCCGACCTGATGACAGGGCTCCGCGACCGGCTCCGATCGGCGACGCTCGGCGGCGTCGCGGGCGCGGTCGCCGCGACCGGCTGCGCGCTGGCAGCCGTGCCGGTGCTGATCGAGCATCTGCGGCCGGCGCTCGACACTCAGACGGGTTCGGCCGCCTTAAAGATCGCGACCGCCGCAATCACCGTCGCGGCGCTCGCGTGGTCGTTCGGCAGCGGCGTACTGCCAGGGCTGCAGCTGCGCCGCTAGGCTCAGATCTTGCGGGCCCAGCCGTGCCGGTCGGGTGCCTCGCCCGTCTGGATGGCGACCAGCGCGCTGCGCAGACGCTGCGTCACCGGGCCGACCTCGCCCGAGCCCACGCGATGTTCGCCATCGCGATGCACGAGCGTGCCGATGCCTGCCAGCACCGCAGCCGTCCCTGAAAGCGCCGCTTCACCCGTCTTGACCCACTCCAGCATCTCGGCGACGTCGAACACCCGTTCCTCGACCCTGAAACCCATGTCGCGCGTCATCGTGAGCAGCGATTCGCGCGTCACGCCGTGGAGGAAGGTCGAGTCGAGGCTGCGCGTGACGATGTGACCCTCGCGGATCAGCAGGAAATTCGCGGCGCCGGTCTCCTGCACAGAACCGCCCGGGCAGAAGAGGACCTGGTCGACCTTGTACTTGTCGCGCGCCGCGAGCGTCGGTCCCATTGCTGCGGCGTAGTTGCCGCCGGTCTTCACCATCCCGAGGTGCGAAGCCGTGCGGTTGGCCTTGTCCTCGATGTAAATCCGCAGCGGTTTCATGCCGCCCGAGAAGTAGTCCCAGACCGGGCTCGCGAGCACGATCAGGCTCGCCTCGTTGGTCGGCGTCGACGCCGCGCCGATGTTCGGCATCGTGCCGAAGAGGAGCGGCCGCAGGTAGAGCGCTCCTGGCGGCTCGGGCACCTGGTCACGACAGCGATCGATCACCGAGATCACCATCGCCGCGAGCTGCTCGGCGTTCGGCTCGGGCATCGTGAGCAGCCGCGCGCTCTGTCGCATACGCTCGATGTGGCGATCCATGCGGAAAACATGCACGCTGCCGTCGCGCCAGCGGTAAGCCTTGAAGCCCTCGAAGCAGGTGCTCGAATAGTGAAGCACATGCGCGGCCGGGTGCATTGGAATTGGCGCGGTCGGCGTCAACTGCGCCTCGCTCCAGTGCCCGTCCTTGAAATGCGCAACCGACATGTGATCGGTGAGCACCGTGCCGAATCCGGGCCGGGCGGTGGCGCCCGCCGCGTTCGTCGTCGTTGTCTTCGAGCGTGATTCTGCAGTCGCTGCGTTCATGTGCGTCTATTCCGGAATGAAAATGGTGGCCGGGTGCTCGAGCATCTCTTTGAGCACCTGGATCATGGCGGCGGCGTCGAAGCCGTCCACGAACCGATGATCGAACGAGGAAGACAGGTTCATCATGAGGCGCACCGCGACCGCGCCGCCGATCACGACGGGACGTTCCACGGCCTTGTTGACGCCGATGATCGCGAGCTCGGGCGCGTTGATGATCGGAGTCGACACGATGCCGCCGAGCTTGCCGAGGCTAGTTACGGTGATGGTCGAGCCCGTGAGCTCCTCGCGGGTCGCCTTGTTGGTGCGTGCCGCCTCCGACACGCGGCGGATCTCGGCCGAAAGATCCCACAGACCTCGCGCCTCCGCGTGCCGCACGACCGGCACCTTGAGACCGTCCGGCGTCTGCGTCGCGATGCCGGCGTGCACGGCATGATGACGGATGAGCACGTTGCGCTCCGCATCGTAGGAGGCGTTGCACTGCGGAAACTGACCCGTAGCGCGCACCAGCGCGGCAACCAGGAACGGCAGGTAGGTGAGCGAGGGCGTGCCTTCGGGCCGGCGGCCGTTAAGGTGGCGGCGGAGCGACTCGAGCTCCGTGACGTCCACCTCCTCCACGTAGGCGAAGTGCGGGATGTTGCGCTTCGCCTCGCTCATGCGCTGCGCGATCACGCGGCGAAGCCCGATGACTTTAATCTCCTCCGTGCCCGTGCGCCGGGCCGCCGGCGCCGGGCCAGGTGCGTAACGCGTCGCGCCCGGTTCGCCGCGACCCGACAATGCGGCCGCAAGATCCTCGCGCGTGATACGCCCGCTCGGGCCGGTGCCTGCGACCTGCGCGAGATCGATGCCAGCCTCACGTGCGCGTCGCCGCGTCGCGGGAGACGCCATCACGCGTCCGCCGCTCGCGATGGTGGTTGACGCCGCCCGCTCTGCGCCGTGACCGTTGCTCCGCGACGGTGCCGTCGACGCCGCAGGCGCAGGAGCGGCGGGCTTCGGTTTCGCGGCCGCGGTATCCGCCGCTGCAGGGGTCGCAGCGACCGCGGGAGCCGCCGCATCCGTTTCGAATACGATGAGCTCCGACCCGACCTTGACCATCTCGCCCGGCGCACCGGTGACCGAGAGCACGCGCCCGGTGACGGGAGCCGGCACCTCGACCGCGGCCTTATCGGTCATGACCTCGGCCATAAGCTGGTCTTCGTTGACGAGATCGCCGACCTTGACGTGCCAGGCAACGATCTCCGCCTCGACCGTTCCTTCGCCCAGGTCCGGCATCTTGAAGACATACCGGCTCATCGCGACTCCATCACTGTCTTGAGTGCGCCTGCTACCCGCGCCTGTCCCGGAAAATACTCCCATTCGAAGGCATGCGGGTACGGTGTGTCCCAACCCGCCACCCGCAGGATGGGCGCCTCGAGCTTCCAGAAGCACGCCTCCTGGATAGACGCGGAGAGCTCGGCGCCAAAGCCAGAGAAAAGGGTTGCCTCGTGCGCGATTACGCAGCGCCCGGTCTTGCTGACCGAGGCCGTGATCGTATCGATGTCGAGTGGCACCATCGAGCGCACGTCGATGATCTCTGCATCGAGCCCTATGCTTTCGGCGGCGGCCTGACAGACGTAAACCATGGTCCCATAAGTCACGATCGTGACCTGCGAGCCCGCGCGGACGATATCGGCCTTGCCGATCGGCACCGTGTAATAACCGTCGGGAACCTCGCCTCTCGCATGCTCGCTCCAGGACACGGAGGCCTTGTTCGGATTGCCGTCGAACGGCCCGTTGTAGACGCGCTTCGGCTCCAGGAACACCACAGGGTCGTCGTCCTCGATCGCTGCGATCAGGAGACCCTTTGCGTCATATGGGTTCGAGGGCATCACGACCTTGATGCCGCACACGTGCGTGAAGATAGCCTCCGGGCTCTGCGAATGCGTTTGGCCGCCTCGGATACCGCCGCCGCAGGGCGTGCGGATCGTGACCGGCGCCCAGAACTCGCCCGCGCTGCGGTATCGGAGCCGCGCGAGCTCGCTGAAGATCTGGTCGCAGGCGGGATAGATGTAGTCAGCGAACTGTATCTCGGCGACCGGACGCAGGCCGTTCACTCCCATGCCGATGGCGGCGGCGACGATCGCGCCCTCGGCGATCGGGGTGTCGAGCACGCGGTGCTCGCCGTACTTACGCTGCAAGCCGTCGGTGACGCGAAATACACCACCGAAGTAGCCGACATCCTCCCCGAGCACGACGACGTTCGGGTCGCGCGTCATCATGATGTCCATGGCGGAATTGAGCGCCTGGATCATGTTCATCCTGGCCATGGCTCAGGTCTGCTCCGAGCGCATCTGCTCGCGCTGACGCACCAGGCGGGGGGGCACGTCCTTGAAGATATCCTCGAACATCGTATCGGGATTGAGCCGCGGTCCCTCGCCGAGCGTCCCATGCGTCACGGCTTCTTTCCAGGCGGCGACGACCTGCGCATCGAGCTCGGCCGTGAGCGCCGCATGCCTCTCCTCGGACCACTCGCCGAGCGCAATCAGGTGCTTCTTGAGCCGTTCAACCGGATCGCCAAGCGGCCACTTCTCATAGTCGTCCTTCGGACGGTAGCGCGCCGGGTCGTCGCTGGTCGAGTGTGCCGCGCCCCGGTAGGTCACGTGCTCGATCAGGGTTGGGCCCGCACCGCGCCGGGCCCGCTCGGCGGCCCACTGTGTCACCGCGTACACCGCGAGGAAATCGTTGCCGTCGACTCGAATACCGGCGATCCCGTAGCCGGGACCGCGCGCCGCGAAGGAGCGCTGCTCGCCGCCCGCGAATCCCTGGAAGGTCGAGATCGCCCACTGGTTGTTCACCACGTTGAGGATCACCGGTGCCTGGTAGACCGCGGCAAAGAGCATTGCGTAGTGAAAATCAGCCTCGGCGCTCGAGCCCTCTCCGAGCCAGCTCACGGCAATGTCATCCTCACCTTTGATTGCGGCGGCCATGGCCCAGCCCACGGCTTGCGGGAATTGGGTCGCGAGGTTCCCCGAGATCGAGAAGATCCGCCCCGCCGCCCAGTGATACATGACGGGCAGCTGCCGGCCCTTGCACATGTCGCTCGTGTTGGAGAGCAGCTGGCACATCAGGTCCACGAGCGGCCGCCCCCGGACCATGTAGAGCCCCTGGTTGCGGTACGAAGGGAACAACATGTCTCCGGGCCGCAGCGCCATTGCCTGAGCGACCGACACGGCTTCCTCGCCGAGCGAGCGCATGTAGAAGGTGATCTTTCCCTGGCGCTGAGTACGCTGCATGCGATCGTCGAACACTCGCGTGAGCAACATGTGCTTGAGGCCGATCTGCAGTTCCGCTACGTCAAGGTGCGGATGCCAGGGCCCCACCGCGCGGTGCTCGTCGTCCAACACGCGAACGAGATCGGTGGCGAGGTTGCCGATGTCGCGGACGCGGGCGTTTACGTCCGGCCGTGGTACCGCCCCGGCCGGTGACGTCTCGAGGTAGCTGAAGTCAGGTTTCTCGCCCGGCCGGGAATGTGGCTTGGGCGTATGCAGACGCGATCGGCGGGGCATGGTTCCTCGGCCTCTTCGGGTGAACGGGAACGGGCGCGATAGGTTACTCAGATCGACTGGGAACGGTTGAATTTGTTGCGTTGCATTGCAACAATACGGAACATGCGTTTCATAAGCGGCCCGATCATGGAAAATACTCAACATCCTCTCGTCGATCGCATCGACCGACGCATTCTCGATGTGCTGCAGCGTGAAGGCGCCCTGCCCGTGGCCGAGGTCGCGGCGCGAATCGGTCTTTCCACCACGACCTGCTGGCGTCGCATCCAGGCCCTCGAGCAGTCCGGGGTCATCCGAGGTCGCGTGGCGGTGCTCGATCGTGCTGCGCTCGGGCTCGACGTGACGATCTTTGCGCACGTAAAGCTCTCTACTCAGGGCCGTGACGCGATCGCCGCGTTCGCCGAGGCCATCCGCGAGCGCCCCGAAGTGCTCGACTGCTACACGACCATGGGCGAGTGGGATTTCATGCTGCGCATCGTCACGCGCGACATAAAGGCCTACGAGGCTTTCTATCTCGACCACCTCTCGAAACTTCCGTTCGTGCAATCGATCAATTCATCTGTCACCGTCACCGTCATCAAGGAAACGACCGTGCTTCCGTTGTAATGTCCGTCATGCGGCGGCACGGAGAGGTGGACACATTGACGGCAAGGATCTATTACTTCGAGGACCTCCCGCCCGGCACGGTGCTCGAGTTCGGCGGCATGGAGATGACGGAGGAGGAAATCGTCGGCTTCGCCAAGCGCTACGACCCACAGCCGTTTCATGTCGACCGCGAGGCCGGCAAGGCGTCGATCTTCGGCGCGCTGTGCGCAAGCGGCTGGAATACCACCGCCGTGATGATGCGGATGTGGGTCGACAACTATCTCTCGCCCGAGGCGAGCCTGGGTTCGCCCGGCATCGATGAGTTGCGATGGCTCAAGCCCGTCTACCCGGGCGACCGGCTGCGCTGCCGCCTGACGGTGATCGATGCGACGCCGTCGCGGAGCCGCTCATTCATGGGCAGCGTTCGCCAGCGGGCGGAGGTAATCAATCAGAAGGATGAGGTGGTGCTGAGCCTGATCGGCACGAGCTTCTTCCGGCGCCGACCTGCCTGATTCGATGGGGTCAACGATGGACCGCGAGAGCTACACGCGCAGACGAGTCTTGGGTCTGGTAGCGGCCGGGGCGGTCGCCGGGCATGTGCCGCAAACGGCGTGGTCGGCGGACAATGTGCGCATGGTAACGCGCCGCATTCCCCGGACAGAGGAGACCGTGCCCGTCATCGGCATGGGCTCGTCGAACACGTTCGACGTTGGCAGCGATACCGCCGAGCGGGAGCCACTGCGCGAGGTGCTGCGGCTCTTCACCCAGGCCGGAGGCGCGGTGATCGATACCTCGCCGATGTACGGCCGCTCCGAGGAAGTGCTCGGCGACTTGTTTGCCGAGCTCAAGATGCGCCCGAAAATCTGGCTCGCCACCAAGGTCTGGACCCGAGGCCGCGTCGCCGGCGCCGAGCAGATCGCCGACTCGATGCGCAAGCTCAGAACCGAGCGGCTCGAGCTGCTTCAGATCCACAATCTCCTCGACTGGCGCGAGCACGTGCCCACACTTCGCGGTATGAAGGACGACGGCAAGCTGCGCTTCACGGGAATCACGCACTACCGCGCGGACGCGCACGCGGAGGTCGAGCGCGTGCTCCGCGCCGAGCGCTTTGATTGGGTGCAGATCAACTACTCGCTCGCGGAACGCGAAGCCGAACGGTCCCTGTTCCCCTACTGCCAGGAGCAAGGCATCGCCGTGCTGGCGAACAGGCCCTTTGCCGACGGTGGGCTCTTCGACCGCGCCCGCGGCAGGAACCTGCCGCCCTGGGCCGGGGAAATCGGCTGTGCGTCCTGGGCGCAGTTCTTCCTGCGCTTCGCTGCATCGCACCCGGCCGTCACCTGCGTGATCCCGGCGACCGCGAAGCCGCATCACATGCAGGACAATGCTGCGGCCGGCGCCACGCCGCTGCCCGACGCCAGGCAGCGCGTGCGGATGGCCGAGTACTTCGCCACTCTGTGAGCACGGTCGGGCGGTGTTGCCCCATTCAGCCTGCCGTGTCCTGGCCGTCCCGCCGCGATCCCTGGTGATCGCGCTGCTCTCACTGGCATTGCAAGGCTGCGCCACGCTGTCGGAGCGCGAATGCCGCGACCAGGACTGGTATGGCATCGGCGCCGACGACGGCTATGACGGTGCGCCTGCGTCGCAGATCGACGCGCATCGCGAGGCCTGCGCGGAATTCGGAATCGAGCCCGACGCCGAGCAGTACGAGGCCGGTCGTCGCGACGGCCTCGTGCAGTACTGCACGGTGACGCGCGGTTTCGAGACAGGCCGCGACGGGTCGCAGTACCGGGGCGGGTGCCCCGCGGGCAGCGATCGCGAGTTTCTACGCGGCTATGACCTCGGTCGACGCTTTTACGCCGTAGAGCAGGAGCTGCAGCGGATCAATGGCGACCTGCGCATGTACCGATCGCAAGGCACCACGCCGGATCTCAGCGACGCAGATCAGCGACGGCTGTACACGCGGGTCCGTGACCTCGAATTCGAGCGCTCCCAGCTCGAGGCGGAGCTGCGTCATCTCGAGTGGGAGCGGGCACGGCTGTGAGCGCCCAGCCCGAGGTCGCGGTGATCGGCGCCGGCGTCGCGGGCCTCGCGTGCGCGTCGGAGCTGGCGCGCTCCGACGTCACCGTCACCGTGCTCGAACGCGCGCGCGGTCTCGGCGGCCGGCTGGCGACTCGCCGACGCGGAAATCTGGCCTTTGACCACGGCGCGCAGTTCATCACCGCGCGCAGCCGTCCGTTCGTCAGATACGTGGCCGTGGCGCGGAACGCCGGCGCCGCGGCCGCCTGGACGCCCAGCATCCTCGAGGACGGTCACCGCAACTGGGATGCGCCGATCGAGGACTGGTACGTCGGCACCCCTGGGATGAGCGGCATTGTGCGCCCCCTCGCGCGCGGGCTCACGGTTCAGACAGGCACGTTCGTGCACGAGCTGATACGCCGCGACAACAGCTGGGAGCTCGAGACCGACACCGGGCGGCGGCTCGGCCCGTTCAACGCGGTGGTGGCGGCGGTGCCGGCGGCCCAGGCCCTGTCGCTCCTCGCGCCGCACGGCCGTGCCTTTCGCCACCTGATTTCCGTGCAGATGGCCCCGTGCTGGTCGTTGATGGTGTCCTTCGAGCGCGGGCCTCCGGTGGCCAGCGACGTCTTTCGCTGGACGGAGGGCCCGCTCGCGCTCGCTGCGCGCGAAGGCAGCAAGCCCGGGCGACCGGCGGATCGCGGCAGCTGGGTCATCCATGCGACGCCCCGATGGAGCCGCGAGCATCTCGAAGCGGATGCGCAGGAGGCTGCACAGCTCATGCTGCACTCATTTGCGACCGCCGTCGGCAGCGGCTTGCCTGCGCCTGCGTGGGTGCACGCACACCGCTGGCGGCATGCGATGGTGGAGCAGGCGCTCGGCCTGCCCTGCCTGCTCGACGCGGACATCGCGGCCGGCGCCTGCGGCGACTGGTGCATCGCGCCACGGGTGGAAGCGGCGTTCGAGAGCGGTCACGCCATGGCGCACTCGGTACTCTCGATGCTGGGCAAACTCGTGCCGCGGTCCGCTGCGGAGCCCCAGCCCTAACCTCGCCAGCGCCCGGACCGTGGTGACTGCTCGCCGGCGTGCGGCCGCGGTGTATCCGCAGCCGCGTACCACGATGCATGGTCGTTGCAGGGCTGAAGATGCGTGCCCCGCACACCTTGTCGGCGCAGACCGAACCGTCGGTGGTATCGCGGAATCGTCGAGGTAGTCCTTCGCCGAGAGTGGTCCGCGACGTCCAACTGCGGGAACGGAGGCGTGCTCGCGGCTGGGATACCACCGCGTCCACGCGCCGGCTCGTGATCCCGAAGTGCCTCGGTGCGCCGCATCACCGTGGCATGGGCGAGCCGGCGTTTGATCCGGGTGTCTCGTGGGCCGCGAGCACGCTTCCGCGGCCGCAGGCAGACGTTGCGGACCACTCGGTAGTCATGACTCCGCGACGATTCCGCGATACCGCCGCAGGTGCGGCGTGCTCCGACAGGATGTGCGGGGCACAACTGAGTTCTGCAACCTCCATTGATCGTGGTCACCGGCCCAGCGAGACACCCGGGCCGAGCGGCGGCGAGCAGCAGCCACTGCCGCAGCGCGCCAATCTGGCCTACGGCGAGCGGCGCCCGGGCGGCGGCCGCAGCATCCGCACGCGCATCCCGTCGTCCGCAACCAGCTCGAACGCGCCCCAGAGGACGAGCGCCACGACCAGCGGAATCACCTCGTAGATGACGCGATACAGCAACACTGCCGCGAGCAGCTCCGCCGGCGGGACCTGAGGTAGGAGCAGGAGCAGCATCGACTCGAGCACGCCGATGCCCGCCGGGACGTGGCTCAGACTGCCCGCGAGGAGGGATGCGAGATAGACGGCGACGAAGGGCAGGAAGGCGATATCGGCGGATGCGGGCAGCAGAAGAAAGAGGATCGAGGAGATGAGCCCGATGTCGATCAGGCCGACGACGAGCTGCAACGCGGTCATGGCCGGAGACGGGAGGTTGACGGCCCAACCGCCGAGCCGGATCGGCGCCTTTCGGCGGGCGACGAGGACGGCATAACCAATATCCTTGGTGAGCCCGACGAGCCCCAGCGCAAAGAGCCATCCGGCCTGCACGCCGAACGCCACCGACAAGCGATCGGGAGTAAGGACGAGCGCCAGGTCGACCAGCAGGCCGAACGCGAGCGCGTACGGCAACGCGCACATCAGCACGGTCGCGCCGACCTCCACCGCCGTGAAGCCTGCGGGCGTGTACATGCGATAGCGCAGCGCGCTCGCGCTGAGGAGCATCTGGCCGAGCGCATGGCCGATGGGGTACGCGATGAGCGCGGTGAGCGCGGGCTTGCCGATGCCAAGCGGGCGCTTGACGTGACGCACGACGACGCCTTCATAGAGCGCGATCGTCAGGAAGCCACCGAGCGCACATGCGGCTGCGAGCAGCAGCTTCGCGCGCGGGACCTCGGTCATCTTGCGCAGCACGTCTGCGGGCTCGATGCGCTGGAACGTCCGATACAGCACCCACGTCGCCAGGCCCGCGATCAGGAGGCTGGCGACGAGACCAATCGCGGTCTTGAGCCGGTGCGCGCGCGGATCAGGCATGCGCAGCTCGTACAAGCAGCCGGAGGAAAATGATTCTCATTCGCGCATATTGACCTGAAACCGTCGCAGCGCCGCGCTGTCCAACACTTGCGCGTAGAATCGCCAGCCGACTCGACGCAGCGGATGTGCAGCGCGTTTTGTTCATGTCGACACGGGAGATTACGTCAATGTCCAGTCATCGTATTCCTAGACGGAGTCTGTTGAAGAATGCCTTGCTGGGCATTGCGGCCGCGCCCGCCGCAGGCTGGCTTGGTCGGGCGGAGTCCGCACCGGTCAAGCTCGAGGTCAGCGATCCGCAGGCGAAGGCGCTTGGCTATGTCGAGGACGCGAAGACGGTCGATGCCAAGGCGAATCCGAACTACAAGCCCGGCCAGACATGCACGAACTGCCTGCAGTCGCAGGGCAAGGCCGGCGAGGCTCTGCTCCCGTGCAACATCTTTCCCGGTAAGCTCGTCCAGGCCAAGGGCTGGTGCAAGGTCTGGGTCAAGCGGCCCTGACAGAG
>Ga0207648_10003388_pt1 | contig 16743 bp, 16 predicted proteins | sample KBSMisM32_FD_184310 | JGI IMG/M metagenome (GOLD analysis project Ga0207648, IMG submission 184310) | Miscanthus rhizosphere microbial communities from Kellogg Biological Station, Michigan, USA - KBS Miscanthus M3-2 (SPAdes) (version 2) | ecosystem: Host-associated > Plants > Roots >...
GCGATCCTGTTATGCTACACGATCCTACGCGCCTTACCGACGGCATTGAGCCATCTGATGACCCAATCCTGGCCGTGCGCCGTGGCGTTTATGAAGTCTCCGTGGCTCACCGCACAGGTGGCTGGAAGGGCCGTCTGGCCGCTCTGGAAAGAGCAGGTCCACCGTTTTTACTTTAGGAACAAGATATCAAGGTAGCCAAATCCTAATTACTGTATTTTAGTCACACGATTCCGGTCCTTATAAGGTGAATGAATCCATCTGGAGATACAGTTTCACCATCTAATAACCGCGTTTGAGAGTCTCTAACTACTGCTCCTTATACCTCATGGTAACTAGTGCTAATAGGGATTATGAGGCTAGTGATTAACAGAATTGATACGACAATTGCCGGTAAAATACTTACTGCATATTGCATTTGAGATATGTAAACTTAATTTACAGAATGATTCATGATAAAATATTCGGATTTGCTCTCTCCACTAGTAACGTTTGTAGTATATTTTGAAGAATAAAAAGGCATCAAGAAAAGCTTATTTCTCTTGTGATACTATATCATGTTTTTGTTTTTTGAACTTGTATTTAGAAATATTAACGGTGACAGAACGTATCGATTTGAGTTTAGATGCGAAGTTGCTCAGTCCTTGTCTGGTAACATGAACTGCTAAAAGCTAGGAAAATAAGTTTAATCTCTGAATTATTTACTATCTGACAATATTTTTCTTAACATGTGAGAAGCCTGTTCAATTGCCCCCCTTACGGGTGGAGTATCGGTAATTGGATTTAACATTACAAAGTCATGTATAGTTCCATGATATCGAACTGCTGTTACCGGGACACCTGCATCTATCAGTTTGTGAGCATAGGCTTCTCCCTCATCTCGTAGTACATCAAATTCTCCATTGATGATAAGCGCTGGAGGTAGTCCTCTGAGCTGTTCAACCGAAGCCTGAAGCGGCGAGACAGTTGGTTCCTTCCTATTCGTTTTATCTGAAGTATAATTATCCCAAAACCATTTCATGTTTTTACGGGTTAGAAAATAATCTTCTTGGAATGCCTCATAAGAGCCTGTCTCAAAACTCGCATCGGTAACTGGATAAAATAGTACTTGAAAAATTATGTTTGGTCCCTCTCGCTCTTTGGAAAGTAATGTCAATGCAGCAGCCATATTTCCTCCAACACTGTCACCAACTACTGCAAGTCTTGAAGAGTCTACATTTATGGTTTGGCCATTTTGTGCAACCCATTTTGTAACAGCATACGCCTGCTCTAGAGAAACTGGATATTTTGCTTCTGGTGAAGGAGTATAGTTAACAAAGACAAATGCGGCATGTACACTGTTAGCAAGCTCTCTGACTAATCTTTCGTGGGTACTAAAGTCTCCTAGAACCCACCCTCCACCATGAAGATATATCACGACGGGAAGAGTTTCATTGCTACCGCCCTGCGGCCGAACTATCTTGACGGATACGTCTGTATCATCAGGGCCTCCAGGTATAGTGCGATCCTCTATATCAGCTGGAAGTTTTTTAACAGGAATACTAGCCTGCAGTCCAGACAACACAGCACGCGCCTGTTCTGGCGATAATGTGTAAAGTGGTGGCCCAGGATTTTGCTGTAGACTTTCCAAAAATGCTCGAGTATGTTGCTCTACTCCCTTAAAACTAGAGGTGTTCATATTACTATATGCTTACTGAACAGTATAAGTGTTGTCTGCCTAATCCTTCGCCCACAAGTTATACAAATTCCCGCCTTGAAAAATTGTTCTTTCTTCAAACGGTCTTGATAACGGAACAATCCGACACATGAACATTCCCAAAAAAATTGGAAGTACTTATCTACTTGATCTGAAATTACAGAGAAATTTTATTACTAAGGATTGATGTGTCATAGAGTATTGAGTAATACAACTGGTCGATTGAGTAATCTGACTGAAACACTCACATCAAATCTCAACAACGCGGTCAGTTCCTCTGAATTTGAATTAAACGCAGCCTTAGATAGTGTACTAAGTGGTGTTGGACTCTCAGCCGCTGAAAGCGGAGGAAAGATCACGTTTTATGGTAAGGATCCGATCATACCAAGCTGTCTTAGATTCGGATCAATGGCAGCGGTCACGCTGGCAGCGAAGGCTGTAGCAACAGCTGGCATCTGGAAATTCAGAAGTGGGGAAGGACAAGATATTCATGTCGATGTACGTAAGGCGCTGCGGCGGTTTGCAGGATTCTTCGAGCTTAAATGGGAGCTGATTAATGGTCGACCAGCTTCATTTGCTTCCGATCCGCTAAATCCTTTCCTTAGTTATGCGCCAATGACTTTGTGGAATAAGACACGCGACGGACGTTGGGTAATGCCTTGCAACGTTTATCCTAAGCTTCGAGCTCGTGCAACAACCTTACTCAGATGTGACGATAGCGTCAGTGCCGTTCAAAATGCAATGCTACAATGGCGAGCCGATGAACTTGAAACGGCAGCAGCGGAAGCGGGCCTACCCTTTGCAATGCTTCGTACAACTGAAGAATTTATGAGAGAACCTCAGTATACAGAGGTACTATCAAGTGAGCCTCTGGTAAAAGTCGAGAAGATAGGCGAAAGCGACCCGGTGCCTTTCAAGTCTGGAGGTAAGACTCCTTTGGATGGTGTACGAGCCCTCGGGATGGGCCATGTGATCGCCGGATCAGGTATTGGTAGAGACCTGGCCCTTTTCGGAGCAGATGTCCTAAATATTTGGCAGCCACTCGACTGGGAATTAGATGTTTTCTATTGGACATCACATGTCGGTATGAGGTCAAGCATCCTTGATTTACATGAAAAGAGAGATCTAGAAAAAATGAATCAGTTGTTGGATGATGCGGATGTATTCTTTTCGAATCGTCGTCCCGGATACCTAGAGCGTTTTGGACTTACAGCAGATGAGTTATGTTCAAAGCATCCCGGCCTGATCCATGCAAAGGTAGTACTGCACGGTGAGACCGGCCCATGGTCGAATCGGACAGGATTTGATGAGGTTGCAGGAGCCGTTACTGGGGTATTCGCATTAGAAGGTACGGCTGACAATCCACTACTGCCTCCAATTAACATTGTATGTGACTACATCGTGGGTTGGCTTGCCTCAGTTGGTATCATGTCAGCACTTCGCAGACGTGCAATTGAGGGCGGAAGCTACCGCGTAGTCGTATCTCTTACTCGAGTAACTCTGTGGTTGCTTTCACTCGGCATTTTCGACAAAAAATACGCACAAACTACCGCAGGCTCGTCGGATGAACACACGTATGTTCCCCCAGACCTATTTACAGCTGATACACCTTTAGGTCTGTATCAAGGTTTTACGGAACAAGTAGTCATGTCCCGAACTCCCGGCTCATTTCGAACCGTACTCGTTCCACGTGGTTCTTCGAAGCCAGAGTGGCTTTAACGTCATTTTTTAATGATAGATACCTAAACCCAATGTTCATATCTGCTTGGTCCCATTTAGTAGTTGGATTCTATGTTACCACTGATCTCTTCGATTGATTCTCCCGACAGTGGGATCAAATAGCAATCATTTCTTCAAGCATAATATCGGTCATGCGATATAATGTATACATATTAGTATATTTATGTATATCGGATATCCAATATTATCAGATATGGTTCCCGACAAACATTCTAGATATAATATTCCTAGAAGTAATATTCCGTCTATGAAATCTGAAGCTGAAATCTGAAGCTGCAATGCTTTAATAAATTCCGATGTAGATGATTAGTTATTGAAAGTTGGAATGTTCTTACCACAGTTTGCCGGGTGTTCTCGCTGTTGGTGACGTACGTAGCGAAAGTATTAAACGTGTTGCATCTGCAGTGGGCGAAGGATCAAATGCGATTTCATTTGTTCATAGAATACTCCAAGAATAAAAACGCTCAGGACAAATATCCCCAATAATCTCTAAAAAGAGAACTACGATGAAAACGAATTCAACCGAGATGCAATTTCAGAGTTTTTACGTAGTTACTTTTTTGAAAGAACGTATGAACATTATAATGAGGCCATTTTCACATACTATACAATAATACAACAAAGGGTTTTTTATGAACTGTAAGTGGCACTTGCTAGAGGAACAGTTATTTTACTTCAACCAAGGTGAATACGCCAGAAAATAGAAAGCTGGATGAATTGATAGACCCATTATTTTTTCTGGTTTTATCTTCAGAATTACCCTTTTATGATTTGGCTTACGATAGTAATATTTTCCAATTCCTAAATATCGCTTTGCGAGTTTTTTTAAATGTTCATCAGCTCCTTCACTAGTTTGTTCCACGACCCTTCCTTTTATTGATACCATATTGAATGGATTGTTTTGCTCAACGACTGATAGGGCTATCCTTTTGTCTTTTGATATGTGACTAATCTTCGCAGATTCTTCGAATGTATTTATCAGAATTAAATCTTCAACCATTTCGGCCCAAACTGGAGTGATATGGGGGGAACCATCATTTGATAAAGTTCCTACGTAGACCAAATTCCTGAACTGAAATAGACGTGATAGATCTTCCTTGCTCAATTCAGTGACTCCTTCTAAAAGTTCTGATTTTGAAATGGAATCGCTATCTATATTGGGAGGAGCAACATCTACTATTTCTGCAGAAATGGGCATCTTGCCCCTGGCGTACTCATCATTTTGCACGTACATTTCAGGTCATCCATCAGATATTAACATTCTTCCACGATATTATTCTTTTTGATATTCCGACATTTATCGTATTATCACTTAGACTTTGACCACTTTCTCATCCATTGCAGCAAATTAATTATCGATTCCACGAGCTCTTGCCCCTTTGCAGTTAGTTTGTATTCCACCCGAGGAGGTATCTCGTTGTAGGCTTGTCTTTCTAATATTCCACCTTTTTCTAATTCCTTTAATCTGCGGGCGAGCGTCTTGCTACTAAATCCTTTGAGCAATTGTCTAAATTCCTTATGTCTTACTGGAGTCGTAGAACAGCACAGTGGAATTAACATTTCCATTGTTCCTCTCTTGGTAATTAACTTTCTAACCTTTGCAGTTTCCTTCATTAAAGTTGATGCATCATATCCTTCAAAGTTACATTCATTCTTAAGCATAGGCAGTCGGTTTACTTCTTGTCCTTTAGTTTCCAATTTGTCACCTGCTTTACTATAGTCTCCTTGATAATTTAAATAGTTTCTGTAGTAAACAATAATAGTATGAAACAAGAAAGCTTGAAGGCAAAAATCAAACAACGATATGGCAAAATTGCGTTGGATGGGAATTCAGAGAGTTGTTGCGGTCCAGACTGCTGCAACTCGACTGAATCCAATCCAGAATTGTCTTCAGTTGCGATTGGGTATGATGGCAGGGCATTGGAATCTATACCAAAGTCGTCTATACTTGGACTAGGTTGCGGTGCTCCAATTAATTATGCTAATTTGAAAACAGGAGAAAGTGTGGTAGATTTGGGCTCAGGTGCTGGAATAGATGCATTCCTGGCATCAAGACAAGTTAAGGATAGTGGAAAGGTGATTGGAATAGACTTTACTGATGAGATGCTACGTAAAGCGGCTTCCGCTGCCAAAGAAAATCGCTTTATCAATGTTGAGTTTAGAAAAGGAGACATAGAAGATACGATTCCAGTTGACGATAATTCGGTGGACGTTGCTATTAGTAATTGTGTTATCAACCTGTCTACTGATAAGGTAAAAACTTTCAAAGAAGTTTATCGGATTCTGAAAAAAGAAGGTAAAGGGAGAATGATAATTTCAGATTTAGTAACAAACAAAGAAGTTCATGGAGAGTCAGTCAACGCCGATGATTGGTGTAGTTGCATTGATGGAGCCTTAACAAAGGAAAATTACATTAACAGCATAAAGGAAGCCGGATTTCAGAATGTAAGAGTCCTGAATGAACAGTTATACATGAATGAAGACAAGACTGATGGAAGAAATATAACAAGTATAATTGTTGGAGCGATGACAAAATGAAATTGTCACTTGGCAAGTCTAAACTAAAATCAGAAAAGATAATACTTTTTGTGTGTGTGGAAAACGCTGCTAGAAGTCAGATGGCTGAAGGCTTCTTTAACAAAAGTCCTCCTGAAGGATACAAAGCTGTTAGTGGAGGAACAAAACCAGTATCGCAAATCAATCCTGTTGTAATTGATGTCATGAAGGAAGTTGGTATTGATATTAGTAATCAAAAATCCAAGGAAATTACAGAGGATATGATGCGAAACTCTTTCAAAACTGTGAATATGGGTTGCATGGATAAGGAATCATGTCCAACAATATTTTTACCAAACGTTTTAGATTGGAATTTGGAAGACCCTAAAGGTAAATCTTTTGAAAAAATAAGGGAAATAAGAGATGAAATTGACCAGCGAGTAAAAGAGCTTGTCGCAAGTATCAAGATTCATCAGTAAGTTAACAACAACTCAAAAAAAATTTTTTGCTGAACTTGTTGGCACATTCATAGTAGTAACATTCGCTACAGGTTCTATTGTTATTGACGTAAAACTTGGAGGAATACTGGGAATTCCGTTTATAGCATTTGCTCCTTTTATCGGTGTAGCAATTTGTGTTTATCTTTTTGGTAAGATTTCAATGGCCCATTTTAATCCTGCTGTTACAATTGGTTACTTAATTACAGGACATCTACGAAAAAATTTGCTAGTATGGTATTTTGGTGCCGAAATAATAGGTGCTTTAATTGCAAGTCTTTTTGTAAAATATGCCATTGGAACGGAAGCTAATCTAGGAGCTAATGCTCCAAACTATAACTTTTCTCTTCCTTTCATTTTCGGGATAGAAGTTTTGGCATCTGCACTTTTAATGGCGGTTATATATGCAGTGGTTCTTACAAAAGGACTAAGAGGCTTTAGCGGTATTGCAATCGGTGGAATAGTTGGGTTGGATATATTCTTCTTTGGACTTATCTCCGGTGCTTCAATGAATCCTGCTCGCTCTTTAGCTCCTGCTCTATTATCAGGTTATTTAGGAGATTTGTGGATATATTGGACTGCTCCTTTTATTGGCACTTCGTTGGTTGCTTTTAAGCTAAGAAGAATAATAAATCCAAAATCAGTTGAGAATTCATAAAATAATTATTTATGCAATTATTCATGCACATAAGGTCTGAAGCGGTTGGGATTTGAACCTTGCATGTAGTAAAGTTCTACTACGAATCCAAATACTATACCACTAACGAATACCGATCTGTTCGACATAGTGTTAAGCTCATCTAGCGTTCCCAGTGAATGCATTTGATAGTATACGTTAGATTTAATTTGAGGATTCCCGTTATCTCACTGTTTTTAATAATCTATCTCCAATCATCGATCGCATAAACTTCCTCTAAATGATATCCTGGATCATTGTTTTTTGTCATCATAACGCCCTGGAATTCAGTCCTAAACCCCATGGAAATCATTTCCCTGTAGGCGGACAAGTTACCAATGTTAACTCCGCCAATAAGTTTGGATAATCCTTGAGATGCCGCAAATTGTTCACAACAATCAATGAGTTCATTAAAATTAGCAGATTCAGATCTGTCTTCACTTGAGATCACTGAGCCAAACTTGATATAGCAAGTATTACTTCCAGCTTCGGTTTTTGATCCACAGTGGCATACCGCTATCCCTACCAATTTGTTATCTTTATTGTCAATCAAGAGAATTGTGTCTCCAAGTTCCTGATTTGCTACAGATAGTATTTCAATTTTGAGATCTAGCCCGCTGTAAATCGAATCTGTTAGAGAATAACAGTTTCCAAGAGCCTCCAATGGTTTCTCTTTTTGCATGTCGGAATATTTTTTCCAACTTAACCTCCTGCGAGTATCTTTCGTTGCCTGTTCTGATCTGATGGGTTTTGACATTACTGCTGTAAGGAACCTAGGCCAAAAGTCGTATTTTTGGTAAAGATGTATATGTTTAGAACTGTGGGAGAAGGTGAAGATTCCAATGTGTTTAGTTTTTAGTTGCTTAAAGATATCCATCGTCTTATCTAACAAAAGCTTTGCAATGCCCTTGTCCCAAAAATCAGGATGGATAGTTAGTGGCCCAAAAATTCCCACACTGCCCCAGTTTGCGATAAAGTTTGTTCCGACTAAATTTCCATCTACTTCTGCAGCCAAAGATAATGAGGGATCCGCCCAAAATCGTGTCCCTATATAGTCCGTGTCGCCGAAGAAACTCATCGGGTCAGGCAATCCCAGAAATGTTCCAAAGGATAATCTAAAAATCTTATCTGCTTCTCCTAAGTCAGCTTCTCTAAGGCGACGGATCTCCGACTCCATTATTAAACTAAGCAAACCGAGCTACTAAAATTTTGAGAACAAAATATCTTTAGTATCTAAATTTTGTTTGGCTCGGAGGTTTGTGAAACATATTTGACATAAATTTTAAACCCATTCTTTCACATGAAGTTTGTGCAGTAATATTAGATTGAACTTATAGTTACTCCGGGTTCGGAGGCATTCGGACATTTCATGTATTCGGGTTCTGTTACATATTGTTTAGATCTTTAATATTCAATTTATCACTTTGACAGTAATTGTCTTATAATTTGTTGATAACAATCTAATTATACAGTACAATCTGATATTTTCATTCAATAACCATTTAACTTTTCTATGAAGCCAGACACCTCGACACGCTAGGGATAAGCACAAATAGTTCAGCAAGTATAATGCTTTATGCAATTTTGCAAAGTCAAACAGGATATCAAATTACCCTTATTAGTCACACTCATAGCTATTGCTATACTCAGTTTTTCATTGGACCAAGTTCCCTATGTGCATTCCCAATCTTCCAAAATCAATTCTACCTCAAATGCAACAGGCTCTGGAGTTGACCTAATAGACACTCATCCCTCGCCAGCAAATGTAAAAGCTGGCAGCAAATTTGAAATATTATCAACTGTAGTTAATAATTCACCAGACAAGATACTGTTACCTGCTGGGCTTTGCGATTCACCATTAACCGCGTTCTTTATGTCTAATAATGTGGTTATAAGACATACCCAAGGTTGCACCGCGACATCGCCACCATTCGAATTAAACCCAGGACAAGAGGTTACAGTAGCCGGTCCAGTTTCTGGCACAATATATCAAGCAATCAAGGCTGGAAAAACTCCAGCGACTGCAACTGTTTATTATCTAACAGAGAATGGGCAGCCCGGTAATGTCACGAAACCATTTGTATTCACAATAAATTAATCGTCTAAAATCTTTTTTATTTTGTCACTTAACTAAAAATACAACTATTAGAATCAATTCGAGGGATGCTAAATATTTATACTAAAGTTAAGTCGAGAGCAAGAAAAAAGTTAACCTTCTGCTGTCTGCACTGAAAGCATGGGGACAAAATGAAACATAGAAAAAGTGACTAGAATTAATAAATCCTCAAAATTCTTTTTTCAAACAATAATGACCTGTGAATAGTAAGTATTAACTCACCAAAAACTAGAATATTTTCCATAAAATATAGATTGTAAATTGTGTAGCTGTTTGATGTAGACTTCATCATACATATTGTGTAATTAGAGCGAGGATTTTTATCAACCGGTGCTTTAATGTCAAGGTTGGATCTGTGATTTTAGCTAAAAGCCGTCATAAAGTAATCCCTGATATGCATTAATGGTTGCAAAAGCCGTCATAAAACCTTCATAAAGTAATCCCTGATATGCATTAATGGTTGCAAAAGCCGTCATAAAAACAGATGCGTTTATTAACTTACCGTTGGAAGGTACCGCCAAACATTCGCTCTTAGTGTCTCAGCTGTACTTGAAGGCGATTAGACTTTATTCATAGAGATGAATGAATCTAATTTAGTTTTCCAGCACGTCTATCTTCTTTTCAAGACTTGCGTAAGGATTCAATATAGACTCCAAAAGTCCCGGTGGCTGATTTATTTGACGCGATTCCTCAATTCTGTTATGTGCTTGTCCATCCAGATTCTTAACATAAAAGCACCAATATCGGAACGGGACCGGAGGGACTAGTCTGAAATTTCATGTGGATCCTTTTTAATTTGAATCGAATTTGTTTCAGTATCGAGTTAACTGCATTCATTTCTTATCTACTATTGTCTTCAGTTCTGAGGCAACAAGTCTTATAGCTAATAGAAACCCCTGTTTATACGATTCATCAGTCTTTAGTTTCTTTAAATCCTTATCAGTTATCTTGGGAAAATCCTTTCTTAATATACGATCCGAATTGACAGGATTCTTCTTGCTGTTTGATTTTTTTACACGTTTTTCAGATACTCTTTTCTTTTTTACCAAAAGATTTCTCTGTATGCCTTCAAGTATAGAATATATAAACGCTATCAAGTCACGATTAACTGAGTTTCGAATCAGGTTCCCTATGTGTTATAGTATGATTTTACAAAATCGATTAATATTCTTTTTACAAAAGGCGGCCGAACTTCTGATTTCTCGAACAGGGCCACTCCAGTAACGGCGTTTTCATTCTTCACAACAATTTTTAATTTGTTACCATTCCGTGAGAACTCTATTTCAGTCCATTTACTTCCTTGCTGTAATCTATAGGGATTGAGAATTAATGCTATTTTTGCTAAATGCGGACTAACTTTTACATAAGAACCTTTGAATTCATTTCCTTTTGTTTCAAGATATCTTACCATTTGTGCCATTAACGGCTTAACAATGGTATTAAACAAATTCTTGAATTCATTTTCCAGCCCTAGGTAATCTTCGTGCTCTTTCATTTCCTTATTCCTGGTGTCCTCTTGTTTTTTCTGATAACGATCTAGTACCGAATCAAGTTCGTTTTCTATATCCCGTATGTCAATCACCTCCTGTCAATCAAGAAATAAAAAAATGTCTGAGTTGGTTTATATCCTTTTTCGGTCAACTTTTTTCGATCGATGCCACGGCGTTGTTCTAACCTTTTGGTTACAATCACTACATCTTAAAATTTGCTTTGGATACTTCAGCTCACAAGTTGAACAGTAATTGAAATATTCGTAGTCAATCCTACCGGCTAAAGGTGTTTGCTCTTGTTTTTTCATTTATTTGGTTGGCCAAAGACATTTTTTGCATGGATGTACACCTCCTACTTCATATTACTGGAAGGCGGTACAGTAACGTTTCTGCTTACCTTCTTTAATGCATCTTCAAAATGTTTCATTGAGATTGTTAGAGGAGTCTTTCTGTTTTCATTTTTTGAAAGATCATTTTTGGGGGTGCTCGGGTAGGCTCTATTATTTGTAATATGTTCCCTAATGGCTGACATTGCTGCTGCGCTAACGAGCGAGGCAATATCGGCTCCTGAATATCCTTTTACCAATTCAGCGAGCTTTTCGATACTTACCGAATTGTCGACAGGTTTCTTCTTCATATGTATTTTCAATATCTCCTTTATGGAGTCGTTATCAGGAAGAGGAATTTCTAGTAGTCGATCGAATCTTCCTGGTCTTAACAATGCTTCATCAATGATATCAGGCCTATTCGTTGCTCCAATGACAACAACACCTTTAAGATCTTCCAGACCGTCCATTTCAGTTAAAAGTTGGCTCACTAATCTCTCTCCTACATGAGAATCACCACTTCCAGTTGACGATCTCCTAGGTGCAACTGAATCAAGCTCATCAAAGAATACAACACACGGACTGGCTTGTCTTGCCTTTCTGAATACTTCTCTTATTCCTTTTTCTGATTCGCCAACCCATTTTGATAGTAGCTCCGGTCCCTTGATACTGATGAAATTGGCCTCAGAATTTGTAGCCACAGCTTTTGCAATCATTGTTTTACCCGTACCAGGAGGCCCAAACAAAAGCAAACCTTTAGGAGGAACAATATCGGCCTCCGAAAAGAGATCGGCATATTTGAGGGGCCATTCAATCGCCTCTTTCAGCTCTTCCTTTACCACTGGAAGACCTCCTATATCTGTCCACATTACATTGGGTCTTTGCACGTACACTTCTCTAAGAGCACTTGGCTGCACATCCTTTAATGCATCCTCGAAATCTTTAGGTGTAATTTTGATTTTGTTCAGAGTTTCAATAGGGATCTTCGACTCTTCAAGATTAATTTCTGGTAGAACTGTCCTTAATGATCTCATGGCCGCCTCTCTACAGACTGCTTCGAGATCAGCTCCTACGAAACCATGTGTCCTCTTGGCTATATGCTCCAAATGCACTTCTTGCGTAAGAGGCATTCCCCTTGTATGAATTTCAAGAATCTCAAATCTTCCGTTCTGATCTGGGATACCAATTTCTATTTCTCTGTCAAATCGACCAGGACGTCTTAGAGCAGGGTCCAGAGCGTCGGGCCTATTTGTAGCACCTATTACTACGATTTTGCCTCTGGATTCAAGTCCGTCCATAAGCGTTAATAGCTGTGAGACCACCCTTTTTTCTACATCACCTGCTACTTCTTCTCGCTTGGGAGCAATAGAATCAATTTCGTCAATAAATATAATGCTGGGAGCATTCTCCTGTGCTTGTTTAAACGTATCTCTGAGCCTCTCTTCGCTTTCTCCATAGAACTTGCTCATTATTTCTGGTCCACCTATAGAGTAAAAGTTGGCATTGGTTTCGTTTGCAACAGCTTTTGCCAGCAAGGTTTTTCCTGTTCCAGGAGGACCAAAAAGCAAAACGCCCCTAGGAGCTTCTATTCCAATTCTATCAAATATTTCTGGATGTCTCATTGGAAGCTCGATCATTTCTCGTACTTTTTGAATTTCATTTCTTAAACCTCCAATGTCTTCATAGTTGACTCGTGGAATAAGTTTTGTTCCTTGTTTTGGAACAGAGCCTATAACAAAATCTGTATCAGATCCAATTATCCCGGGGCCGTCTGAGGGAATAACAGTGGTAACAATGAATCCTATTTTACGACCCATCATGTTGACTGGTATTGTATCTCCTTTCGTTACAACGTGACCTTCTAGTATTTCGGGAAGATATTCCTCCAAGCCAACCACATTTAGATCTTCTGTTGGAGACAATACCACCTGTTCAATTTTTTTGGCATTCACTTTACGGACAGAAACGTTGTCATCTATTCCCATGCCAAGATTATTACGTGTATATCCGTCTATTCGAATCAATTTTTTTCCAAAATCGGTCTGTTGAGCAGACCAGAGTATGGCATGTGTCTTTTTTCTGTTACCTGATATTTCGAGTATGTCACCGGTTCCTAGTTGTAGGTCATTAATAATCTTAGGATCTATGATGGCTATCCCTTTACCCACAAATTTCGGGTCCGTTTCTGCAATCCTGAGTGAAGTTTTTTCTAAGTTATCCTTATACTTATCATTATTCAATTTTTTCACCTCAAAAAAAATGGAGTTTTTAGTGGCCTATTCGACCTTTATCTCCTTGGGTTTAGGTTTTGGCGATCTTTTCGATCTTAATTTTAGTTCCAGTATTCCGTTGGTGTAACTTGCTTTTGCACTATCAGAGTCAATTTCATCGTACACTGGTATTTCTGTGTGATACTTCTTGTCGCCTTTCTCCGCATGTATCGTTACAAGTCCTTCAGCTACTTCCACTTTGACGTCCTGCTTCGTGATTCCAGGCATTTCGGCAGTTATGGTTAAAGTGTTGTCCTTTTCGTCAAAAGCTGTATCTACTAAGGGTTCTCGTGTAGAGCTTTGTTGCATCAATCCTCTTGTAGCCGGTTTTGCATTTCCAAACTCTCTTATGCGTGGTTTCCCATCTGGGCCGACAGTTAGTTGGTATCCGTAATAATACGGAAATGTATCGAATGCTGAGTTTGGCTCTCTAGCAGTCCGAAATAAACGGCCTAGCATTTGTTCTGCCTCTGAAAACTCTTTGTCAAGTTCTTCGAAGATCCTGTTTGTATATTCCCATGGATTTCTCCACATATACATTCACCTGACGTTTTGTAATAGTTATTACGATATATATTTTTTACGGAACTCTACGCTGTTTTATGACATTATCTTAATGGGAAGCAATGTCCCGGTATTCATGTACGCAATATGCCTAGTTGTGGGATGCAAAACATCAGTCAAGTGTACGCATCTATGCATGATAGTGATCTTATCCAAGTATATGGGTAGGAATAACTCAAGTTTTTGCTTAAATGTCACAAGCATTAGACTGCTATTTAATAAGCCCGGAGGGATATGAGTGAATATTGTAGCGGAGCAAATTATCGACGATGTATAACCTCACAATTTTAATTTGAGTCTTTAATCTCTACTTACACTCAATCTGAAAACGTCATCATATGTGATATTTTTAAAATTCATACTTAAGAAAATGGATCTGACTTTTGGGTATTTGAACTAATACTCAAAGTACCAACCGAGCCCCATTTTGTTATGAAGGTGCCGGTGTTTGTGAATTTTTGAATACGGTCAGCAACACGATCAGCAACAAACACATTGCCTGATGAATCAACTGCAACTCCCCATGGACCTTGGAATTGGCCGTTACCAGTGCCAGGCGTACCCCATTTTCTGATGAAGGTACCTGTGTTACTGAATTTTTGAATACGATTATTATCCTTGTCAGCAACAAACACATTGCCTGATGAATCGGTACCAACGCCTAATGGAAAATCAAATTGCCCGTTACCTGAACCAAGTCCTCCCCAACTTCTCATGAAGGTACCTGCGCCACCGAATTTTATTATGCGATCATTAGCAGCGTCAGCGACTAAAACACTGCCTGATTTATCCGTCGCTATGCCTACAGGATCTATAGGAAGCCCCGATGTATACGTCCATTTTCTGATGAAGGTACCTGTGTTAGTGAATTTTTGAATACGGTCATTACCACGATCAGCAACGAACACATTTCCCGATGAATCAACTGCAACACCATAAGGATTTTTGAATTGACCATCACCTGTACCAGTGAAGCCCCATTTTCTGATGAAGGTACCTGTGTTAGTGAATTTTTGAATACGATTGTTAGCCTGATCAGCAACAAACACATTGCCTGATGAATCGATGGCAACAGCTATTGGAACATTGAATTGCCCGTTACCTAAACCAACTCCTCCCCAACTTTTTATGAAGGTCCCTGTGTTAGTGAATTTTACTATACGAAAATTAGCAGCGTCAGCGACAAACACATTGTTTGATTTATCCGTCGCTAAGCCTGCAGGATCTAGAGGAGGCTCCGCAGCATAGAGGTTAGAAGTAATATTACCAAAACTTATCATTATACCTAGAATCAGTAAGGTAAAAGTAGATACCATTTTAGACTGTATTAAGTATCGGACCGCCCTTGTTTGTATCAATATTTTCGAATAGATACTTACATATTGTCAATTATGGATTTCTTCAGATTCTATAGTAACAAATCAGAAAGACTATGTTATATTAGTAAGGCGTTGGTTGAGGCACGGAGGGACTAGTCTGATTTTTCAGGTGGGTCGCAATTAGAAATTCTAGAATTGTGTTTTAAGTACCACTAAATATTTTAATGAAAACGACTTAAAACCTAATATGGTAAAATGTCCTGAATGTAAGAAAGAATTCTCTTATCCAGAAATGGACTTCCGCAATGGAAAAGAAGATACTGGAAATCAGTTTCGGTTCGCAATTTGTTCATGTCCAGCTTGCAACGTTTGCTTGGGATTTGTAAAGGTGTAATCCCTGATTTTTCTAAAAAGAATAGAGGAATTGAAACATTGAATAATTTTCCCATCTCCTGTCCTCAGTGCGACTTTTCAAACATAGCAACATGCCCCGATGAAAAATACAAAGAAGTTGTCTACCAACCGTGTAATGATAATGAAGGCCAGAAGGATCATAATATGAGAGATCAAATTAGATGTGATAATTGTCATAACAACTTTGACTTTTACTGGTGTGCAGGACATACAACCACAGAAAACAGTGGGGAGCATAGAAGTTCAGATGATGTAAAATGGCCTCAAACGTAACATAATGAATTCCAGTGACGCAAAGATTTTCTCAGCCCCGGCAGTCACTGAATTTAATATACAAAAAAAGACGTGAATTTACATGCTGCTTTATTCAAAATATCCTAATATCATTCATTTCTAGTACAAACTATGTCTGACGAATTTTTGAGGAAATTATATAAATTATCTGATGGAGAGTACAAAATTATTGAAAAATACAAAGTGGGAGAAGAGGTCGGTGTATTGAATAGTACTGATGACATTGTCGATGAACTTCACAAAATCGGCTTCATAAAAAAAATTGGGACGACTAAAATACTTATGACTTTCGAAGTCAAAAAAGAAGTTGAAGAATCAAATTGACATTTTATTAATTTCTGGGTACATCAACCCTCCAAACGCCGCCTAACGTTTGGAATCTTACTTCAGTTATCTTATAGAAGATTAGTACGTAAAATAGTTACGATAATATTTAAAAAATGTTTTTATCCAGCGACTCTGTTGATATGGCATCAAGATGAAATGTGACGCCTGCAACAGACATGTGAATTCAACTAGTCCATTTCTAGATATTTTCGTATGTGACGAGTGTTATCATAACCTAATTTCCAAAGTTTTTTATCCACATTCCATTAATGCATGATCACTTGGCTTTTCAAACGCAATGATGAGAATTAAATAGTAAGAATATCGTACCTCAAATTAAGAACACTGACAACAGCATTATATCCACTCTACAAAGTTTTTCAAAGAAAATACCAATTATCTGGATTTTAATTTCATGCGGCCCCGGAGGGATGAGAGACAAATTTGGTTCTAAAATAGGATTCAAATAAAATTAATTCCACTGAAAATCGGACGTATCCGGAAAGAATCTATCAATTGGT
>Ga0207648_10003390_pt1 | contig 16733 bp, 19 predicted proteins | sample KBSMisM32_FD_184310 | JGI IMG/M metagenome (GOLD analysis project Ga0207648, IMG submission 184310) | Miscanthus rhizosphere microbial communities from Kellogg Biological Station, Michigan, USA - KBS Miscanthus M3-2 (SPAdes) (version 2) | ecosystem: Host-associated > Plants > Roots >...
CACGGTCACCACGAATGCCGAGAGCAGCACCGCGGCGAGCAGGCTGACGCCCAGCTCGCGCGTGCGCGACGGGACCGCGGCGAGTGCCGCGACGACACCGGTCGGCACCAGCACCCAGCCCACCCGGCCCGTGAGCTTCCAAGCCACGAGGTCGGCGATCGCCAGCACCAGGGCGACCAGCAGCCCTGAGCGCAAGGTGAGCGGCGCGAGGCGCGACGGTCGCGGCATCTCCACAGTCACCACGTCGGGGAACCCCAGCGCCGTCGGGGTGCGCGGATCGACAGCGGTACCGGTGAGGTCCGCGGCGACCAGGGACAGACAGGTGCCGTGCCCCACCAGCACCAGGTCGCCGGTCGGGTGCCGGCGCATCAGCTCGCGGACCGCCGTTGTGGCCCGGCGGCGCGTGGTCTCCAGCGGTTCCCAGCCCTCGTACGCCGCGCGGTCGGGCTCGTCGTACGCCGAGGCGAGCACGGCGCCGAAGTCCGGGATCCAGCCGACATGCAGGCGTACCTGCTCGCGCAGCGCGTCGACGATCTCCACCGGTCGGTCGGTGAGCAGCTCCGCGGTCCGGCGCGCCTTGGGCTCGGGTGAGGTGAACCAGCGCGCGTCCTGCGGGATCCGTCCGCTCGCGCGCAGCTGGCGCACGGTGTGCTCGGCGGCCGGGTCGAGCTCCCAGTCGGATGCCGGCCGGTCGGGGTCCATGAGCGGGAGACCGTGACGCACGAGGTGGACTCGGCGAGCGGGCCCGAGCAGCGGCATGCGAGTCGGCCTCAGAAGACGAGGTAGTGCAGGAGCAGCCAGATCGGCGCGGCGGTGGCCAGCAGCGAGTCGAGCCGGTCCATCAGGCCGCCGTGGCCAGGGATCACGTTGCTCATGTCCTTGATCCCGAGGTCGCGCTTGATCACCGACTCGCACAGGTCGCCAAGAGTCGCCATCACAACCGTGATCAGCCCGAGCACGACCCCGATCCACCAGTCGCTGTCGAGCAGGTAGACCACCAGCAGGATGCCCGCCGCCACGCACGCGATCGCCGAGCCCGCGAAGCCTTCCCACGACTTCTTCGGGGAGATCACGGGCGCCATCGGGTGCTTGCCGAAGAGCACTCCCGCGATGTAGCCGCCGATGTCCGAGGCCGCCGTCACCGCGACGAAGGTCACGATCGCCTCGACGCCGAGGTCGGCGGCCAGCAGCAGCGCCACGAACGAGCCGAGGAACGGGACATAGAAGATGGTGAAGATCGACGCGCTCGAGTCCCGGACGAAGCCGTGCACCCCGCGGCGCAGCAGCCACAGCATCGTGACCAGGCCGGTGACGGCGGTGGCCGTCACGAGGGCGGGCGCGCCGTACAGGTAGGCGACCACGACCATCACGACTCCGCCGACCATCAGCGGCTCCTGCGGAAGGTCGATGTCCTTGGCCTGGAACCCGCGGTGCAGCTCCCAGATCGCGACCACGACCGCGGCGGCAACGATCAGCATGAACGCCGGCTTCCAGAAGACCAGCGACAGGATGACCGCGGCCGCCAGGACCACGCCCGAGGCGATCGCCTTCGGCAGGTCGCGGCCGGCGCGGCTCCGCTTCGCCGGCGTGGGGGGCGTCGGCGGCTGCTCCTGCTGCGGCGGAGTTGCCGGGTCGATGTCGGTCATCGGAGGGTCCGCAGCTCAGACTTCGAGCAGCTCGGCTTCCTTGTGCTTGAGCATCTCGTCGATGGCGTCGGTGTGCTTCCGGGTGGCGCCGTCGAGCCGCTTCTCCGCGCCCGTGACGTCGTCCTTGCCGACCTCGCCGTCCCTCTCGAGCTTCTCCAGCGCCTGCTTGGCGTTGCGCCGGATGTTGCGCACGGACACCCGGCCGTCCTCGGCCTTGGACCGGGCGATCTTGGTGTACTCCTTGCGGCGCTCCTCGGTGAGCTCCGGGAACACGCACCGGATCAGCTTGCCGTCGTTGGACGGGTTCACCCCGAGGTCGGAGTCGCGGATCGCCCGCTCGATCGCGGGCAGCGCGCCCAGGTCGTAGGGCTGCACCAGGATGATCCGCGCCTCGGGGGCGGTGAAGCCCGCGAGCTGCTGGATCGGCGTCGGGGTGCCGTAGTAGTCGGCCGTGAGCTTCGAGAACATGCTGGGGTGCGCGCGGCCGGCCCGGATCGCGGCGAAGTCCTCACGGGTCACCTCGACGGCCTTGTCCATCTTCTGGTCGGCCTCGCGGAGCGTCTGGTTGATCGTCACTGCTTCTCCTCGCTGGTGGTCAGGCGTCGGCGCTGACCAGCGTCCCGATCTTCTCACCCTGCACGACCTTGAGGATGTTGCCCTCGGGCTCCATCCCGAACACGATCATCGGCAGCTTGTTCTCGCCGCACAACGCGAACGCGGTCTGGTCCATGATCCGCAGTCCCTGCGCGATGGCCTCGTCGTACGTCACCCGGTCGAGCTTGACCGCGGTGGGGTCCTTGCGCGGGTCGGCGGTGTAGACGCCGTCGACGCCGTTCTTGGCGACGAGGACCACCTCACACCGGCTCTCCAGCGCGCGCTGGGCGGCGACGGTGTCGGTGGAGAAGTACGGCAGCCCCATGCCGGCGCCGAAGATCACGACGCGCCCCTTCTCAAGATGCCGGATCGCGCGCCGCGGGATGTACGGCTCGGCGACCTGGCCCATCGTGATCGCGGTCTGGACCCGGGTCTCGACACCCTCCTTCTCCAGGAAGTCCTGCAGCGCCAGGCAGTTCATGACGATGCCCAGCATGCCCATGTAGTCGGCGCGGGCCCGGTCCATGCCCCGCTGCTGGAGCTCGGCGCCACGGAAGAAGTTGCCGCCTCCGGTGACCACCGCCACCTGGACCCCGGTGCGCTGTGCGCTGGCGATCTCGCGGGCGATCTTCTGCACGACGTCGGGGTCGAGGCCGACCCGGCCGCCACCGAACACCTCGCCGGACAGCTTGAGCAGGACGCGGTGGTAGCCGGTCACGAGCATTCTCCATCGGTCGCGCGGGAGCGGTGAGATGCACGGGCGCACGCGAAAGGGGCCGGGTCTGAGGATCTCGCGTCGCTCACTCCCGGCCCCTTCGTCGTCCGTCCTAGGTCGTGGGGAAACCTAACCCACTCAGGCGCCGACCTCGAAGCGGGCGAACCGCTTCACCGTGACACCGGCCTCGTCCAGGACCGCCTTGACCGACTTCTTGGTGTCGGTCACGGACGGCTGCTCGAGCAGGACCACGTCCTTGAAGAACCCGTTGAGGCGCCCTTCGGTGATCCTCGCGATCGCCTGCTCGGGCTTGCCCTCCTCGCGGGAGGTCGCCTCGGCGATCTCGCGCTCCTTGGACACGACCTCGGCCGGGACCTCCTCGCGCGAGAGGTACTGCGGCTTCATCGCCGCGATCTGCATCGCGGCGCCGCGAGCGGCCTCCGCGTCGCCACCGTCGTACTCGACGAGCACGCCGACGGCGGGCGGCAGGTCGGACGCACGCCGGTGCATGTACGTCACGACCGGCCCCTCGAAGTACGCCACGCGGCCGAGCTCGATCTTCTCGCCGATGTGGATCGCGAGCTGCTCGACGACCTCGCCGACGGTCCTGTCGCCCAGGGTCACGGACCTGAGCGCCTCGGTGTCGGCTGCCCTGGACTCTGCGGCGGCGTCCGCGATCTGCTGCGCCGTGGTGACGAACTGGTCGTTCTTCGCCACGAAGTCGGTCTCGGAGTTGAGCTCGACGAGCGCGCCGCCCGAGGTCGCGACCAGGCCGGACGTTGCCTCCCGCTCGGCACCGCGCTTGGCGGCCTTGGCGGCACCCTTGGTGCGCAGGACGTCGACAGCCGCGTCGAAGTCGCCGGCGGTCTCCTCGAGTGCCTTCTTGCAGTCCATCATCCCGGCGCCGGTCAGCTCACGGAGCTTCTTGACGTCGGCGGCTCCAAAGTTCGCCATGTGTGTGATCAGTCCTTCGCGGTGTCGTCTGACTTCTGGGCGTTCTCTTGGGCGTTCTCTTGGGCGTTGACGAAGCCCGCACCCTCCGCGGCCTCCGCTGAGCGGAACCAGACCTCGGCCTTCGTCGCGTCGTACGTGGGGCTCGTCGGTGCGTGGAACTTCATCGAGTCCGGACTGCCCTTGATCTCGAAGCCCTCCGGGCCGGACCCGTCCTCGTTGGCCCTGGCCGAGTCCGGGCCGTACGGCGTGTCGCCGGTGGCGTCGCTCGCGGCGGCCTCGGCGGCCGCGGTGCCGGCGGTCTCGACCGGAGCCACCGACGGCTCGGTGGCGGGCGGCTCCGGGGCCACGGGTGCCTCCTGCGCGGCAGGAGCCTCCTGAGCGGCGGCCGGCTCCTCGGTGGACTCGGCCGCGGCGCCGGTTGCCTCGGCGGCCGGAGTCTGCTCGGTCGCGGTGTCGCCACCGGTCGAGGCGACGGCCGCCTTGTCGGCGCCACCCTCGAGCAGGGCGCGCTCCCAGTCCGCCAGCGGCTCGTCGGCGCCGATCGCGGCCTTGTCGTCACCATCGGTGCGGGCACCGGAGCGGGCGATCAGGCCCTCGGCGACGGCGTCGGCCACCACGCGGGTCAGCAGGCCGACCGCGCGGATCGCGTCGTCGTTGCCCGGGATCGGGAAGTCGACGAGGTCGGGGTCGCAGTTGGAGTCCAGGATCGCGATGATCGGGATGTGCAGCTTGCGCGCCTCCTCGACGGCGAGGTGCTCCTTGTTCGTGTCGACGATCCACACCGCGGACGGCGTACGACCCATCTCCCGGATGCCACCCAGCGTCTTGTCGAGCTTGACCTGCTCCCGCTTCATCTGGAGCAGTTCCTTCTTGGTGCGGCCCGAGCCGGCGACGGTGTCGAAGTCGACGTCGTCGAGCTCCTTGAGCCGGTTGATCCGCTGGTGCATGGTCTGGAAGTTGGTGAGCATGCCGCCCAGCCAGCGCTGGTTGACGAACGGCATCCCGACCCGGGTCGCCTGCTCCGCGATCGCCTCCTGGGCCTGCTTCTTGGTGCCGACGAACATGATCGTCCCGCCCTTGGCCACGGTGTCCTTGATGAACGCGTAGCTGGTGTCGATGTAGGACAGCGACTGCTGCAGGTCGATGATGTAGATGCCGTTGCGCTCGGTCATGATGAAGCGCTTCATCTTGGGGTTCCAGCGACGGGTCTGGTGCCCGAAGTGGACGCCGCTCTCGAGGAGCTGGCGCATGGTGACGACGGCCATGGGCGGTCGGTTCCTTCTGTCGTGGTCCGGGCAGCGCGAGCCGCCGAACCGATTTTCAGTTCGTCGCAGGCGACGGGTGCCACCTACCCTGGTGCCCGGCGCGACCCGACCCAGCGCGCTGGGACTGAGGGCCGACGCCCGCGGTGCGCCGGAGCGCGGTGCGGAGGACGAGCACGCGAAGTCAACCCGTACGGGTTGCTCAGGCGATTCTAGGTCAGCGCCGGGCTCCAGCACCAATCGGGACGGGGGGAGCCAGTTCGCGTCCACAGGCAGGATCCCGGCCCCGCTCCTCCCCAGCCCCACCGCGCCTGCTCGTCGCGGCCCTCCGCAGCGGCCACCGTGGCTCCATGGCCGCCGCCGTCTCCCTCCTCGTCACCCTCGTCGTGCTGCTCGGCGCCGCTCACGGCGGCACCTGGCCCCTCACACCCCGGCCCCAGGTCGTGCGCGGCTTCGACCCACCCGCCTCCCCGTGGGGCGCCGGTCACCGGGGCGTGGACCTGCTCGGGCACCGGGGGCAGGTGGTCCGGGCCGCCCGCGCCGGACGGATCACGTTCGCCGGCGGGCTCGCCGGTCGCGGCGTGGTGGTCGTCGACCATGGTGTCCTGCGCACCAGCTACGAGCCGGTGACCGCCTCGGTCGAGGTGGGCGACCTGGTGGCCGCGGGCCAACCGATCGGCAGTCTCCAGGCCGGCCACTCGCACTGCTCCCCGCAGGTCTGCCTCCACTGGGGCCTGCTCCGCGGCCGGGTCTACCTCAACCCCCTCCTGCTCGTCGGTGGCGGGCCGGTCCGGTTGCTCCCCCTGCGGGGAGCTCCCCCGGCCGGCGCTGGTCCGCCACCGGCGTTGTCGGCCGCGGTCGGCCCGGGCCACGCGGTCGGCCCGGGTCACGCGGCCGGCGCCGCCCGGGCCGGGCAGGCGGCGGCCCGGGCGGGGTCGCCGTGAGCGCTAGCGCGGCAGCAAGCGCGCGGTCTCGTCCGGCTCGGCGGCGGGCGGCTCGGCCACCAGGTGCTGGCGCGCCCCCGTGCGCTCGGCACCGATCCCGGCCGCCACCACGAAGCCGATCCCGAGCACCGGCCACGCGCCCGGCACCTGGTGCAGGATCAGGAACCCGATCGTCACCGCGATCGCGGGCTCAAGGCACATGAGCGTGCCGAAGGCCGAGGTCGTCAGCCGGCGCAGCGCGAGCAGCTCGAGGCTGAACGGCACGACCGGCAACAGCACCGCGAGGCCGATCCCGATCAGCGCGACCTCCCAGCTGAGGATCGACCAGGTGCCCGGACCGACGACGACAGTGGCGATGATGCCGGCGACCGGCAGCGACACGGCGAGCCCGGTCAGTCCGGTCACCTCGTCTCCGACTGCCTGCGTGAGCAGGATGTACGACGCCCAGCAGACGGCCGCACCGAGCGCGAGCGCCACACCGACCAGGTCGACGTCGCCCTGCCACGGCTCGGTGAGCAGCAGGACACCCACGGCGGCCAGGAACGGCCAGAACAGCAGCCTCCCGCCGCGACTGCGGGCCACGGCCACACTCAGCGGGCCCAGGAACTCCAGGGCGCTGGCGGTGCCGAGCGGCAGCCGCGCGACGGACGCCATGAACAGCAGCGTGACGCCGGCGGTCACGACCCCGAGGGCTGCCCCGGCGAGCAGGCCTCTTCGGCTGATGCTGGCGAACCGCGGCCGCACCACGACCAGCACGATCACACCGGCCCAGGCCAGTCGCAGCCAGGCGGCGCCGTCGGGCCCGATCCTGTCGAACAGCCCGACGGAGACCGCGAGGCCGAGCTGCACGCACAGCATCGAGGCGACCGCCATGCCGGTGCCGGCGCGGGCCGCCGCCCGGCCGGGGGCGAGGTGCTGGATGCTCATGGAACCAGTACAGCCCGCCGACATCGTTCGTGTCCACGTGAGATCTATGGACATTCCGTTCATAGATCATGAATGATGGTCGGCATGGATCCACGTCGCCTGGAGCTGCTGCTGGAGCTGTCCCGGCTCGGCTCGATGCGGGCCGTCGCCGAGACCCAGCACGTGACCACCTCGACCGTGTCGCAGCAGATCGCCGTGCTCGCCCGGGAGGCGGGCACCCCGTTGATCGAGCCGGAGGGTCGGCGGGTCCGGCTGACGCCGGCCGGGCGACGGCTGGCCGACCACGCGGTGACCATCCTGGCCGCGCTCGAGACGGCCCGGTGCGACCTCGACCCGGATGCCACACCGGCCGGCGTGCTGCGCGTGGCGGCGTTCGCAACCGGGGTCCGCCGGTCATTGCTGCCGGTGGTCGGGCGGCTCGCGACGACCCACCCCGACGTGCGGCTGATGATCCACGAGCACGAGCCCGGTGAGGCGCTCGAGCTGCTGGCATCCGACGACATGGACCTTGCGCTCACCTATGACTACAACCTGGCACCCGCGACGTACGACCGGACGCTGCAGGCGCGTCCGCTCTGGGAGACCGCCTGGGGACTGGGCGTCCCCGCCGCCGACCCGGGACCGGGGGGCGGCGCCCTGGCGGTGTTCGACCGCTACCGCGACCACGACTGGATCGTGAACTCCCGCAACAGTGCCGACGACGAGGCGGTCCGCACCGTGGCCTCACTGGCCGGGTTCGCTCCCCGGGTCACGCATCGCGTGGACAGCCTCGACCTGCTGGAGGACCTGGTCGTCGCCGGCCTCGGCGTGGGGCTGCTGCCCGCCGACCGGCCGACGGTCGACGGCGTCCGGGTGCTCCCACTGTCCGAGCCTGTGGTGATGCTGCGGGCGTTGGCCACCGTGCGGCGCGGGCGCGCCGAGTGGCCACCGCTGGCCCTGGTGCTGGACCTGCTGGCCGCGGGCGACGACCGGCCCGCGGACGAGGCGACCTAGCGGGCCGACGGGTCAGGCGCGTGGGTGCGCGAGCTTGTACGCGGCCCGCAGTCGGTCGGTGGTCACGTGCGTGTAGACCTGCGTGGTCGCCAGCGAGGCGTGGCCGAGCAGCTCCTGCACGGTGCGCAGGTCGGCGCCGCCTTCGAGCAGATGGGTCGCCGCGGTGTGCCGCAACCCGTGCGGGCCGAGGTCGGGCGCACCCGGGACGTCCTCCAGCCGGCGGTGGACGAGCGTGCGCACGGCGCGTTGGTCGACCCGGCGGCCCCGTGCCCCCAGGAACAGCGCAGCACCCGCCCCGCTGGCGAACAACGCGGGCCGACCGGTCGTGAGCCACCGCGCGAGCGCACGGTCGGCCGGGAGCCCGTACGGCACAGTGCGCTCCTTGCGCCCCTTGCCGAAGACCCGGATCACCCGGCGTCCGCGATCCACGTCGTCCACGTCGAGGCCGCACAGCTCGCCGACCCGGATGCCGGTGGCGTAGAGCAGCTCCAGGATGGCGGCGTCCCGCACCCCCCTCGGGCTGCCGTCGTCGGCCGCCGCCGCGGCGGCGTCGAGCAGGGCCCGAGCCTGCTCGACGCCGAGCGCCGAAGGCAGCGTCTTGTGCGGCTTGGGTGAGCCCAGCAGCGCGCCCGGGTCGCTCGTGGCGCGGCCGGTGCGTAGCGCCCAGGCGGTGAACACCCTGACCGCCGCCGACCGGCGGGCCATGGTCGACCGCGCCTTGCCGAGCGTCTGCTGCCGCGCCAGCCAGCTGCGCAGGGTGCGGATGTCCAGTGTGGCCACGTCGAGGTGACCAAGGGCCGTCGCGTGCTCGAGCATGCCCGCCACGTCGCCGAGGTAGGCCCGGACCGTGTGCGGTGTCAGGTCGCGCTCGGAGGCGAGGTGGCGCTCGTAGGCGGCGAGCGTGGCGGCCATCGGCTCCGTCAGCACTTCGCGTGCGGGCGCCTCGTCCGCGGGTGACTCGCCCATCCCGCCACTGTAAGCAGGGCGACGCCCTCGACCGGGCAGGCGCACGGACCGGGCCACGGTCCGACGTCGGGGCCGGCATCAGTCGCCCCGCCGCAGCCGGTGGCGCTCGTCGGCACCGTTCTCGACCAGGCCGGCAGCGACCAGCCGGGCGAGGGCGTCGCGAACGCGAGGGAGCGCGATCCCGGCGGTGCGGGCGATGCTGACCGGCGGCGCCGCCTGCTCGACCGGCACCGCGTCGAGCACCTGCTGGTCGAGCAGGCTCAGCCGGTCGTGCGGCCGTTCGGGTCCGCGGGGCTCCACCAGCGTGTGCTCGCCCGCCGGCGCGACGAGCTCGAGCACCTCCTCGCCGTTGGTCACGAGCAGCGCGTCACGCGCACGGATCAGCTGGTGCACGCCCGCCGACGGCGCGCTGGTGACCGGACCTGGCACCCCCATCAGCGTGCGGTTGAGCCGCAGCGCCCAGGACGCGGTGTTGAGCGCGCCGCTGCGGATCGCTGCCTCCACCACGACCGTGCCGCCGCAGAGCGCCGCGATGATCCGGTTGCGGCTCAGGAACCGCAGCTTGGTCGGTGCGCAGCCGGGCGCGAGCTCCGAGACGACCAGTCCCGTGTCGGCGATGTAGTCGAGGAGCTGCCGATGGGCGCTGGGGTAGGCGCGGTCGACGCCGCACGCCAGGACCGCGACCGTCGGCCCACGCATCGCGAGAGCGCCGCGGTGGGCGGACTGGTCGATGCCGAAGGCCGCCCCGGACACCACCGTGTGGCCCTGCTTGGCAAGCGTCGCACCGATCTCACCGGCCACACCGCCGCCGTAGGACGTCGCCGACCGCGAGCCGACGACCGCGACCGCCCGCTCGACCGTCTCCGCCAGGTGCAGTGGGCCGCGGACCCAGAGGCCCAGCGGGGCGCCCCCACGGCCGGCCAGCGGCTCGGCACGGTCGAGATCGCCCAGCCGGGCGGGCCACTCCTCGTCACCGGGGACCACGAACCGGATGCCCCGCTCGGCCGCTCGGCGCAGGTCGCTGACCGGGTCCAGCGCGGAGAGTCGCTGGGCGACGTCGGAGGCCAGGCCGCGCTCGTCGGTCTCGATGAGTAGCCGGTCGTGGACCAGGGGCGCGCCCACCTCGGCGACGAGCCCGGTGAGCCGGGGATCGCCCGGCTCACCGAGCCGGCACAGGGCCGCCCGTGCCACCCGGTCGGCCGTGGCGCTCACGAGCCGGCCGCCAGCGCGAGGGTGCGCAGCTCCAGCGGTCTGCCGGAGCGGAGCCGCAGCGCGACGTCGAGCTCGGCCCGCCCGGGACGGTCGACGCCACGCAGGTCGGAGACCGTCCAGGCCAGCCGGTGCACCCTCACCGCGCCACGTTGGGTGAGCCGGCCCGAGTAGATCTCGGAGTCGAGCCGACGCTCCGCCTCGTCGGTCAGCGGCCACTGCTCGCGCAGCGCCGGGCCGGGCACGTCGCAGTTGAGCCGCCAGTGGGTGCCGAGGTAGCGGGCGGCCTGCCGGCTGCGCGCGACGAGCACCCGCCCTCGCACGTCGGCGGTCGACTCCGGCTGGGCGAGCCGGTCGGCGAACTCGTGCTTGGGCACCGGCTCGACGTGGCGGGTGATGTCGATCCGGTCGGCGATCATGTCGGAGAGCCGGCTGCGGTAGGCGCGCCGCCTGAGCTCCGAGCAGACGCAGGCATGGTCGCGGTTGAGCGGGTGGAAGTTGCCACAGGGGCACGGGTTGCACGCCAGCACCACCATCGACCGGGCGGGGAACATGGCCACCTCCTCGCCCCGCGCGATCGTGATGTCGCCGCTCTCCAGCGGTTGGCGCATCGCGTCGATGATGTCGGAGGCGAACAACGGGAACTCGTCCAGGAACAGCACCCCGAGGTGGGCCTTGCTCACCTCGCCGGGGCGCACCCGTCCGCTCCCGCCACCGAGCAGGCTGGCCCGGGTGGCCGAGTGGTGCGGCGCCCGGAACGGCGGCCGCACGATCATCTGCGCCCCCGGTGGGAAGGTGCCGGCCAGCGAGTGGATCGCGGTCAGCTCCAGCGACTCCTCCAACGTGAGGTCGGGCAACAGCCCCGGCAGCCGCTCCGCGAGCGTGGTCTTGCCGGCACCCTTGGGCCCGCTCAGCAGCAGGTGGTGGCCACCGGCCGCAGCCACCTCGACCGCGAACCGGGGGTCGGCCATGCCCCGAACGTCGGCGAGGTCGACCTCACCGAGCCGCTCCTCGCCGCGCCAGCTCAGCAGCGGCTGGCCGCTCAACGGCGGCACCTCGGGCGCCTCGGGGATCTCGTCGGCCCCGGTGAGCAGCGCGACCACCTGCGGCAGCGAACGGACCCCGAACACGGTCATGCCCGGCACCATCCCCGCCTCGTCGGCCTGCGGCTCGGGTACGACGACGCTGCGCATGCCGCGCTTGGCCGCGGCCATCACCATCGGCAGCACCCCGGGCACAGCACGCACCCGGGCGTCGAGGGTCAGCTCGCCGATCAGGACCACCCCCTCGAGCGCGTCCTTCGCGATCACCCCGGTCGCGGAGAGGACACCGACAGCCATCGCCAGGTCGAAGTGCGGACCGCGCTTGGGCAGGTCGGCCGGAGAGAGCAGGATCGTGACCCGCTTGGTGACCGGCCACTCGAGCTGGCAGTTCTGCACGGCCGCCCGGCACCGGTCGCGGGCCTCGGAGATCGAGACGTCGGGGCGCCCGACGAGTGCGGTGTTGACCAGCCCGTGGGAGACGTCGACCTGGACGTCGATCACGTGGCCGATCGCCCCCTCGAGCGAAACGGTGTGCGCAGTGGCCCAAGGCATCAGCCGACCCCCCGCACGTGGTCGACGGCCGGAGCGCCGTGGCCGTCCTGGAGCACCCCGACCAGGTCGATCCGGACCTCGTCGGCCGGCAGGTCGTGGTCCTCGCGCCACCGGTCGGCCAGTCGGCGGAGCCGCTCGGCCTTGGCCGGGCGCACCGCCTCGAGCGGGGAGCCGAAGTCGTCGCTGGAACGGGTCTTCACCTCGCACACCACGAGGACCGTCCCGTCGCGCAGCACCAGGTCGATCTCGCCGAGCTCGCACCGCCAGTTGCGGTCGAGCAGGACCATGCCGTCGGCGACCAGGCGCCGGGCGGCGACCGACTCGCCGTACCTGCCCAGGGCCCTGCGCTGCCCGGCCGTGCTCATCGGAACCTCATGCGCCGATGCTGGCCGGGCGGACGGCACCGATCACGTGCCGGCCGACCGGCTGTGGAGAACCCCTGCCCGCGAGCGAGCTGGGGGCGGCAAACGGATCAGGTCTTCGGTGGCTCGAACTCCGTCGGGCTGAGCTCCTCGACGTTGACGTCCTTGAACGTGAGCACCTTGACGTTCTTGGCGAAGCGTGCCGGGCGGTACATGTCCCACACCCACGCGTCGGTCATGGTCACCTCGAAGAACACGTCACCGACCTCGGTACGCGCCTTCACGTCCACCTGGTTGCACAGGTAGAACCGGCGGTCGGTCTCGACGACGTACTTGAAGATCCCGACCACGTCGCGGTACTCGCGGTAGAGCGTGAGCTCCATCTCGGTCTCGTACTTCTCGAGGTCCTCGGCACTCATGACGTCACACCTCCAGGTCGGCGAACAGGTCCAGCTGCCCCATCATCGACGGAGACAGGCTGATCGTCTCGGGGATCTCCGGCAGCCCGGCCGCGCGTCGTACGTTGACGAAGCGGTAGCGGTGGATCGCGCACGGCCCGTGCTCGTCGAGCGCCTCCTGGTGCTCGGGCGTGCAGTAGCCCTTGTGCACCGCGAAGTCGTACGCCGGCCAGCGCTCGTGCTCGGCCATCATCATCCGGTCGCGGGTCACCTTCGCGACCACCGAGGCTGCCGAGATGCAGGCCGCCACGCGGTCGCCCTTCCACATCGCCAGCCCCGGCACCTCGAGTCCGTCGACCGGGAACCCGTCCGTCAGCACGTACGACGGGCGCACCTCCAGCCGGGCCAGCGAACGTCGGAGCGCCTCGACGTTCGCGACGTGCATGCCGAGCCGGTCGCACTCCTCCGGACCGACCACGACCACGGACCACGCAAGCGCCCGGCGGAGCACCTGCTCGTAGCAGCGCTCGCGCGCCTTGGCGGTCAGGAGCTTGGAGTCGGCCAGCCCCGGCACCTGGCCGGCCTTGCCCTCGGGCAGGATCGCGGCCGCGGCCACCAGCGGGCCCGCACAAGCACCCCGCCCGGCCTCGTCGACGCCGGCGACGTAGGCCATCCCGGCGCGGCGGAGCGCCCGCTCGTAGCCGTAGAGCCCGGCATCGCGCCGGACGGTCATTCCGCGCGGGAGCGTGCTCATCTGTCTACTTCGGGTCCGGCACGGAGTCGAACGTGCTGGGGCGATGGATGAGCTCGGCACGCTTCAGCGGCCAGACCAGGGCGAACACCTTGCCGACGACGAGGTCGTCGGCGACGTAGCCACCGCCCGGCTGCCCCATGTGCTCGCGCGAGTCCGAGGAGTCGCCGCGGTTGTCGCCCATCATCCACAGGTGGCCCTTGGGGACCGTCCTGTCGAACCTGGTGAGCGAGGGCACGGTGCCTTTGGGCAGGTAGGACTCCTCGTCCAGCGCCTGGCCGTTGACGGTGACGCGACCCTGGGTGTCGCAGCAGACGACATGGTCGCCGCCGACGCCGATCACCCGCTTCACGAGGTGACCGCCGGCGGGATAGAGACCGATCGTCTCCATCACCTTCTTGACGCCCGACTTGGGGCCCTGGGTGTCCTGGGCGCGCAGCCAGCCGCCCGGGTCCTTGAAGACGATGATGTCGCCGCGCTGGGGGCTGCCGCCGCCCCAGTAGGAGACCTTCTGCACGAGGATCCGGTCGTTCTTGACGAACTGCGGCTCCATCGAGGGAGACGGGATGTAGAAGGCCTGGACGAAGAACGCCTTGATCAGGATCGCCAGGCCGAGCGCGATCACGAGAAGGAGGAGTGTCTCCTGCCACAACGGGAGCTGCTTGCGTTCCTTGTGACCCGCCTTGCGGCTCTCCGCGCGTGTCCTCACGGAGGGAAGCGTACGTCGAGCGTCATCACCAGACGCTGCGACCTCGCCGTCGCCACCCGTCGGGGTGGTCACGCGTCGCGACGCTCCTTGATCTTGGCCGCCTTGCCGCGGAGGTTGCGCAGGTAGTACAGCTTCGCGCGGCGGACGTCGCCCCTCGTCACGACCTCGATCTGCTCGAAGATCGGGGAGTTGATCGGGAAGGTGCGCTCCACGCCGACGCCGAAGGAGACCTTGCGCACGGTGAACGTGCGACCCACGCCGGAGCCCTGGACGCGGATCACCACGCCCTGGAATACCTGGACACGGGAGCGGGTGCCCTCGACCACCTTGACGTGGACCTTGACCGTGTCGCCGGCCCGGAAGGGGGGAACGTCGTCGCGAAGAGTCGCGGCGTTCAGAGCGTCGATGACGTTCGACATGAGATGTCTCCTCGCGAGTGCCACAGGTCAGCCGCGGTTGGCGGATCGGTCTTCAGATGTGCGGTGCCAGCCGTGGTGCCGGCGGCGAGAGGCTCCCCCTGTGGCAGGAACCCGACGCAGGCTCTCCGCTCACGCGGCGCCCTTCGGCCGGCTGGACCAAGGGCAAAGTCTGCCACAGGCCGGGCAGCGCCACGAAATCGTCAGCCGCGGCGGACCTTGGTCATCCGGACCACGCCTGGGCTGCGCTCCCCGCGGAGCCGGTAGCCCGCCTTCTTGTACAGCCGCTGGTTGCGCAGGCTGCCGGCACCGGTGAACAGCTCGAACCCGACGGCGCCCTCCGGAGCGGCGGCCTCGATCCGCTCCAGCAGCACCCGGCCCAGCCCCTCGCGCTGCAGGTCGGGGGCGACCATCAGCCGCCCGATGTCCCAGAACGCGTGGTGGAGCCGGCCACGAACGGCGCCGACCAGCCGTCCCGCGCGGTGCGCAACCAGGACCGTGCCGTCACCGATCCAGGCTCGCACGTCGTCGTACGACTCGGTCAGCGCGTCGATCGGGACGTCGGGGTTGGCCTGCTGCTCCTGCACCCAGCACGCGCGCTGGAGGGTCAGCAGCTCTCCCGCGTCGCCGGGCCGCACCGGGCGGATGACCAGGTCGCCGACGGCGGACGGCGTCAGCAGGTCGGGGCGCCGCTCCGCCGTACGCCGGCGGGACTGGTCGTCGCGCCAGGCCTGGATCCGGGCGTGGTCGCCGGAGAGCAGCACGGCCGGGACGTCGTGGCCGCGCCAGCTCGGCGGCTTGGTGTAGACGGGGTACTCGAGCAGCCCGGAGTCGCCGTGCGACTCCTCCGCGAGCGATGCGGCGTTGCCCATGAACCCGGGCAGCAGCCGCACCACGGCCTCGACCATCGCGAGCGCGGCCACCTCGCCGCCGTTGAGCACGTAGTCACCGAGTGAGACCTCCCGGACCTCCATCCGGCCGCGGGCGTCGTCGAGCACCCGCTGGTCGATGCCCTCGTAGCGGCCGCAGGCGAACACCAGGTGCTCGCGCGTGGCGAGGTCGGCGGCGACGTTCTGGTGGAAGAGCTCGCCCGCCGGGGTCGGTACGACGAGCGTGGCCCGGCCACCGGTGGTCGAGCCTGTCGACACCGCGTCGAGCGCCTCGCCCCACGGGTCGGGCTTCATCACCATGCCGGCGCCACCGCCGTACGGAGTGTCGTCGACGGTGCGGTGCCGGTCGTGCGTCCAGTCGCGCAGGTCGTGGACCCGGAGGTCGAGCAGCCCGCTGGCGCGCGCCTTGCCGGGCAGGGAGAGCTCGAGGGGACGCAGGTAGTCGGGGAAGATCGTGATCACGTCGATCCTCATGTCGGGGTCCCCGCGGAAACCGAGCGAAGGGAGTGTCTTCGTGGGGTGTTCATGATCGGCGGCTCACTCGGGCTCGCCGCTGACGAGACCCGGCCGGTCGGCGACGACCAGCCGGCCGCCAGCCATGTCCACCGTCGGCACCAGCGCGGTCACGAACGGCACCAGGACCTCGCGGCCGTCGGCGTCGAGCACCAGAAGCTCCTGGCCGGCGTGGTGCAGGACCTCGGTGACGACGCCGATCCGCCTGCCGTCCGTGTCCTCGGCGGTCAGCCCGACCAGCTGGTGGTCGTAGAACTCCTCCGGGTCGTCGGGCACCTCGTCCGGCGGGAGGTCGACGTACAGCAGCGCTCCGCGGGTCTGCTCGGCAGCGCTTCGATCGGGCACCTCCGCGAAGCGCACCAGCAGCCGGTCCTGGTGCCAGCGGGTGCCGGCGACGGTGAGAACCGCGGGCAGCGCTGGGTGTCGGCCGCGCGGACGCAGCACGGCACCGTCGACGAACCGGCGCTCGGGCTCGTCGGAGCGCACCTCGACCGAGACCTCGCCACGGACGCCGTGCGCCTTGCCGATCCGGCCGACGCAGACCTCGATGTCGCTCACCTCAGGCAGTGTCCCAGCGTTCGGAGGGAACGTGGAGCGAGCAGTCAGCGACGCCGGTCGACGTCGACGAAGTCGATGTTCGGGCCGCCACGCCCCGCGATCGCGGAGATCACGGTGCGGAAGGCGGTGGCCGTCCGGCCACCGCGCCCGATCACCTTGCCGAGGTCGTCGGGATGCACCCGGACCTCGAGGATCGAGCCTCGCCGCAGCTGCTTGTCGCGGACCGAGACGTCGTCGGGGTTGTCGACGATGCCGCGGACCAGGTGCTCGAGCGCGTCGGCCAGCACGCCGATCAGCCCTCGGACTTCTCGGTGTCGGCCACGGAGTCGGC
>Ga0207648_10003395_pt1 | contig 16717 bp, 16 predicted proteins | sample KBSMisM32_FD_184310 | JGI IMG/M metagenome (GOLD analysis project Ga0207648, IMG submission 184310) | Miscanthus rhizosphere microbial communities from Kellogg Biological Station, Michigan, USA - KBS Miscanthus M3-2 (SPAdes) (version 2) | ecosystem: Host-associated > Plants > Roots >...
CGCCGATCTCCGTCAGATGACCGCCATCGCGACCTCGTGATCGTCAGCCGTCGCCCGCGCCCGCCTCGCTCCCTGCGCCCCGCTCATATGCAGCGATCGCGGCACGGGCATTCGGATAGACGTTGGTCGCGCCGACCCTCTCGGTGAGCCCGTAGGCGTCAAGCAGTTTGCGCACCGGATCGCTCACCTCGGCCAGGGCGAGCGTGACACCCGTATGCGCCAGCTCGTCGTGCACCTGGCGCAGGGCGTCCGCGCCCGAATAGTCGACGTCGCCGATCGCGCCCGCGTCGATCACGACCCATCGTATGGGCGCGGCCGCGCGCTCGACCGCGCCGATGATCTCCTCGGTGAAGCGCGAGGCGTTCGCGTAGTAGAGGCTCGCGCCGAACTGATAGATCAGCAGCCCAGGCGCGAATGTCTGGCCTTCGGAGAGCGGCGTGTGACGAAGGTAGTCGCCCCCCTCGACGAGGAGCGTGTCGGTCGAGCGATAGCTGTGCGAGACGTGCTCGATCACGGACAGGAACATGGCGAGCAGGATGCCCTGCTCGACACCGACGGCGACGACGACGACTGCGGTGATCGCAGCAACCAGGAACTCGCCGGGCCGAAGTCGCAGGATCTCGGCCATGCCGCGCAGATCGACGAGGCGCAGGCCGATCAGGAACACGACCGCTGACAGGACGGCGTCGGGCATGTACGCGAGCGGCCCGGTCAGGAAGAGCAGCACCATGAGGACCACGGCGGCCGCCGTCAGTTGCGCGATCTGGGTCCGTCCACCCGCGCTGTCCACCATCTCGGTCTTGGTCGGGCTGCCGTTGACCACGAATGTCCCGCTGATCGCGGCCGCTGCATTGCTGAGCCCGAGACCGACGAGATCGACGTTCTCATCGAAACGGTCGTCGTAGCGCATGGCGTATGCACGCGACGTCGCCGCGCTCTGGGCGAGGATCACGACGACGAGGGAGATCGCGGTCGGGACCAGCATCGCGACGTTGCCGACCGACATGACATCGGTCGGGAGGCCGATCGACGGCAAACCGCCAGGCACGTCACCGAGGACCGCGATGCCGCGGGCTTCGAAGTCGAACGCGTAGCTCGCCAGGATCGCGATGACCACCGCGATGAGTGCGCCCGGGACCGCCTTGTTGACGCGATCGAGACCCACGATCGTCGCCACGACCAAGACTGAGATCGCGAGGGTCGCCGGGGCCGTCGCGCTCGGGATGAGCGCAACGGTGGCGATGAACTGCTGGACCGTGCTGCCGGACTGGCTCGGGATCCCGAACATCCCGCCGAGCTGCCCCATCGCGACCTGGATACCCACGCCCGTGAGGAACCCGATGAGGACGCTCCGCGAGAGGAAGTTGGCGATGAACCCGAGTCGCAGCCACCGCGCGAGGATGAGCAGGCCGGCGCACAGCAGCGCCGCAAGTGATGTCATCTGGACGTATTCGGCCGAGTTCTGCGTGAACCCAAGCGCGACGAGCGCCGTCGCGAGGATCGCCGCGGTCGCCGAGTCGGCGCCCACGACGAGATGGCGCGACGACCCGAAGATCGCGAACACGATGATCGGCAGGAGGATCGTGTAGAGGCCCGTGATGATGGGCGTCCCCGAGATCCTGGTGTAGCCCATCACCTCGGGGATCGCCAGCGCGGCGAGTGTCGCCCCGGCGATCACATCCCTGCTGAGCCGACTCCGATCGATCGGCAGGATCCCGCCAAGGATCTGCGGTGCCGAACGTGTTCGCGATGCCCCGTCAGTCAGTCCATCGCCCTCCGCGGGCCCCCCGTTGGTGCCGCCGAGCGAGCCCGCTTACAGCGCCTTGACCGCGGCCGTCAGGGAAGCGAGACCCTCCTTGGCGTCCGCGAAGAGCATCCCGGTCTTGTCGTTCGTGTACAGCTCGTTGTCGATGCCGGCATACCCCTTACCCATCGAGCGCTTGATCACGATGATCGACTTCGCCTTGTCGACGTCCAGGATCGGCATCCCTGACACCGGCGTCCCCGACCGTCGAGCGGCTGGGTTCGTGACGTCGTTCGCGCCGATGACGAGCGCCACGTCGGCTCGCTCGAATTCGGGGTTGATGTCCTCCATCTCCTTGAGCTGGGGATAGGGGACATTGGCTTCGGCGAGGAGGACGTTCATGTGACCGGGCATCCGTCCGGCCACGGGATGGATCGCGTACTTCACGTCGACGCCACGCTCCTCGAGCATGTCGGCCAGTTCCCGAACGGCGTGCTGTGCCTGGGCCACGGCGAGGCCGTAGCCAGGGACGACGATGACGTGCTGGGCATAGGCGAGCTGGATCGCCGCATCGTCGGCGCTGATCGAGCGGACCGAGCCGCCCTCCGCTCCGACGGCGCCCGCGGCTTCATCGCCGCCCCCGAACCCGCCGATCATGATGTTGATGACCGAGCGGTTCATCGCGTCGGCCATCAGCTTGGTGAGGATCGCGCCCGAGGCGCCCACCAGGGCACCGGCGATGATCAGGACCGGGTTTTCGATCACGAAACCGGCCATCGCGACGGCCGTGCCCGTGAACGAGTTGAGGAGGCTGATGACGACCGGCATATCGGCACCGCCGATCGGCAGCGTCATCGTCACGCCGAACACCAGTGCCGCGGCGAGGATCAGCAGGAATAGCGGCAGGCTGGGCGTGCCGGTCACGAACAGGATGGCGGCCGCGATGACCGTGATGGCGGCAAGCGCGAGGGTCACCAGCCGACCGCCGGGGATCAGGATCGGCTTGCCGGGGATCAGCCCCTGGAGCTTGCCGGACGCGATGAGCGACCCGGTGAACGTGATCGAGCCGATGATGATGTCGAGCACGATGAAGATGTGCGTATCGATGCGCACGGTGCTCGTATCGAGCAGCCGCAGGTAGTCATCGATCGCGATCAGGGCTGCCGCACCACCGCCGACCGCATTGAACAGCGACACCAGCTGCGGCATCGCGGTCATCTTCACGGTCCGTGCTGCGTACAGGCCGAGACCGCCGCCGATGACGATGCCGCCGATGATCAGCGCCCAGGTCGAGATGCGGATCCCGAAGCTCTCCGGATCCAGGACCTGACGAGCGAGGATCAGGACAGCCGTCGCACCGATGGCGATCGCCATGCCGCCGGCCGACACCAGGTTGCCGTTGCGTGCCGTGGCCGGGGAGTTCATCCGGGCCAGGCCGAGGACGAACGCGACCGCGCCGACCAGCCAGCAGATGCGAACGAGGATCTCGATCGCTTCGAGCGTGGTCACGAGGCCGCCTCCGCGTCATCGGCCGCAGGTTTTGGCACCGTCGGCTTCTTGCGGAACATCTGGAGCATCCGGTCGGTGACGACGTAGCCGCCGACGACATTCATCGCCGCGAATGCGACGGCGACGAGCGAGATGAGCTGGCTGACACCGCCGCTGGCCTCGGCCGCGATCAGCATCGCGCCGACGAGCACGATGCCGTGGATCGAGTTGGCGCCGGACATCAACGGCGTATGGAGGGTCGCCGGGACCTTGCTGATGACCGCGAACCCGACGAGGATCGCGAGCGTGAAGATCGTGAGCGACGTGATCAGGGCGTCGATCTCATCGGGGGTCATGCCGGGCCTCCGGGCTCGAGCAGCTTCTTGACGGCTTCGGAGATGACCTCACCGTCCTTCGTGATGACGGTCGCCTTGGTCACCTCGTCCTCGAAGTCGAGATCCAAGGCACCGTCCTTGACCATCCCGAGCAGCAACGCCGAGATGTTGCGGGCGTAGAACGCGGAGGCGCCGGCCGGCATCGACGCCGGCAGGTTCTCGGGCGCGATGATCGTCACGCCGTTCGGCGTGGTCACCGTCTGGCCGGGCTGGGATAGCTCGACGTTGCCACCGAGCGCGCTCGCGGCCATGTCGACCAGGACCGATCCCGGCTTCATCTTGCCGACCGCCTCGGCCGTGACCAGGACCGGCGGCTTGCGTCCGGGGACCTGGGCCGTGGTGATGACCACGTCCATGCCGCCGATGACCTCGTTGAGCTCGGCCTGCTGAGCGGCGCGCTCTTCGGGCGTCAGCTCGCGCGCGTATCCGCCGGCGCCGGTCGCATCGATCGTCGTCTTAAGCTTCACGAACTGGGCGCCGAGGCTCTCGGCCTGCTCGCGGGTCTCGGGCCGGACGTCGTACGCCTTGACGACCGCTCCCAGGCGCTTCGCCGTGCCGATCGCCTGCAGGCCGGCGACACCGATGCCGAGGATCAGCACGTTCGCTGGCTTGGCCGTTCCGGCGGCCGTGGTCAGGAGCGGGAAGTAACGACCGTAGGCGTTCGCGGCGATCAGGACCGCCTTGTAGCCGCCGACGTTCGCCTGACTGCTCAGGGCATCCATCGATTGCGCTCGCGACAGGGTCCGCGGGATCGCATCGAGGCTGATCGCGGTCACGCCGCCCGCGGCGAGTGTCTTGGCGAGCCCCGGGTCGATGAGCGGAGCGAGCAGCCCCAGGACGGCCTGACCCTTGCGGAGCCTCGCGGCTTCGGCCTCCGAGGGCTTGGCTACACGGAGGACGGCGTCGGACTGTTCGTAGAGCGCATCGGTCGAGACGACGGTCGCACCGGCGTCCGTGAACGCACTATCGGGGAGGGCCGAGCCGGCGCCGGCGCCGGATTCGACGAGGATCTCCAGCCCGGCCTGCTGCAGCTTGCCGAGCGCTTCGGGTACCAGGGCGACGCGCCGCTCTCCGGGCGCGGTCTCCTTGGCGACACCGACCTTCATGGGCACCACCTGTTCGAGATGACGGAAGCCGCGGCGGGGACCTGCCGCGGGGGACGCATGGGATCGCGCGAAGTCTAGCGCCTGCACCCGAGGCATACACGTGGGCGCGTGATGCATCGTCGTGGCCGATACTGCATCGATCCACTCGTCCCCGAAGGAGAACGTCACCGATGGCACGCGACGACGAGCGCATGGCGCGTTCGCAGCAACAAGTCCTTGTGGGCGGTCTCCCGGAGGTCCCGGGGATCCTGGCCGCGATCCGTCTCACGCCGGGTCTGGGCGTCCATCTCCGCGGCCTGGCCGACGAGCTGCTCGTGAACGACTTCCCGGGAACGACCCTGGAGCGCGCGGAGCGGGAGATGATCGCGACCGCCGTTTCCGCCGGTAACGACTGCTTCTATTGCATGGACTCCCACGGGGCCTTCGCCACGGCCCTCCTCGAGGCGAACGGCGCGACGGAGCGGATCGGCCTGATCGACACGATCAAGCTCGGGTCATCCGACGGCCTTGGGCCGAAGATGGCGGCGCTCCTGCATATCGCGCGGACCGTCCGTCGAGATGCCCTCACCCTGACGGACGCCGACGTCGCCGATGCTCACGACGCGGGCGCGACGGACGCTGACGTCCAGCTCGCCGTGCTCATCGCAGCAGCATTCTCGATGTACAACCGCATGGTCGATGGCTTCCGTGCCGCCACGCCGCCCGTGGCGGAGGCATACCGCGACCGCGCCCGCGAGATCGCCAGCCACGGTTACAGCGACGCTCGCGTGACCTCCGTACCGCAGGGCTGACGACACCCGCAAGAGTGGGATCCGGCCGGCAACCGCCGGTCGGGCAGGACTTTCGGCTGACGGGGACTGGCCCCCCGGCGTGATGGCTGCAGTGGGGTCTGCATCCATACGGTCCGGTCATGCACGCCACAGGCCCCGGGGGCGAGGTCGGGCTGGCTGCGACGGTCTTTCGTGACGGGTCGCTACCGCCGCCAGAATCGCCCCGCCGCCAGACCGTCATCCGCGCCACCGCGCTGTTCGCGATCGCCGTCACGGCCGCCTACCTCGCCTGGCGCCTGACGAGCACGATCGCCCTCGACTGGTGGTGGGTCGCGATCCCGCTGTTCGTCGCCGAGGTGCACAACGCGATCGGGCTCGTCCTGTATGCGATCGCGCTCTGGGACGTCGATGCGGCGGCACCGCCGGCACCGTCGACGGTTCGCCGGCGCCAACGTGTCGCCGTGCTGATCCCGACGTACAACGAGCCCCCCGATGTCCTGCTGCCGACGATCTCGGCGGCGGTCGCGCTCAAGCCGAAGCACGAGACGTGGGTCCTCGATGATGGGCACCGCGAGGAGATCCGCGAGCTTGCCGTGACGCTCGGCGCGCGCTACATCACGCGTCCGTCCAACGAGCATGCCAAGGCCGGGAACCTGAACCACGCGCTCCAGCACATCGACGCCGACATCATCGGCGTCCTGGACGCGGACCACGTCCCGACGGCCCGCTTCCTGACCGCGCTCCTGCCGTATTTCGACGATCCGAAGCTGGCCTTCGTCCAGTCGCCGCAGGACTTCTACAACCTTGAATCGTTCGAGCATCAGCGGCGGCGTGACGGCAAGGTCTTCAACGAAGAGGCGGTCTTCTATCGCGTGATCGCCCCCGCGAAGAACCGCTGGAGTGCACCGTTCTGGTGCGGGACGTGCGCGATGATCCGGGTCGACGCGCTCCGCTCGGTCGGCGGCGTGAGCATCGACAGCGTGACCGAGGACATCCACACCACGATCCGGATGTACCGCAAGGGCTGGACCGGCGCCTATCACAACGAGGTCCTCGCCCGCGGCCTGGCACCCGACGACGCGTCGGGCTACCTGCTCCAGCGCAACCGCTGGGCGATCGGTGCCATGCAGGTGCTGCGCTGTGAAAACCCGCTCACCTCGTCTGGCCTGACGGTCGGCCAGCGCCTCGCGTTCGCGACGACGCTGTTCGGCTGGTTCGACAGCTGGCGGACGCTGACCTACATCCTCATCCCGCTCGCCGTCGTCGCCACGGGTGCCGTCCCGATCGATGCCCCCGGCCAGGTCTTCGTACCGGTCTTCCTGGCGACGCTGGCGATCCAGTCCTTCGCGATGCGATCCCTGTCGCGCGGCCAGTACCCGCCGATCCTGTCGATCCTTTTCGAGTTCATCCGGATGCCGGCCGTCCTGCCAGCGACGCTCGCTGTCTTCTGGCCGGACCGGGCGTCGAAGTTCAAGGTCACGCCGAAGGGCCGAAGCGCGACCAGCGGTCAGCGCGTTCCGGTGCCGCGTCTCCTTTCGAGCCTGGCGGTGGTGTCATCGATCGGGATCGTCTGGTTCACCGCCACGCTCCTCGGCGTGTCGCCGATCACGTACACCGTGCCGTGGGCCGCGATCGGGGCTGCCATCTTCATGGCCATGAACCTCGGGCTGCTGCTCGCCGCGATCCAGCGCATCCGCTCCTCCAAGTTCGCCGGGAATCGACGCGCCGGCACTCGCCTGCCCGTTCACGTCCCGGTCCGGCTCGCGGGATTGCCGGGCGAGCTGGTCGACCTATCGGTCACCGGCGCCGGCGTGCGGATCCAGGCACCGGTCGATCTCCACGTCGGCGAACTGTGGCTGACCATGGAGCTGCCGACCGGTCCACTGGAACTCCAGGTCGACATCCGGCGCAACCGGATGGTCGGACAGTCCGAGGTGCTCGGACTGTCGTTCGTCCCGGGCCAGGAGAAAGCCATCGCCGAGCTGGCTGTCGCCATCTTCCATGCCGACGTCGCTGCACCTCGGCGGACTCGCCGCCGACGCACGACGGTCGTCTGGGAGGGCCCGACGACAGAGCCTGCGACACCACGGGAGCGCGCGACCGCCGCATAGGGCGCGCCACCGGCCATCTGTCAGGTCGACGTCAGAGGCGGGAGCGGATCTCCCACAGGTCAGGGAAGGCCGGCTGGAACAGCGTCGTCCGCAGGTACTCGACGCCGCTCGAACCTCCCGTCCCGCGCTTGGTGCCGATCGTCCGCTCGACCATCTTCACGTGGCGATAGCGCCACTCCTGGACGCCTTCATCGAGGTCGACCAATCGCTCCGCCACGAGGCCGGCATCGGGATCCTCGCGGTATGCCGCGATGAGGATCTCCTGGACGCGCGGGTCCGGGACCGCCACGTCCGGCGGCACGGGATGGCCACGCTCGACGAGGTAGCCGAGGTACGACTCCCAGACGGATGTCGCCGCCTGGGCATCCTCGATCGACTGACGCGCCGCCGACCCCTCCGGCTGTCCGGCGACCGCGGCCGCGTTCCGAGCGCCGAGCATCGCCTCGATCGCGCGGAAGCCGGCCGACTCGAAACCCGAGGCTGAGTCGAGCCGATCCCGGAAGGACAGGAACTGGAGCGGGGTCATGGTCTCGAGGACATCGACCTGCGCGACCAGGGTCTTGAGGATCTTCAGGACACGGTTGAGCAGGTGAAGGGCGCGGTCGGTGTCGCCGTCCTCGAGCGCGATCTGGACGCCCTGAAGCTCGTGGCGCAGCGACTTGAACCAGAGCTCGTAGACCTGGTGGACGACGATGAAGAGCAGCTCGTCGTGTTCGGCGCCATCAGGGCCGGTCGAGCGCTCGAGCTGGAGCGCCAGCAGTTCCGGGACCTTCAGATATGAGGCGTAGGTCACCGCTCGTCGCGTCACCGAGCGATGGTACGTCGCCGATCTTCCGGCCTCGTCAGTCGCGCGGCAGGATCCGGACGATCAGCAGCCGGGCCTCCTCATCGCCGATCACCTCGGCCTCGTGAGGCACTGCGCCGTCCCATCGGAGGTAGTCGCCTGGACCGAGCTCGACGGTGTGCTCGCCCTGCGTCATCCGAAATCGACCGCTGAGGACCAGGTGATGCTCGTCGCCGGGATGGGAGTGCATCCCGACCCGGCCGCCGGGCTGGGCGGTGCCCTCGATGATCGTCACATCCCGCGTGCCGCGCCCATCAACGTGCTCGATCCGGCCGAGCGTGCCGTCCGTCACGGGCCGTTCAGCGGCGCGCACGACGACCGGCGCCGGGACGTCGCCCATGAGGAACCAGGCCGGCGGGACATCGAGGGCATCGGCGATCAGGCCGAGCACCGCAAGCGACGGCGAGGCCTTGTCGTTCTCGATCTGCGAGAGATAGCCGACGTTCAGGCCGCTGCTTGCGGCGACCTGTGAGAGCGTCCGGCCACGAGACGTCCGCCATCTGCGGATCTGTGATCCGACCGCGATGCGGCCCCTCCGCTCTTCGGGCGCCGGTTGTTCGCTCTGCATGCTATTTGCCCTCACCAAAACGATATTGACACCAGTATAAAGCATCGAGTATGGTTGCAGAAGCAACGAACGCCCGAGGATGGTGCCCGGGCCGTACGGAGGAACATAGGATGAAGGTCGCGATCATCGGAGCCGGCAACGTCGGCACAGCACTTGCCACCGCGCTCACCCGCGCAGGCCACAAGGTCACGATCACCGCGCGTGATCCCAAGAACGCATCGAAGGCCGCTGAATGGAGCGGCGCGAGCGCCGGCTCATCGAACGCCGCCTCGGTCGACCAGGCCGACGTGGTGATCGCGGCCGTCCCCGCGACGAGCATCCGCGAGGTCGCCACCGAGATCCGCCAGCCCGCCAGCGGTAAGCCGGTCATCGATGTGACCAACCGCATGGCGCCGACGGAGAACGGTCTCGACATGGACACCACGTCCTCGAATGCCGAGGATCTCGCCTCGCTGCTGCCGGCGAGCCCGGTCGTCAAGGCGTTCAACACGCTCTTTGCCTCGAATCAGGCCGATCCGACCGCCGATGGCGTCCAGCTCGATGGGTTCGTCGCGGCCGATGACGAGACGGCCAAGGCCACGGTGCTCGAGCTCGTCGAATCGATCGGTCTCAATCCCGTCGATGTCGGCCCGCTCAAGCGAGCCCGTCAGCTCGAGGGCCTGGCCTTCCTCAACATCACGCTCAACGCCGAGAACGGCGGCGCGTGGCAGTCCGGTTGGAAGCTCGTCGGCGCACCCGAGACGGTGAGCGCGGAGACCACCGAGCGTGGAGGCACCAAGTGACGACCGAGGTGAAGGACGGATCGGCGCAGACTACGGTCATGAGCATCCCCGTCGCGCGACTCAATCACGCCGTCCTCTATGTCCGCGACGCGACCAAGGCCGCCGAGTTCTACGGTCGCGTCTTCGGCTTCGAGATCGTCGAGAGCGCGTTCGGCGGCCGTGCCGTGTTCATGCGGTCGGCCGGTGGCGAGAACCACCACGACCTCGGCCTGTTCTCGGTCGGGTCGGATGCGCCCCGCCCGCAGCGAGGCTCCGTGGGGCTGTACCACCTGGCGTGGGAAGTCCCGACGATCGACGATCTCGCCGCCGCGGCCCGGACGTTGTCAGAGGAGCGCGCGCTGAGCGGCGCCTCGGATCACGGCGTGAGCAAGTCGCTCTATGGCGCGGATCCAGACGGCAACGAGTTCGAGATCATGTGGCGGGTCCCGCGCGAGGCATGGGGCGAGTTCGAGAACAAGGGCGCCGTGATGCCCCTCGACATGGACGCGGAACTGAAGCGCTGGGGAGCCGCCGGGGCCGCTCGAGCGTAGATAAGCGCTTGGAACTTCCCCATGTTCCAAGCAGCGTCTGAACGACCGTTCTTCCGCAAAACGGGGCATGCCGCGTTCCGATCAACCGGCAAGATTGGCGAATCCACTGTTTCTCGACTGGATCCGAGCTATTCGAACGCCGCTTGGAACTTCGGGATGTTCCAGATCAGAACGAAGCGCGACTGATAGCCCGGCAGAACCTCGTCCCGCCCCTGCCGCTAGCGGCAGTGCCAGCCGCCATCGACGATCAAGTCAACGCCGTTGACCGCCGTGTTCTCCAACAGGAATACGGCGGCATCGACGATCTCGTCCATCCGCGCCAACCGGCCCATCGGCGTCTCCGAGGTATAGCGCTCCCGAGCGGCGGCCTTCTCCGCCCAGTACGGGCTGTCGCCGACGACACCCGGATGGATCGAATTCACGCGGATCGGCTTCAACTCCTCTACCAGCGTCCGAGTCAACCCGACGACCCCGCCGTTGACGGTGGTCACGGTCGTGGACCCGGGATACGGCCGCTCCTTGGCCATGCCGCCGAACAGGACGACCGAGGACGTATCGGACAGCCTGTCTCGTAGGGCGGCCACGACCGTCGCGTAGCCGACGAGCTTGAGCGTGACCAGGTGCATCGCCTTGTCGATGTCGTAGTCCGCGATCGTGTTCTGATCGCGGTCGATCGCGACCAACGCAAGGCGGTCGACCGGACCGACGTCGGCCAGGGCGGGCCGGATCGAGTGCGGGTCTGCGAGATCGAACGTCAGCCCACGCGTGTTGCCGCCGGTTTCTGCGACGGCATCCGCGACCGTGTCCGACCGCCCGTGCAGCACGACCTCACGACCCGCGTCGGCGTAGTGCCGGACGAGCTCGAGCCCGATCCCACGCGTTCCGCCAACGACGACGACCGCTCCGTCTCCCATCAGTGCGTCACCTCGCCTTGAGCCGCTCGGCGTACTTCTCCCAGCTCGCCACCCATCGATACGAGTTGCGCGCCGGCGGTTGGGGCGCTTGCGTTTCGAGCCAGCGCACCCGTTCGGATCCGGTGTTGTAGAAGCCGTGCACCGAGCCGACCGGGGCGAACGCCCAGTCACCAGGACGGAACGTGTACGTCTGCCCGTCCATCTCACCCTCGACCTCGCCGGCGAGGAAGAGGTATGCCTCCTCGAACGGGTGGTCGTGCTGCTGGGCTGACCCGCCGATCTCGTAGTCGACCGTGAACATCGTCGTGTGGTCGGCGCCGAACGTCCGATCGACGAGCATCTTCACGGAGATCCCGCTGTAGGCGAGGATCGCGGTGTCCGCCCCGGCAGGGGCACGGCCGCGTGCCGGATCGCGGACCGCGAGCGCTTCGAGCTGCGGTCCCGTCCCCTCGTAGTGGCCCACGTAGCGCAGTGTCGGATCACCGAATGCGGGCCGCTCGGCGATCGCTTCCCAGGCAGCGACCTCCTGCGGCGCCTCGAAATACGTGTCGGTGCGGTCGCTGCCCGGGTCCTGCTTCTGCGGTGAATTGAGCGAGATGAAGCGGGCCGGCACCGATCCGGTGTTGGCGAGTCCGTGGCGCATCCCCGTGGGCATCAACGTGTAATCCCCGCTCGTCACGCGGAACACGCGCTCGCCGATCAGGAACAGCATCTCCCCTTCGAGGATGTAGAGGGCCTCCTCGTAGCTGTGGACGTGGGGTGCGAGCCAGCCGCCCGGATGCAGGACGATCGCCGAGAGGTCCGTATGGACGGCGCCCTCGGGCCAGCCGATGAACCGCTGGCGAACGAGGCCGCTGGCCGTGGCCGTCGGTGCGGGTGGGGTGTCGGCGAACGACCAATCGAGGTGGCCGACGACGTGCTTCACACGCTCGCCCATCAGTCGTCCCGAAGACCGGCGACGTCGAGCGATCGGCGACCCAGGACGAACCAGATCCCGTGGACCGGCACGGTCCCTCGGTTGTACAGCCGATGCGGGACGGTCGAGTCGATCGAGATCGAATCGCCCGGTCCGAGCTCGTGCTCCTCGAAGCCGATCGTCACGCCGAGGCGCCCGCTCATCACGAACCCCCACTCGTGGCCGCCGTGCCGCTGGAACTCGTGCTCCGGGCTCGAGGCGCCGCCGACCTCGTAGGTGACGTAGAGGAAGTCGATGCCGGGGACGGAGTCGGTCGTGAGTCGCTCCCAGACGACGCCCGAGGCGAGACGGATGACCTTGCGATCGTCGGCATGCTGGACCGGGTGGGCGTTCACGATCGTCGCCGACGTGGGTGGCCGCTCGACCGGCACGACCGTCAGCGGCGGTTCGCCGTTCCGTCCCGCCCGTTCCGCATCGTTGAACAGCAATTCGTCGAGCGAGACATCGAGCTCGTTCGCGATCGCGTACAGCGTGCTGACCGACGGTCGTGCCCGACCCGTTTCGACCTGGGAGATCAGACTCGGCGACAACCCGATGCGGCCGGCGAGATCACGAAGGGAGAGGTGGCGACGCCGCCGCGCGGCTCGCAGGTGATCGCCCATCGCGGAGTAACCCGGGTGCCCGCTGCGGTTGGGTGAACCCTCCACGGCTCCCTCCGCTGGGGCTGGACGTCCCGACGTCCGCTGTGCAACGATGTTGAACAACGTAGAGCGACACTGAAGGCCGTGTCAAGGCAGCGCGACGAGGAGCCCGCGCGCCGACGACTGGAGGAAGTGTTCCCGTGACGACCGTCGACATCCCAGCTCCGACCGTCCAGCCGATCGTCGCCAAGGGTCGCCCGATCCCCTCGCCCGGGTCGATGAATGTCGACTGGGAGGAGCGTTGGGACGTTGACCGCCTCCGGTCATATCGCCTGGGGCGGGCTCGCGAGGCCCTCGCTGCCTCGGACCTCGGCGCGATGCTGCTCTTCGATTTCAACAATATCCGCTACGTGACGAGCACCCACATCGGCGAGTGGGCGCGCGACAAGATGACTCGGTACGCGTTCCTCTCCCGAGGTGGTGATCCGCACGTCTGGGACTTCGGGTCGGCGGCGAAGCATCACCGGCTGAACTGCCCATGGCTACGTACGGAGAACGTCCACGCCGGGATGATCGGGCTCCGTGGCGCGGTCGCGCCGGATGCAGGTTTGTTCCGCGCGGCTGCCCAGGAGATCGCCCGGATCCTCCGGGCGGAGGGGTCGGCGGACATGCCGCTCGGCGTCGATGTCGTCGAGCCACCGATGGTCGCCGCCCTCGAGGCGGAGGGCCTGACCGTTCGCGACGCGCAGCAGGTGATGCTCGACGCCCGCGAGGTCAAGTCGATCGACGAGATCATCCTGCTGAACACGGCCTGCGCCATGGTCGATGGCGCGTACCAGTACATCGCCGAGCACCTCAAGCCGGGGATCCGCGAGAACGAGCTCGTCGCCGACGTCACACATCGGTTGTTCGAGATGGGCTCGGAACACGTCGACAACATCAATGCCGTGTCCGGCGAGCGGTGCAGCCCGCACCCGCACGTGTTCAGCGATCGCCTGATCCGGCCCGGCGACCAGGCGTTCTTCGACATCATCCACACGTTCGTCGGCTACAAGACCTGCTACTACCGGACGTTCACGGTCGGCAGTGCGACGGACGCACAGCGGGACGCGTACAAGCGGGCGCGCGCGTGGATCGATGCATCCATCGAGTTGATGAGACCGGGCGTCGGAACGGACGAGGTCGCGAGTGTCTGGCCCAAAGCCGAGGAGTTCGGCTTCTCGAACGAGATGGAGTGCTTCGGCCTCCAGTTCGGTCACAGCGTGGGGCTCTTCCTTCACGAACGGCCGATCATCAGCAGACTCAACTCGATCGACCACCCGGTCGAGATCAAGGAGGGCATGGTCATCGCGCTCGAGACGTATTGCCCGGCCAAGGACGGCTACTCCGCTGCGCGGATCGAGGAAGAGGTCGTCGTCACCGCCGACGGGCCGCGGGTGATCACGCGGTTCCCCAGCGACGAGCTATTCGTCGCCAACGCCTACTGAGGCTGCGATCGATGGCGACCGTTGCCGCCGCCCCCGCGAGCCTCGACCGGGAGACCGGCCTCGCCCTGTACCGGATCATGCAGGAGTGCCGGCTCCTCGAGACGCGGGCGCAGGAGCTGTTCTTCGAGGGGCTCGTCCGGGGCACGACCCATCTCGGCGTCGGGCAGGAGGCGGTCGCCGCCGGGTTCGGCGTGGCGATGCGCCCCGACGACTACACGTTGTGCACGTATCGCGGGCACAACCACAACATCGCGCGCGGTGTCCCGCTCGCGCCGATCCTGGCCGAGTTGTTCGGCCGGGCGACGGGGCTGCTCGGCGGCAAGGGCGGGTCGATGCACCTCACGAGCGTCGACCACGGCGTGCTCGGCTCATACGCGATCGTCGGTGCCCATTTGCCGATCGCGCTCGGGGCCGCGTGGTCAGCGCAGTACCGCAAGTCGGGCCAGGTGGCGGTCTGTTTCTTCGGTGATGGGACCACGAACATCGGCGCGTTCCACGAGGCACTGAACATGGCTGCCGTCTGGAAGGCACCGGTCGTGTTCGTCTGCGAGAACAACCAGTACATGGAATACACGCCGATCGGTGCCGTGACCGCCGTCCCGCGGCCGGCCGCCGACCGTGCCAGCGCCTACGGTCTCGATGCGATCGTCGTCGACGGCAATGACGCGGAGGCCGTCCATGCCGTGGCGGTCGATGCTCTCGCCCGGGCGCGAGCGGGCGAAGGGCCATCCCTCATCGAGGCCGTCACGTATCGCCATGGCGGCCACTCCCGCGCGGACCCCGGCAAGTACCGGCCTGACGACGAGGTCGCGGCGTGGAAGGCACGTGACCCGATCCCGGCATACCGCGCGCGTCTCGAGGCCGCCGGCGTTCCCGCCGCCGAGCTCGACGCGATCGACGAAGCCGCACGTGCCAAGGTCGACGGCGCCGAGCAGGAGGCACGGGCGGCACCGGAGCCGGGGGCGGACGTCCTCGAGACCCAGGTCTGGGCCGACGGGAGCTCGCGATGGCGGAACTGACCTATCGCGGCGCGATCGCGGCTGGTATCGCCCAGGAGATGGAGCGCGATCCGGCGGTCGTGATGCTCGGCGAGGACATCGGCGCGGCCGGCGGCGTCTTCAAGCTGACGGAAGGCCTGCTTGATCAGTTCGGGCCGGAACGGATCCGCGATACGCCGATCAGCGAACAGGCCATCGTCGGTGCGGCGATGGGTGCTGCGATGACAGGCCTTCGCCCGATCGCCGAGCTGATGTTCAGCGACTTCTTCGCGGTGAGCTGGGACATGGTCGCCAACCAGATCGCCAAGACCCGCTACATGACCGACGGTCAGGTGACGCTGCCGCTCGTCCTTCGCACGGCGAATGGCGCGGGGCTCCGCTTTGGGGCCCAGCACAGCCAATCGATCGAGAACTGGGCCATGGCGATCCCCGGGCTCAAGGTCGTCGCGCCCGCGAACCCGGCCGACATGAAGGGGCTCATGGCGGCGGCCATCCGCGACGACGACCCGGTCATCGTCTGCGAGCACAAGGCGCTCTTCGCCGAGAAGGGCGACGTTCCCGAGGGCGAACATGTCGTGCCGCTTGGCCAGGCGTCGGTGCTGCGCGAAGGCTCCGACGTAACACTCGTCGCCCTCGCGGCGATGGTGCCGCGGGCGTTGGACGCAGCCGAGCGACTCGCGACCGACCATGGCGTCGACGCCGAGGTCATCGACCTCCGCTCGCTCATCCCGCTCGACGCCCAGGCGATCCTTCGCTCGGTCGCCAAGACGAGCCGCCTCTTCACGATCGAGGAGAACCCGCGGGTCGGCGGCTGGGGCGCGGAGATCGTCTCGCTGGTCGCGGACGAGGGCTTCTACAGCCTCGATGCACCCTTGGTGCGCATCACGACGCCGCACATCCCGCTGCCGTCGGCGGCAGCCCTTGAGGACCTCGCCATCCCGTCGGTCGACCGGATCGTCGAGACCGTCACGCGCCGGCTCGACGAGGCGCGCTGAGATCGCGATGACGAGGGTCGGGATCGTCGGTACCGGTCGCATGGGCAGCGCGATCGCCCGGGCGATCCGCTCGGCCGGGTTCGACCTGATGGTCTGGAACAGGACCCGGGCCCCGTGCGACGCGCTCGCGGCGGAGCTCGGGTGCCGGTCGGTCGATACCCCGGCCGAGGTCGCCGCCGCCTGTGACGTGATCATCTCGATGCTCGCCGACACCGAAGCGGTCGACGCGGTCTACGGCGCGCCCGACGGGGTCGTCGCCGGGGCGAGGCCGGGCAGTGTGCTCGTCGACAGCTCGACCGTCCCGCCGGCCGTCATCCGTCGCCACGAAACGGCGATCCGGGATCGCCGTGCCGGCGTCATCGACGCGCCGGTGTCCGGCAGCGTCAGCCTGGCCGAGAGCGGGAAGCTCACGCTGATGGTCGGTGGGG
>Ga0207648_10003396_pt1 | contig 16707 bp, 13 predicted proteins | sample KBSMisM32_FD_184310 | JGI IMG/M metagenome (GOLD analysis project Ga0207648, IMG submission 184310) | Miscanthus rhizosphere microbial communities from Kellogg Biological Station, Michigan, USA - KBS Miscanthus M3-2 (SPAdes) (version 2) | ecosystem: Host-associated > Plants > Roots >...
GAGAATCCGGGCCTCGATATCCGCGCGACACGCGGCTTTCCCGACCAGAACGTGACCGTCGGACTTCAGGTCCGCGGCACGGCGGCGAGGCCGGAACTCAGCGTCTTCTCTTCGCCCGCGATGGAGCAATCCGACGCGTTGTCGTATCTCGTCGCCGGCAAGCCGATGTCGCAATTGCAAGGCGGCGAAGGCAACGCCGTCAGCAGCGCCGCCCGCGCGCTCGGCACCGCCGGCGGCGACCTGCTGGCCAAGAGCATCGGCGCGAAGATGGGCATCGACGATGTCGGCATCGCCGACAATTCGGCCGTCGGCGGCGCGGCGCTGACCGTCGGTAAGTATCTTTCTCCACGTTTATACATCGGCTACGGCGTGGGACTGTTCACGCCCGGCGAAGTCGTCACCGTGCGCTACCGGCTCACGCGCCTGTTCGATGCCGAGGTGCAGAACGGCTCGATCTCGAGCCGGGCGGGGATCAATTACAAGATCGAGAAGTAGGTCGCGGACCGAGTTCCGCCGCTCAGACTCTCTTTGCTCGTCATTCCGGCGAAAGCCGGAATCCAGCTTTTCGACGGCGAGACGAAACTACTCCCTTCAAGGAACAAAGAGCAAGGAGCTGGATTCCGGCTTTCGCCGGAATGACGAGCAAAAAAATGGCGAGCGGGAGTGACACCATCCCCACCCAACCCTCCCCTTGAAGGGGAGGGCTCAAGCGCGACGCACAACGTTCGGGTCTACAGGTGCAATCCCGCCACCGTCAGGAGTGTGTACAGCGCCAGCACGAGGCATGCGAAGCCGAGGCCGACCTTGTAAGGTCCGAGCTTTCCGGCAATGTCGCTCATCGAGTTCGTGAAGCTGTTGCTGCCGAACAGTGAGCGCAATGTCGGCAGCGCGAGGATCAGCGACAGCGACAGGATGACCAGTGCGACGGCCAGTGCGATCAGCATCGCGCCTGGCGCAAAGGTGAAGACTCCGAGCGCGGAGATCCAGCGCAGCAACAGCACGACGCCCCAGATCAGACCGATCAAGCCGATCCAGCCGGCAACTCCCTCGATCGGACCGAGTTGACCAGCCACCTTCGGCTGATTGCTTTTCAGCCATGACGCAATGCCGAGAACGCCAAGCAGAACCAACAGAATCAGATCAAGCAGCCACATGTTCAACCCCTCCCCGTTTGAAAACGTCGAGACACGATTATTGTTCTGGCGCCGCGCCGATGACTCGCCGGCGGAGCGAGTGTACACGCTCGACGAGCGCGTTTTTCGAGTCCGGAGTGCGCTAGCGGCCGGCCGCGTGCGCCGCGAACAGCCGCTTGAGCGGTCCGATCCTGTCGACTGCCGCCAACGCGGCTCCGCGCAGCGCGGCCAGCGGCATCGCCTCGCTCGCGAACACGCGCTGGATCGTATCGAACGCATGCGCCGAGAGCGCGTTGTCGCTGCGCCGGCGGCGCTCGAACTGGCGCAACACCGCGCGGCCGGCGAAGTCCCGCTTCGCATCGCGCGCTTCGATCAGCACGCGGGCGAGTTCATTGGCGTCGCGCAGCCCGAGGTTCACGCCCTGACCGGCGAGCGGATGCACGACGTGCGCGGCGTCGCCAATCAGCGTCAGGCGCTCGGCCAGGTATCGCTCGGCCAGCCTCAGTCGCAGCGGAAACGCGGCGCGAGCCGTCGTCGTTTTGATGGCGCCGAGGCGGAAATCGAAGGCCGCGCCAAGTTCGGCGCGGAATGTGCCATCGTCGAGCGCAAGCAGGCGCGAGGCTTCGGCCTCGGGCACCGACCACACGATCGACGACCGCCCGTCGGACAACGGCAGGAACGCCAACGTCGCGCCGGGCAGGAAACGCTGCCAGGCGGTTTCCTCGTGCGCGCGCTCGGTCGCGACATGCGCGACGATCGCCCGCTGCCCGTAGTCGCGGTCGCGCGTCTGGATCCCGGCCATCTTGCGCAGGGCCGAGTCGCCGCCGTCGGCAGCAACGACGAGACGCGCGGCGATACGGCTTTCGTCCTCGAGGACCAGAATGCGCCGATCGTCATCGGCCTGTGTCGCGGTCACCTGCGCAGGACAGCGCAAGGCGATGCGCGGATCGGCTTCCAGCGCGCGCCACAGGGCGAACTGGATCAGGCGGTTCTCGACGATATGACCGAGGGCGGCGATGCCCTGGTCGGCGGCATCGAAGCGCAGTTCGCCGGGCGCCAGCGCGTCCCAGACCTGCATGCGGCGGTAGGCGCAGGCGCGTCCCGATGCAATGGACGTCCAGACGTCCAGACGTCCAAGCAAATCGGCCGACGAAGGCGCCAGCGCGACGACGCGCAAGTCGATCTCATCCTCCGCGCGCCATGGCGCCGGCGGCCGTGGCTCGACCACGGCGACGTCGAATCCCGCGCGCGCAAGACCGAGTGCGAGCGCGGCGCCGACCATGCCGGCACCGACAATGGCGACGTCGTGGCCGAAACGCCGGTTCATCGGAGCTGACCGGCGGCAACGCCCGCCGCGCACTGACCCACGTCCAGCGCCAGCTGCGGCACCTGCCCGCGGAATCCCATGCCGCGGCGGATCAGCGCGGCCTGCAGCGCGGGCACGCGATCCAGGGCAATCAGGCCGAGCGAGCGCAGCAACTTCAGCGGAGCCGCATCGTCGGCGGTCATGCGCACGAGCCCGTCACTCATCGCGATGGTGCCGTCACGGTCTTCGCGCCGGCGCCGGGTGTATTCGTCGAGCAGATCGGCAGCGCCGGGATCGCTCGCAGCGCGGGAACACCCGATCAGCAACTCCGACAGCGTCAACGCATCGCGCAAGCCAAGATTGAAACCCTGCGCGCCGATCGGGTGCAGGGTCTGCGCGGCATTGCCGACGAGTACGGCGCGCGCCGCAGTCAGGCGCATCGATTGGACGCGCTGCAGCGGGTACGAGACGCGGCGCCCGGGACGCGAGAAGCGCCCGAGGCGCCAGCCGAAACGCTCGTGCAGCAAGGCCAGGAAGCCATCATCATCGAGCGCCGCCACACGCGGCGCGTCGTCGCGGGGTACCGTCAGCACGACTCCTGCCCGGCGGTCCGCCAGCGGCAGCAGCGCGACCGGCCCCGATGCGGTGAAGCGTTCGTAGGCGCACCCGTCCAGTGGACGCTGCGGCGTAACCGTGGTCACGAACGCCGTTTGCGCATAATCCACATTGGTCGTTTCTATACCGAGCTCGGATCGCACGAACGATGCCGTGCCGTCGGCAGCGACGAGCAGGCGCGCGGAAACGGCGCGTTCGCCGGCGTCACCGTTGATGCGAGCTTCGATGGCGTCGGCGCCCTGCTTTATCGCGGTCAGCGTCGCCGGCGCATAGCGCACGAGGGTCCTGCACGCATCGAGGCGCGCGAGCAGGCCGTTACCGAGCTCGCGCGCAGGCAACACCGCGCCGAACGCCTCGACGCCATGCCTCGCCGCCTCGATTCGCGCTGCGCCAAACTCACCCTGGCGACTGACGTGAATGCGCCGGATCGGCGTCGCTCGCCCGGACACGTGCGCCCAGACGCCGAGCGCCGTCAACGCGTTCACGGTCGCCCGCGCCAGGGCGAGGTTGCGTTCGTCGTAGCTGGGCTGATGATTTGCCTGCGCCGGCACCGCCTCGACCAGCGCAACGCCCAAACCTGCGCCGTCGAGCGCGATCGCCAGACTGGCGCCGACCAGGCCGCCGCCGACGATGAGGATGTCGTGGGTGTCTGTCATGGTCGGATGATAACCCGGCGCTGGCTTTGAGAGCCGTGAGCTGGTAACCGCAGAGCAGTAATTCGTCTGCCTCCATGCGCGGGTACCAGTAGACTGTAACGTTTGAAGTACTACTAACGGTTGCGTCTTTGCATCGAGCGCCCCCTTCCGGCTGCCGCCACCTTCCCCCGCAAGCGGAGGAAGGATTCCAGGCTGATGTCTCGCGTTTTCCCTTCCCCTGCAAAGCGGGGGAAGGTGCCGAAGGCGGATGGGGGCAATCCCGGCTAGCGAATCACAAACACTCTTGAATCATTTGCAAGTCACTAGGAAGGCCATCGAGACTTCTCGCCGATCCGCGGAAGCGCGGTTGCAGGTCTCCGGCTACCGGCTACTGTCTTTCGGCTTTCCCAGCACCCAGAGCTCGGCCCGGAAAATGCTAGGCTCCAGGGTCTTCGACTACGAAACGGCCCATGGAACTGATTCTCGTCCGCCACGGCGATGTCGATGCGCCGCCCGGCCTGTGCCTCGGACAGACCGATGCGCCGCTGTCAGCGTCGGGCTTCGCAGCGATGCAGCAGCTGGCCGCGACCTGGGTCGAAGCGCCGCCGCGGTTCCTGTTTTCCAGCGATCTCAAACGCGCACAGCAGGCGGCGGCGATCTTTGCAGCGCGCTTCGCGATCGAACCGTTGAGCGACGCGCGCCTGCGCGAGGTCGACCTCGGCGCCTGGGATGGCCGGCGCTGGGACGAGGTCATGCGCAGCGACAGCGCGCGCTACGAACACTGGGCCAGCAACTGGGTGATCCAGGAAGCTCCCGGCGGCGAAAGCTTCGCCGACGTGATCCGCCGCACCGGCGCCTGGTTGTCGTCGCTGCTCAGTTCCACGCGCGACGACGATATCGTGCTCGCGGTCGCCCATGCCGGTTCGATCCGCGCCCTGCTCTGCCACGCGCTCGGCTTGCCGCCGGCACGCGCGTTCGCGCTGCATATCGACCATGCCCATGCGGCCCGCGTGCGCTCCCGCGGCGGGCAGTTTGAAGTATGCTATGCGAACGCATCGCGCTTCGAAGCGGACTGAAGCGCCCGTTTTTCCTGGAGAGTTACACAATGCAGCATCGTCCACCCTCTTCGGCGCTCACGCCACGCACCTTCGTGCTGATCGGCATGATCGCTTTTGCCGTGGCCGTGCGCCTGCTGATCTTCTTCGTGCCCGGCGCGCTGCCCTACAATTTCACGCCGGTCGAAGCGATCGCGCTGTTCGGCGGCGCGTATTTCAGCGACCGTCGCCTGGCCTTCATCGTGCCGATCGCGGCGATGCTCCTGTCCGACGCGGTCATTGGCTTCCATCCGCTGATGCCGGTCATCTACGCCTGCTTCGCCGCCAGCGTCGTGCTGGGCTTCGGCCTGCGCGACAAGGTGTCCGTCCTGCGCGTCGCCGGCTATGGCATTGCCGGTTCGCTGCTGTTCTTCGTCGTCGTCAGCTTCGTCGAGTGGCTGATCGGCGACACCGACTATTGCCGCGCCGGCATCGTCTCGTGCTACGTCGCCGCGTTGCCGTTCCTGAAGAACTGGCTGGCCGGAACGCTGGTGTGGAGCGCGATCCTGTTCGGCGGGTTCGAGCTGCTGAGGCAGCGTTGGTCGTCGCTGGGCGTGGCGGCGGCGTAGCGTTCGGCCTGGCGCAACGGCGGAACACCCTCCCCACCCAACCCTCCCCTTGAGAGGGAGGGCTCAAGCGGTCGCGAATGGGAAATCGACTCAGCAAGATCTACACGAAGACCGGCGACGACGGCACGACCGGACTCGGCGACGGCACGCGTGTCGCGAAGGATTCGGCGCGCGTCGCCGCCTACGGCACGGTCGATGAGCTCAACAGTGCGATTGGCATCGTGCTTGCCCAGGATATTCCCGCGCCGATCCGCGAGGCGCTGACGCAAATCCAGCACGACCTGTTCGATCTCGGCGGCGAGTTGTGCATTCCCGGCATGGCGATGGTGCACGAAGCCGACGTCGAGCGGCTCGAGCAGACGCTCGACGGCTTCAACGCCGATCTTCCGCCGCTCAAGGATTTCATCCTGCCCGGCGGCGGCATGGCGGCGGCATGTTGCCACCTGGCGCGCACGGTATGCCGGCGCGCCGAACGCGAGGTCGTGACGCTTTCGCGCAGCGAGACGGTTCGCCCCGAAGCGGTGCGTTATCTGAATCGCCTTTCGGATCTGCTGTTCGTCCTGTCGCGCGTGCTCGCGCGCGCTTCAGGCCACGGCGAAGTGTTGTGGCAGCACGAGCGGCGCAAGAAGCCGAAGACGTGACGCCAGCCGAGGCGCTGGCTTTCGTCGAGCGTCACGGCATCGTCTGCGAAGCGTCACGCCGCGGCAACATCCCGTGTGTCGTCGACGAAATTGCCGGTGAAACCGTGCGCGGAAACTGGTGGTCGCATCCGCGCAGCCGGACCATCTTCGCCGCAACGCGCGCCGTGCGCGACTCACCGGACGTTCTCGTGTGCCGCCTCGTCGATGGCAAGGTAACGTTCGTTCACCGGCGCCTGTGGCCGCCATTGGTACGCATCGCCGATCAGTTCGACCCGGCGCAACTCGCCCGCCTGCACGAAGTACACAGTGCGACCGGCAAGCACGTAATCGAACAGATGCCCTTTCCGGATTGGGTGCCTACGGATGTGCTAGCCGCGGGAACAATGCTTAGCAAGGCACACGCCGTTGTCCAGTTGCAAATCCTCTTCGCCGACGAAGCGTGAGCCACCAAGACTTGCGAACGAGCCACAAAGCGCCGATGCTCTTTCATCGGGTCGCCGTGTCCGATCCCATGAGCTGCTCACACGCCCCCTAGCCCCTAGTCCCTAGCCCCTAGTCCCTGCCGTTCACATGCTCCTCTACACCCATCCCGCCTGCCTCGCCCATGAACCCGGCCCCGGCCATCCGGAGTCGCCATCGCGTCTGCAGGCCGTGCTCGAAGCGCTCGACACCGACCGCTTCGCCGCCCTCGATGCGCTCGAAGCCCCACGTGCGACCCGCGCGCAACTCATGCTCACGCACGACAGCGCGATGATCGACCTGGTCTTCGACAACGCACCGCAGCAAGGCTATGTCCGGTTCGACGCCGACACCGCGATGTGCCCGTACTCGCTCGAAGCCGCGCTGCGTGCCGCAGGCGCCGTGTGCGCCGGAGTCGATGCGGCGCTCGATGGCGTCTCTGCACGCGCGTTCTGCGCCGTGCGGCCGCCGGGTCACCACGCAACGCACGACACGCCGATGGGCTTCTGCCTGTTCAACAGCATCGCGATCGGTGCGGCGCATGCGCTCGCGCGCGGCCTGGAACGCGTTGCGATCGTGGATTTCGACGTCCATCACGGCAATGGCACCCAGGACATCTTCTGGAACGAGCCGCGCGTGCTGTACGCCTCGACGCACCAGTCGCCGCTCTATCCCGGCACGGGCTCCCGCGCCGAGACCGGTGCCGGCAATATCGTCAACGCACCGCTGCCGCCGGGTTCGGGCTCGCGCGAATTCCGCTTCGCATTCGCCCATGTCGTGCTTCCCGCGCTGCACGATTTCCGCCCGCAGCTGCTGCTGATCTCGGCCGGCTTCGATGCGCATCGTCTCGATCCCCTCGCCGACCTCAATCTCGACGCCGACGACTACGCCTGGGTGACAGGCGAACTTGTACACATTGCGCAAACGTATGCATCCGGCCGTGTCGTCTCGAGCCTGGAAGGCGGCTACAGCCTGACCGCTCTGCGCCAAAGCACCGCCGCGCACGTGGCTGCGCTGATGGACTGAACACAGGCCTGACGTCGCCAGGACGCGCGGATTTGCCTACGGCCTGCCCGGCCAGTCGCTCAGATGCGCCAGCGCCTCGAACCGTAGGTCCTCGCGCAGCGGTGCGAACGACGGCCAGCGGCGCAGGTAGTTTCCGCACGGCCCACGCGGACCATTCTGCAAGGCTGTGAGCTGCTCGAACGCCGCCTCGCGGTCACCGATCAGCGCATAAACCTCGGCAGCTTCCTGCACCGCTTCCCAGTGGTCCATCGCCCCGCGCTCGACCGGAGTTTGTTTCAGATGCTCGCCGATCATGCGCCGCGCGTCTTCGGGGCGGCCACTGAGTACGTACATCAGCGCCAGGTCGCTTCTCGCACCGAGGCCGTCCGGTACCGCCGCCAGCGCTGCTTCGTCCCGGGCCAGATTCTCCGCGAGGCCGTCCCGCGCCGCGGCGAAATCACCCGAATGCCACCGGGCCTGGGCCAGCGCGAGCGATCGTTTGTACAGACCGAGTTCCGAGCGCGTGCCCGCTTCGGCGCTGGCAAGCGCGTCGGCATAGCGGCCGTCGAACATCGCACCGAGCCAGCGGACGTACAGCGAGCCATTCGGCGCTGTGGGTGCATACAGCGGCGCGGTGCGTAGCACGCTCGCGTCGCCGTCGCGGCAAAAGCCGATCAGGAACTTCGTCAGGTTCGGCCTCAGCTCAGACGGAAAACGAGTGAGCAGATCGTCGACGACGTCGAGCGCCGTTTGGTAGCGCCGGTCGCTGTAGAACTCGGTGGCTGCATCGCGGCCAAGGCGCGAATCCATCGGATCGAGTCGGGACGCCTCCAACAGCAGGGCACTGGCCTCGTCGAAGCGCCCTTGGCGGCGGCGCACGTAACCGAGAGTCTGGGCAGTGCTGGCATCGTTCGGCAGCAGCGCGCGTGCACGCGTGAGTTCGGCTTCGGCCCGACCATAGTCGAGTTGTGCCCAGTAGTAGTACGCGCCAAGCGCGCGATGCGCTTCGCCAGAATCCGGGGCAAGTTGCAGCGCCTTCTGCGCTGCAGCCAGCGCTTCAGAGCGCGGATCGGAGGCGATCTCGTGGCGATGGAGCCACCACAGCAGGGTCAATGCGCGCGAGCGCTCGGCGTAGGCGAGCGCGAAAGCCGGGTCGAGGCGCAGGGCGTCGTCGAATGCAGCGAGCGCCGGATGCAGCAAGTCGACAGGTGGCGTGGTGCGCGCGGCCCAGTAGCTTGTCAACGCTACGACGCCGCGCAAGTAGGCGTCATAGGCCTTCGGGTTCGTCGTCGGCGGACGCTCGATCCGAGCGACCTCGGCCGGCAGCAGCGACACGCGCAGCCGGCTGGCGATGTCGCGGGCCAGCGCCGTCTGCACGCCGAAAATGTCTTCCGCCTCGCGATCGTAGGTCTGCGACCAGACGTGATCGTTTGCGCGCGCATCGATCAGTTGCGCGTGCACGCGCAAGCGGTGCCCGTCGCGCTGTACGCTGCCCTCGAGGACGAACGGCACATCGAGCACGCGCCCGACCTCGCGGATGTCCGGCTTGGTTTCGGCGTAACGCAGCACCGAAGTGCGCGCGATCACGCGCAGCCCGCTGATCGCGGCGAGCTCGCTCAGTACGGCCTCGTGCAGGCCGCCGGCAAACGCCGCGTTTCCGTTTTCACCAAGCGTATCGAACGCCAGCACGGCGATGCCCGGCCGTTGCGGCGGCGCGCCGAATCCGGTCCAAGCGTGATAGGCGCCGATGCCCAGCAGCGCGCCGGCGCCGAGCCCGAGCCAGAGCGAACCGCTGCGCCACGGCGACGCCGCCACGCCGCCGGGTGTGATGTCCGCAGCCGCTTCGCGATCGGGACGCACGTCGAACGCCCACGCCAGCAACATGGCGACCGGAAAGCCGAGGACCGTGAGCAGCACGACGCCACGGACCGTCCATGCCGGCAGATCGAACAACGGAAACGTCGTCGCCGCGACCTGGATCAGCAGCCAGGCGACGGCGCCGTATAGCGCCGCCGCGCGGAACACGCGCCGCCGCCGCAGTTCGATCAGGAATGAACGCAGGCCCGCCATTGTCCCCACCCCTGACGCTCGATCCGGGCCTGCCCCAGGCTGATCGCGCCACGCCTCGAACGATACTCCTCGTTCCGACCTGTCGCACGGTCGCAGCCGCTCAATTCGCCGGGGCTTGGGCCGTGCGCCGTGTCAGTTCGTCCCGATACGCGTGCGCCTCGACAACCTCGACCGCCTGCGGCAGCAGCGTCGACTCGATCAGCGGCAGGGCGGCATCGAGCTTGTGCCGCGCAGCGGCGAGTTCTCCGCGCGCAAGCAGCACGCCGGAAAAACGCATGCGGATGATGGCCAGGTCGAGCGGATCGTTGTCCTGAATCGCGTTCTGCTCGGCTTCGGCCGCTTCCATAGACTTCTTTGCGGCAGCCAGGTCGCCGCGCGCCTTGGCCAGTAGCGCGTGGACGACGTGGAACTGCACGATCAGCGCGTGGTGTGGCGGCACCAGCGGCGTGAGCACGCGTTCGCTGTCGCGCAGGTCGGCCTCGGCCGACTCGAGGTTGCCGGCCGCCAGCTCGAGGCGCGATCGCCGGAACTGCTGGAACGCATAAGCAAAACTGTCCTCGCCGTCGCGCGCGGAGATATTGCGCATTGCCCTGTCGAACAGCGCGCGCGCATCGGTCAGCTTGCCGCGCTTCATCAGCGTGCGCGCGAGGTTGCAGTGAAACGAGTCGAGTTCCGGGATGTCCGGCGCTTGAGCCTCGATCGAGGCGATGCCCTGGCGGAACAGCTGCTCGGATTTCTCGTAGTCGCCGAGGTTCTCGTAGAGGCTGCCGAGGTTGACCACGCTGAAGGCCGTCGCCACGTGCGCATCGGGCCGCAGCTTCTCCGTGATCTCGATCGATTTCTCCAGGTGCGGTATTGCCTCGCGATAACGGCCCTGGCCGTTCTGCGCGACGGCGATGTCGTTTTCGAGGTCGGCGACCTTGTAACTGTTTTCGCCGAGCGCGGCATGGGCGACGTCGAGCGCATGCTGCAGCGTCGCGACCGCGCCGCCCGGATCGCCGTTCGCGACCTGCGCCGTGGCGAGGATGCGCCAGTAGTCGATGCGCGCGGGCGATGTCGGCGGCAGGTCGGCGAGCGCGGCGACCGACTCTTTCGCATGTCTCAGGCTGTCGGCCAGCTTGCCCTCGGCGTTGTCGAGCTCGGCCACGCCGCGCAGCAGGTCGGCGCGCTGTTGCGGCTCGACTTTTGCGACTTTCGCATACTCGGCAGTCGCGCGCTCGAAAAAGGCGCGCGCTGCGGGAGGATCGTCGCGCCGCACCGCGCGCGCGGCCGATTCGGTCAAAGCCTCGGCGATCCCCGCATGGTCGTCAGGCGCGTGACGAAGGCGCAAGGCGAGCGCCTCTTCGGTGGCGCGGCGCGCGTCGTCGAAGCGTTCGGTGTTGTCGTATTCTCGCGCCAGCGTGAGCAGGATTTCCGCGCGCAGCAACGCGGTCTCGGCGTCGTCGCCGCCAGCCAGCACGAGTGCGCGCTCGCCGGCCGTCACCGACGCCTTGGGATCGCCCGATGCGCTGTAGACCTGGGCGATCGTCAGACTCAGGCGCGCCGCGGTTTCCGGCTCGTCCTTGAGGTCCTGCTCGAGGTGTTCGTTGCCCTTGTCGATCAACTCACGCGCGCTCAGTCCGCGCCCAGGCCCGTTCTCCGGCGATGCGGCCTCGAACAGCGAGACGAGGAAATCGCGTGAACGGCGCGTGCTTTGCGCTTCGCGCTGCGCGCGAGTCTCCGCCACGAGCGCGCGCTGGCGTTCGGCATTCAGCCGCCAGACGAAGAACACCGCGAGCAATACCATCGCGGCGATGCCAAATACGGCGAGCCGGTGCCGCGCGACGAATTTGCGCGTGCGGTAGGCAAAGCTGTCGGGCGCCGCCAGCAGCGGTCGGCCACCAAGATAGTTTTCGACGTCGTCAGCGAGCGCCTGGGCCGACGCGTAGCGCCGTTCCGGTTCTTCGTGCATCGCCTTGCCGACCAGCGTGTCGAGTTCGCCGCGCAACGCGCGCGCGCGCGAACGGTCGAGCGTTGCCGCGCTCGGCAACGGCACCCGGCCCGCTGCATTGATCTCGTTCAAGAGGCGGCCGCTCAGCAGTTCGTGCAGCACGCAGCCCAGACCCCAGATGTCGGTCGCGGTCGTCACCGCGCGGCCGGCCACCTGTTCGGGCGCGGCGTACGCCGGCGTGAACACGTGCGTCGCCGTTGCATCGCGGTCGGTCGCGTCGATCAGCTTGCCGATGCCGAAATCGAGCAGCACCGGCGTGCCGTCCTCGCGCACGAGGATGTTGCCGGGCTTGATGTCGCGATGCACGATCAGGCGCTGGTGTGCATGCTGCACGGCGCGGCACAGTTGCGCGAACAGGGCCAGGCGTTCGCGCAGGCCGAGATCGTGTTCGGTGCAGTAGCGATGCAACCCCACGCCTTCGACGTACTCCATCGCCAGGTACGGCGTGTGATCGTCCGTTTCGCCAGCGTCGAGCAGACCGGCAATGTTCGGATGGTTCAACTCGGCGAGCAGGTTGCGTTCGCGCGCCAGGCGTTCGCGCGCCTGCGAGGTCGGAAATCCGCGGATCAGTTTCAGCGCGACCTTCTGCCGCGTATCGCCGAGCGGGCGCTCCGCGAGTAGCACGGTACCCATGCCGCCGACGCCAAGTTCACGCAGCACCCGGTATTGTCCGATCGTCTGCGGCGTGGATTGCGGCAAAGCAGCGGCGGCGGCGATAGCGCCGAGCAAAGTGGCGTCGCACCCGGCCTCCCTCGCCAGCAAGCGGGAAACTTCCGCGCGGACTTCCGGATCGGGCTCCCTGGCCAGCAGAAACGCCTCGCGTTCGGCTACCGGGCGCTCCAAGGTGGCGTGAAACAGCGCCTCGATGCGGGCAAAGCGTGCGCTGTCCATGGAGCTAGCCCGTTCCGCCTACGACAGCCGATCACGCAACCAGGCGCGAGCGAAACGCAGGTCGCGCTCGATCGTCGGAACCGAGACTCCCAGCGTTTCGGCGACCTCCGCCTGTTCCAGCCCGAGCAAGAGGCACATTTCCACAACGCGGCATTTGCGCGCATCGAGCGTTTCCAACTCGGCAAGCGCGGCATCGATGTTGAGCCAGGTGTCGGGACCGGCAATCGCCAGATCGCCAGCCGCGCTCAGGCTGACGGTCAGCGCACCGCCGCCGCGCTTCTCGGCGCGGTCGCGACGGATCGCATCGGTCAATACCTGGCGCAGCGCCAGCGCCACGGTGCGGAAGAAATGTTCGCGATCGACCGCCTTGAGCGGCGTTTCGAGCAAACGCGCAAACGCTTCATGAACGAGTTCGGTGGTTTGCAGCGGCATGCGCGCGTTGCCGGCCAGGCGCCGCGCAGCCATTGAACGCAGGTCGGCATAGACGAGACCCGCCAGCGCTTCCGGGGCACTGCTGTCGCCCGCACGCCAGGCGGCGAGCAGTTCGGTAACGTCTTTGGCCCGTTCGGCGCCCATCGTGATGGCCAGCCCCGCGTTTCCCCGTAGCTATCAATATACCCAGACAAGCGCGTCGCGGATAGTTCGCGCGTCGCCTTCGAGGGGTATGCAGTGAGCGCGGGCACAGGTCTGACGCAGATCTGTGACCTCGTGCTGCTTGCGTCCGGTTGCCAACCCTGGATTGATTCAGCGGCTCAAGAGTCCGTTCACCGCAAACTTTGGTTGCCGAAAGCGAAGCGAAAGTGACGTTTCGACTTCGCTCGCCAGGCGAGCTACGCTCAACGCCAGCGGACTCAGACTCAGGCTGCCTGCCGACCAGCAAGCCCGCGCTATGCTGGCTGGTTCTAGCACACACCCTTGCGCGGTCTTGAGTGTTCAACCTCTCACGTGGATGATTAGGGTATGAAGCAACCCCGCGGCCCGTCGATGATGTGTCGAAGATGCGTCCTGGCGCTGATGCTGCTCGCCTTGGCCGGCGCCGGCCATGCCGCGGACGCCGGCAAGCCCGTGCTTGGTGTGCTGAAGTTCCAGGACGAAAGCGGCGCGATGCCGCTGCAGGGTGGCGTCGGCCGCGTGCTGACCAACATCATCAGCACCGAACTGGCCGCGCGCGACGCGTTCACCGTCGTCGAGCGGCGCAAGCTCGCCGCGGTGCTCGAAGAGCAGGACCTCGCGCAGAGCGGCCGCCTGAAACCCGGCGAAGGCGCGCGCATCGGTCAGCTCACCGGCGCGCAGTACCTCGTCATGGGCACGATCACTGCGTTCGAGGATAACGAGACGACCCAGGTCAGTGGCGGCATGTTCCGCAAGAGCAAGGTCGAGAACGTTTCGGGCGGCGCGTACCTCGCGGTCGACCTGCGCGTCGTCGACACGACCAGCGGCGAAGTCGCATTTGCGCGCACGGTCGAAGGCCGCACCGCCGGCTACCGCACCGACATCACCGACGACCACAGCGGCCTGGCGATGATGGAAAAGCCCGGCGAAGCGCGCGCCGTGCGCGCCGCGGCGCTCGAGATCATCGACTATCTGGAATGCGCGATGGTGCGCAAGGACGCCTGCGTCGAGAAATTCGCCGAGGCCGATCGCCGCCGCCAGGACACGACCAAGCAGGCGATCAAGATCGACGGACGCAAGCAATGAACCGGACCCTCGCCGCCGCTGGGCTGTTGTTGTGCGCAACCGCGACGCACGCCGATGCAGTTCTCGAGTATTCCGGCAGCGATGCCGGGTGCCACGCCGATTTCGTGCGCGTGGCCGTGCAGGGTCTGTCGATGCGCATCGACAGCGCGCCGCCGGCGCAGGACATGAGCATGGTCTACGACTCCGCCGAGAAAGTCGGTGTTGCGCTCGACCACAAGCGCAAGCAGTTCTTCGAACTGGAGTTCGACGACGACGCGATCGACTTCCAGGGCGACGTCATGAAGAGCACGTCGAACATGGTCGACAGGAAGACCGAGCAGTTGCAGAAGCAGTTACCACCTGGCGCGATGCAACCCGGCGCGAGCGGCATGCCGCAGGTCGATCCGAAGATGATGGAACAGATGATGCAACAGAACATGGAGCACATGACCAAGGAGCAGCGCGCGCAGACTGAAGCCGCGATGAAAAACATGCGCGCTTCGGGTTATTTCGGCCCGCAATCCGAACCAGTGGTGGAGGTGACGGGCGAGAAGCGCGAAGTCGGTGGGCTGGCCTGTACGGTGGAGCGCGTCACGCAGGACGGACAACTGCTGCACGAGGACTGCCGCGCGTCGCTCGACGCGATCGGCCTGGATCCTGCCGACGTCAAGCGCATGCTGCGCGTGATCCTGCGCATGCAGAAATATGCCAGCTCGGTTACGGCCAACCTGCGCCTGGTCAAAAACCTGAAAAGCGTGCAGCGCGACAACGTCGATCCGCAACACCCGCTGGTCGAACGCCGCTGTTTCGACCAAGGCAAGCCGAGCGGCGACGTGACCCTGCGCGTTCGCAGCGAAACCGTACCGGCCGACTGGTTCGTCACACCGCCGGACTACGCGCCCATGGACATAGGAATCCGCGGACACTGAGTCTGCGCTCGCCCCATCTTGGCGAGTGATTGCCCGACCGCATCGCGCGACCGCTCGGGGGCCATGGCCGCTGATCCGACTTGATCGAGATCACTATCAATGCGCCCGCGCCCCCTAGAGTGACAGCAAGCAAGGATGTGATCACGCGCCGGCCGAATTGGTGGATGTGATCCGGCGAATCCAGGATTGAGAGGATAGGGCAATGACAAACAGGCAGAGACAAATTCTCGCAGTAGCCCGGGACCGGGCCGCCCATATTCATGAGTTTTGGGAGCCCGAACGGATATCGCAGCCAAGGCTGACGCAAGGGTTGCTCGCACGGGCGTGGGCAGCGCATCGCAGCCTGGCGCTCGGCCCGAATGATTCAACTGATTCGCTCGCGATCGGACTGCACCTGCGAGCCGCCACACGCGACGCTGATGGTGGCCAGCATGGCTCGGCTGCGACCGCAGCCGCCCGCCGCCCGCGTTACAAGCGCGATTCTTGATCGGTCCGCGGCTGGTCGCGCGCGCGAATCAGTGAGGCGTCTGCGCCGTGACGCCGGACTGCGGCTGAGCCAGTGGCTGTGGCAGGGACACCTTGAACTCGATCTTGACGAGTTGCTCGGGAGCCTTGCCGATCTTCCGAAGGAAGGGCAGCCAGCGCGGGTCGCCCTGGAGATTGGCGAACAAGGGTTCCACGGCAACACCGGACAGGCCGGGATCCTGGATCGACACGGCTTTGTCCAGCCACGCGAACGCCTGGTCAACCTCGCCGCGATAGGCGTACACGTAAGCAATGTTGTACGCGGCTCCCTTTTCGTATTTTTCGATCAACGTGGCGAGCGCGGCATCCGATTTCGCCTTGTCGCCTAGTGCGTGCAAGACCAGCGGCAGTCCGATCGCGCGCCATGTCTGGCTCGGCTCGCGCTCGATCTCGCCGAGCGCTGCCTGCGCCTCGCCCTTCTGCAGCAACGCGACGGCGATGTTGTAGTAGCCGTTGCTGTAACCCGGGCTCAATTTGATTGCCATGCGCGCACTGGCGATCGCATCGTCGAGGTGGCCGGCGAAACGCTGGGCAATCGCCAGATTGCCATACCCATTGGCAAACACCGGGTCCATGGCCGTTGCCGCTTCGCAAAGGGCGATCGCGGTGTCGAGACGGCCCAGGCTTCGCGCGAAAACGCTGGCGGAGCGGAATATGTCGGCGTCGTCCGATGCGAGAGTCAGTGACCGCGTGTAATGCTGTGCGGCGGCCGCCATGTCGCCGTCGTAATTCATGGCGATGCGCCCGAGCCGCGCATGCGCCGAGGCAAGGTCCGGCTCCAGCGCCAGCGCCTTGTTGGCTGACTCGCGCGCCAGACGGTAGCCCTCGGCAATCGGCCGCGATCCGTCGTTTGCCTGGCCGATGTAGACATCGCCGAGCAGATCCCAAGCGGACGCGTAACCGGCGTCGATCTCGATGGCCTGCTTGAGCAGCGCAATCGCCCGCTCGAAACTTTCCGTAGAGCGTTGCCGATCCAGCTGCCGCGCCTGAAGGAACAGCGCGTAGGCTTCGGGATTGACAACCTTGGCGGTCGGTGCGGCGCCGAGCAGCTTGACCTTGAGCTGTGCGACCACGGCGGCGGAGATCTCGTCCTGCACGGCGAAGATGTCGGCCATGTCGCGATCGTAGGTTTCCGACCAGAGCTGGCCGCTATCCGCGGCCCGAATCA
>Ga0207648_10003397_pt1 | contig 16707 bp, 13 predicted proteins | sample KBSMisM32_FD_184310 | JGI IMG/M metagenome (GOLD analysis project Ga0207648, IMG submission 184310) | Miscanthus rhizosphere microbial communities from Kellogg Biological Station, Michigan, USA - KBS Miscanthus M3-2 (SPAdes) (version 2) | ecosystem: Host-associated > Plants > Roots >...
AGGGCCGAGGTTACGGGCAACCGGCTACCGGCTACCGGCTACCGGCAACGGGCAACGGGCTACGGGCTACGGGCTACGGGCTACGGGCTACGTTCTCCCGCGCAGCCGGCTGTGCTGATACCCGTAGACGAAATACAGGAGGAGCCCGATCACCAGCCAGTAGCCGAAGCGCTCCCACGCCTGGTGCGGCAGCCCCCTCATGATGAAGACGCAGCCGGCGGCCGAGAGGACCGTCACCGGCCACACGAAGGGCACCTTGAACGGACGCGGACGATCGGGCTCCTTGTAGCGCAGCACCAGCACGCCGATGCTGACGAGCATGAAGGCGAACAGCGTCCCGATGTTGGTCAGGTCGTAGGTCTCTCCCGCGTCGCCGACCAGCGACCACAGCGCCACGAAGATCCCGGTGAACAGCGTCGTGATGAACGGGATCTTCGTCCGCGGGTGAATCTTCGCCGCCCACTGCGGCAGCAGCCCGTCGCGGGCCATCGCGAAGAAGATGCGCGGCTGGCCGTACTGGAAGACCAGCAGCACCGCCGACATCGACACCGCCGCGCCGAGCGCGACGATCCAGCCGACCGCGTTGAAGCCCGCGAGCTGCAGCGCGCGCGCCAGCGGATCGGCGACCGCGAGCTCCTTGTACGGCACCATCCCGGTGAGCACGAAGCCGACGATGACGTAGATGAACGTGCAGATGGCGAGGCCGCCGAGGATGCCGATCGGCAGGTTGCGCTGCGGATCCCTGGTCTCCTCCGCCGCCGTCGAGATCGCGTCGAACCCGATGTAGGCGAAGAACACGATCGCCGCCCCCTGGTGGATCCCTCTGAAGCCGTTCGGCGCGAAGGGGTGCAGGTTGGCGGTGTTGATGTGCGTGATCCCGACGGCGATGAACAGCCCCAGCGCGAGCAGCTTGATCACCACCATGATGTTGTTGGCGGTGACGCTTTCCTTCGCCCCCTGCAGCAGCAGCGCGGTGATCAGCATCACGATGGCAAAGGCCGGGACGTGCACCACGATCGGGATGCCGGCGATGTGCGGCGCGGTGTCGAGCAGGCCGTGGATCGCGGGATCCGCGCTGAGCAGCGCCGTGCGATAGCCGGTCGTCAGCCACGGCGGCATCGTGACGCCGACGCCTTTCACCAGCGTGTTGAAGTAGTCCCCCCACGAGATCGCGACGGCGACGTTGCCGACGGCGTACTCGAGGATCAGGTCCCAGCCGATGATCCACGCGACCAGCTCGCCGAGCGTCGCGTACGAGTAGGCGTAGGCGCTGCCCGCCTGCGGGATCATCGACGCCAGCTCCGCGTAGCAGAGGCCGGCGAGCGCGCACGCGGCGCCGAGCAGGATGAACGAGAACACCAGCGCCGGGCCCGCCCCCTGCCGGATCACTTCGCCGTTCGGGCCGATCTGCCCCGCCGCCGCCGTGCCGATGGCGCCGAAGATCCCGGCGCCGATGACGGCGCCGATCGCCAGCATGATCAGATCCCCGGCGCCCATGACCCGCTTCAGCGAATGTTCGGAGTCGGGCAGCAGCTCCGAGATCGGCTTGCGCCGGAACAGTTGTGTCATCGGCTCGAATTCTAAGTCACGAAGTGAAGGGGGCCACGGATGCACACAGAAAAACACAGAGATCTGCTGCCGGGATCATCGACATGCCATCAATGTTCATCCGTGTTCATCTGTGTTTATCTGTGGCCCTACGGGAGCAGCCCCTTGAGACCGACCGCCAGTCGGTAGACTTTTTCGGTGGCGGCGAGCGCGATGCCGCCGTGCGGATCGAAGGCCAGGCCGATCAGCGCGCCGCCGCTCAGCATCAACTCCGGCGCGTGCGGCGCGTCGGGACGAATCCGATAGAGGCCGCTCGACCCGGCGAGCGCGTCGACGACGTAGAGGTTCCCCGTGGAGTCGAAGGCGAGCCCCTGCGGCCGGCCGAACCCGGCGCTCCACGCCGCCGCGTGCCCTTCGGGCGAGATGCGATACACGGGATCGTGCGTGCCCAGCGTCGGCGCGGTCACGTAGAGCGAGCCGTCCGCGCCGAAGGCGAGGTGAAACGCGGCGACGCTGGCCGGCAGCGTCGCGAACACGTGCGCGCGCCCGTCGCGCTCGACGCGCAGCACCGATCCCGATCGATCGCCGACGTAGAGCGCGCCGTCGGGGCCGAAGGCGAGCCCGCACGCCACGCCGAGATCGCTCGCGAAGAGCGCCGGGCGGCCGTCCGGTTCGACGCGATAGACGCTGCCGTCGAAGCGGCTGGAGACGTAGAGGCGGCCGTCCGGGCCGAAGGCAAGCGACGTCGGGTTCGGCAGATCGGTGACGAACGGCTCGCGCGTGCCGTCCTGCCGGACGATGAAGACGGCGACCGGCGCCTGCTGCCCGCGCGATCCGCTGAAGGTGACGTAGAGATTGCCGTGGCGATCGTAGGCCGGGCTGTCGACGTGGTGGACGCCGGTGACGAGCGGCGCGCCGATCTCGACGAACGTGCTCTCGCCGGGCAGCTCGTCGATGCGGATCGCGGTCGTGCCCCCTTCGACGCCTTCCGGAATCATCACCGTGAGGCTGCTCGACGAGGCGGCCGCGAGGCGCGCCGGCTGCGCCGCGACGCGCACGTGCGGGACGCCGGGATCCACGGCGAACCCGTCGCCCTGCAGCGTGATGCGCCCGCCCTCGATCGCCCACAGCGGGCGGACCGAGGTTACGCGGCCCGGGGACGAGGCGCGCGTCGCCCCCACCTCACGACTCGTCGTCGAGTTCGATGTTCCAGTAGAAGTAATCGCGCCACGACTCGGGGGCCTTCGCCAGTTTGATCGTGATGCGGATCGCCGGCGCCTTGTCGGGACGCTTGGGGGTGCGAATGAGATGCATGCCGGCCTGCTCGGGAGTACGACCCCCCTTGCGGCGGTTGCAGGGGATGCAGCAGGTAACGATGTTCTCCCAGTCTTTTCGGCCGCCCTGGGCGACCGGCACCACATGATCGAAGGTCAGATCCGCGCTTGGCAGTTCCCCCCCGCAGTACTGACAGGTGTGCTCGTCGCGCGCGTAGATGTTGGCGCGCGAGAACGGCACGTAGTCGATCTGCCGCTTGATCCGGATGTAGCGCAGCAGGCGGATGACCGAGGGCAGACGGAAGCTGAAGGAGGGCGAGCGGACCTCGCGCTCGTACGTCGAGATGACCTCGACTTTCCCCTGGCACCACAGCGTGATCGCCTTTTGCCAGTGGACGACCTTCAGGGGCTCGTACGTGGCGTTGAGGAGGAGCGTCTGCTCCATAAAGCCTGGGTCATTGTGCCTGATGGGATCGCGGGGTGTCAAAGGGCTGGCGGGTAAGCGCCGCTGGGCCGATAATTTAGGGGCTCATGCCCGGCCCGTCCCGCCCGTCGCTCGCGCTCCTGGCCGGCCTGACGGCCGTCTCAGCCGCGCTGGCGGGGTGTGCGTCGACGGGGGGGCGACTCCGGCGCCGTTTCCCCGTCCGGCGCCTCCTGCGGCCTCCAGCCCCGCCGCACCCGGGGTCCCCGCCGCGGCCCCTGTTCCGGTGGCCACCAGCGGCCGGGACATGGGCTATGTGGTGACGGGCACGGCCCTGGCGCTCCGCGGCGTCCCCTACCGGAACGGCGGCCACGACCCGTCGGGCTTCGACTGCAGCGGATTCGTCAGCTACGTGTTCGGCCAGAACGGCCTGCCGCTGCCGCGCACGGTCAGCGAGTTGTATCGCACCGGCCGCCAGGTGAACGGCGCGATCGAGCCGGGCGACCTCGTGTTCTTCTCGACCGTCGCGCCCGGCGCGTCACATGTGGGGATTGCGATCGGCGGCGACGAGTTCGTGCACGCGCCGAGCAGCACCGGCGAGGTGCGCGTCGAGCGCCTCGGCGCGGCCTACTGGTCTACGCGATTCGTGGGAGCGCGACGGGTCCTTTAGCGATCCGCCGCGCCGTGTCGCCGGTGAACTGGCGCACGTGCAGATCCGCCTCGGTGTAGAGCGGCGGCTGTCCCGGCCGCTTCAACGGTTCCACCTTCACGCCCTCGGTCGCGTCCACCGGCAGCGAGGTGCACGGCTCCATGTAGCGCTGCGGGAAGGACGGGAAGTTGCGGAACGTCGTGGCGGTGACGCCGCCGTAGCGCGCCTGCAGCCCGGCGAAGTCCAGCCGGAGGAAATCCAGGAGCTCCGGATCCGGCCGCGTGTCGAGGTACTGCTGCGTCATCGCGGCGACGTCCTCGTAGAACTCGGGGGCGTGGGTGCGCGTGGCGCGCGTGCCGTCGGCGTTGGCGAACTGGCGGATGCCGCCGGCGGCGGGATCGATGTGATACAGCTCGTGCACGATGGTGTCGAGCTTGGCGATCCACGGCTCGACGTTGCCGTAGAGATCCACCTTCCACGACCGCTCCATCGTCTGCTCGCAGAAGCGCGGCAGCACGAACGAGATGAGGTACTTGACGCGCGTCGCGCCGAGGCGGACCTCAGGAGTCTTGGTGACGAACCACTCGGATCGGCGCGTCAGCTCGCCGGTCGCGCGGTCGCGCCAGAAGTAATAGCCCGGTTCCGTCTCCGGCAGCGTGAGGCAATGGCAGGTGGCAAACGCACCTTCGGCATGCGGTCGCCCGAACCGCCCGAAGACCAAGACCTCGCGCAGGTCGATGAACGACAGCGCGGGAGTACGGGACACGACGTCCTGCATCAAGAGCGCGATGCGCTCTGTGTAGTTGATCATCACGGGACACACATGGCCGAAGCGCGGCTCTCGCCGGTTTCAACCGAGCCTGCCGTGGGCTGCTAGGGAATAGGAACGATAGGACTATACGGTCAAGGGTCGAGCGTGTCAAGGTGAACAGATACAAATAGTTACTGCCCAGGTCCTCCCGGCTTCGCGGGCGGTTTCGGCACACTGACCGGCGCCCCCGGAAGTGTAATTGGAGGGGCCACCGGTAACAATTCCGGTAGGGGCGGGAGGTCCGCGGGGCCGGTGGGGGGCGGTTCGGCCACGACCGGCGGTGGGGTGACGGCCCCCATGCGCCTCATGATCATCTGCTGGCGCCGCCGGAGGCGCGCCGAGGGATGGCCGGGGTCCATGAGGTGCGGATTGGCGATGGCTGCCGCCAGCAGCGCCGCCTCGGAGGGCGCGAGGTCCGACGCCGGCTTGTGGAAGTACCGCCGCGACGCCGCGTCCGCCCCCCAGACGCCGTCTCCCCACTCGATCACGTTCAGGTAGATCTCGAGGATGCGCTGTTTGGTCAGCTCGTACTCGAGCCGCCGCGTGATCAGCAGCTCCTTCACCTTGCGGATCGGGTTCTTCGAGGGGGACAGGTAGAGGTTCTTGGCCAGCTGCTGCGTGATCGTGCTGGCGCCGCGCGCGAACTCGCCGCGCTCCCAGTTGGTCTCCATCGACTCGCGCAGCTGCTCGTAGTCGATCCCCTCGTGCTGCCAGAACGCGCTGTCCTCGGTGACGATGACCGCCTTCTTGAGGTTGGCGGAGATGCGGGCGTACGGCACCCAGCGCTGGTCATGCTGGACGGGCTTGCCCTGCGCGTGCGCCTCTCGCGCGCGCAGCTCCATGAACGCGGTGGTCGTCGGGTTCTGCGTACGCAGCCCGCGCACGTCGGGCAGGGTGAGATAGATGTAGGCGGCGGTCACGAACCCGACGCCGAGCAGCGCCGCGATACCGCGCCCGGCCTTGCGCAGCCCGCGCGTGAGCGACGCCGCACGGCTCATTGACGGGTCGTCGATCGCAACGCCGCGATCAGCCGGTCGATGTTCTCGCGCGTCGATCCGGATCCCATGAGGCCGACGCGCCAGATGCGCCCGGCCAGCGGTCCGAGCCCGGCGCCGATCTCGATGCCGTGGTCGTCGAGCAGCTGCCGGCGCACGCGCGCCTCGTCGATGCCGTCGGGCACCTTGACCGCGTTCAGCGACCAGCTGCGTTCGCCCGGCGGCGGCAGCAGGTCGAGCCCGATCGCGGCGAGCGCGTCGGCGAGCGCGAGATGGTTGGCGCGGTGCCGCTCCCAGCGCGTCTCGAGCCCTTCCTCGTCGATCGCCGCGAGCGCCTCGCGGAGCGCGTAGACGAGCGGCGCGGAGATCGTGTGGTGATACTTGCGGTTGACCCAGTAGTCTTCGAGCAGTTGCAGATCGAAGTAGAACGACCGCTGATCTTCCGCCTGAAGGCGGAAGCCACGTGGTTCATCAGCGGCCGCGGAACCTGTGGCTTCCGCCTTCAGGCGGAAGTCGCGCGCGCGCTTCGAGAACGTGATCGGGGCGAGTCCGGACGGCGCCCCCAGGCCCTTCTGCGTACAGCTGTAGACCGCGTCGGCCCCCCAGCGCGCCACTTCCACCGGGTGCGCGCCGAGCGACGTGACCGTGTCGACGATCGTCATCGTTCCCTTCGCGGACGCCAGCGCGCACAGCTCGCGCACCGGGTTGAGCACGCCGGTCGACGTCTCGGCGTGGACCATCGTGACGACGTCGGCGCCGTCGGCGAGCGCGCGCTCGAGCCGTGACGGATCGATCGCGCGTCCCCACTCGCTCTCGACGCGCGTCACGGCGGCGCCGTAGCGCGACAGCATCTGAGCGAGGCGATCGCCGAAGTAGCCGTTGACGAGCGCGATGGCGCGCGTGCCCGGCCTGGTGAGATTGGCGATGGCGGTCTCCATGCCGGACGTGCCGGTGCCCGAGACGGCGAAAGAAAACGCGCCGGCATCGGTGCGGAACGTGTCGGCGAGACGCGAGCGGATCTCGTCGAGGATCGCCATCATCGCCGGATCGAGATGGCTGAGCACGGGCGCCGCCATCGCGCGCATGATGCGATCGGCCACCGGGCTCGGGCCCGGGCCGAGCAGCAGCCGTTCAGCGGCTTGCCGCATTCGCGGAATTGACGCGTGTGGCATCGAGCAGGCTCCTGATCTTCTCCACGCCTTCGCGCGCCAGCGGCGCGAGCGGCGGGCGCGGCTCGCCGCCGGTGAGGCCGCACAGGTCCATGGCGGCCTTCAGGCCGGCGATGCCGAAGCCGGTGGTGACGGCGCGGGCGAGCGGCGTCAGGCGCTGCTGGCACTCGAGCGCCTGCGCGAAGCGTCCCTGCCGCGCATGCTCGAACAGCTCGAGGCACAGCTCGGGCGTGACGCAGGCGACGGCGAGAATGGCCCCCTGCGCACCCGCGCACAGCGCGGCGTAGACCCCCGGCGCGGATCCGGCCATTACGGTGAAGCGCGCCGGCACCGCGGCCGAGAGATCGGCGAACTGCGCGCCGTCGGTGCTGGTTTCCTTGAGGCCGGCGACGTTGGGGTGCGCGGCCAGGCGCGCGATGGTGTCCGGCGCGAGATTCACGCCGGTGAACGCCGCGTAGTTATAGAGGAGGACCGGCACCGGGCTGGCGTCGGCGACGGCGGTGTAATGGGCGACGAGCGCCGCCACCGGCACGTGCGCGCGATAGAACGACGGCGTGCGCACGAGCACCGCGTCCGCCCCCGCGGCCGCCGCGCGCCGCGCCGCGGCCACCGTCGCGCGTGTCGACTCCCGGCCGACGCCGGCAATCAGCGTCCGCCCCGCCGGCACGGCCGCGCGCACCGCTGCGAGCACGCGATCCGCTTCGTCATCGTCGAGCAGCGACGCCTCGCCGTTGGTCCCGAGCGCGACGATCCCGCCCAGGCCGGTCGTCATCCAGTGGCGGACGTTCGTCCCGATCGCCGCCTCGTCGATCTCGCCGTCCTTGAACGGCGTCGGCATCGGCGGAAACACCGCTCGCAGGTTCACCAGCAAACCGTACCACAGAGCGAACGAGCGCAGCGAGTGAGCCACGCTGACGGAGCGGGGCAAGGGCCCCCGCGAGTGAGCGTGTAGGGGGGTCCGGCGGGGCAAAGCCCCCCGGAAAAAAAACGGGCGCGGCCTCGAAGAGACCGCGCCCGTGCAGGGTGCTTGTTTGCGTCGCAGGTGGCTTCCGCCTTCAGGCGGAAGCTCCTTCAGTTAGTGCACGCGAGCGCCGTAGACCGTGCGCTGCGCGCGCCAGTCCTCGTCCAGGATCGTCCAGAGCGCCTGGTCGAGATACTCGCCATTGCGGAGGAACGACTTGCGCAGGACGCCTTCCTGCACCGCGCCGACCTTCCGCAGCGCTCCGTTGCCGCGGCCGTTCAGGATCGCCGCACGCGCCTCGAGCCGGTGCGTTCGAATCGTCTCGAACGCGAACTCGATGACCATGCGGGCGCCGTCCATGAACATGCCCGTGCCCCAGAACGCCGATCCCATCGCGAATCCCCACTCGGCGGTGCCGAAGCCCGGCTCCAGCTGCCGCACCTGGAAGATCCCGATCGCCGAGTCCATCCCGTGCGGCACCACCGCGAAGCAGGCGTAATTGCCCGCCGCGCGCTCGCGGTGCGTCCACGCGATGAACCGCTCGAACCCTTCGACCGTGGTCGGCGGCGGCGAAATGAAGCGCGCCACTTCTTCGGTCGAGAGCATCGCCAGGAGCGCCGGCGCGTCCGAGAGCCGCAGCTCACGGAGCGTCACCATCGATCCGGTCAAGGTCGGAAGCGCGTGCTTCCAGTCAGAGGTTGTCGTGGCAGTGCCACGGGCGGCCGCGATAACCGCCTGGAGGTCAGTGTTGACCGACTGAGCATCGCGGAACGGCATCTTCTCCATTAGAAGCCCCCTCCCACGACCTGCAGGGTCGGTTGGGTCACCGTGGTCTCCGTTGTAATCGCTACCTGAGGTTGTGAAAGCAGAGTCGTCGAGGTCGAATCGGCCGGTGCCGGCGCCGTCTCGTTGAACAGCGAGTCGAACGTCGCCACGTCGCCGTCGAACACGCTCGGGACGTCCGGATCGTCGAACAGCGGGGTCTCCTCGCCCGAGCAGCCCCACGTCACGTTGTCGGTTTCGCTCGACGTGCCCCACACGATGTTGTCGACCTCACCGCTGGTGCCCCAGACGATGTTGTCGGCTTCCATCTGGGTGCCCCAGACGATGTTGTCGAGCTCGTTCTCGGCAACGCTGGCGCCCCATACGACGTCCTCGCAGTTGGCGCCGTCGCACTTCGTGCCCCAGACGATGTTGTCCTTCTCGCCTGCGAGCGTGCCCCAGACGATGTTGTCGGCCTCGCGCACCGTGCCCCAGACAATGTTGTCCGCTTCACGCGCGAAGGTGCCCCACACGATGTTGTCGGCATCCATCGCCGCCGTGCCCCAGACCACGCTGTCGCAGTACTGGCTCTGGCAGGCCGTGCCCCAGACGATGTTGTCACCCTCGCGGGTGGCCATCGCGCCCCAGACCGTCGAGGCCGCCCACGCGCTGCCCGCCGGCTTGATGACGCCGCGCTGCAGCTTGCGGTTGCCCCAGATGATCGTGCGGCTCCACGCCCGGTTGCTCGGGTAGGCCTGGCCCGGCTTCGCCGTCGCCAGGAACCTCGCGAGGTCCACGGCTCCCTTGGTATTGAGGAAGCCCGCGCCCTGCGTCAGCGCGTCATAGCGGTACACCTGCGCGGTGTACTCGATGATCGCCTTCACCAGGTTCGGCGTCAGCTTCGGGTTGGCCTGCAGCATCAGCGCGACGGTGCCGGCCACGACCGGCGACGCCATGCTCGTGCCGGTGAGGCTCAGGTACGGCTTGTTCGCCGTCTTGAGCACCCCGTTGAGCAGGTACGCCGACTTCGTCGAGTAGAACGTGCTGCCCGGCGACGCCAGCGAGACGATGCCGGTGCCGGTCGCGACCACGTCCGGCTTCGCCATGAAGTCGACCGCCGTCGGACCGCGTGAGCTGTAGCCGCCCATCACGTCGTCGGTGCGGGTGATCGTCCCCTCGTGGCTGTAGGCGCCGACCGTCAGCACCCACGGCGCGTTGCCCGGCGCCGTGATGCCGCCGTACTGCGTCCTGCCCGCGGCGTTCTTCCCGAGGTTGCCGGCCGCCGTCACCACGACGATGCCGGCGTCGACCGCGCGCTTGGCCGCCAGGCACAGCGGGTCGGTGTTGAACGACTCTGTCACCGACGCGCCAACCGAGAGGTTGATCACGCGGATGTTGTAGAGCGTCTTGTTCGCGACCGCCCAGTCGAGCGCCGCGATGACGTTGCTGATGTAGCCCGCGCCGTGATCGTCGAGGACCTTCAGGCTGACGATGTCCGCGGCCGGGGCCATGCCCGCGCGCGCGCCCAGCGTGTCATACCCGTTGCCCGCGATGATGCCGGCGACGTGCGTGCCATGGCCGTTGTCGTCGTAGGCGGTCAGCCGGCCGTTGACGAAGTCCACGAACTTCGTCACGCGCTGGTTGCCCACCACCTTCACGGCGGGGTTGCTGCCGCGATAGGTCAGGTCGTCATGGAACGGCGTGATGCCGGAGTCGATCACGGCGACGCCGATGCCGGCGCCGTCATAACCGTAGGTCTCCTGCACCGCACGCGCGCCCTCGACGACGGCGACACGGTTCATCTTGCCGCCGGCGGGACGATCCCAGTGGATCGACTCGACGGCCGGATTGTCCGCGAGCTTGCGGAGCACGAAGTTCGGAAGTTCCACGACTTCGCCGCTCACGATGCCCAGCTTCCGGCCGCGCTTCCCGCCCAGCTTTCCGACGGCGTCGCCCAGGTCCGCTCCCGGCTTGAGCGTCACGATTACGCGCGACACGCCGGAGCCGCCCTTGTCCGCACGATCATTGAGCTTGCGGTCAAGCTTGGGATGATCGCTGGACTTGCGGCTCCAGTCATTGACGCGCGGGGCCTTATCCGCCTTACCGGCGGCATCGACCTGCGCGGTCAAGCCGAAGAGGCAGATGGACGCCGTCAGCGCCCCTGCCAGTATCTTTCGCCACTCAGTCACGATGCATTTCCTCTCTAACGTCGAGGTTCAGAACTAACCCCAGACGGCCTTGTCGAACCCGGTCACGTTCGTACACGCGAACTCCATGTCAGAACCTCGCTGGATCGAGATTTACGAGTGCGCCCCTTATAGAGCAAGTGGAGGGCCAGTACGGCTGGGTTAGTCTTTGGCGGCTGTAAGATGCTGATTAAAAGTCCCTTAGGTCCAGTTCGGCATACCACCCCACCACCCCTGACAGATCGGTGATGATCTGTTTCAGAACAGAAACAGACATTCAAAAGCGTAATATCTACCCCAACCGCTGATATGCCTGAGGTTTACGCCAAATGTCCCATCTCGTAACACACGTACAGGAGTGGAACACCTGTTTCAATTCCGCTATATTGTTGTCGGGGAATGACTTAGGTGTCGCGACGGCCCCAGAGCAGCGGATCGCGCCCCGATCCGGCACTATGAAGCACGAAAACCGCAATCACGATCGCGCCGGCGGGCGCCAGCAGCCAGGGAGACTCCGACGCGACCTGCACGGCGGCGACGTCGCCGAGCATCACGCCCCAGCTCGGCGCGGGCGGGGCAAACCCAAGCGCCACAAACGATAGCGTCGCCTCGGCCATGACGAACGCCGGCACCAGGACCGTGGCCTGGACGGCGAGGAATCCGCGCGTCGCGGGGAGCAGATGCCGCACGATCACCCGCCAGGAACCCGCACCCATCGCGCGTGCAGCTTCTGCGTACTCTGCCTCCCGTTCGACCAGTACGATTCCGCGTACTCCGCGTGCCGCAGTGGGCCACCCGACCAGCGTGAGCACCGACACGAGCGCCGCGAACACCTGGGCGTCGGTCAGGTGGATGGGCAGGGCGCCGCGCAGCGCCAGCACCAGGTAGATCGCCGGCAGCACGATCACGACGTCCGCGATCCGCATCAGCGCCGCGTCGAGCCACCCGCCGCCGTAGCCGGCGGCCGCGCCGGCAAACGCGCCGATGGACAGCGCCAGCAGCGTCGACACCAGCGCGACGCCGAGCGACAGCCGCGCTCCGCTCAGCACGCGCGACAGCACGTCGCGGCCGAGCGAGTCGCTGCCGAGCAGGAACCACGGCTCGTCCGACGAGAACGTCACCCGGCGCGAGCGATCCTCCTCGTAGCGCCGTTCGATCGGATCCACCAGGCGCAGCGGATAGGCAAATGGCGCGTGCCACGATCCCTGGGCGTCCACGAGGTGCGGCCGCATCGGCCGCGCGTAGGGATAGCCGTCGAACTGCCGTCCGGGGTTGTAGGGGGCGAGCCACGGCGCGACGATGACGAACGCGGCGAGCATCGCGAAGAGCGCGCCGCCGCTCTGCCGCGCGGCGGCCGGTTTCACCGCCGCGGCCACGACCGACGGCCTCGCCTCAGGCACGTCCGGCCGCTCCGCGCGCGCGTGGGTCGGCGAACGCGTGCGCGACGTCCGCCGCGAGCACGCCGGCCGCCAGGCAGATGGCGCCGGCGGCGGCGCAGCCGGCGACGAGATACGTGTCGCGCATCATCAGCGCCTGCCGCATCAGCGCGCCCAGCCCGGGCCACGACGTGACCATTTCCACGGCGAACGATCCGCTGAAGAGCGATCCGACGATGACGCCGTAGATCGCGAGCAGCGGCCCGAGCGACTGCCGCCACGCGTGATGCCACACCAGGCGCGCGCCCGGAATGCCGCGCGACGCGGCGGCCATCGCGGCGGGGCGCTGCAGCGCTTCGCGGATCGATTGCGATTGCAGGCGCTCGAGCGTGGCCGCGATCGGCAGCGCGAGGGCGAGCGTCGGCACGACGAAGCTCGCCGGCCCGGCCATGCCCGAGACCGGCAGCCACCCGGTGCGCGCCGCGATGGTGACGAGGACCAGCGATCCGATGAGCGGCGGCACCGACAGCAGGATCAGCGACAGGCCGCGCACCAGGCGCGGCAGCAGGCCGTGGCGCCGGCTGCCGGTCATCACGCCGGCGGGAATGCCGAGGAGCGTCGCGACGAGCAGCGCGCAGAGCGCGAGGATCGCGGTGTTCGCCGCACGCTCCCGCACGAGACCCGAGACCGGTTGCTGATACTGGAACGACTCGCCGAAGTCGAAGGTGACGGCGCGCCGCAGCCAGCGCATGTACTGCTGGCTCGCCGGCAGGTCGAGCCCGAGGCGGTGACGATCCTGCGCGATGTCCTCGGCGCGGCGTCCGATCTGCGAGGCGAAGTCTCCCGGCGACAGTCCCGCGAGCAGCACCGCGCCCGACGTCACGACGAAGACCAGCACCAGCGCCGCGATCGCGCGCCGGACCAGGAAGAACAGCATGCTCGAATTGTCGGCCCTCGCTGGCCGCGCGACTAGGGACGCACGTAGAGGCCGTCGGCGGCCCACAGGATCTTCGGGTCGAGCAGCACCGGCGCCGCGCCGCCGACCCGACGGCTCATCGCGATCGTGATCTTCGGCGCGACGAAGTAGATCGCCGGCAGGTTCTCGCCGAAGATGCGCTGCGCGTCGGCGAAGAGCTGGTGGCGCTCGGCCAATGTCGGCGCGGCGATCTGCTTCTGCATCAGGTCGTCGATCTGTTTCTCCCACGGCGTCGACGGCGCCCGCTGATTCGGGTTCCAGACGTGGAAGTCGCCGGAGCTGAGCCAGAAGTCCAGGTTCATCGCGGGATCGAAGGCGCTCATCTGGAAGGCGTAGCAGATGCTCTCCCAGTCGCCGGCGGCATAACGCCCGAAGAGCGACTGCGGATCGAGCTCGACGACATCCATCACGATGCCGGCCTTGCGGAGCTGTTCCTGCACGAAGGCGGCGGTGCGGCCGCGAATATGCTGCGTCTGCGTCAGCGTGGAGAAACGCACCGGCTGTCCCGCGCCGTCCTCCAGCATGCCGTCGCCGTTGCGATCGGCGAGGCCCAGCCCCGCCAGCAGCGCCTTGGCTCGCGCCGGGTCGAAGGGATATTTCGGCGCCGCGTCGGAATACCACGTGCGGTTGCCCGGTGTGACCGGGCCGTAGACCGGCACGGCGGCGCCCAGGTAGACCGTGTTGGTCATCGCGTCGCGATCGACCGCGTAGGAGATCGCCTGCCGGAACTCCGCCCGCTGCAGGTACGGCTTCGTCTTCGCGAGCTTCGCCGCACCCCCGGGCGTGAGGTTGAACCAGAGCATGATCGGATCGATGCCGACACCGGGCTCGGCCAGCTGCACCGATCCCTGGTCGCGCAGCCGGCGCAGCGACGCGATGTTCTCGGGGCTGACGTCGGCCTGCGTCATCACGTCGAGCGATCCCGACTGCATCCGCAGCATCTCGGCGTCCTGCGACTGCACGAACTGCATGTCGATGCGATCGAGGTACGGCAGCGGCACGCCGGCGGCGTCCTTCCGCCAGTAGTGCGGGTTGCGCGCGAAGGTCATGTGCTGCGCCGGCACGTACTCGCTGATCACGAACGGGCCCAATCCCGCCATCGACGCCGGCGGCGTCGTCACGCCCCACGCGGTGGCGAATGTCTTGGACCGCAGCGCCGGTTCGAGCAGGTGCTTCGGGTAGATCGGCAGGTTGTCGAGGAGCGCGACGCCGGGCGTGAACGGCGCCGGCAGCGTCACCACGACGGTTCGTGGATCGGGCGCGGAGACCTGCAGCGGCTTGTGCTGCACCATCACGCCCGAGGCGAGCACGCTCTTGACGTCGGGATCGTAGAGCGCCGCGAACGAGAACAGCACGTCGGCCGAGGTGAACGGCGCGCCGTCGGAGAACTGAACCCCGTCGCGCAGCGTGAGCGTGATGGTGCGGCCGTCGGGCGACACGGTCCACTTCTCGGCCAGCCAGGGCTCCGGCTCGCCGCTGACGCGGTTGATGCGCACGAGGGTCGCCTGGGTCAGGCGCGCGACGGCGTCAACGGCGGCCTGAGCGGCAGTCGGCGCGAAGCGGTTGAAGGTCGCCGGCTCGCTCCGCAGCGACGCGATCAGCGTCCCGCCGCGAACGGGACCGGTGGCCGAAGCCCCCTTTTCCGGCGCGGGTTTGCCGCCGGAACAGGAGACCAGCACCAGTCCGACAAGAATGGCTGCGGCGTGACGAAAATATCGGCCCACTCTTGAACTTACCGGCCAATTACTTGGCCAGTCTCCAAACCCCGAATTTATTGGGTTTCTTGAGGGTAGCGCTTACCCCCAGGGCTCCATCGCGGCGGGTAGCCAATCCATTAGCTGAGTCTGGCGGTTGGCGCCGCGATCGATGGTTCCGGATAGTAGTTCACCCACGTCGCACAGGCAAACAGCGTGAGCGCGTTTGTCGCTTCCTGTCCTGCCACGATCGCGTCACGAAACCGGTTTCGTTGCATGAAAGCGAAATGGCACAAGCTGTGCCTTTAGAAGGGCATCCGGTGAATCTGATGCTCAAAGTTTTCAAGGCTATTCGTCCCCGTCGGCTGTCCACCGCCGTCCTCATCCTCGCCGCCGTCGTCGCGGCCCCAACCGATACCTTCGCACAGTCTCGCCATCGCGCGCGCCTGTCGGGAGATATCGCCGATCGCCTCGCGAAGCGCGTGGAGGCGTCGACGCCGATTATCGTGTCGGCCGATGACGCCCGTATCGATGCGCTGGTGGCGCGCTACGGCGTCCGCCTGAAGAAGCGGCTGGCCGGCGCGGCGGTGCTCGAGGCGACCGGCGGGCAGATCGACGCGCTGAGCCAGGACCCCGACGTGGCGCACATCGCTGGCGACGCGAAGGTCTTCCGGCAGATGGCGGTCACGACGGAGGCGACCGGCGCCGATCAGGTGTGGGATGGTCTGGGCGGGCTGCGCGGCCTGACCGGGCGGAACGTCGGCGTCGCGGTCATCGACTCGGGCGTCTCGACGCAGCACACGGCGCTGCGCAACCGCGTCGTGGCGTCGGTGGACTTCACCGAGTCGCGGAGCGGCAAGGACGACTACGGCCACGGCACGCACGTCGCGGGGATTATCGGCGAGACCGGCAAGGACGGCCTCACCGGGATGGCGCCGGGCAGCGGGCTGGTGAGCCTGAAGGTGCTGGGGGCGGACGGCTCGGGCAACACCAGCGACGTGATCGAGGCGATCGACTGGGCGATCGCCAACCGGGCGCGATTCAACATTCGCGTGATCAACCTTTCGCTGGGGCGGCCGGTGCTGGAGTCGTACCTGGACGATCCGCTGTGCCAGGCGGCGCAGCGCGCGGTGGACGCGGGCATCGTGGTGGTGGCCGCGGCGGGCAATTTCGGCAAGACGGATGATGGGCGGGCGGTCGTCGGGGGGATCATCGCGCCGGGCAACACACCGTCCGTCCTGACGGTGGGCGCGATCAACACGAAGGGGACTGCGCGGCGCTCCGACGACATCATGGCGACCTACAGTTCGCGCGGTCCCACAGCTCTCGACGGCGTGCTCAAGCCGGACCTGGTGGCGCCTGGCAACCGCATCGTGGCGGCCTCGGCCGACGGCGATTACCTGGCGACGACCTATCCGGAGCGGGTCACTTCAGGGCGCGGCAACACGTCGTATATCGAACTGAGCGGGACGAGCATGGCGGCGGCGGTGGTTTCGGGAGCGGCGGCGCTGCTGCTGGAGGCCCGTCCGGAGCTGACGCCAGCCCAGGTGAAGGCGGCGCTGCAGCTGACGAGCTCCCGGGTTCCGGGGGCGGGCCTGATCGAGGCCGGCGCGGGCAGCCTGAACGTCGCCTCGGCTGTGGCGTTTCTCTCAGGAAAGACCGATACAGGGATCAAAATTGCGGGCGAATCGACCACTCCCTACCACGTCGTCTATCTCGAGCGCGGCTCGCCCACCCTATTAAATGGGCTTCTCGGCGGGGGTGGGCGCAACGGGCGCGCCATTGTGCTCGGTTCAACGATCGTGTGGAGCGACACCATCGTGTGGAGCGACACCATCGTGTGGAGCGACACCATCGTGTGGAGCGACACCATCGTGTGGAGTGA
>Ga0207648_10003408_pt1 | contig 16685 bp, 8 predicted proteins | sample KBSMisM32_FD_184310 | JGI IMG/M metagenome (GOLD analysis project Ga0207648, IMG submission 184310) | Miscanthus rhizosphere microbial communities from Kellogg Biological Station, Michigan, USA - KBS Miscanthus M3-2 (SPAdes) (version 2) | ecosystem: Host-associated > Plants > Roots > Rhizosphere...
AATGGTTAAAGGATGGCCTGCTCGCCTCCACCGCGGTCTGGAAAATCATTTTTACCTCGGTGGTCACAAACACCACGACCAAGTTCCCCGACGCCTGGGCTGGCTATCAAACGGAATGGCAGGCGCTGAAGGACTTCATCAACTCGAATAACATTCACAACATCGTCTTCATTTCGGGCGACCTGCATCAGGCTTCCATCGACAATGGCAGCGAGGCTGGCTTCCCGGAAATGTGCGCGCCCACCGCGAACAAGGTGCGCAGCGGTGACTGCGCAACTGGCACCAAGGGAAACTGGAGCGAAGGATATTACGACGATGACTGCGCCGGGTTCGGCTTGGTCAGTATTTCGCAAAATCCAGATCGATTGACGCTGCAGACTGCGGATGAGTTCGGGACGGTACACCTGTCTTACCAGGTGATTTCCACTCAACCGACGCCAACGCCTACACCTACACCTACTCCTACCTCAACTCCTACTCCCACCCCGACTGAAACACCCACACCAACGCCGACGGATACTCCGACGCCGACTCCCACCCCAACCGACACTCCCACACCTACAGCGACTCCGACCCCCACGGACACGCCGGCACCGACTCCCACGCCAACCGACACCCCGACACCAACACCTACGCCCACCGATACCCCGACGCCTACGCCTACGGAGACACCTACTCCGACGGCGACACCCACGCCGACTCCTGTCCCACCCTCCATCAGGACTCAGCCGGCCAACAGGACCGTTAACCTTGGCCAGACCGCCCAGTTTAGCGTTAGCGCAACTGGAGGCGCTCCTTTGTCCTACCAGTGGCGCAAGAACGGCAGCGACATTAGCGGAGCCACCCAGGCATCCTATACGACACCGCCGACCACCGCCGATGATAACGGTGCGCTTTTTTCAGTCGTGGTGACCAACGGCGGCGGCAGTGTGACGAGCAATAACGCGACTCTCACCGTAAGGCTACCTCCCTCGATAATTACTCAACCTGCCGATACCACCGTTAGACGCGGCAAGAAGGCGAAGTTCACCGTCACCGCCACAGGGGCTGCCCCATTGCAGTATCAATGGCGCAAGAACGGCCAAAACATCTTCGGAGCGAACAGAGCCTCATACACAACGCCAACGACTACCATAGCTGACAACGGCTCCCGGTATTCAGTAGTCGTTACTAATAACGTCGGCAGCCTCACGAGCAACAGTGCGACGCTTACGGTGCAATAGAAGAAGGATTCCGATTTCTGGTGATGCCCACCCCGGGTCAGGCGGTCGGAGTGGCTGCAGCCCGAAGATAGATAGGTTCCGTCCGTGAGGATGATATACGTGAATCACGTATATTACTCTCCGCAGGCTCTAATCGTCATGGTCAAACTCGGAGCACAAGCAGCCCGTCCGGCCCCGGCAATCGATTTCCCGAAATAGCAGGCGCGTTCGGTCCGACCGTTCGATCGGTCCGCCTTGCTTCGGTAGCGCTTCTTGCGCGGCGCGCAGGCTTTCCCGAAGTCGGCTGCCCTCGAAAGAGGAAACGCCACTGTTTCCAGACGTCGCGGGCCCCTTGCGGACATCGCCGCATCCCTTCGCCCGGCTAAAACCAGAAATCTTCAAATTTTTTTGAAACTTCGGGGTTCAGAATCCGTAAACAGTTATGAAGATGAAAATCGGTCAGGTTGAAGGCGGTTGTTCCCCCCGGATTGTCCACCCAGAGCAACCCCTGGACATGCCGTGCCGCAGGCCCGCCCGGGTCTGCGGTTTCGGCTCTCAGGAACAATCCCTACACCGAAATCGGAACGAGTTTGGGTGAAGAACGAGCGCTGGCGGAAATGTTCGGTCGCGCGTCGCGAATTTCCCTTTCGCCAGATCTGGCAGGAATATTGGCCGATGAAGACAACCGTTCGGCAGCCGAGAGTGGAATTTCCCGCTGACGCAGCCCGCGTGGCTCCCCAGGCGCGAACATTTTGCCTAACGTCTAAACTAAATTTTGAACTTGCGTAATTTTGCGGAGCTTTACAGGATATCAGAGCATGACATCCCACGCCTCGGCGGAGGCAGATGGCGCCGGTCGTCATTTCACAACGACGCGCTGGAGCCTGATTCTCTCTTCTCTCAAGGGGGATTCAGACAAAGACAAGGCAGGCGAGGCGCTTGCCCAACTTTGCCGAATATATTGGCGCCCAATTTTTGCCTTCGTTTGCCGAAAAGGGCATTCGATCCCCGACGCGCAGGATCTGACCCAGGACTTTTTTTTGATGGTGCTCAAGGGTGATCTACTCCGACAGGCGGATCGAAGCCGCGGACGCTTTCGTTCGCTGCTCCTCACCGCGCTGCAGAATTTTTTGATCGATGCGTTCGCAAAGCAATCCGCGCAAAAGCGCGGCGGCGAAATGCAATTCGTTTCATGGGATGACTGGATGGCGGAGGCGCCCTCGCGTCTTTCGATCCCGGCGGCAGTGATCGAAAAATGGCCGGCGGAAAAGATTTTCGATGTGCGCTGGGCCGCCACTGTTGCAGAGCGCGCGTTGCGGCGCTTGGGCGAAGAATGTGAAAGCCATGGACGCCGCCGCGTCTTCGATGCGCTGAGCGGTTCGCTTGCGGCCGACAGGGAAGACATATCCTACGAGGCGCTCGCGCAAGGACTCGGAGTCGGGACGGCCGCGATCAAGCGACTGCTGCATCAAATGCGCCTGCGTTACCGCCAGCTGCTACGCGAGGAGGTGGCTGAAACGATCGAGAACCCAACAGACATCGATGACGAGCTACGTTATCTCTGTTCCGCCCTCGCTGCCGGGAGGCAAAGTTAACTCTTATTTGACGTTCTTTTGCTCATGCCAAGCCAACAACCCCTAACTCTTACCTTCCCCCGATGAACACCTGCGGCCTAACGGACTCGCTCGCGGACATCGCTTCCCAGGCCAAGGAATGCCCTGTCTGTCATAGTCTGCCTCATATCTCTCGCGGCCTTTGCCTCGGCTGCCTGCTAGAGAGTGGTATGATCGAGGTAAATTGTGATGCGACGAGTTTCGCTCAGACGCTCGAGGCGATAGAAGTTCCAGACACGCAATGGCAGCTCGGTAACTACGAAATCCTGGAAGAAATTGGGCGCGGGGGAATGGGTGTCATCTATCGCGCGCGACAACGGCACTCACGCCGAGTCGTGGCATTGAAGCGGGTCCTTAGTTATCACGCCGACTCACGCGATACGCTGGCGCGTTTTCGCCGGGAGGCCGAGGCGGCCGCCAGCCTTGATCATCCTAACATCCTGCCGATCTACGAAGTAGGCGAAAGCAAAGACGCCGTGCCCTACTTTAGCATGAAGTACGCTTCGGGCGGCAGCTTGCAGCACGCTGCCCCAGCTTTGCGTGACAACCCGCGGGAAGTGGTGCGCTTGATCGCAAAGGTCGCGCGCGGCGTGCAGTACGCACACGGGCAAGGCATTCTCCATCGTGACTTGAAGCCGGGAAATATCCTGCTCGACAGCCGTGGCGAACCGCTTGTGTGCGACTTTGGGCTCGCCAAGTGGCTCGATGCATCGAGCGACCTGACGAGGACGCTCACGATTTTCGGCACGCCCGGTTACATCGCACCCGAGCAGGCGGAAGGTCCGGCGGCGAATCTAACAGCCTCGGCGGACGTTTATAGTCTCGGCGCGATTCTGTTCGATGTTCTGGCAGGTCGGCCGCCATTTCTGGGGGAGCATGCGCTTGCAGTTATCCGCCAGGCCGCGGATAAACCCGCACCGAAGCTACGTTCGTTAGTCAAAAGGGCTGACGCGGACTTGGAAACGATCTGTGCGCGGTGCCTCGAGCGCAATCCCGCTGCCCGCTATCAATCCGCCGCCAATCTCGCTGAAGACTTGGAGCGCTGGCTGGAACACCGACCAATTGTGGCCCGCCCGGTCCTGCCGCCGGTGCAATTATGGCGTTGGTCGCACCGCAATCCGGTATTTGCGGGGGCTATGGCAGCGGTGCTCGCGCTGCTCCTGCTCAGCGGCGTTTTGCTTACAGCGCAGCTACGCGGCCGAGCGCGGATGAAGGCGGAGATCGAAAAGCTTCGAAAAGGTGTGATGGAGTTCGCTCAGACCGAGGCGCAAATATGCCAACCCGGTGAGAAGAAAGTACAGGACGACGTTTACGCCGAGCTGGCGAACCAACTCGGGATCGACGTAAAACAATTACGCGAAAGGCTGCCGCCCTTCGCGGCCTATCTCAGGCGATCCCCCAACGCGTCTTCTTACGAGCGAGCGAATGCCGCCTATGTGGCGAAGGACTACGCCGAAGCGGAACGTTTAGCCGTCCAAGCCGCGGGCGAAGCCAGGAAAGCCAAGCCAGCCAATCCGAAGGCCGTAATTCAGGCGCTGGAATTAGCAGGTTTGTCAGCGCAGGCCCAGATCCAATATTCGCGGGCGATGGGATATTTTCGCGAGGCGGAACCGCTTACCGACGTCAAACGCAATTCCGAAGAGTGGGCAAAGTTGCAGGATGAGATTGCCGATCTTTTATTCGCGCAGGGGAATTACGTTGTCGCGGAGAAACTATTTCGTGGCGTTATCGAGATTCGTTCTCGTGTTCTCGGCCCCGAACATCCCGACACTCTGGCCAGTCGCCATAGACTCATCTATGCGCTGAACGAAGAAGAGAAGCACGTAGAGGCTGAAGCGGAGGCCCGCCAGGTCGTCAAACTGAGGGAAAAGATTCTTGGTTTGGAACACCCGGATACTCTTCTCAGCCGTTATAACCTCGCTAACGCGCTCTACCATGAAGGCAAGTATGCCGAGGCTGAGCGAATGTACCGCGTAGTGCTTAAGTTGGATGAACGGGTTATCGGCGCCGAACACCCTCGGACATTAGCCGCTCGCATCGGTCTGGCTAATTCACTTAACGATCAGGGTAAGTATGCCGAGGCAATAGCAGCGTATCGCGATATCATCAAACTCGACGATAAAGTGTATGGCCCAGAGCATCCCGTCACGCTGAATGATCGGATGGATTTGGCCACGGCGTTGCAAGCTGATGGCAAATACCCACTGGCAGAAACCGAATACCGCGCCGTGATCAAGCTTCAGGAAAAGGTACTCGGCCCGGAACACGCGCATACGCTGAATACGCGCAATAACCTTGCCGAGATGCTCGATGACGAAGGCAAGTATTCGGAGGCGGAAAAAGAGTGCCGTCACATCATTGAGATCGAAAAGAATGTGGTCGGGCCGGAACACCGTTTAACCCTGAATAGTCGCGGCAACCTGGCCGTAGCGGTGATTGGGCAGGGCAAAACCGAAGAAGCGGAGACTCGGGTCGAGGAGGTCTTGAAGTTGATGGAAGAAAGGCTTGGGTGGGACTATCCCGACACCGTAAATTTCACGGTCAGATTCGCGACCGCTCTGGCCCATCAGAACAAAAAGCAGCAGGCCATCGACATCGTCGAGCGAGCCGAGGAGCGCGCTCGCAAGAACTTAGGCCCGGACCATTCACTGACGCAGAAATACGCCGGGTTATTGCGAACTCTGAAAGGGCAGTAATGATAACCACCTCGGGTCGACCGAATATTCTTGACGGCAGGGCAACGGATTCATTACACAAAGCCAGAAAGATACCCATGAATCCGCCAATCGATCGCGGCTGGACTGCGGTTCGGCTTATGTTCGAACTGGTGGTAGCGAGCTGCTTTCTCGCCCAGGTCACGACTGGTTTGGCACAAACGGGTGTCCCCGTTATCACTACTCCGGCCGACCTGCATTTCCTGGACGTAAACACAGGCTTTGATACGACGACACATTCTGCATGGACAGTGCAGGCACCCATGCCGACCGCTCGCGCTGGTTTCGCAACTGCTTCAGGAACCGATTCCAGCCTCAACCCAATTACTAGAGTCTATGTTATGGGCGGAGCCGTCCTAAAGGACTGTACGACAGTTGACATCGTTGAGGCCTACGATCCGGCGAGTGATACATGGATCAGCAGCAACAATGGCGACTTGCAACCCATCCCACCTCCACTTCGTTGGCGGCCAACTGCTGCGACCCTCGACAACGTTATCTACATAGTGGGCGGAGGAGCGACCGATCAGGGCTGCGGTGGCGATGCCCTTGCCACTATTCAGGCGTACCACCCGGCCACCAATACATGGATAACTAACCTGCCATCCATGTCTTTCCCGCGCTTGCAGGTAGGAGTGGGTGTCGATACAGTGAATCATCTTCTCTATGCCGTCGGGGGAATTGATTCCGGCCCTCTTTTCACGCCTCAAAATCACGTCGAAGTGTTTGATCCGGCCGCCAATAATGGCATGGGGTTGTGGACCACCCTGGCACCTCTCAACACCGCCCGGGGACTTCCTGCGGTTATCGTGTTCGCGGGCAAAGTCTATGCTGTCGGCGGACAAACAAATCATGACGAGGCTGTGACGTCGGTCGAGCAATACGACCCAATTAGTAACGCGTGGACCACTCTGCCCTCATCCGAACCTTCTCCGGATCGGACGGAAGCAGGCACTGTAGTTCTAAATGGTAAGGTCTATGTCTTAGGAGGCACGGAGGTCGGGACAAATGGCCGGCCGCTCGCGACGACTAACGTTTATGATCCAGCGACCGATACGTGGGCGGTGGGCACTTCGATGCCCACGGCCCGCCGTGACCTTGGCGCGGCTGGAATAAACAATACCATCTACGCGATAGGCGGCGGAGCACCAGCAGGCAGGGTAGGTGAACAGTTTACTTACCAAATCACGGCCACAAACAGTCCAACGGAATTTACCAGCACAGCTTTGCCCCCCGGCCTTACGCTTGATAACATCCGAGGTATCATCTCGGGTGTGCCGACAAGCCCCGAAGAAGGGTTTCTGGTGACATTTACGGCGTCGAACGACAAAGGCACAGGGCCGCCACAAAATGTCAGTTTTTACTTCGCCCCACATCCTTCCACACTTGTAGCTCCCAATATTATCAGCAGCAGTTGCGTAACAGGGCGAGTCACGGGAGCAGCCGGCCAGCCCTTTACCTATCAAGTGCTGGCCACCAATGCCAGCCCAAATGCTGTATTCAGCGCTACCGGGCTGCCTTATCAGCAACTAAGCATAGACCCAGGGACAGGTCTTATCTCCGGGATCGTAACTCCCGCGGAGGACGGCGGGGTCCAGAACTTCGGCGTTCAAGTTGCCTTAACCGACGGAACGTCAACCGCACAGTCCTATCTGGAATTTACGTTTGTGACCTCCCCATTGCCCGTCATTGATAGCCCGTCGACTGTACCTCTGATTCTAAATCAATTCTTCTTTTACCAGATAACTGCCGACGCGCATGCTGACTCCTTTGATTTTCTCGGCTTGAAGGGGCTTTTGAATCAAGACCTGCCAGGCGGTTTGGTTTTCGATCGGCAAAAGGCGACAATCTCGGGCGTATCCACCGGAAGGCTGCTTGGTCGGCACAGGCATTCAGAAGAAGACATATCGGCTCGTCCGCCTGCCGCCGGTCATTCATTCCGTCCGTGGTTGGATAAGATCGACACGATCAAGAAAGAACCGCCACCGCATATTCAACTTTTTGCGACTGACCCCATCAACGGAACCGGCACCGCGCCCCTCAACTTTGTCATCAGCCTGCACGACTTTGAGGCGGAATCATTAGCAGACGAGACATCGCCTGAAACACCCTATGTGGTCTTCAGCAACGATCCGCTCACGAGCAACGGCTCGGCCGGACTACTCGAGGCCGCAAAGGTGTTCGACTTTGTGACCTATACCGTCCCGGTCAATGCGGCCGGAACCTATGATGTGAAGATTGGGATCAAGACGGATAGCAACCAAGGCATGTTTCAGCTTGCGATCGATGGTTCCAATCAGGGACTGCCTCAAAATGAGTACTCGCCCGTACCTGGTTACAACCTTCTGGATCTTGGCCCTGTGACATTTGCCGAAACCGGGAACCATACTTTTCAGTTCCAAGTTTCCGGACGCGATGCAAATAGCAGCGGCTACCAGCTGATTTTCGATTACATCGATTTAGACCCTCATCCCGAAGTCGAGTCGCTGCCGATCCAGACGAACTCTCCCTACACCGTCGTCACCGATCCGAATCTGAGTGGCGGCAAGGGAATACTTCTCCAAGCGACTAGTCAGGGCGAATCCATCAACTTTACTGTGCCCGTCGCGGTGGCGGGAATTTATGATGTGAGTGTTGGAACCGAGACGAACTTCAACGAAGGGGTGTTTCAGCTTGCAATTAACGGCACTCCTCAAGGCTACCCACAGAATGAGTTCACACCGACTCTTAGGTATGGCGCTCGCGACCTGGGAACAGTTACGTTAAGCGCAGGACCGCAGTCATTCCAGTTTACGGTCGCAGGACGTGATCCGAAGAGCGGTAACTATAAGCTCGCATTTGATTACATCGAGCTGACTTTGGCTACTCACTTTGAAGCGGAGAAGGTGCATGTGACGGCGACAGCGCCGCTCCGCCGTATCACTGATGCAAATATGAGTGGGCAATCTGGCATTATTCTCAACGCTACAAATGTGGGCGACCTCGCCACCTATAGTGTACCAGTCCCGGTCGCGGGGACATACGATATTAAAGTTGGGGTAAGGAAGAGCAGTAGGAGCGGGATTTTCCAGCTTGCGATCGACGGGACGAATCAGGGATCGCCTCAAGATACCTATTCCGCCGGAGCTGATTATACGGTTTTAGACCTTGGCAGGGTAACGTTCTCAGAACCGGGTAACAGCCAGTTCCAATTTTCGGTTACAGGGAAAAATGGGAATAGCAACAGTTACCAGCTGATTTTCGATTACATCAATCTAGTGCGCTGAGATAGCCGCGGCTTACCCTGCCCAGAACAAAAAAGTCGCAACTGGTTCAGCCACCGGTGCATTGACGTTCATGCGGCTGAAAATGAATAATAACAAGCATCAAATGAATGCCGCGCCAGGATTGCCCGATGTTCTAAGGGGCGGCTATAGTATGTCGAAGACAATTGTCTGCACCGCTGGACTGATGTTGTTGATTCTGGCCGCACGTTCCTGGGTATTTGCAGGCCGCACGACCGGGCGCAATGCGAGAGAGAATGAATTAACTTTCACAGATGTTACGACTGCCGCAGGACTAAAGACGAGCGGTTATACTTTTGGAGATCCAATCTGGGGGGATTTCGATAACGACGGGGATCTCGACCTTTTTGTGGAGAATCATCTCTACGGGCCCTCCTGTCTTTATCGGAGTAATGGCAATGGAACCTTTACGGATGTTCTCCGGACTTCCGGAATTGGTAAAGGAGGCGACCGTCATGGCTCCGCTTGGGCTGACTTTGATAATGACGGCGATTTGGATCTGTTTATTACTTACGGAGCTGGAGCTGGGCATAACTTAGGCACGAAAGAGGACGAGCTGGCAGAAAATCTGGGAGGGGCGCAGTTCACTAATGTTGCTCCGGCAGCCGGGGTTATCAATACGTGGGGCCGCGGACGAAGCGTGGCTTGGGGCGATTATGACGATGACGGATATATTGACCTCTTGCTCGGCAACCTTGAAACCGATTTGGTTCTTTATCGAAATAATGGAGATGGAACCTTCACCGACGCCACCGCCCAAGCAGGCCTGACTGGCCTGCAGTACATCGAATGCGTGTTTGTGGATTATGACAACGATGGATTTCCGGACATTTTTTGCACCGATTCCCAGGCACATAATCCTCCGCCGGATATCCTGCTCCGAAATAACGGAGATGGAACATTTGCTAACGTATCCGCCCAGGCCGGAATTCAGCCTTTGGTAAACGGCCGTTCCCTGGCTTGGGGCGACTATGACAATGACGGGGACCTCGATCTCTTTATTTCCCGGGGAACCGACAACGGCAACCTCAAGCAGACCTTTTATCGGAATAACGGCGACGGCACATTTACGGACGTAACCGACGCGGCTGGTCTGGGTCTGGTCGTAAACAATCGCGCGGCAGCATGGGGAGATTTTGATAACGACGGTTACCTGGACCTTTATGTGGTCAACTCAGGGAGCGACCCCGTCGGCAAAGGTCCGAACTACCTTTTCCAGAATAATCAAGATGGGACATTTACCGATGTAGCGAGTAGCACAGGCGTGGCGGACGCCGTGATAAGCCGCGGACGAGGCGCGGCCTGGGGAGATTTTGATAAGGATGGGTTTCTTGATCTCTTCATTACCAATGGCGAGGATAACACTGACTTTAATGAGGGACCGCAGTTCCTTTTCCACAACGGCGGCAATGGTAACACCTGGCTGGAAATTGAACCCGTTGGGACGATCAGTAACCGGCAGGGATTAGGGGTCAAAGTTACCATTCAGGTCGGTTCTACGGTGCAATATCGGGAACAGAATGGGGCCACCGGACATTTCCTATCTCAAGGTGCCGCTCCGATTCATTTCGGGTTGGACCAAGCGCTAGTGGTGGATCAGGTGACCTTGCATTGGCCGAGTGGCGTTAGTCAGACGTTAACCAATGTCCCTGTGGATCAGGAGATCACAGTCGTAGAAGCTACCCCAACTCCAACGCCGACTCCAAGTCCGACTGATACGCCCACGCCAACTCCAACCCCAAGTCCGACCGATACACCCACGCCAACTCCAACCGACACTCCCACACCGACACCTACCCCGACCGATACCCCAACCCCGACACCTAGTCCGACCGAAACACCTACTCCAACGCCGACCCCCACTGCGACCCCGACCCCAACGCCTACTCCGACGCCAGTGCCACCCTCGATTACAAACCAGCCGGCCAATAAAACGGTCAAGCTCGGCCAGACGGCTAAATTTAGCGTCTCAGCGACGGGCGGTGCTCCGCTAAGCTACCAGTGGCGCAAGAACGGCGAAGACATCATTGGGGCGACCGGCGCGTCCTATACCACCCCGGCAACGACGGCTGCCGATAACGGTGCACTCTTTTCGGTAATGGTTAGCAATGGCGGAGGTAGTGTGACGAGCAATAACGCCACTTTGACGGTCAAGCTGCCGCCCTCCATTACAACTCAGCCGGCTGATACAACAGTTACCGCAGGCAGAACGGCAAGGTTTACTGTCACTGCCACTGGCGCAGCCCCATTGAGTTACCAATGGCGCAAGAACGGCCAAAACATCACAGGAGCGACAAGGGCCTTCTATACTACGCCGCCGACCACTATAGCCGACAATGGCAGTCTTTATTCAGTTGTCGTCACTAACAAACTCGGCAGCATCACGAGTGAGGATGCTACGCTTACCGTACATTAGGAAGCAACTACTATCCTTTTTCCCCGGAGATCGAATCGATCTCCACTCTTCAATCCGGCAAGGAACGCTTGTCGCTAGTTATTTATTGTCGTAGACGGCGACAAACTTACGCCCGATTTCGGCGAGGCGTTCTCTCAGTTTCACGGGTTCTAGCACTTCCGCCTGGTCACCCCAACTCAGGATCCAGCGTTCGATTTCCTCCAGGCTGCCGAGTTGCAATTGCAATTCCATCCTGCCGTCGCGCAGTTCTTTTATCCGTTGTGAATGATGCCACATCCGCTCGCGCACGAGCTGCGCGGCAAAGGGCTGAAAGACAATGCGGACAGCGATACGGCCGTTGCCTTGGAAAACACCGAAACTGGAGTCGAGAAATTTTCCGATCGAGAAATTCGATGGCCGCTTGAAGCGGGCCCCCGTCCGCCGTGGCTCAGAGATGCGCGGGAGCGCGAACGTCCGGAGCTGCTGGCGATCGAGATCGAACCCGAAAAGATACCACTGGTTATCGACACAACCGAGATGATAAGGCCTAACGCGACGGGTTTCGGCTGAGGCGCTGCGCAATTTTCGATAACCAAACTCAATCTCAGCCGAGTTCAGCACCGCGTGACTAAGAAGTTCGAATACCTCCAAGTCCGCCTTGCTCTGTCCGGCACTGCGAAATGAGATGGCCGCATCGAGATCGCTCCAGCTAAAAGTGATCTTGTCCTTCAGACCGTGACCTATCTTGTGGAAGGCCGCCCTTAGCGGCACCTCGAAGGGCGTCCCGCGATATTGCTCGAGCGCCTTTTGTGCGACAAAAAGCGCGACGATTTCCCCTTCGGTCACCTGGATATTGGGGAAATTGGTGACCGGTTCCGTGTAAACGAAACCGAAATGCAGTTGGTCATACTCGATCGGTAATCCAAGCGAGTAGCGCATGAACTCGATGTCACGCTGGATCGTCTTGGAGGAGACCTCCAGCTCGTCCGCAAGCTTGCGGCAGTTCGGGAATTTTCTCGCCTGGAGCTGAGCGTGCAGCTGCATCATACGCGCGAGAGGCGGGCGCGAGAATTGTTCGGCGACTGCCGGTTTAATCTTGCGAGTGCGGTCTGCTGATGGAGTCAGGGCTATCGGACGTACCATGTCCTACCTGTAGCGGAGCTAACCCGAGGAGTGCAAGTAGATTTGATCCTGGGGCGAGAAAAAACCAATTTAGTCGGACAACTTTTGTCCTACGCGATGTGATATGGTGGCGAAAACGTGCATCGAAAAGCCGGCCTCCACCTCTACACCAGCAATCGTCTTGAGCTTCTCGCCGACGCGCTCGCACAAATGGTGCGATCTCCGCTGCGCGATCCGTTTGCCGCTGAGGCGATCGTTATCCCGACTCTCGGTCTGGAACGTTGGTTGACCCAACAGCTCGCGGTCCGGCAAAAAATTTGCGCCAACGCATCCTTCCTTTTTCCGCAAGTATTCGTTGCCGGACTAATGGACAAAGCGTTGCCCGGCCGAGCCGCCGCTCGCTTTTACTCACGCGAAAATCTCACCTGGCGCATCATGAAGTTGCTTCCGACGTTCGCGGGCCGGCCTGAGTTTGCTGAGCTGCAACGCTACCTTGAACAACCCCGCCCAGAGCTGCGACGCTTCCAGCTCGCGGGCAAGATTGCGAGCTCTTTCGATCAGTATCTCGCTTTTCGACCGGGGATGATTCTCGATTGGGAACGCGGCTCGGGAAAAGATTGGCAGGCGATTCTTTGGCGGGAAATGAGCCGCACCGCGCCCGGATTACACCCGCCGGCTCAGGCGGAGGAATTCACGCATGCCTTGGAGAAGGCTACCGCGCCGCTGCCCGAGCGCGTTTCATTTTTTGGAATCTCGATGTTACCGCCGTTCTACACCCACTTTCTCCAGGAACTGGCGGAGGCCACTGAAGTGCACCTCTTCATGATGCGCCCGACTCCGGAATGGTGGAGCGATATCCGCTCTGAACGCGAGGAACTCCGTGCTCGCCGTAAGGCGCCCGAGACTTTGCAGCTCGATCTGCAATTTGCGCGGGGAAATCCACTCCTCGCTTCCTTTGGAAAAATCGGTCGCGAATTTCTTGAGAGCGTGACGGAGTTGGATGCGGTCGAGGAACACGACCGGTTTGAAGCGCCGCCTAACGACACCATCCTCACGCAGATTCAGCATGATATTTTTCAAGTGCACGATCCGACGGGTCATGCACGTCGGCCGATCGCCGACAAGGATCGTTCCCTCCAATTCCATTCCTGCCACAGCCCCATGCGCGAGATGGAGGTGTTGCACGATCAATTGCTCGCCATTCTGGAAGCGCAGCCCGATTTGAAACCTCACGACATCGTTGTAATGGCGCCTGAGATCGGGAAGTACGCTCCATTCATCGAGGCGGTCTTCGACACCGCGCCCGAGGCGCTCCGCATTCCGTTTGGCATTTCGGATCGGGGGACGCGGGCGGAGAACGATGTCGTCGACACATTCATGCGCATTCTGGAAACGGCCGGGAGCCGTTTCACCGCCAGCGGCGTGATGAGCATTCTGGAGTCGGGCACGTTGTTGCGCCGCTTCGATCTGGTTGATTCCGACCTCGAGATCATTCGCACCTGGATCGACAAAGCCGGCATTCGCTGGGGCATCGATGCCGCGCAGCGGAAGGACCTGGGACTTCCGGCCTTCGCCCAGAATAGTTGGCGCGCAGGTCTCGATCGATTGCTCCTCGGCTACGCGGCGCGGGCGCGTGGCGAAAACTTGTTCGAGGGCATCCTGGCATTCGATGAGATCGAAGGCAGTAGCGCCGAAACCCTTGGGCAATTTGTTGAATTCGCGGAAGCGCTTTTCAGCACGGCCGCTGATTTGCAACAACCGCGACCGCTGCTTGCCTGGCAGGAAACGTTGCGGGAAATCACGTTTCGTTTTTTCCCGCCGGACGATGAACGCGAACCTGAACTGCGCCACCTCCGGCGGGTCATCGAGTCGCTCAGCGAAACCGCCGTGCTCTCCGGCTTCGACGAAGCCGTGCCACTTGATGTGTTGCTCGAGCATCTCGAAAATGCGCTCTCGGAGAGTGGGAGCGGATCCGGCTTTCGCGTGGGTCGCGTCACGTTTTGCGCGCTGAAACCGATGCGGACGGTGCCGTTTCGTGTCGTCTGTCTGGTGGGAATGAATGACACCGATTACCCGCGCCATTATCGGCCGCCAGGTTTCGATTTAATCGCGCAAGACCCGCGTCCCGGCGATCGCACAACGCGCGATGACGATCGCTACTTGTTTTTGGAGGCGCTCCTTTCCGCGCGCGACGTTTTCTATGTCAGTTATGTCGGACAATCGAGCCGCGATAACAGCGCCATTCCGCCGAGCGTGCTCGTGAGCGAGTTGCTCGATTACGCAGAAGGCAATTTCGCGATCCCTGATTCGATGCCGCTGGTCAGGAAACACCGGCTGCAACCGTTCAGTCCGGATTATTTCCAGGGCGGCGACGAACTCTTCAGCTATTCGACGGAAAATTGTGCGGCAAGCGAGATCGCAAATGCTGAACGCCATGAGCCACCGCCCTTTATTGCCATATCAATCAGCGAGCCGGAAGCGGAGTGGCGCCAGCTCGACGCCACGCAGTTGATCCGCTTCTTCGGGCATCCAGCGAAATTCTTCATCGAACAGCGGCTCGAGCTCCGCCTACCGCGAATGGATGGAATGCTGGAAGAATCGGAGCCGCTCGAAATCGATTCCCTTGCCAAATACCACGTCCAGCAAGACCTGCTCACGCGCGCACTGCGCGGCGACTCACTCGCTGCTTCGCTTCCTATGCTCCGAGCAACCGGTGAACTGCCGCCGGGACACGCCGGTGACGCTCGCCTCCGCGAGATGGCCGACGCCGCACAGGAATTCGCCGAACTCGTTAGGCAACATCTCGGCGAAGGTCCGGATGAGACTCGGGCGCTGCAGCTCACGATTAATGATTTTTCGGTAAGCGCGCGGCTCGAAAACCTTCACGACGGACGTCTGGTGCATCGTCGCCTAACGACACGCAAACCCAGGGATCTGCTTACCACCTGGATCACTCACCTGATCGCCAATATCGACTGCGCGACGGAATCGGTGCTCATCACAGCGGATAAGGACAATCGCCCAGACCTTGCATCGTTCCTAACCATCGCGCCCGAAGACGCGCGAGAGCATCTCGGTCGGTTGCTCCAGCTTTTCTGGCGTGGCTTGCGCGACCCGTTGCGATTCTTCCCACGAAGCTCGCTCGTCTTTGCCGAGCGAACATTGAAGCCGAAAGGGAATTTGTCAGCGCTCGAGCTGGCCCAGAAAAAATGGCGCCGTTCTCCGGAACAATGGGAGCCCGACCAAGGCGAGAAGCCAGAAGCGGACGATCGATTTTTTCGCTTCGTTTTTCGCAATGTGGCCGATCCGCTCGACGAAGAATTCGAACGATTAGCTCTCGAGGTTTTCGCCCCCGCGATCAAAGCGATGCGCAATGAAAAATCGTAAACCATTCGACCTGCTGCGAACCGATATCGCTTCGGGCACAATGCTAATCGAAGCGAGCGCCGGGACCGGGAAAACGTTCACGATTTCCGGTTTGGTTCTGCGCCTTTTGCTCGAACGACCAGAGCTGACGATTGACCGCATCCTGGTCACGACTTTCACCGAACTGGCGACGGCCGAGCTGCGCGAACGGATTCGCGCCCGACTGCGAGACGCGATCGCAGCCTTTCGGTCCGGCAGGGCGCACAACGAATTCCTCTCCAGTTTGCTGCAGACACACCCGCACCATTACGCTGCCGCCATACGACTTGAAGCCGCGCTGGTGAACTTCGATCAGGCGCCGATCTACACCATCCACGGTTTTTGTCAGCGGGTTCTGGCCGATCGTGCCTTCGAGAGCGGCACCCTTTTCGACGCGGAGCTGGTCACGAACCAATCGGATCTGCTCCGCGAAATCGCGCACGATTTCTGGCGCATCCATTTTTACGAAGGCGAGCGTTTCGTGACCCTGCTTGCCCTTCGGAAAAAGATCACGCCCGACAAACTTTCCGATCACTTGAGGGAGCTGACGCGCAACCCGACTCTCTGTATTCTGCCCGAAGAATCGCGCTCGTTAGGCGAAATAGCTCGGGACATAAGTCGTACGTTGGCAGAACTGCGGCGCAGTTGGGGGCAGGATGAGAAAAACCTGCGCGACCTTTTCGCCGACGGATCTTGGGCACTTCATAATCACGCTAAGCCAGCAAAGATGTTGCCTTTGCTTGACGATCTGGCGCGTTGTCTGTGCGACGAGGGGGGAACGGTCGAACAGCTGGATTGTCTGGAGTCCTTTGCGAGAAGCACGATCACGAAACGGGTTCGGGCGGGATGCCCTGAACCGCTTTCAAAAGTCTTCGATCACTGCGAACGCCTGCTTCAGCTGGAAGAGGAACTCAGCGTCGCGTTGCTGGTGTTCTCCGCGGTGCTCGCGG
>Ga0207648_10003410_pt1 | contig 16677 bp, 17 predicted proteins | sample KBSMisM32_FD_184310 | JGI IMG/M metagenome (GOLD analysis project Ga0207648, IMG submission 184310) | Miscanthus rhizosphere microbial communities from Kellogg Biological Station, Michigan, USA - KBS Miscanthus M3-2 (SPAdes) (version 2) | ecosystem: Host-associated > Plants > Roots >...
CGCGACGGCACGTTCGCGATGGGCTGGGCCGAGCTGCGCAAGCTCCGCCACGACCACCTCGACATCTTCACGCGCTCGGTGCAGCCGCTCCTCTGGCTGTTCGTCTTCGGCACGGCGCTGCAGCACAACCGCGCCCTTTCGGGCGGCTACGGCGACTACCGCGCCTACCTCGCGCCGGGTGTGATGGCCCAGGCGGCGCTCTTCGTGGCGATCTTCTTCGGCCTCGGCGTGATCTGGGAGCGTGACGTCGGCCAGCTGCAGCGGCTGCTCGCAACCCCGCTGCCGCGGCTCGGGATCGTCCTCGGCAAGGCCACCGGCGCCGCTATCCGCGCGCTCGCGCAGGCGGTCGTGCTGCTCGTCGTGATCGCGATCGCCCGAATCTCGATCCACTGGAGCGTGCAGGGCGTCGTCGGCGCGGTCGCGCTGCTGCTCATCGGCACGGCCGCGTTCGCCTGCCTGTCGATGATCCTGGCGTCACTCGTGAAGACGCGCGAGCGCTTCATGGGCATCGGCCAGCTCGTCGTGATGCCGCTCTTCTTCGCCTCCAGCGCGCTCTACCCGCTGGCGATCATGCCGGCCTGGCTGCGGGTCCTCGCGCACGCGAACCCGCTCAGCTACGAGGTGCACGGGATGCGCGACCTGCTGCTCGGGATCTCGGCCGGCGGCTGGCTCTGGCTCGACTTCGCGGTGATGAGCTCGTTCCTGGTCGTGACCGCGGTCGTAGCCGCCAAGACCTACCCGCGCGCCATCCTCTGAGATGCTGCCCGCGTGAGCGGAGACCGGACAGTGCTGGGAGTCGACGTCGGCGGCTCGCACGTGAAGGCGAAGCTCTCGACGGGCGACGAGGAACGCCGGTTCGACTCCGGGCCGAACCTGACCGCGCAACAGATGGTCGACGGTTTGCGGGAGTTGACGAGCGACTGGGACTACGACGTGATCTCGATCGGGATCCCGGCGCCCGTGCGGGAGGGGCAAGTCCAGTCCGAGCCGGTCAACCTCGGCCCGGGCTGGGCCGGGTTCGACTTCGAGCAGGCCTTCGGCAAGCCGACGAAGGTCGTCAACGACGCGGCCATGCAGGCACTCGGCAGCTACGAGGGCGGCAAGATGCTCTTCCTCGGGCTCGGGACGGGGCTCGGTACGGCGCTCATCGACGGACAAGCGGTGGAGCCGCTCGAGGTGCAGCACCTTCCGTTTCGCAAGGCGACCTTTGAGGACTACGTCGGCGAGCGCGGCCGCGAGCGGCTCGGCAAGAAGAAGTGGCGCCAGGCAGTGGCCGAGACCGTCGAGCTGCTGAGCAAGGCGCTCGAGTCCGAGTACGTCGTGCTCGGCGGCGGGAACGCGAAGCGGCTGAAGGAGCTGCCGCCGAACGCCCGCCTGGGCGCGAACGAGAACGCGTTCGTCGGCGCCTTCCGTCTCTGGGACGACGCGATGCCCTCCCCCTGAGCGCGCTGGCATCCTTGGCGCGTGACCAATGAGCTCGCCATCCGCCTGCGCGGGGCCGTCAAGCGGTACGGCCCGATCACGGCCGTCGACGGTCTCGACCTCGACGTCCCGGTCGGGACGTGCGTCGGGCTGCTCGGCCCCAATGGCGCAGGCAAGTCGACGACCATGCGCATGCTCACGGCCCAGGCCATCGCCGACGAGGGCGAGCTCGAGGTACTCGGCTACCGGCTGCCGCAGGACTCGAAGCAGGCCCGCGCGCAGTGCGGTGTCGTGCCGCAGCTCGACAACCTCGACGTCTCGCTGACCGTCGAACAGAACCTGCTCGTCTTCACGCACCTGTACCGGATCGGCCGCCATGACCGGCAGGCCGCGATCGAACGCTCGCTCGAGCTGGCGAATCTCACCGACCGGCGCGACACGCGCGTCGACAAGCTCTCCGGAGGAATGCGTCGGCGCTTACTGATCGCCCGGGCGCTCGTACATCAGCCGCGCCTCGTTCTGATGGATGAGCCGACGGTCGGTCTCGACCCGCAGGTGCGCCAGCAGCTGTGGGCGCTCATCGATCGGCTGCGCCACGAGGGGACAACCATCCTGATGTCCACGCACTACATCGAGGAGGCCGAGCGCCTCGCCGACACCGTGCTGATCATGTCCCACGGCGTTGGGGTTGCCCGCGGCAAGCCCGCCGACCTCGTGCTCGAGCACGCGGGGCGCGAGGTGCTGGAGGTCTACGGCCCGCCCAAGCGGCTTGCAGAGGTCGAGTCCGAGGCGACCGCGTCCCGACTGAAGACACGTCGGACCGGCACGAGCGTCTCGATCCTCGGGCTCGACGGACGCGACGGCCTTGGGTTCGACGGCGAGCGGCGGCAGGCCACCCTGGAGGACGTGTTCGTGCTCCTCACCGGCGAGGAGATCGCCTGATGGCCGCCGCGGAACGGACCGCGAAGATCGGGCGGCTCGAGCGGACGGCGATCACCGGCGTCCTCGTCCGCGAGGTCGTCAACTTCTCGTCGTACTGGCGCGCCGCGACGTTCTCCTCGACCGTCGAGCCGACGATCTACCTGCTCGCGTTCGGCTTCGGCTTCGGCTCGCTCGTGAGCACGATCAACGGGTACAGCTACGTCGAGTTCGTCGGCACGGGGACGGTGGCGACGGCCGTCCTCTTCTCGTCCGCCTTCGCGGCGATGTTCGGGACGTTCGTCAAGTACCAGTTCCAGCACACGTACGACGCGATTCTCGCAGCGCCTGTCGACACGGAGGAGCTCGTCACCGCCGAGTCGATCTGGATCGCCGTGCGAGCCGGCGTCTACGGCTGCGTGCCGATGATCGTTGCGATCTTCTTCGGGCTCGACCCGAGCTGGGGAATGCTGACCGTCCCGTTCATCGCCTTCCTGACCGGGCTCGGGTGGGCGAACTTCGGGATCATGACCGCCGGCTACGCGAAGGCGATCGAGAACTTCAACTACATCGTCAGCGCGGTGCTGACGCCGCTCTTCCTGCTCGCCGGGACGTTCTTTCCGCTCGACGGCCTGCCCAGGTGGCTGCAGGTGATCGCCGAGGCGAACCCGCTCCACCAGTGCGTCGAGCTCGTGCGCGCTGCGGTGCTCTACGGCTTCGAGTGGAACGATCTCCTGCGTGTGGGGGTGCTCGTCGTGTTCGCGCTCCTCATGTGGCGGCTCGCCATCCACGCGATGGAGCGCAAGCTGATCGACTAGCTAGCTCGAGACGCCGATCTCGGCCGCCAGCTGTTGGGAGATCGCGACCGGACGCCCGGCGGCGCGTAGGGTGACCGGGCCGCCGAGGGGCTCCGTCCGGACGACCTCGACCTCCTGTCCCGGCAGGAGGGTCAGCTCGGCCAGGTATCGCAGCACCTCGTCGTCGCGGTCCGGCACGCGCCGAACGGTCGCCCGCTCGCCGGGCTGAAGCTCTGTCAGGAGCCGCTCCTTCGCGTGCACGATTCTGAGCGTTGGATCGGGAATCGGGTCGCCGTGCGGGTCCTCGGTTGGCGAGCCGAGCACCCGGTCGATCTGCTCCTCGAGGGTCTCGGAGAGCGCGTGCTCGAGCCGATCGGCCTCGGCGTGCACGGCGTCGAGGCCGAGCTCGAGAGTCCTGGCGAGGTAAAGCTCGAGGAGACGGTGATGGCGCAGCGCCTCGAGCGCCAGCCGCTCGCCGCGGCGCGTCAGGCGCACGCCGTAGTAGGGCCGGTGGTCGACGAGTCCACGCGCGGCAAGCTTTTTCACCATCGCGGTCGCCGACGGGGGTTTGACGCCCATTCGCTGCGCCAAGGCCGTCGTCCGCACCCGCTCGCTTCCGGCCTGGAGCTTGTAGATCTCCCGCAGGTAGTCCTGGAGCGGCACGCTGAGATCGGCAAGCCCCGCCACGTCACGCCACCAACAGGCCGGTGACGTACATGACGGCGATCCCGGCCAGGTAGCCGCCGATCACGTAGCCGGAGCGCAGGCCACCGGGCGCGCGGCGCGCCACGTAGCGGCCGACCTCGACCACGACCTGGAGCGCGGCGCCGACGGCGAGCGCGAAGAAGAACACGCCGAGGAGGTCGCTCGTGATGAAGCCGCCGACCCAGGCGCCGACGATCGCCGGTGCCCCGGCGACGAGGGCCAGAGCGCCGAGCCTCGCGGGGGCGACACGCGCCCCGTCGGCGATCGGAGCCGCGATGCCGAGCCCCTCGGTCACGTTGTGCACCATGAAGCCGACGATCAGGAATGTGCCGAGCGCCAGCTCGCCCAGCGCGATCGAGGAGCCGATCGCCAGGCCCTCGCCGAGGTTGTGCAGCCCGATTCCGATCGCCACCAGGGTCGCGAGCGCGATCCCCTCGAGCGGCGCGCTTCGCTCACGGCCGCCCCGGGCCGAGAAGCGTTGCGCGACGAACGTCAGGCCGAGGTAGCTCGTGGCCACACCCAGCAGGATCAGCCCGGGCCCCTGGAAGCCGCTCGGCAGGCCGCTCTGGAGATCGAGCGCCTCCGCGAGCGCGTCGAGCGCCAGGAAGCTGAGCAGCCCGGCCGTCAGTGCCATGAACGCGGCGACCCAGCGCGAGCCGGCCTTGCGCAGCGAAGGCAGCCAGCCGAGGCCGAGCGCGACCGGAACGACGCCGACCAGCAGGCCGATCAGCGCGTAGCCGAGGAACCCGCGCCCCGAGGCGCCGCGGGCCTCGACCGCGGCGGGCACGTCGAAGCTCGTCTCGATCCCGCTCGAGCTCGTTACGCCGACCGTGTAGGGGTCGTCCTCGACCCACTGGAACGGGACGATCACCGTGCTCGAGCGGAGTCTGCCCAGCTCGGCCGGCCCGTCGAGCCGGAACGGGACGATCGCGTCGTCCACCGTGACGCTCGCGATCGTCAGCTCCTGCCGCTGAGGGTTCGTGACCCGGATCCGGATCTCGTCCGGCTTGAACTCGACGCGGCGGACGTCGAACTGGTCGGCGGGCGGAGGCTCGTGGCCGACGAGGTCCAGCAGCGAGGCACCCGTCGAGGCGAAGAGCGCGACCACGCCGACGAGCAGCAGGAGCGGCAAGAGCGCCCAGAGGCGCCACGGCATCAGTCGACGACCTCGAAGAATCCCATCCAGCCGAGCTCGGTGAACTCGGTCTGGTGGGCGTGGAACATGAAGTGGCCGGTGTTGGCGAAGTCGATCTCGACGATCCCGCGCTGCCCCTGACAGAGCATCACCGTGTCCGTGTATTCGAAGTGGTCGCTCGAGCCGGTCGGGTAGTAGCGGAAGAAGTCGCCGTGCAAGTGGAACGAGTTGATCGGGTCGAACTCGGTCAGGTTCGCCAGGTAGATGCGCACGGTGTGCGAGCGGCGCACGCGGATCGGGTACCTGGCGTAGTAGAAGGCGGGCCCGTTGACGCCGTAGAAGTTGTTCTCGCCGTCGCCGTCGGTGTCGAAGCCGTTCAGCACCATCACGAGCTCCTGCGCCGGCGGCCGCGGTTCGGGTGGGTCGATGATGAACGCGCCGTAGAGGCCCTTCGCGATGTGCTTCTTGAGCGGGGTCGAGTGGCAGTGGTAGAGGTGCATCCCGTACGGGCGCGCGGGGAACTCGTAGACGAGCCTGCTCCCGGGCTCGACGATCTCGAAGACGCCGTCCATGTTCGACGGGTGGATCCCGTGGAAGTGGATCGTGTGTGGGTGCGAGCCGCCGTTCCCGAAGGTGACGCGCAGCAGGTCGCCCTCGGTCGCGCGGATCACCGGGCCGGGGACGGTGCCGTTGTACGTCCACGCGGAGAAGAACACGCCATTGGCGACCTCGATCTGGCGGTCGCTTGCTGTGAGCTCGTACTCGCGGACCCGGCCCGGCTTGTGCGGGAGCGCCGATGGTGGGTGCAGCAGCGCGTCGAGGTCGTTCGGCCCGCCGGGTGCCGGCACCGCGTCGCCGATCATCGCAGCGTGAGTCGGGCCGCTGCTCATGTCCATCCCGGCGAGGTGGACGTGCGGCGGCGGCGCGGCGTGACTCGTCTCGCCGACGGCGAGCTTCGCGAATGGGACGGCGGCCACTGCCGGCGCGGCCGCGGCGAGGAGCTGTCGCCGCGTCACGGATCGTTTAGGCATGCCTAAATTCTAGTTTCGCCTGGACTGAAAGCGCAAGGAAGCCGACGAACCGAGCTCGGCGCTCGTGCGAATCAGAGGAGGAAGCAGGTAGTCACCACAAAGGAGCCGCAATGCGCTTCATCCCGACCAAGTTCCACGCGCCGCTCGACTACATCGTCGGTGCCGCGCTGATCGCCTCGCCGTGGATCTTCAGCTTTTCGGACACCACGGCGCCCACGGTCGTCTCGATCGTGCTCGGGATCGGGCTGATCGCCTACAGCCTGATTACCAACTACGAGCTGGGCGTCTGGAAGCTCGCGCCGATGGCCGTCCACAACCTGAGCGACGTCGTCGCCGGCGCCTTGCTCGCGCTCTCGCCGTGGCTGTTCGGCTTCGCCGACGATCCCGCGAACGTGTGGATCTGGTTCGTCGTCGTCGGCCTCGCTGCGATTTTCCTCGGATTGACCACCAAGCAGTCCGGTAGCTACAGCTACCGCCGCAGCGAGCACCCGGTCACGGGCTAGCTAGCTTTTCCGCAACGCGCGGGGGCGCGCCCGGCGGCGCCCCCGCGCGAGCCCTGACCCAAATGGGTCTAGCGCCTCGACTGACCCGTACAGTCAACTTGAGGTGATGGAGGACCGACCGGGAGTGCAGGCAGACGAGTTGCTCGAGGCGTTGTCCGCGAGCGCCGTCGGCCTGCTCGAGGCGGTCGCGGTGCCGGCGTACATCGTCGACAACGACCTTCGTGTCCGCTGGCAGAACAAGGCTTCCAAAGAGCTCGTTGGGGATCTCCGTGGGCGCCTGGAGGGGAGCTCGCAGGTCGTGCCCGAGGATCTCGACCGCGCGCGCGACGCGTTCACGCAGAAGCAGAACGGCGCCGAGCACGCGGAGGTGGAGCTGTCGGTGCTGCGTCGTGACGGCACGCTGGTACGGATCGCGGTCAGCTCGGTCCCGCTCAAGAACCCGGCCGGCCAGATGATCGGCAGCTTCGGGCTCATCCAGGTGCTCGGCGAGCTCGATCAGGCTTCCGAACGTGCGCCGCGCCTCAGCCCGCGCGAGCGCGAGACCCTGGCGCTGCTCGCGGCCGGGCACTCGACGGTCGAGATGGCCGAGCGGATGGCGATCTCGAAGGAGACGGTTCGCAACCACGTCAAGCGGGTGTTGCGGGCGCTCGACGCCAGCTCGCGGGTGGAAGCTGTCGCCAAGGCGCGTCGCGCCGGGCTCGTCTGACCAGGTCCGGCGGCCAGCCGCCCCTCGCGGCGTACCCTGAGCCCGATGGGCATGTACTTCCACTCCTCGCGCGAGGAGCCAGAACGCACTGCTGACCCCGCTCAGCGGCGTGCGAACCTGCGCCGGATCGGGCCCCTGTTCGCGCCCTACAAGCTGCGCCTTTCCGGCCTGTTGCTGCTGATCGTCGTCTCCGCCGGCCTCGGCGTGCTGCCGGCGTTCCTGCTCAAGCGCGTGCTCGAGGCGATCGGCAGCAACGACACCACCGAGCTCTCGATCGCGGCCGGCGGGATGATCGCGATCGCGATCGTCACAGGCGCGCTCGGCGTCGTCCAGACGCTGCTCTCGAACCAGGTCGGCCAGCGTGTGATGCACGACCTCCGCGCGAATGTCTTCCGCCACCTGCAGCGACTGTCGCTCGCGTTCTTCACGCGCACGCGCACGGGCGAGGTCCAGTCCCGGATCTCGAACGACATCGGCGGCGTGCAGAGCGTCGTCACGAACACCGCGACCTCGATCGCCTCGAACGTCACCACGGTCGTGGCGACGATGGTCGGCATGCTCCTGCTGAGCTGGCAGCTCGCGCTGTTTGCGTTCGCTCTCCTGCCGGTCTTCGTCCTGCTCACTCGCCGCGTCGGCAACGAGCGGCGCCGGATCGCGAAGACGACCCAGGAGACGCTGGCCGACATCTCGAGCCTCGTCCAGGAGTCGCTCTCGGTCTCCGGGATCCTGCTCGGCAAGACGATGGGCCGCGGCAGCGAGTTGGCCGACCGCTTCGAGTCGGACTCGCTTCGCCTGGCCGAGCTCGAGGTGCGCCAGCGCATGGCCGGCCGCTGGGTGATGGCCTCGATCCAGACGAGCTTCGCGATCATGCCGGCGGCGGTCTACTGGGTCGGCGGGCTCCTGCTCGCGGGCGGCTCGACGGCGATCACGATTCCGGTGCTGGTCGCGTTCACGACTCTGCAGACACGACTCTTCTTCCCGGTCGGCTCGCTGCTCGGGGTCGGGCTCGACGTGCAGACCTCGCTCGCGCTCTTCGACCGGATCTTCGAGTACCTCGACGAGCCGGTGGACATCGAGGAGAAGCCGGACGCGCTCGTGGTCGCCGCCGCCGGCGATGTCGTCTTCGACCACGTCTGGTTCCGCTACGACGAGGACTGGACGCTGCAGGACGTCTCCTTCACGGTGCCGCACGGGACGACAACGGCGCTCGTCGGCGAGACGGGCTCCGGGAAGACGACCCTCGGCTACCTCGCGGCGCGGCTCTACGACGTCTCGCGCGGGGGGATCGCGATCGGCGGCGTCGACGTGCGCGACCTCAGCTTCGCCGCGCTCAGCGACCTCGTCGGCGTCGTCTCGCAGGAGACATATCTCTTCCACGCGTCGGTGCGCGAGAACCTGCGCTTCGCCAAGCCGGACGCGACCGACGAGGAGATCGAGGCGGCCGCCGAGGCGGCGCGGATCCACCACGTGATCGCCGCCCTGCCGGAGGGCTACGACACGGTCGTCGGCGAGCGGGGCTACCGCTTCTCGGGCGGCGAGAAGCAGCGCATCGCGATCGCCCGGACGATCCTGCGCAACCCGCCGATCCTCGTGCTCGACGAGGCGACCTCGTCGCTCGACACGGAGACCGAACGGCTGGTGCAGGAGGCGCTCGACCGTCTCTCCGCCGGCCGCACCACGATCGCGATCGCCCACCGGCTCTCGACCGTGCGCGACGCCGACCAGATCGTCGTGCTCGACCACGGCCGCGTCGTCGAGAAGGGCAAGCACGAAGACCTGCTGCTGGCCGGCGGCCGCTACACGACGCTGGCCGCGCGCGACGCCGAGCTCGTCGGCGCCTAGTGCGGCGCTAGACCGTGGGCCGTTCTCGCGTGCTCGGCGAGGCGCCCCTCGAGCCGCCGGAGGTTGTCGAGATGCTGGCTTGTCCAGAGCAGGACGAGCCCGGCGGTGACCGTCTGCTCGTCGCTCCCTCGAACAGCCTTCCGCACGCAGGCGAGCAGCCGGGCTTCGCCTTCGGCGTCGCGGTCCTGTGGAGGCGGTAGCGGCTTGCTCGCCACGAGCGCGTCGCCCAGCGCGGCATACCACGAACGGAACGCGGCGAGCTGCGGCTCGAGGTTCTCGTTACAGGGCTCGAGCCGCACCGAGGTCATGTGCCCGAGTCCTTCGAGCGAGAAGGCCGCGCGGCGGACCCGTGCCGCGCCGCCGACCAGTGCGGCTACATCCTCGACGTTGTAGTCGGAAGCGGAGCGCTCGGTGAGGTACTGCTGAAACGCCTCGTCGAGCCGGCCCAGCGTGGCGTCGGCGGAGCGCCCCGCGCGTTCCGCAACCTGCGACCCCGCTCCTTCGATCAGCTGCTGCGCCGCGGCCACGACGTAGTCGGCCGCGCGTCCGTACGCCGCCGCGAGGTTCTGGCGCAGAAGTGCGGCCGCGCCCCGTGGCCAGAAGAGGACGCCGACCCCGAGGCTGATCGCGAAGCCGATCGCCACGTCCTCGACCCGCACGACGCCCACCCGCCAGCCCACCGGCGCGATCAGGTTGAAGAGCACGAAGAGCATGACCGTAAACCCCGCCTGGCCGGCGGCGAACGAGATCGCGCGCGGCGCGTAGGCGGCGAGCAGGACCGCGAACGGCAACACAACCCAGAGCACCTCCTCGTGGGTGCCGATCCCGATCACGAGCAGCGACCCCACCACGATGCCGATACCGGTCCCGATCAGCGCGCTCACGATCGACCAGCCCGTGCCGAGCGCGTTCGACCGTAAGACCGAGAGCGTCCCGAGCACCACCCAGAAGCCGTGCTGGACGCCCGTTTCCTGAGCGACGAGGACGGCGAGGGCAAGCCCGGCTGCGCCACGGACGCTGTTCCGGAACCAGATCGAGCGCACGCTCGTGTGCTCGATCGCCGTCTGCTCCGTCACCTCGAGCGCCGTGGCCGGCGGTCGAACCCGGTCGCTGCCGGCGGCCTGCAGCGCGTAGACGCTCGCTTCGTGCGCCGAGAAGGTCACGGCCCGGATCCGGAAGGGCGGTTCGAGCTCCGAGATCGATGTTGCGTCGGTCGGTAGCTCTGGCAGACGGCGGGCGAGCGCGGTCGCGACCGCCGCTCGAGCCGCTTCGAGCCGGGCGAAGTCGGGCTGCTCATCGCCTCCGTCGAGCGTCGTGGCACCTGCACGGAGCGCCGCCGCCGCCGCCGCCAACGCTTCTCGGTCTTGGGCGGCCACGAGCTCGAGCGCGGGCCGGTCTGCCGAAGGCGCCGCGAACGAGAGCAGCCAGTCCAGCTCGTCCGGCAGCGCAATGAACGCGGCAGTCGCAGCTGTGGGGCCAGTCGGGCGGTGCTGCGCTCCGAGCATCCGACGGCCGAGGGCGTCGACCGCGGTGCGGGCCAGGCGGGCACGTTCGGCGACCTGCTCGCGATTCGCTTCGAGGAGGTCTGCCACCGTCCGCAGCGCAACCACGGCGTCGTGACGTAAGCCTGCCTGCCTACCGGGCGGCCAGAGGAGCAGCTGCGCCAAGATTCCAGCGCCGGCTGCAAGGGCCCAGCCCTCGAGCCGGTCGGGAATCGCTGAGGCCGGAGCCACGATCGTCACCGGCAGGACGAAAAGGAGGAGCGCCGACGTGCCGGCCGCGGCGACGTATCCGCTGATCACGCCCGAGAAGAGCGTGACGAAGCCGACCACCGCCATGGAGCCCGCCGCAAGCCACGCGTTCTGAGAGCAGAGCGTGCCGACGGTGATGAATGCGGCTCCGACGAGCGCCAGGGAGAGATATGCGGCCAGCCTGGTTCGCAAGGACCCTTCGAACTCGACCAGCACCAGCATCGCGAACGACCCGAAGGCCGCGAACAGCGACACCTGCGGCTGGCCGATCACCTTGTCGGCGAACGCGAAGACGGCCGGCATCACGATCGCCGCGCGCGCCGCGTGCTTGAACGCCGTTATGTCCAACGTGGGGCGATCGTACGACGCACGGCCGAGCTCGTCGGCTTGTCGCGCTCCGCTACCTTCCTGCGCGTGGCCGTGATCGCGATCCTCGTGGTGATCATCCTCGTGCTGCTGCTGGCCGGCGCGCTGGTCGGCCTCGCCTTCGAGCTGCTCGGGCTCATCCTGACGGGCCTGATCGTCGGAGGGCTGGCACGGCTCGTGCTCCCCGGCAGACAGCAGATCGGCCTGCTGACGACCTCGCTGATCGGGATCGCGGCGAGCCTGCTCGGCGGCGTGCTCGGAGACGTCTTCGACGCGAGCTGGCTCGTCCGTTTCCTGGTCGCGGTCGCGCTGGCGGCGATCGGCGTCACGCTCGCGGAGTCACGATCCGGTACCGCCGTCGCGGATTAGCCGGTTCGAAGGCTCGAGATCGCCCGCTCGATCGTCTCCGCTTGCTGCGCCCAGGTCCTCGACGGGGCCGCGCCGACGATGACAGAACTGGTGCGAGCGCCGGCGACGAGACACGCGATCTCGCGGTAGCGGGTTCGCGTCGTGCGGTAGCTGTCGATCACGCACGAGCCTCGGCCGGAGCGAAACCGGAGCCCGTGCGCACTGGCGATCAGGCGAACGTCCTTCGAGCCGTCGTCGTCACGCAAATGCTCGATCCGGAAGCTCGGCCAGTTCGCAAGTGTCTCCGCTCCCTGGCGGGGAGTCGCGTTGAGGTAGCCACGAATACTGCGGCCCTCGCCGAGCAGCGCCACCGAGGCCGTTCCGGGGTCGGTGCGGATCGGCCTCCAGGTGCTCGGGTGGGCGAAGGTCGCCGCGCCGGACGGAAGCCGGGCAACCTTCCAGCCGCTTGGCGCGGGCCGCGGATGCAGCCAGCGAAACGCCGGCGCTTGACGGTCCGCCGACGCCGCACCGCCGCACCAGGCCGCGAGGATCGCCGCGATGGCCGCGGCGACCACAAGTAGCCGCCGCGACCCGTCGATCTTCCGATCAGATGTTTCCATCGCCATCGCTGGGACCGCCGTTGTTGTCGGCGTCGTGGTCGCCACCGTTGTGCTGCGGAATCGGGTTCGCAGCGTGGGGCACGACCTTGGCTCCGGCCGGTGAGACCGCGTACCACTTCGCGCCGAAGGCGCTGAACGCCTCGCCGTGCGTCTGGCCCTTCTTCGTGTCCTTGACGAACGTGTAGAGCGGGTGGTGGTTGTAGGTCACCTGGCGGCGGCCGTCGGCACGCTTGATCGTTCCGATCAGGGACGCCTTCGCGCTTCCCGCGGCCCGCGGCTTACCGCTTGAGATCAGCGGCGGCCAGAAGGTCGCGCACTGTCCGGAGCACGCGCTCTTCCCTTTCGGGTCCTTGCCGAACAGGTAGAGCGTGTGTCCGCGGGAGTTGACGAGGATCGTTCCGAGGCCGGTCTTGGCCGTGGAGACGACCGTGCTGCTCGCGGGAGCGGCATCGGTCCCGGGCGGGTGTAGCAGCAAGATGACGGCTGCGAGCGTCGCGAGGGCGACGGCCCCGATTAGCCAGGGCCGCGTCAGCGCGACGCCGAAGCGGTGGTTGGTTTGCATGGTGTCCTCCTAGCTGGTGGGTTCTGCCTGCCTGGACACCATCGCCTGCTCGAGCTCACCGGGCATCGGTGCCACCGCGAAAGCCTCGTTCCGGCTACCCGGGAACGCGAGCACCCCGCGAGCCGCAATCGATCTGTGCCGGCTCTGTGTCGGAACTGCAACGGCTGCACCGTCGAGCCATCGGCCGTCGGTAGGACGGAAGGGCGCACGTTTCCTCATCCGATTGGAGCTGCCGATGCCTCGGTTCCGTGGGTTCACGTTCCTCGCATTGCTCATAGCGCTGGTGGGCGCTCCGGCCGCCTGGAGCGCCTCCTCCACCATGGTCGTCAGCCAGGTCTTCGCGGGCGGCGGCAACGCTTCCGCGCCGTACAGCAACGACTTCGTCGAGCTGTTCAACCGCGGGAGCACGCCCGCCGACCTCGGCGGCTGGTCGGTCCAGTACGCGTCCGGGTCCGGAACGACCTGGCAGGTGACGCCGCTTGCCGGGTCGGTGCCGCCGGGCGGCCGCTACCTCGTCCAGCTTGCGTCGGGGGCAGTGGGCGGGCCGCTGCCCATGCCGGACGCGACCGGAACGTCCAACCTCGCAGTCTCGGGTGGCAAGGTCGCGCTCGTCCGCGCAGTCACGCCGCTGGCCTGTGGCGGGAGCTGCTCGGCGGATCCGCTCCTGAGCGACCTCGTCGGATACGGCTCGGCAACCGACTACGAAGGCGCCGGAGCAGCGCCGGCGATCGGCAACACGACCGCGGCCATCCGTGCCGGCGACGGCTGCACCGACACGGACGCCAACTCGAGCGACTTCTCCGCGGCGGCGCCGTCCCCGCGCAACTCGGCGGCCTCGGCCACGCCGTGCTCGGCCTCGCCGCCTCCGCCGAGCGGCGGTCCCACGCAGAGCGCGCCGGTGGACATCGACGTCGACTCGGTGCTCTCAATCGCGCTGGAGCGGCCGAGCATCAGCTTCGGGCACGCGGCTGTCGGTGAGACTCCCGCACCCGTCTCGGAGCGTGTGACCGTCGTGAGCAACCACCCGACCGGATACGCGCTGACAGTTCACCGCTCGGCGTTCGTGCCCGCCGACCTCCCGCTCGGGCTTTCGGCGCTCGCGCCCCCGGGAGGTCAACTCGGCGGTCAGCTCACAGGCGGCGCGATGGCGGCGATGCCGATCGCGCCCGCGGCCGACCTGCTGATCGGGACGACCTCCGCTCCGAGCGCCGCTACCGGCGACGCCTGGGCGACGAACGTCGGGTTCACCTCGCCGCTGCCCTTCGTCCCACCGGGCCGGTACACGGCCGCGGTGACCTTCACCGTCATCGGACGATGAGCCGGACGTTCCTCTGCGCGCTCGCCTTCGCGCTGGCGCTCGTGCCAGCGGCCGGCGCCGGCAAACGGCCCGAGGCTCTCGGATTGACGGCAGCGCCCGCCCGGATCGTGTTCCACGGCGGCGGAGCCGCCCGTGTGCGGCTCAGGAACCCCGGCAGGAAGGCCGTCGCGGTCGAGGTCGCTTCGGCCGGCCTCGCGCTCGACCTGCGTGGCCGGCCGCGCATCGTCAAGCGAGGCGGGCCCAGCTCGGCTGCCGGCTGGCTGAGGTTGCGACCCGCCCGCATCAGGCTGGCCCCGCACGCGGCCGGGACGCTCCTCGTCTCGGCGAGGGTTCCGCGCCGGGCGGAGCCCGGAGACCACGACGCGCTCGTCCTCCTGAGCGCACGTCCACTCGCCCGGGCGCGCGTCTCCGTTCGGCTGCGGCTCGGCGTCGTCGTGGTCGTGCGCGCGCCGGGCGCGGTGGTCAGGCGGTTGAAGCTGGGCCGCCTGCGAGTGGCACGGCGAGCAGGCAAGCGAGCGCTCGAGCTGGTCGTGGTCAACTCCGGGAACGTGACGGAGCGGCTTCTCCACGTCCGCGCGACCTTCTCGAGGCCGCGGTCAAGCCGTCGCATCGCGGTCGTCCGAGCAAGCGCTCGGGAGCTCCGTGCCCATACCCGCGGTCTCCTCGAGTTTCGACTGCGCACGAGCGCGAATGGCCCGGTCACGGCCCACGTCGTCGTCCCGGCAGAGCCGGGCCGACCGGTGATCCGCCGCACGTACCGCCTTCGGATCTGAAGCCGCGGAGAAACGCGGGCGGCTTCGGGTTGGTGACGGGAGCGACGGGACTCGAACCCTTTTCCGACCATCGAGGTGGGGTCGTAGCGACGGAGGAGTGAGCGCTGGTCTTGGAGGGTCGAGCGCGGCAAAGGTGTGTTTCCCTGTGCGACGAGGCAGATGGGGCGGGTCGAGCCCGCCCCATCTGCCCACCTCAGCCGTTGATGTTGCCGATGTCCCCGCCGCGCACAGGTGAGCGGTTCACCCAATGGCCGTTGGCAGCCGTGTCGTAGTGATATTCCCACCCGTTGGTGACCGACCCGGCCCCCGCTGCACCGCCACCGCCAGCCGGGAAGAACGTCGCGAGCATCGCGGATGTGGTGCAGGGATCGGGGCAGGTCGCGTTCGGGGTGAACACGCCGCCCGTCACGATCAAAGTATCGAAGCCTGTGATCGTTCCCGTTACGCCACCTGTCTGCAGTGTGCCCGGGCAGGACGGGGGATTGGGTTGCGAGGAGCCCGCAATGGTCGTGAACGTTCCGTTGTAGGTACGAACGACTTGGATAGTCCCATTGTCTTGCGGGATGAACTGAAGCGTCCGGTTGTAGTTGTCATTCGCCCAGTCGTCGGTGCCGCAGTGGCTGGAGTCGAGGCCGGTGACGTGCGTCACGACCACGCCAGGAACGCTGAGTCCAGGAGACCCAGGGTCGCCCTTGTCGCCCTTCGCGCCGGCGGACCCCTGCGAGCCTTGAGGCCCCTGAGGTCCCTGAGGACCTTGCGGACCCGGGGTTCCGACTCCGCTCGCGCCCTTCGGGCCCTTCGGGCCCCGGATGTTCCAGGCGATCGCCTTAAAGCCCTTGTGGCAGTTGGCGAGCTTCAGATCGCCGAGCGTCTGCTTGCTCCCATGCGTCTCGACGCACCCGTAAATGACTCCGTTCCGAACGCCGAGCTTTCCTTGACTCACGGCGGAAGACTTCGAGCCGTGGCTTGAGGCGCCGGTGACACCGGCCATCGCCCCGGTGGCCAGCAGAACGAGCGCTGCGATGGCGAGCAGTCGCTTCGTCATGTTTCCTCCCCTGCGTCAGGCCGCAGCACTTGACCCAATGCTTGAGAAGAGTGTCCGTCCGGCATCCCCCTTCCGGCATCGTCCGATTGAGGTGAAGCCGAAAACCGGCCTCGCACTACAGGTCGAGGTTGGGTCGGGAGTTACGGGAGCGACGGGACTCGAACCCGCGACCTCCGGCGTGACAGGCCGGCGTTCTAACCAACTGAACTACGCCCCCGGGAACGCCGCAGTCTAGCTAGATCGCGGTCAATCCGAGTTGTCGCAGCAGGGTCACCGAGTCCGAGTAGACGTCCTTCCGCGCGACCAGACCGTCGCGGATCGGGATCACGTCCATGCCGTTGTAGTCGACCTTGCGGCCGGTCGGGGGCACTTCGATCCCGGAGCGGGACATCGTCCCCTCGTGCGTGCCCTTGGCCGTCCACTCCTGGACGACCAGGTCCTCACGCACGTAGGCGCGGCGTGTCTCGAACGCGAGGTCCGGGAAGACCGAGAAAATGCCGGTGATGGCCTTGCCGATTGCCTCGCGCCCGACGTTGACGTCACCGGTGACGTGGTTCTCGAAGACCGAGTCCTCCGTGTGCATCGAGACGATCGCCTCGACGTCGTGCGCGTTCCAGGCGGCGTTGTAGCTGTCGATGAACTCCTGCAGCTCCTCGCCGTCCATGGCGTCTAGCCTAAACCGCTCGTGACCCCGGTCGACTGGGTGGCGCTCGGCCTGGTGCTGCTCGCGGCGCTAGGCGGGGCGGTGCAGGGCTTCGTCTGGAGCGGGCTCTCGCTGGCCGGGCTGCTCGCCGGGGCGCTGCTCGGAGGGCGGCTGGTGCCGGTGTTGCTCTCG
>Ga0207648_10003411_pt1 | contig 16677 bp, 14 predicted proteins | sample KBSMisM32_FD_184310 | JGI IMG/M metagenome (GOLD analysis project Ga0207648, IMG submission 184310) | Miscanthus rhizosphere microbial communities from Kellogg Biological Station, Michigan, USA - KBS Miscanthus M3-2 (SPAdes) (version 2) | ecosystem: Host-associated > Plants > Roots >...
CTGCTCGACGGCGCGGGCGACGTAGTCAACCGCGACGACCTGTTTGCCAAGGTTTGGGGCGAAGTGTTCGTCGGCGACGACAGCCTCAACCGCGCAATCGCGCAGGTGAGGAAAATCGCGCCGGAAGTCGCGCCCGGCCTGTTTCAGATCGAGCGCATTCCGCGCACCGGCTATCGTCTGACGGGGCCCATGCTGGCGTCCTTGAACGAGGTCGAAGGCCGGGAGCTTCGCCAGGGTGGCCTGTCCCGTCGAGCCGTCGCCGCAACGGGGGGAGCAGCCCTTCTGGCGCTCGCAGGAGGCGGTTTGTGGCGCGCCCGTGCGGAAACCCAGCTTGCGAAAGCACAAGGATTGACGGACCGCGGCGACGCCCTGCTTCGCGACGCAGTCCCGATCCAAGCCGGCGACGCCTCGCCGCCTCTCCGATCGGCGCTCGAACTGGATCCGGACAATGCAAGGGCGTTAGGGCTTCTTGCACTCGCGGAAGAGACGCGCGCGAACAATGGTGGAAGCACCAATGCCGGTGAGACGCTTCGGTTCGCGGAAGGGGTTGCCCGGGCTGCGCTCCGTCGCGATCCCGGAGAGCCACATGCGCGACTCGCGATGATCGACATCAGCGCCGGCAGCCTGGACTGGGCGCAGATGGAAGACCGATTGGAATGGGTGCGAGTATCGGCGCCCGCCAACGTGCATGTCCTTGGCAGTCTGGCTTCGTTTCTCGAAGCAGCCGGGCAAACATCGAAATCCTGGATGTACAATGAGCAAGCAGCCGCGGCTGCGCCGAGCTCGCCGACGCCACAATGGCGGCGCGCCCTGCGGCTGTGGACGGGTGGCAGAGACCAGCAGGCGGTGGACCTGACAGAGCGGTTGCTGCCCCTGTGGCCACGGCACGCACTGGTGTGGAACGCACGCTTCATGATTCTTGCGTTCACCGGTCGCACGGGCGCGGCGGCGGCGATGCTTCAAGACCCAGTCGCTCCGTCCGCAAACAGTCATCCTGCCCGCCTTGAGCAATGGCTCCCAACGTTAGACGCATTCGCTCAACCGAGTCCGGCGCGCATCGCCAAGGCCAAGCAAGCGCAGCTAACGGCTGCACAGCTCAACCCCGGCCAAGCGACCTATGCTGCAATGGTGCTCAGCCAGCTTGGTGATCTCGACGCGGCGTTCGATGTTATCGATGCCCTATTGCTGAGCAAGGGACCGCTGGTGGCGAAGCGGCCAATCGTACCCCGCAGCTTCGTCGCGAACTCGCCGAGCTGGTGCCGAACGCAATGGCTGTTCATGCCACCACTGGCAGCTGTCCGGGCAGATGCCCGGTTCAAAGACTTGTGCGACGCGATCGGGTTAAGTCGCTATTGGCGCCAGCGACGCCTCGCGCCCGATTTAAGAGTTCCTGCCTGAGGGCCGCCCATCGAGCGGCCCTCCGACACATCACTTGATGAGATCAATAATTCACAGTCACGTTGAACGTGCCGAAATAGGTGCCGTCCGGCGTCGTCGAGGCAACGGTGACCGACCCGCCGAGGGCGAAGATGAGGCCCGAAGAGCCCGAGTTGCCGAGATTGACGGTGCCCGGGTTGTCGACCGTCATCACCAGCGTCGAGACGTTGTCGTTCTGGTTGGTGAGCGTGACGTTCGGAGCAGTCACGGTGACAACCTGGTTGTTCGTTCCGGTGACCTTGTACTGCGCGGTCTGCGTTGCGCCGGAGCACGTGGTGTTCGCGTTGGCGCAGCTGAACACGCCAGCGCGGGTGATGCCAACGCTCGCTCCCGACCAGCTGCCGGGACCAAGGACGATCGTGCCGAGGTCGAGGTCCCGCTGCCAGCTTAGCGTCAGCGGCTTCACGACACGGGCCGTGGCCGTCGCGTTCTTGTCGGACGGAGCGACGGCGAGGGCCGGTGTTGCCGTGAATGCCACGGCGGTGGCGGCAAGCGCCAGGTTCAATACTTTCTTCATGTCCAATCCCCACTTGGTTGCGGCTGCCGAGCATCCCGCAACCGTAACCGGCCCATTAACCATGGCCGCCTTCGTTATGGCTTACGGACATGGTTAATGGCGCCTTAGGATTCGCCTGCGCGGAGGGTGCTTCGGTTAACCAGAACATGGTGAATCCGTAGACGACGGATTGGCGGAATCCTGCGGCGGGCGCGCTGGATTAACAGCGGAAAAGCGCGGAACCTCTGAGGCTTGGGAGCGGGGTATTTTGGGCTCCCGGGGAGGTAACATGGTCGAGACGGTCACGGCGCGGGCCAGTTACTATGACGTGCTGGGCGTGGACCCGAGCGCAAGCACCGACGAGATCGCACGCGCCTTCGCCCGCGAGATGGGGCGGCCGCGGCCGTTCGGCGGGCTTGCCGACGTCAGCATCGCCTATGAAGTGCTGCGCAACCCGGACCGGCGGCGCGCCTATGACGAGGCGATCGGAATCGCCCAGGCCAAGCCTGAGCCGTCACCGGAGCTGTTCCGCAGGCCAATGGCGTTGCATGCGCGGCCGCAATTCATCGCGTCGCCGCTGCCAAGAGTCGAGGCAAAGGCGGAGCCGAAGGTCGAGCCAGCGCCGGTCAAGAAGCCGAGCGAGGCAAGCTTGCCGCCGTTCTTCGCCAATGCCCTGCGCGACATTGCCGCACCCGCCCCGCTCCCGAAGCGCAGGGCCGAACCATCGACCCCAATGCCGCGCCAGGTCATCGAGCCGATGTTCGGCGATGATAGCCCGGCGCCCTGGAAGAAGGTCGCGGTGCCGGCCGGAATCGCAATTGCGGCTGTAGCGTTGCTCGGCGCTTGGACCGGCTGGCAATCGCGGAGTGATTCGACAACCGCAGCGGAGAAGGCGCAGGCAGCGCTGCTGACGCCTCCTCCGATGACCACCTATTCAGTCAACGATCCGGTCGAAAAGGCGCAGCCGCAGGCGACTGTCCTCGATCAATCGGGGATCCCCGCACCACAGGCCGTGGCCAAGCGAGCTGGCCGTCCCTCCACGCGGGTAGCGAAGGCGAAGCAGCCATCTCGCTTGGCCGACGTCGAACAGCAACTCGCACCGCCGTCGGTCGCGGACACTGCTCGGGCCCAGGGAACGCCGCAAGCTGCGGAGCTCCAGCCCGCAAAGCCCGTGGCAGCGAGCATGCCGCTTTCCAACTCCGTAATCGCACGGACGATCAGCCACATCGGCTATCCCTGCGGATCGGTGGCCTCGACCAGCGCCGGCGGCTCGCCGGGCGTGTTCACCGTGACTTGCACGTCGGGCCATTCGTACAAGGCGGCCCCGGTTCGCGGGCGTTACCACTTCAGCCGGATGCGCGGCTGAGCCGAGGCACGTTGCCGCGAGTTCATGCGGCCTCCACGCGCCGGTCGGAGCGAAGGCCCTAGCTGAGCGGGATGGACGTTACAGAGACGGGCGCTGTCGGCGCCATCGCGCCCGTAAATGCAACAACCTACCCGGATCGGCGCGTCCTTTCGGCCATCGGGCTGATTACGGTTATCGCGATGATCGCAGCCCTTTGGGGCACCAGGGGCATGGACCCGCTGCGGTCGGACAGCGCATCCTACATTGCCTTCGATCCCTCGCGCTCGGTGGGTTATCCGGCGTTCATCGCCCTGGTGCGACTCCTTACGGGCAATTCCGGCCTCGTCGTTCCGGCCCAGATCGTCCTGCTTGCAGCGTCGCTGATGACGCTTGGTCGAAGCTTTTACGACTACACGCGCCGCGCTCTGCTGTCTGTCGTGTTCCAGGTCTTGCTGATCAGCGGGATCGAGCTTTGGAAGCTATCCGCCGTAGTCCTGACCGAGGCCCTGGCGGCGACTTTCGTTGCATTTTGGTGTGCCCAATTGTTGCAGGTCTTGCGCTCACCGAAGCTTTCGAAAATTGCGGTGCTGGTCGCCCTTGCGGCGCTTGCAACGACCGTCCGTCCACCCTTCGTCATCCTGTTCATCGCGACCGGCGTGGCGGCGTTCCTGGCCCGCCCGCAGGTCAAGCAGGTGCCGGCGCTGGCGCTTATATTCGCCGGACTTATCGCCAGCTGGGCAGCGACGCCCATCGCGCAATATGCGGTCCACGGCTCCTTCCACACCACCAGCCCGTTCGCGCGCGGGGTGCTCCAGCACACGCTGTTCTGCGATCAGCCCGGGACGATCAGCGATCCTGATTCCCTGTTCGTCGAGCGCAGCGCCGCCCCGGCGCGGGCCTATATCGACCAAGCGCCCGCGGCATTCCGTTCAAGCCTCAAGCGGACCTACAGCGGGCAGCTGCGCTTCGGCTGGATCATCCCGTCACTCGCCCAAGCGCACGGCTTCACTGCCGGATGGCAGACGGACCCGATCATGTCGCTGATCGCTGCGGAGCGCGTCCGCGCCAACCCGGGCTGCTATGCCGGCAGCGTATTCGCATCCGACCTTCGAATGCTGACCTACGGTAGCTCCGCGAGAGCGGCGGGCCTGCGGCAATATCTGGGCGTTCACTCACCGCCGGAAGTCCCGTCGGTGCCTATGGCGCCAGCCGACCTGAAGAACGCTCTTGCCGCTGGACAGCTGTTTCACGCTGCGCCCTCTTTCGAGGTGCCGCCCCAATTCAAGCTCGAGGACAGAAACCCCGGCTTCCTGATGCTCGCAGCGCGCGTTCTGTTCGCGACCGCTGCCGCCGTCGGCTTGCTGGCGCTGGCCGCGTTCCCGTTTCGGCGGATGCTGCATTCGAAACTCGCTGAAGCGCTCCCGCTGGCGCTCGTGGCGGGCGTCGCCTTCCACGGAACCTTCGCCGTTACCGCGATCGTCGAGCTTGGACTGTCGCGCTATTGCGCGCCATTATGGCCGGTCATGGCTGTGTTGGTCGGGGTGTTACTGGCCCTGGGCCCGACGCCGGAGCGAGCGCAGCCCTAGCCCCAGTCTTCGATCGCCCAGCCGCGCTGCTCGGCCAAACGCCGGAGCTTGGCATGCGGGTTCACGGCGACCGGTTCATCCGACCACTCGAACGCGGGCGCATCGGACACATGGTCCGAATAGAAGCGGACGTGACCATGAGCGTCTTTGAGGCCCGATTTGACGAGCCATTCGGAGATCATCCGCAGTTTGGCGGGGCCGTAGCAATTCTCGCCCATGATCTTTGCGTGGACTCGATCGTCGAGGCCGATGACCGAGCCGGTGCCGATGACGTCGTCGAAGCCGAGGCGCTCGGCAATGGCGTCTGCGTATAGGCGATATGAGGCGGTGGCGAGCACCAGGCGCCGGCCTTCCGCCTTGTCGCGGGCGATGGCGGCGCGGGCTCCGGGGCGGATGTTGTGGGCTAGTTGATCGTCGGCGAAGATCTCGACAAGCGGCTTGAGATCGCGCGGGTGGATCTTGCCGCCGAGAAGCAGGCGGTGATTGATCTCCTTAAGCCTGGCCCGGTCGATCAGGCGAACGACGTAGGTCAGCATCGACAGCATCACGAGGGGCAGGAAGATGAGGCGCCACGGCGCCCGGCGGACGGCACAATGCAGGAGGAACGGTGTGTAGGTCGCGCCGATCGTGACCGTGCGGTCCATGTCGTAGATGGCGAGGTCGGTCACGCCTCACCCCTCAGGATCGCTTCCGCGAGTTCGTGATCTTCGGCCTTGTCGACGTCCACGCCCGCCAGCGGGTTGGACAACTGGACGGCCTTAACGGTAAGGCCAAGGCGGGCGGACAAGCGGGCCATCACTTTATCGAGACTGACGAGGCGAAGGGCCACCGCGATGAGCACGGCAGGACCCAGCAGCGAGAGGATGCGCCATGCTTTCTTGCGGTCCTGCTCGACCGAGCGCCACAGCTCGATCGCCGGGCGAACCACAGGTGATTTGAGAGCGAAGAGGTTGGCTCCAGTGTAGGCGCCGCTGCGAAACTTTAGCCAGGTACGTTGGGTCTCGGGCAGGCGGCGAAGCAAATTGCCGCGCTCGACCACGCCGATGGCAATGTCAGTGCAGTCCGCGGCAGCGCAGAATTGATCGACAGCCGCGGTGTCGAGCAGCGCATGATCGGCGGTGGTCACCAGAACAGGCCAGCGGGTTCCCAGATCGCTGAGGATGTCCAGGATCGTCTCTGCGATCGTGCCCTTGGACTCGCGGCATTCGAGGCGCGGATCGGCGGGTACAGCCGACGCAATACGGTCGGGTGACTGGCTGAGGACGAGTACCTTTCCGACATTCTGGCTCGCAAGGAGCGCCCGCACCGGACGGCGCACCATCGGCTCACCTGCGACCGGGATCAGCGCCTTGAGGTCGGTGCCGAAGCTTTCGGCGAACGCGTCTCGCCCCGGCCGCGAGCCGGCGAGGACGATGGCCGTCCAGCTCACCCTTCGAGCCAGGACTTGATCGGCTTTCCACGCGCCGCGGCTTCACTTGCCTGGGCGTAGCGGACGGCGTGGAAGATCAGGCTGATGATTGTCCACCATGCGACTGCTACGAGTCCGCTGTCGGGGCGCCCGATCAGCAGCGCAGCGACGAGGATTACCATGTTCGGATTGCGGCGCGCGGTGATGAGGCGGAACTGGCTGTCGATCTTTTCCCAGACGTGGATGTGCATGCCCGCGAAGCGGCGCATGAACACGCCTTCGATGACGCGCTGCAGGACGTAGCCGCCGATGATCGCCCACAGCACCATGGTCGCATAAAGCGGGGAAAGCGGCTTCCCGTATGCGGCAAGCCCATGAAGCCAAGCCCACCACCAGAAGGGCGGGTGGATAAGGTCGATGCCGTGGTCGAAGACGTTGCCCCACTTCGACGAAGCGCCGGTGCAGCGCGCGAGCTTCCCGTCGACCGTGTCGAGCACCATGAAGATGAACCCGGACAGCGTGCCGAGCCAATAGTGGCCGCGCCAGAACAAAGCGAAGGCGAGTACACAGAGGATAGCGCCGACCATTGTAACGAGGTTCGGCGTAAGCTCGGCCCGGGCTGCCCAGCGGGTCAGGTAAAAGGCTGGCTTGCGCCACAGGTAAAGCGTCAGGATGTCGGTGACGCCCTTGTAGGAAGCGTCGTAAGCGGCACGCTCGACCGGCTCGGGATCGGCGGGATCGAGCGGAAGAACGAAGGGCCGGTCACGCTTGCGAAGCTCGGCATAGCTGAGCTCTGCCGTTTCCGAGGCCAGCTTCTCATAGCCGTCGAGCGGCTTGCCCGCCTCTAGAGCCGCAGCGGCAAGGCCTGCGTCGCGGTCGGCCGGGGCATGCGCCAGCACCGGCTTGCCCTCAAGCGTCAGCACGACGCCTGGGCGTGAGCGCATCGCCTTCAGCCACGCTGGATCCCACGCATAAGCCAGGCTGGAAATCAGCGCAGCACGGCCCTGCTCCGGCCGATCCATGCACTCGAACCCGGCGTTGGTGGCGAGGCGGCAGGCGCGGTCGCGCGCGTCCATCCCGAACGGCCGGGCCGGGTTGGAGCCGACCGTCACGAACAGCAGCTTGGTGTCCTCCGCCATGATCGCCGCATAGAGACGGCAAAGCTGGCAGGAAAGTGGCGCAAATCGCCATTCACTTGTGCCGAATTGAGCTTTCGCGCATTCATCCGCCCCGAATGGCGCACGACGAGCATAATTCGGCAGTAGGCACCGAGGGGTCGGTGTACCGGGTCGCCGGCGGGCTCACGATCACCCGCGCCGCCACGACCCAGCGCGAACTCGATGCCTTGGCCGACCCGGTGACGATTGACCTGTCCGAGGTCAACCGGATGGACACGGTGGGCGCCTGGATCATCTATCGTACCGTTCGCGACCGGGGTGCGAAGGTCGTTGGCGCCAGCCGCGACGAAGTGAGCCTGCTCCGCCAGGTCGCCGACTTCGACAAGCCCGCAAGGGTCATTCCGGAGCAGCCCGTCAGTTGGAAGCGCGTGCTGATGGAGCTGGGCGAATGGGTCGTAGAAACGGGACAGACGCTGGTCGGCCTGCTCGGCTTCTTCGGCGCAACGCTGATTGGTTTTGCTAATGTCATCAAACGCCCGAAGCGTTTCCGGCTGAACGCTGTCGTGCAGCGTTTCGACGTGGTCGGCGTCCGCGCTCTCGGAATCATTGGGTTGATGAGCTTCCTGATCGGAATCGTCATCGCTCAGCAGGGTTCGGTTCAGCTCGCCCAGTTCGGGGCGCAAGTCTACACCATCAACTTAATTGGCCGCATCACACTGCGAGAACTCGGTACGCTGATGACGGCAATCATGGTCGCCGGCCGCTCCGGTTCCGCCTTCGCCGCACAGATCGGCACGATGAAGATCACCGAAGAGATCGACGCGATGCGAACCATCGGCGTGTCCCCGATCGAGGCCTTGGTCATTCCACGCATGATAGCCGCGATCCTTATGATGCCGTTGCTCGCTTTCTGGGCGATGCTGACCGCTCTGATCGGCGGCGGCGTGTTCGTCTGGCTTTCGCTCGAAATTCCGCCGATCACTTACATACAGCACTTGCGGGACGTGATTCCCATCACCGACCTCTGGGTCGGCCTGATCAAGGCACCCGTGTTCGGCTTCATCATTGCGCTGGCAGGGTGCTTCCAAGGCATGCTCGTGCAGGGCAACAGCGAAGAAGTCGGATCGCGCACGACCACCGCGGTCGTTCAGTCGATCTTCCTCGTCATCGTCCTCGACGCTGTGTTCGCGGTGTTTTTCAGCTCTGTCGGGTGGGTATGACCGAGATTCCGAAGAAGCTCGATCCGTCTACAACTCCCGAAGGTTGCAAGGGGATTATCACCGTCAGAGGCCTCAGCAACAGCTTCGGCGAGCAGATAATTCACGAGGACCTCGACCTCACGGTGTGCCGTGGCGAAATCCTGGGCGTGGTAGGCGGCTCCGGCACCGGCAAGTCGGTGCTGCTGCGATCGATCATCGGGCTTCAAACCCCTGCCGAGGGGGAGATCAAGGTTTTAGGCGAGGACATGATCGGCCGCACCGAGGACGAGGCCAAAAACATTCGCCGGCGGTGGGGAATCCTGTTTCAGAACGGTGCTTTGTTCTCGACGCTGACGGTCGCCGAAAATGTCGAAGTGCCGCTTCGCGAATATTTCCCGCACATCAAGCCGCCGCTTCTCGACGAGATCGCGTCCTACAAGATCGCGATGGGCGGCCTGCCTGCGGATGCCGGGCCGAAATATCCGAGCGAGCTTTCAGGCGGCATGATCAAGCGCGCGGGCCTGGCGCGCGCGCTGGCGCTGGACCCGGAATTGCTGTTCCTCGACGAGCCTACGGCCGGCCTCGATCCGATCGCGGCGGCGGCTTTCGACCAACTCATCCGGGGCCTCCAGAAGCGGCTCGACCTGACCGTTTTCCTAATCACCCACGACCTCGACACGCTTCACGCAATCTGCGACCGCGTCGCGGTACTCGCAGACAGGAAGGTCATCGCGGTCGGAACGATTCCGGAACTATTGGCTTTGGACCATCCTTGGATACAAGAATATTTCAACGGACCGCGGGGTCGAACCGCGGCCAATGCTTATGAAGAAGGGGTGACCGCTTAGTGGAGACCCGGTCGAACTATGTGATGGTCGGCGGCGTGACTGCGGCATTGATCGCCGGCGTCCTGCTGTTCATCGTCTGGCTCGCCGGCCTCTCCGGCGGGGCGAACAAGTGCTACGACATCTACTTCCCTGCTGTCGGCGGTATCGACAAAGGGTCGGGCGTCAGCTTCTCGGGCGTTCACGTCGGTAGCGTCAAAAAGGTTTCGCTCCTCCCGAATCGGCCGGAGTTCGTCTGGGTTAGGATCGACATCGACCAACAGACGCCCGTGCTCGAAGGCACCACGGCGCAGATAAAGAGCGTCAGCCTCGCCGGCGCCAACGAGATCCAGCTCGACGGAGCGCAGCGCGGCCGGCCGGCGATCACGCAATTGGGACCGAACGGGTGCCCCGTTATCCCGGCGAGCTCAAGCGGACTAAGCGCCTTGCTCAACAGTGCGCCTGAACTCCTCGAACGCATCCAGCGCCTGACCGAGCGGCTGACCGAGCTGCTCAGCGACAAGAACCAGAATTCGATCGCGGACATCCTCGAGAATATCGACAAGACCAGCAAGGTGCTCGCCGACCGCGCGCCCGACCTCGCCGCCGCCATGCAAGACGCGCGCGTCGCGGTGCGCCAGGCAGGCATCGCCGCGCAGCACGTCACCGTCCTCACCGACAGCACCAACCGGCTGGTCAATGAGCAGGGCCAGCCCGCCGCGGAAGATATGCGCAAGGCGATCGCGTCGGTGCAAAAGGCGGCGGACACTCTCGACGCGATGCTGTCCGACGCACGGCCTGGCGTTCAGAATTTCACCAAGTCCACTTTGCCGGAAGCCAACCAGCTGGTGCACGAGATGCGCGACCTGACGAAATCGCTGAAGGGCGTATCCGAGCGGGTTGAGCAGGGCGGCATCGGTGGCGCGCTCGGACCCGAGAAGCTGCCGGACTACAAGCCAGGGAAACGCAAATGACGCCTGTGATGCGGATGATGAGTGCGGCCGCGCTCGCGGCGGGCCTCGCCGGATGCTCCATTGGTGGCCTGCTGGGCGGCGGAGGCAAGGCCCCGACGGTGCTGCAGACACTAACGCCCGAGGCGGCGGACCCCGGAGCGGTGACGCGGACAGCAGCGGCGGGACAGGCCGTAACGGTCGCCGTGCCGCTCACCTCCAAAGAGCTGCACACGGTCCGCGTTCCGGTCCAGATCAGCCCCGGCAACGTTCAATATGTCACGAACCTGACGTGGATCGACACGCCGGACCGGCTTTTCCAGAGCCTCGTCGCCGAGACGATCCGCCGGACTACGAACCGCGTCGTGCTCGACAATGGCGTGACTTCGCTCGATCCCGGCCTGCTGGTGAGCGGCCAGCTTCAGAAGTTCGGATACGATGCGTCGACCGGCCAGGTGACTGTCGAATATGATGGCGCCCTGTCCACAGCAGGCGGCAATCGCGTCGAAACTCGCCGCTTCGTTGCGACGGCCCCGGCAGACGGCACTGCGGGCACGGTCGGGCCAGCGCTCAACCGCGCCGCAAACCAGGTCGCGAGCGAAGTCGCCGCCTGGGTCGGCAACGCCGGCTAAGCGAGGCTCTTCGAGACCTGTTCGAAGACGTCCTTCGACAGGCTTGAAGTCCCGACAATCCGCTCCAGCTCCGCCTTCATCAGCGCGGCGCGCTTCGGCTCGTAGCGCTTCCAGCGCCCGAACGCCGGGACCATCCGCGCCGCCACCTGCGGATTGATGCGGTCGGCGGCGAGGACCATGTCGGCGAGGAAGCGGTAACCGCGGCCGTCAGCCGAGTGGAAGGCCCATTGATTGGCGCCGAACTGACCTGCCAGCGAACGCAGGCGGTTCGGATTGGCAATGGTGAAGTCGGGGTGCTTTTCGAGGCGAAGCACCTGATCGACAGTGTCTGGGCGCTGCGCCGCAGCCTGGAGCGCGAACCATTTGTCGAGGACCAAGGCGTCGTCGTGGAAGCGGTCGTAAAAGGCGTCGAGCGCCGCTTGCCGCTCCGGCGCGTCAAGCGAGACGAGGATCGACAGTGCGCCCTGGCGGTCCGTCATGTTGTCAGCACCGTCGAACTGCGCTTTGGCGAGCGCAGCCCCGTGCCCTTCGTCGGCAGCTGCGATAAGCCCGAGCGCAACGGTCCGCAGGCGGCGAATTCCTTTGGCCTGCGGGCTGAGGTCGTCGCCTGATGCGCCATCACTGCGATGCGCGCCCAGAAGATCGGACGACAGATCCCGGCCGAGCGCGCGCCGGAGCGCGTCACGCGATGTATGGATCGCGTCGGGATCAACCACGTCCATCTTATCGGCGATCAAAGCATCAGACGGCAGCAGGATGGCTTCCGCCTTGAACGCCGGGTCGAGCGAGTTGGAACGCAATGTAGCGGCGACTGCGTCGACTACAGCCTCGGCATTGGGCTGCTCGCCCCGAGCGCCGGCGACGAGCGCGCGCATCATGATGTCCTGGATTGCTTCGTAGCGCGCGAACGGATCGGTGTCTGACTGCGCCAGCCGCTCGAGTTCGCCGGGCTTTCGCTCCGCGTTCATGACGATCGGTGCGGAGAAGCCGCGGTTGATCGAGAGCAGTGGCGGCTCGGTGACGTTTTCAAACCGGATGCTGTCGCTCGGCTGGTCGAGGACGATCAGCCTTTCAGGGCAGATTTCAGCGCCCGACGTCTCGCCGATAATCGCGGTCCTGAGCGGGATCGGCATCGGCTGCTTGACCGGCTGGCCAGGCGTCGGATCGACGCGCTGGTCGAGGTGCAGCGTCGCGGCCTTCGCTTCCGAATCATAGTCGAGCCGCGCTGAGACCTTCGGAGTGCCAGCCTGGCTGTACCAGACCTTGAACGGCGTCAGGTCGATTCCGCTGCCGTCCTCCAGCGCCTTCACGAAATCGTCGCAGGTCGCGGCTTCGCCGTCGTGGCGCTCGAAATAGAGGTCGGTGCCGGCGCGAAACTTGTCCGGGCCGAGCACGGTCGCGAGCATGCGGATGACCTCGGCGCCCTTGTTGTAGACCGTCGCGGTGTAGAAGTTGCCGATCTCGATGTAGCTATCCGGACGCACCGGATGAGAGAGCGGGCCCGCGTCTTCGGGGAATTGCGCGGCGCGGAGCACGCGCACATCCTCGATGCGTTTGACCGCATGGCTGCCGATGTCGGCCGAGAAACCCTGGTCGCGGAAGACAGTGAAGCCTTCCTTCAGCGAGAGCTGGAACCAGTCGCGGCAGGTGACCCGGTCGCCGGACCAGTTGTGGAAATATTCGTGAGCGACGACGCGGCTGATGTTGTCGAAGTCGCCGTCGGTCGCGGTTTCCTGATCGGCGAGGACGTAGGCCGAATTGAAGATGTTGAGGCTCTTGTTCTCCATCGCGCCCATGTTGAAGTCGGACACTGCGACGATATTGAACAGGTCGAGGTCGTATTCGCGGCCGTAGACCTTCTCGTCCCAAGCCATGGAAAGCTTGAGCGCTTCCATCGCATGCTGCGTCTTGGGCAGGTCGGCCTCGCGCACCCAGATGAACAGGTCGACCTTGCGGCCCGACATGGTGGTGAAGCTGTCGCGGTTGGCCTGAAGGTCGCCGGCCACGAGCGCGAACAGGTAGCAGGGCTTCGGGAACGGGTCTTGCCATTCGGCCCAGTGACGGCCGTTGTCGGCCTCGCCCTTGGCGACGCAATTTCCGTTGGACAGGAGGATCGGGAAGGCCTTCGCATCGCCTTCCATCCGTACGGTGTACTTCGACAGCACGTCGGGCCGGTCCGGGAAGAACGTAATGCGGCGGAAGCCTTCGGCCTCACATTGTGTGCAGAGCATTCCGCCCGAGGCGTAGAGGCCCATCAGCTTGGTGTTGGCGGCGGGCGAAATCTCAACCTCGGTCTCGACGGTCGCGCGTTCACCGGCGAGATCGATGACCAGTTGCGGACCTTCCATCCGATGCTCGCCGTCGGCGGTGATGGAGAGCAATTTGAGCTCGTCACCGTCGAGGCGAAGTGGACGGCTGTGATCGCCATTACGGACGACTTCGAGCGTGGCGCGGACGATCGTGCGGTCGGCATCGAGGTCGAACTCGAGCCTGATCTCCGGCACCAGCCAATCGGGCGGACGATAGTCCTCGCGGTGAATCGCGGCGTGGGCAGGCGGGGCGGCTTCGGGAGTGGTGCGGACGTCCATGCCCGCGGACTTAGGCGGCGTCGGGCGAAGCCACAACCGGGCGCTCCCGGCTCAACGCTCCGACCATTCCACCGAGCGCGAGGAGCGCACCCACGACGGTGGTTGGCGTCCACCGGTAACCCTCCAGCGCCGTCGAGAAACCCATGGCGATGATCGGGACGATCACGCTGGAATAAGCCGCCTTTGCCGGGCCGATGATCCGGACGACAGGGTAATAAAGGCTGAAGGTCAGCACCGAGGCGGCGAGCGCAAGGTAAGCGAGGCCGGCGAGATAGGCTGGCCGAGTATCGAAGACGGGAGACCCGGTCATCGCGAGCGCGATCGCGGCGTCGATCAATGCGCCGAACGCCATCGACCAGGCGAGCATCGTGAACAGCGGGAAACGGCGAATCTCGGGCCTGGCCTGAAGCACGTTGGCGGTCGAGGCGCCCACCATGCCGGCGAGCGTCAGGCCAATGCCCGAGACGACGGCAGCGCTGTTCGCGGGATGCTCGTTGATCTCATGCAGGAAGAGCAGGATGACGCCGGCCACTGCGACCAGCGAACTCCAGAAGAAGCGCTTCGTCGGCTTATGGTCGAGCAACGCCCAACCGAGCAGGCTGCTCGGGATCAGCAGTAACGCGAACACTGTTGCGACCACGCCCGAGGTGATGTGGCGCTCGGCGAGGTAGACCGCGTTGAAGTTGACGCAGAACTGGGTGAAACCGAGGACGATCGCTCCGACGATGCCGGATCGCGAAAGCTTGAGGCCGTCGCCCTTGATCAGCGCGATTGCGGCCATGGTGATCGCGGCGATGAAGAAGCGGTAGGCGACCGACCATTGGGCCGGAACAAGGCCGAGCTGGCCGCGGATGACGATCCAGGTTGAGCCCCAGATCGCGGTGAAGACGACGAAGGGCAGCGTAACGCTGCGGAAGGTGGACGCGGTGTGGTCGCTCACAGGGCGGCGATGGCGCTGGCGAGCTTGTCGACCGCGGACCGGTCGCTGTCCCAGCTGGTCACCAGCCGGATCTGTCCCGGGCCCCATTCGTAGAAATCGAAGCCTTGGTCACGGAGGCGCAAAGCTTCCTCATCGCTGACCTTGAGGAATAGCTCATTGGCCTCGACCGGATAAACGAGCCGGTCACGGGCAGCGTTGGCAAGCGACTGCGCGGCGGCATTGGCGGCGCGGGCATTGTCGAGCCACAGCCCACCCTCCAGCATCGCCAGGATCTGGGCGGCGAGCACCCTGCCCTTGCTGAGCAGATGTCCGGCGCGCTTGCGGCGGACGGCAATCTCGTCGGAGAGGCTGGTGTCGAACAGGATCAGCGCCTCCGCATTGAGACCGCCGTTCTTGGTGAAGCCGAAGCTCAGGACATCGACGCCGGCGCGCCAGCTGACGTCGGCTAGGCTCTCGCCGGTCGTGGCGAGCGCATTCGCCAGCCTCGCGCCGTCCATGTGGAACCGAAGCCCACGCTGCTTTGCGAGGTCACCCAGCGCCGCGACTTCGGAAGCGCGGTAGACGAGGCCGTATTCGGTCGCGTTGGTGATCGAGAGGGCCGCGGGCTGGACCTGGTGCACGTCGTTGCGGATCGCTTCGCAGCCCGCCGCCACGAGATCGGGAGTCAGCTTCGCTCCCGGCCCGTCAAGCAGGGTCAGTTTGGCGCCGCCGGTGAAGAAGCCGGGAGCGCCCGCTTCGTCGACTTCGATATGCGCGTCGCGGTGGCAGATGATCCCGCGATAGGGGGGGCAGAGAGCCGCGAGACCGAGGCAATTGGCAGCGGTGCCGGTCGCAACCCAGAAGGCGCGCACCTCGCGCTCGAACAAATCGGAGAAGGCGCCGTCGAGCTTCTGGCTCCACTCGTCGCCGTCATAAGCGGTGTCGAGCCGGTTCGAGGCAGCAATCGCCTCGATCACCTTGGAGTGCGCGGCGGCGGCATTGTCCGAGAAAAAGCGCATGCGGGGTTTCCCAAGCGGAATGCGCCTCGCGTGGCAAGCGGGAGGTGCTAGGTTCTGGCGACTCGGAGGAGCAGCGTGAGCGACCAGTATGACGCCGCCGCCATCATGGGCGGACTATATGGCGACGGAATCATTGGCCTGAAGGGTGCCTTCAGCACGCAATTTGCCGACACCCTCTACGAAGACATGATGACCTTGTTCGAGGAGGCGCGGCAGATCGAGGGCGGAGCCCTGCCGCGCGGTCCGCAGCGGTGGTACGTGGAAACCCAGCCCGAGCGCATCCGCGGCTTTGTCGAGATCGCGAGCCATCCGTGGTTCGTGGCCGTTTGCGAGGCAGTCCTAACCAAGGACTACCGCATCGTCGAAATCGGCTTCGACATCCCCTTCCCCGGCGCGGCAGACCAGCCGTGGCACCGCGACTTCAAGGCTCCCGACGCGACGCTCCAGGGACGGCGTCTCAACAGCCTCGCCTTCAACCTGACCGCGGTGGACACGCGCCAGGAGCATGGGCCCTTCGAGATCGCTCTCGGGACGCAGTGGGACAACATTGCCGGCGCCCGGGACGACATGTTTCCCGACAAGGCATTATGGCCGCGCTACGCCGGGCGTGCGGTCCAGAAGCTGCCGCAGCGTGGGGACATTTCAGCGCGCTCGGCACTGACCATCCACCGCGGGACCTCAAATCGGTCGAACGAAGCGCGGCCGGTGCTGGTGGTCGCGGCCGACGCGCCGGACGGAACCAATGCCAACCATCACGACCTGCAGGTGACGCGCGCTTATTACGACAGCCTGCCGGCGCAGGTGCGCGATCACCTGACCTGCCGCATCACCGACGAGCTCCAGCCAATCATCCAGCATCACGTGATCGAGGGGCTGCTCGAAGCCGATTACGGCTGATCGGCGGCTTTCGGATCCGGTGCAGCGATCTCGCGGGATTGCGCCTTGCGGCGGCGCAGATTCTCGCGCAGCGCCGCGGCGAGCCGCTCCTCTTTCGCTTTGTCTTTTTGGGTCATGCCAGGCAGTTGCCGGCAACCGCGGGTTGACAGGCCAAGCCCCTGCCCCGCATAGGCGCGCGGCCTCCGACAAAGTGCTGCCGTAGCTCAGTGGTAGAGCGCATCCTTGGTAAGGCTGAGGTCGTGAGTTCAATCCTCACCGG